>OGSZ01000547.1_pt1 | contig 13340 bp, 9 predicted proteins | sample 1574331 | NCBI WGS metagenome assembly OGSZ01 (sample SAMN03295853, study PRJEB24534) | human gut metagenome | isolation source: fecal sample 3 from infant 8 | host: Homo sapiens | place: USA: Pittsburgh, PA | collected 2014-07 | reverse complement strand
CTATATAATAATCTATATTTTATTTTAAATTGTTTAGTTCATTTCTTATTTCATGCATTTCATTTTGAACTTCTTTAACTTTAGCTTTATTGCTTTCAATTCTACCTTTGATATCTTCAACTATTTCTTGGTATTTTTCAATAGTTTCTAAAGAATTGTTTCCAGGTCTAACATTAAATAATCTGTTAGTAAAGTCAGAAAGTCTTTCTTCATCTTGGCTAATATATTTTTTTAGCTTTTTAACAAACTCATCTTTATTTTTAAGTAAAGAGTTTAAGAAATCTTTTTGTTTATTAGCTCTAGCAGCATTTATTTTATCAAAATATTCTTTTCTAGCAGCGTAGAAACCATCTCTTATTTCTTTAAACTCGTTTATAAGTTTTTCATTTTCTTCTTTTCCGCAGAATCCTATTTTAAAGAATTCATCACTTATTTCTTTAACCTTAGCAGAAGCTTCTTTCCAACTATCATTTTCATATAGTTTCTTTAATTCTTCTATAAGAGCTTTTCTTTTTTCTATATTAACTTTGTTCTCAGCTTTTAGGGCATCAAAAAATTCTTGTCTCTTAGCAAAGAAAGCATCCTTAGCTTCTTTATATCCTAGAGAAATTTCTTCATTTCCTTCTTTTCCAGAGAAACCTATACCTTTGAATTCATCGCAAAGAGCATTGAACTTTTCAGTAGCTTCTTTCCAGTTTTCATTATTAACTAAAGCTTTAAGTTCTGAGATAATTTCTCTTTTTCTATCAGCTTTATTTCCGAATTCTTCTTTTAAGCCTTCCATAGCAGCTTTTCTAGTTTCTTGAGCAGCATTTCTAGCCTTTTTAAATCTATTGTATAATTCGGTGTTTAAATCTTTACCGGCAAAACCTATAGCATAGAATTCTTCAGATAAAGATTTAGCTAACATATCGCCAGCTTTTATATCACTTGTATATACTAAAGCTTCAAGTCTTTTTATAACATCTTCTTTCTTTTCAGCATTTTCTTTAAAACCTTCATTTGCTTTTTCAAAGAATTCTTTTCTAGCAGTGTAGAATTCATTTTTAGCTTCTCTTAATTCACTTTTTAGGGTATTCTCAGTTTCTTGGTCATAGTAATAAATATTGTTAAACTCTTCAAGAAGAGTGTTGAATTCTTTATTAGCTTCTTTCCAATTTTGAGCATTTTTTGCTAAGCTTTTTATTTTCTCAATTACTTCTTTTTTTCTCTTACAAGAATTTTCTTCTTCAGCAGCTAAAGCTTTAGCAAAATCTTCAGTTTCTATAGGATTTTTATTTTCATCTATGTAATTAGATTCATTAGTTGTCATGTAAATTATCCCCTTTCTTTTATATCACTCAATTAATATTTTAAGGCGTAATGAGACTTATGTCCATAATTAAAATGTTTTCACCAATATTTATGTAGGATATATAGAAATATAAAATTTATAGCTCTTTAAATAGACATAAATTTATTACCTTTATAGTTTCAAGTATATGCTAATATTGATGAGATATTATATTAATATAAATAAATCTATGCAATAATTAGTGAAAATAATGTTAACTAAAACAAGCTAAAAATAATATTTTAGTAATAAATATATTTTATTCATGTGGTAACATAAAAAATGACTATAAAATATAAAGAAAATTTAAATTTTTAATAACTAATATTTGACAAATAGCATTACATACAGTATTCTTTGAAAGTGTAAAAAGTATTAATTAAGTAGCAAAATTATAGGTATTTTAATTAAATATAAGTATAATATAAATTTATTAGAGGGGTGACATAAATTGTCAAGATTATTTGGAACAGATGGAGTTAGAGGAATAGCAAATACTGAATTAACAGCAGAATTAGCATATAACTTAGGTAGAGCTGGAGCTTATGTTTTAACAGAGGGAACTCATAAACCTAAGATATTAGTAGCAAAAGATACTAGAATATCAGGAGATATGCTAGAGGCTGCTTTAGTTGCAGGTATATTATCAGTTGGAGCAGAAGCAGTATGCTTAGGAGTAGTTCCAACACCAGCGGTAGCTCACTTAACAAGAGTATATGGAGCAGACGCTGGAGTTATGATATCAGCTTCACACAATCCAGTTGAATATAATGGAATAAAATTCTTTGATGATAAGGGATATAAATTATCAGATGATTTAGAAGATGAAATACAAAGAGTTATAGAAAGTGGTTTTGAAAATGTACCTTCACCAACAGGAGCTAATTTAGGAAGAGAAATAATAGAAAAAGCTGCTTTAGAAGATTATATAAGCTTTGCTAAAGATACAATAGGAATATCTTTAGAAGGATTAAGAGTAGCTTTAGATTGTGCAAATGGTGCATCTCACGAAGCTGCTGTTAGAGCCTTCAGAGAATTAGGAGCAGAAATATTTGTAATAAATGATAATCCAGATGGAACTAATATAAATGAAAATTGTGGATCAACTCATCCAGAAGAATTAATGGAGTATGTTGTTAAGAAAAAATGTCATATGGGATTTGCTTTTGATGGAGATGCAGATAGATGCTTAGCTGTTGATGAGCAAGGAAACTTAGTTGATGGAGATTTCATCTTAACAATATGTGCTAAATACTTAAAAGAATTAGGTAGATTAAAAGATGATACTCTAGTTGTAACTGTAATGAGTAACTTAGGACTAATGATAGCTTGTAAGAATGAAAAAATAAATACTGCAGTTACAAAAGTTGGAGATAGATATGTATTAGAAGAAATGTTAGCTAAAGGATATTCTTTAGGTGGAGAACAATCAGGTCATATCATATTCTTAGATCATAACTCAACTGGAGATGGACTTGTTACTGCACTTCAAGTAGCTAGCATAGTTAAGAGAACTGGAAAATCTTTATTTGAATTAAAAAATGTAATGAAGGTATTACCACAAGTTTTAGTTAACGCAAAAGTACCTAATAACATGAAAAATATTCATGAAGAAGATGAAGAAATAATAGCTGAAATTAAGAAAATGGAAGCTGCTTTAGATGGTTGCGGAAGAGTATTAATAAGACCATCAGGTACAGAACCATTAGTAAGAGTTATGCTTGAAGGTGAAAATCAAGCTGAGATAGATGAAATGGCTCATAACTTAGCAAAAATGATAGAAGCAAAATGTAATTAATATATTATATTAAACTATAAAAGTCTTATATAAAACCATAGAATTATAAAAGCTATAAATACATGATAATTTTATTTAAAACTATTCATGTTATTTATAGCTTTTTATGATTTAAAATATTTTTATTTATTTGATTATTAAAAGTTATATTAATTATCTTCAATTGGTCCATACTTATCTGAATCAAGTCTCATTAAAGCAAGGGTAAGTTCCTCCACATGCTCTTTTTCCTCCTTAGTTATATCTCTTATCATTTTAACAAGGCATTTATCTTCTATTTTATTTATTAAATCATCATAGAGTAATATGGCCTCGTATTCTCCTTTAATATCATCTCGAATTTTATTTAAAATACTATAAGCAGTTAATTTTTTATTTTCGTGATATGTTTTCTTTAAAGGTTTGTCTTTTATTTCTACATGATCAACTGATTCTACATAGACTTCAAATTCCTCTTTATCATATCTTCTGAGAGCTTCTAAAAATTGACCATAGTGTCTTTTTTCATCTTCCATTATGTGATGTAATAATTCTTTTATATCCACTAAAGCAATTTCATCTATATGTTTACTATAACCATTGATGGCAACTATTTCTGAGATTAAAGCTTCCCTTAAAAATCCTTTTATATCCAAGGCTTTTCCTTGAGGTTGCTTTTCTGTAGTATAGCTCATAAAAAAATCTCCTAAATTATTTTTATAGTATTTATAATATGATTTTTCCTAGGAAAAGGAACAGTTAAAGATAGATATTTACTTATTCCAAGATTTTTTTATAAGAAATTAAAGTATAAAAATTAATTACTATAAATAAGTTAGCTTTTTACTGAGAAATTTTAAACAATGGAAAGCATCTATACACTAATTATACTTTGAAGTTAAAAATGAAAGAAATAAATATAAAAATTTCTTTTATAATATGGAATTTAAAAAGTTAATTTTAAAATCAAATACTATAGATGTCTATACAACTATACATTAATATATTAAACAAAAGAAATATAGAGGTATAGACAGATAATTAAAAATATTTCTTAAAAATAAATGAAAATAACTAAAAATGAACTAAAATAAGCTTTGAAAGGTTGAATTTTTTTTAAAAAGTGTTAGAATAAGTTTGTGGCTTTTTAGAAAGATGATGCATAGAATATATTAACTTTCAAAATAATAGATTAAAGCGCCAGAACTTAAAGTTTTATTGATAGACTAATAAGTAATTTAACTTTAGTAGATTAAAATGCTTATTAAGATTCTTAATAAATTTAAGTTGACGAGGTTGGGGAGTATCGAATTTTCGGCGGATGCCCCACGGTAAAGCACTACCGTAAAAGATTGGTTAAAGCTTAAAAGTGATTTTAAGGACAAAGCCAATTGGGTGTTTAAAACCTTCTATGCAGTAAGAAGTTATATAAAGCTTATTTTGAAAGTTAGAATATAATTTTACAAAAGGGAAGGAAGAAAATAATATGTGCGGAATAGTTGGATACGTAGGACAGAAAAAGGCAACAGATATATTAGTTGAAGGATTATCAAAATTAGAGTATAGAGGATATGATTCAGCTGGAGTTGCAGTTTTAGAAGATAATAAGATAAAGGCTGAAAAGCATAAAGGAAGATTAGCAAACCTAGAAGGAATGTTAAATGAAAATCCAATAGAGGGTGGAATCGGAATAGGACATACTAGATGGGCTACACATGGAGAACCATCAGATGTTAACTCACATCCTCATTTAAATAATAAAGAAACAATAGCTGTAGTTCACAATGGAATCATTGAAAACTACAATGAATTAAGAAACTGGTTAATGGAAAAAGGATATGAATTCAAATCAGAAACTGATACAGAAGTTATTCCAAACTTAGTAGATTTCTACTATAAAGGTGATTTATTAGATGCAGTTATGGAAGCTACTAAACACATGGAAGGTTCATATGCTATTGGAGTTATATGTAATGATGAGCCAGAAAAATTAGTAGCTGTAAGAAAAGATAGTCCATTAATAGTTGGATTAGGAGAAAAGGAATATTTCATAGCTTCTGATATCCCAGCAGTTTTAAATCATACAAGAGAAGTTTATCTTTTAGAAGATAAAGAGTTTGTCGTATTAACAAATGATGGAGTTACTCTTTTTGATGAAGAAAAAAATCCAGTGAAAAAAGAAGTTTATCATATAACATGGAATGTTGATGCTGCTGAAAAAGGTGGATATGAAGATTTCATGTTAAAAGAAATTAACGAGCAACCAAAAGCTATAAAAGATACAATGACTTCAAGAATAATGGAAGGAAAAGAAGTAACTTTAGATGATATATCAATAACTAAAGAATATTTAGATAATGTTGATAGAGTATATATAGTTGCTTGTGGAACAGCTTACCATGCTGGAGTAATTGGAAAATACGCTATAGAAAAATTAGTTAGAATACCAGTAGAAGTTGATATAGCTTCAGAATTTAGATATAGAGATGCTGTTATTACAGATAAAACTTTAATAATAGTATTAAGCCAATCAGGAGAAACTGCAGATACTTTAGCAGTTTTAAGAGATGGACAAGCAAAAGGTGCAAGAGTGTTAGCTGTAACTAACGTAGTAGGAAGCTCAGTTTCAAGAGAAGCTAACGATGTATTATATACATGGGCTGGTCCAGAGATAGCTGTTGCATCAACAAAAGCATATGTAACTCAATTAATTGCTATGTACACATTAGCATTACATTTTGCTGAATTAAAAGGAAGCAAATCAGTAGAAGAAATTGAGGAAATCAAAAAAGCAATGCTTGAATTACCAGAAAAAGTTGAAGAAATCCTTAAAAATACAGATTTAATAAAAGAGTTTGCAGTTAAAGCATCTACAGAAAAAGATTTATACTTCTTAGGAAGAGGTATGGATTATGGAGTTGCAATGGAAGGATCATTAAAACTTAAAGAGATCTCTTACATTCACTCAGAGGCTTATGCAGGTGGAGAACTTAAACATGGACCAATAGCTCTTATAGAAAAAGATATTCCAGTAATATCATTATTAACTCAAAGAGAGCTTATGGATAAAATGATAAGTAATGTTCAAGAAGTTGTTACAAGAGGAGCTAACGTTTTAGGTGTTTGCTTCAAAGGTGACATGGAAGAAAGTAAGAGAAAAATGTTTGAAGGATTAATAGAAATACCAGAAACATTAAGCTTATTATCACCAGTTTTAAGTGTTGTACCATTACAATTATTCTCATACTATGTAGCTAAAGCTAAAGGATTTGATGTTGATAAACCACGTAACTTAGCTAAATCAGTAACTGTTGAATAAAAAAAGGGGGATTTTGAATATGAATAATGAGAGTTTATTAAAATTATTAGCAGAGTATAAGGAAACTAAAAAGTGCCTTGAAACAGGGTTAAACTGGTTAGAAGAGAAAGACTATGCTAAGGGTAAGTTAGATATAGTAAATGTAATAATAAGAGATTTAGAAGCAGCAATTGGTGCTGAAAGAATTTAATATAAAATTAGCTTAAAATTTTAACCTTATTTATATGTGTTAGGGGTGTTTAAATCATTAAAATAGTATTTAAAATGCTATAAAGTGATTTTAAACACTCCTTATTTTTAGTGAAAAATATATTGAAAAATGATTTTTATTGAAGTATAATACTTTCGCTAAAACCTCATAATTCTGAGGAATAAGCTAATATTAATTAATGAGGTATTTACAGTGGAAAAATTTCAAGAAAATAATATTTTAGAAGATAAAAAAGTATGTATAAATGAAAATGAAGAGGCATGGAATAAAGAGACATATAATGCTTGGGTAAAGAGATTTGGAACTGCTAAGGAAGCAGCAGAGAAAATTAAATCTATGCCTGAGAAAAAATTAAATGTTTTGTTAGATAAATTTGGAGATGTTAAAGGAAAGAAGATATTTAATCTTATGGGCTCTAATGGAAATAAGGCTGTTGCATTAGCTTTATTAGGAGCAGATGTTACTGTAGTAGATTTCTCAGAAGGAAATAGAAGATATGCTTTAGATTTAGCTGAGGCTTGCGGAGTAAAGATTAACTTCATTCTAAGTGATGTTTTAAAAATGCCTAAAGAAGTTATGAGGGGAGATTATGATATAGTATTTGCAGAGATGGGAATACTTCATTATTTCTCAGATTTATCTCCTTTTATGAATGTTATACATAGTTTATTAAGGGATGGAGGAAAAGCTGTATTAAGAGATTTTCATCCTGTATCAACTAAGCTAATAACTTCAAGGGGTTCTACAGCAAAGGTAAGAAAGCATAAGGTTACAGGAGATTATTTTGATACTTCATTAGAAGAGAAAGAAGTTGCTTATTCAAAATACTTAGAAGAAGGAGAAGTAGAAAAAGTATTTTTACGTAAGTGGAATTTAGGAGAAATAGTAACTGCTGTTGCCAATACTGGACTTAAGATAGAAAGTTTAACAGAGGAGCCTAATTTATCAAGTGATGTCTTTGATAAAGGGATTCCAAAGACTTTTACAATAGTAGCTAGAAAATAATTTAATAGACTTGGTCGTGTATCAAAATAGATTTTTATAAAACTTACAAACAGTATGAAGAAGTAATTCTCGGAATATGTTTGTAAGTTTTATTATTATATTTTGATACAGCACATTATTTTTTATTATGATGCATTTATACGAAAAGAATATTAAGTGTATTTATATAGTATTGCAATACAGAATATGGTAAAATTATTAAAAGTCTATGAGGAGGAATTTCATATGGATAAGGGAGAGTTAAGAAAAGAAATTAAGCTAAAAAGAGAAAATATAGATAGAGATACTAAGTTAAGGGCTGATGAAAAAATAAGAAAAACTCTTTTGGAAAGTGATATATATAAGAATAGTAAGGTTGTATTTATATATGTAAATATGGACTCTGAAGTAAATACAGTTGAGATAATAAAAGAATTATTAGTTTCAGATAAAAAAGTTGCAGTTCCTAAAGTTATTCCTGTTAGTTTAAAAGAAAGACAAATGAAGGCTTTGAAAATAGAATCTTTACTTCAATTAAATGAAAGTGGTGCCTTTGGAATATTAGAACCAAGCATTGAATGTGAAGATATAAGTGAGGAAGTTGATTTAATTATAATACCTGGTTTAGCCTTTGATTTAAAGGGAAATAGATTAGGATATGGGGGAGGATTTTACGATAGATTTTTAAGTAAATACCCTAATAGTAAGAGAGTTGCTTTATGTTATGATTTTCAAGTTTTTGATGAAATTCCACATGAATTCTTTGATGAGAAGGTTGATTTAATAATAAGTGAAGAGAAAATTATTAGTTTAAAAAAATCATAATAGTAAAATAATATTTTTGATAATTTTACTTTATTGATAATAAATTTTACTTATGTCAGAATTATATAAAATATAATTGTGAGGTGGGGTAAACAATGAAATTTGAAGATTTTAAATATGAAAGACCTAATATAGAAAAAGATAGAGAAGATATTAGATCTTTTATAAAAGAGTTAGAAGAAGCAAAGGACTTTAATGGGGCTAAAGAAGTAATAGGCAAAATTAATAAGATAAGAAATAATACATCAACTATGATGGCATTATCAGAAGTTAGACACACAATAAATACTGAGGATGAATTCTATAATGAAGAAAGTGATTTCTGGGATGAAAATTCTCCTCTTATTGAAGAAGTTAATAATGAATTCTATAAAGCATTATTAAATTCACCATTTAAAGATGAAATAGGAGCTTATTATGGTGAAACTATAATAAAAGAGGCAGAGTATTCTCAAAAGAGTTTCTCAAAAGAAGTAATAGAAGATATGCAACTTGAAAATAAATTAGGTAGTCAATATCAAAAACTTATTGCTTCAGCTAAAATTGAATTTGATGGAGAGGAAAGAACCTTAGCACAATTAGTTCCTTTTGTAACATCAGAGGATAGAGAAGTTAGAAAAAGAGCATCAGAAGCTAAATATAACTTCTTTGTGAAGCATGAAGATGAAATAGATGATATCTTTGATAAACTTGTAAAGGTAAGAACAAAAATAGCTAAAAAGCTTGGTTTTAATAACTTTGTGGAATTAGGCTATGTAAGAATGAGAAGATATGACTATAATAAGGAAATGGTTGAAAACTTCAGAAAACAAGTTGAAGAGTTTATAGTTCCTATAGATAGTAAATTATATGAAAGACAAGCTAAGAGATTAGGACTTGAAACTTTAAAATATTATGATGAAAAATTTGAGTTCTTAAGTGGAAATCCAACTCCAAAGGGAGATTCAAAGTGGATAGTTGAAAATGCAAAGGTAATGTATTCAGAGCTTTCAAAGGAAACTAAAGAATTCTTTGATTTTATGGTTGAGAATGATTTAATGGACTTAGTTGCTAAGAAAGGAAAGGCAGCTGGAGGATATTGTACTAATTTCCCTAACTATAAATCTCCATTTATATTCTCAAATTTTAATGGAACAGCTGGGGATGTAGATGTATTAACTCACGAAGCTGGACATGCATTCCAAAACTTCAGAAGTTCTTGGATAGAAATGCAAGAGTGTCAATGGCCAACTATGGAAAGCTGTGAAATACACTCAATGAGTATGGAATTCTTTACTTGGCCTTGGATGTATTTATTCTTTAAAGAGGATACAGACAAATATAAATTCTATCATTTAGGAGATGCAATTAAATTTATTCCTTATGGAGTAACAGTTGATGAATTCCAACACTTTGTATATGAAAATCCAGAATGCACACCAAAGGAAAGAAAAGATGCATGGAGAAGAATAGAGAAAAAATATCTTCCACATAAAAACTATGATGAATGTGATTTCCTAGAAAGAGGTGGTTGGTGGTTCCAACAAAACCATATATTCTTATCACCATTCTATTACATTGATTATACTTTAGCTCAAATATGTGCACTTCAATTCTGGAAAAAAGATAGAGAAAATCATGAAAAAGCATGGGAAGATTATTTAAATCTATGTAACATAGGTGGAACTAAAACATTCCTAGGCTTACTAAAATATGCTAACTTAAAATCACCATTTGAAAATGGATGTGTTGAAAGTGTAGTAGGAGTAGTGGATGAATACTTAGAAAGCATAGACGACAGCAAATTTTAGTTTTTAAAACAAAATTTATGATTTATTTAGAGTATGATTAAGTAAGTTTATTATGAATATAGATTAAACTTATCAAAATTAATAATAACTATAAAATATTATTAAGTTTATTAAGTATAGATATGTTTGCTTAATATTTTAAATTAATATTTCTTTTAAAATAAAAAAAACTTGGAGTATTCCTTATGGATTTCATAGGAATACATCCAAGTTCTTTTTTGATTATAAATCAAAATGTTATTAATATAATCTTATTAAAAATATAAATAGTATGAAGAGGATATATGTATGAACTTTAGAATTTAAGTAATCATGGAAAGAAATTTGCGTTAAGAAGATTGAATGTTCGACGCGAAGCTAGTTTTCAACCTTTAGTAAATTTCTTGGAATGATTACCATAAATTCTTAGTGAAATACATTAATCCTCAGAATATATTTATATTTTTAGTTAATTAGACTTTGTATTTTCTTAGTTTTCTCTGTTAGCTATTTCAAGAACTATTCTGTTTACGAAGTCAGCTAAAGGCATAGCACCTTCTTCACCGTTCTTTCTGCTTCTTACAGAAACTTCTTTGTTTTCAGCTTCTTTTTCTCCAACAACTAAGATGTAAGGAGTTCTTTCTAATCTAGCTTCTCTTATTTTATAACCGATTTTTTCAGCTCTGTGGTCAGCTTCAACTCTAACTCCTCTTCTTCTTAATTCTTCAACAACTTCATTTGCATAATCAGCATATTTATCTGATAAAGGAAGAACTTTAGCTTGAACTGGAGCTATCCAAGTTGGAAGAGCACCTGCATATTTTTCTATAAGCATTGCTAGTGTTCTTTCATAACATCCAATTGAACTTCTATGAATGATGTAAGGACGTTTCTTTTCTCCATCTTTATCGATGTAGTACATTCCAAATCTTTCAGCTAAAGCGAAGTCTATTTGGATAGTGATGATTGTATCTTCTTTTCCATGAACATTCTTGAATTGGATATCAAGTTTTGGACCATAGAAAGCAGCCTCATCATCAGCTTCAGTAAAGTCTATATTTAAGTGGTTTAATATTTCTCTCATTATATTTTGAGTATTTTCCCAAGCTTCAGGATCATTGATGTATTTCTCAGTATTGTTTGGATCCCATTTTGAGAATCTGTAAGTAATATCATCAGCTATTCCTAAAGTTTCCATAACGTATTTAACTAAGTCAACAGTATTTTTGAATTCATCTTCTAATTGCTCTGGAGTACATACTATGTGTCCATCAGCAAGAGTGAATTGTCTTACTCTTATAAGACCGTGCATTTCTCCTGAAGATTCATTTCTAAATAGAGTAGAAGTTTCAGCAAATCTTACTGGTAAGTCTCTATAACTGTGTTGAGTTGAGTTATATATTGCGTATTGGAATGGGCAAGTCATTGGTCTTAAAGCAAATACTTCACTATCCTTTTCCTCATCACCTAAAACGAACATACCATCTTTATAGTGATCCCAGTGTCCTGAAATTTTGTAAAGGTCGCTTTTAGCCATTAAAGGAGTTTTAGTTAAAACATATCCTCTTCTTTGTTCTTCGTCTTCTATCCATCTTTGAAGAGTTTGGATTATTCTAGCTCCCTTTGGCATTAATAATGGAAGACCTTGACCTACATTTTCATCAGTAGTAAAGATTCCAAGCTCTCTACCTAATTTATTATGGTCTCTTTTCTTAGCTTCTTCTAAAGCTTCTAAATAAGCATCTAATTCTGATTTCTTAGGGAAAGCAGTTCCATATACTCTTGAAAGCATTTTGTTCTTTTCGTCACCTTTCCAGTAAGCACCAGTAGATCTTAATAATTTAACTGCTTTTATTGGTTTAACAGCCATTAAGTGAGGTCCTGCACAAAGGTCAACAAAATCACCTATTTGGTAGAATGAAATTACTTCACCTTCTGGAAGATCATTTATAAGTTCAACTTTGTAAGGTTCATCCTTCATAAGTTCTAAAGCTTCGTTTCTAGGAAGTTCAAATCTTTTTATTTCAGGATTTTCTTTTATTATTTTTTTCATCTCTTCTTCTAATTTGTTTAATTGGTCAGCAGAGAATGGTTTTTCAGTATCAAAATCATAATAGAAACCATTATCTATTGATGGACCTATAGCTAATTTATCTTGAGGGAATAATCTTTTAACGGCAGCTGCTAATACGTGAGAAGCAGTGTGGTTAAAAGCATGTTGACCTTCTTTAGAATCAAAAGTACAGATTTCTAATGAAGAATCTTCATTAACTATAAATCTTAAGTCCTCAACTTTTCCGTTTAATATACCACAACAAGCATTTCTAGCTAGTCCTTGGCTTATGCTTTGAGCTATTTCAAAAATTGATAGTCCAGCTTCAACTTCTTTTATTGAACCATCTTTAAGTGTAATTTTTATCATATTAATTTCTCCTTTCAAAATAAATTTCTTTTAATTTTCATTCATATAAAATAAAAACTCTCATCCCTCTTCTAAATATAGAAAAGGGACGAGAGTGTATATTCCCGTGGTTCCACCCAAATTGTACTTTAATAATTAAAAATAAAGTACCACTTAAAATTAATCGTAACGTGATTATGACGGACTGGATTAGAGTCACTCAGAGGTAGTCTTCAACTAATTCCATTTAAAAGTACTTACAGCTACTGTACCTTCTCTCTGAAAATGTACCAAAGTTTACTCGTCTCTTCATTGTGTTAATAAATTTATAATATTTACTTTAGATTATAAGTTTATTATTTTTGTATGTCAATGGATAAAATAAAAATAAATTCTAATTGGAATATAAGATATTATAAGGGTTTAGATGGAAATAAGTTCTCAATATTATAAATTTTAATTTAAAAAAATTACTAAGTTAATTAAAATTTTTAGAAAATAATTTGCAAAAAAATCTTGAAATAGAATTTGAAAAATATTATAATAAAAACATAGTTTTGCAGGTGTGGCGGAATTGGCAGACGCACTAGACTTAGGATCTAGCGCCTACGGCGTGGGGGTTCGACTCCCTTCATCTGCACCATTAAATTTAAACAAGCATTCAATGCGGGAGTGACTCAATGGTAGAGTGTCACCTTGCCAAGGTGAAAGTTGCGGGTTC
>OGSZ01000538.1_pt1 | contig 13538 bp, 10 predicted proteins | sample 1574331 | NCBI WGS metagenome assembly OGSZ01 (sample SAMN03295853, study PRJEB24534) | human gut metagenome | isolation source: fecal sample 3 from infant 8 | host: Homo sapiens | place: USA: Pittsburgh, PA | collected 2014-07 | reverse complement strand
ATATATTAACAATTTTTATAAATAATATTAAAGATTAAATATTATTTGTTATACCATATAAAACAAAAATAGTAAAGAATATAAAATAAAAACATATATAATTTTTAATGTTTAGATTTTTTTAATGGAGGACAAGGATGAAAAAGACTATTGGTATATTAGCTCATGTTGATGGAGGAAAAACAACTTTTTCTGAGCAACTTTTATATCATACAAAGAGTATAAGAAATAGGGGAAGAGTTGATCATAAGAATTCTTATTTAGATAATAATGAAATAGAGAAAGACAGAGGTATAACTATATATTCTGAGGTAGGTAAATTTTCTATAGAAAATCAAGAATATTATCTTATAGATACTCCAGGGCATATAGATTTTTCACCAGAAATGGAAAGAGCTATTAGTGTTTTAGATTATGCTATTTTGATTATAAGTGCAGTAGAAGGGGTTCAGGGACATAGTGAAACAATATGGGAATTATTAAATAAGTATAAGATTCCTACTTTTATTTTCATAAATAAGATTGATAGAGAAGGAGCAGAAGTAAATAAGGTTATAAATGAAATGAAACACAAACTTAGTGAAGATATTATTTTCTTTTCAAGTAAATTAGAGGATGGGACTATAGAAGAAGTAGTTGAAAGAGATGAGGACTTACTAAACTTATATTTAGAAGGAAATTTAAGTGAAGAAGAATTATTAAATAAAATACCAAGTATGATAAAGGAACTTAAAATTTTTCCTTGCTTATGTGGTTCTGCTTTACTAGATGAGGGCGTAGAAGATTTTATAAGGTGGTTTCATAACTTATCATTTACTAACTATGAGGAATCGGAAGATTCTTTTAGAGGAAGAGTTTTTAAAGTAAGACATGATGAAAAGGGAAATAGATTAACTTTTATAAAAGCTCTAAGTGGAACTTTAAGAACTAAGGAAGAATTGACATATTTAAAAGAAGGAAAAGAGTCTTTAGAGAAAGTAAATGAAATTAGAATATATAATGGAAGTAAATATGAACTTGTAAATGAAGTCAGGGCAGGAGATATATTTGCAGTGGTAGGAGTTAAAGGACTAGAATCTGGTGATGGGATTGGTATAGAAAATATTGATTCATATGATATGGTTCCTACTTTGAAGTCTAAGGTGGTTTATAGAGAAGGGTTAAATCCAAAGGAAGTACTTTCATGGTTTAAAATCTTAGAAAGTGAAGAGAGTACTTTAAGTGTATCTTGGGATGAAAGATTAAAAGAAATTCACGTTAATATTATGGGAAAAGTTCAATTGGAAGTTCTTAAAGAAGTTATGAAAAATAGATTTAATGAAGAAATAGAATTTGGAACTCCAGAGATATTATATAAAGAGACATTAAATGAAGATGTAATAGGATATGGCCATTTTGAGCCTTTAGGACATTATAGTGAGGTTCACTTAAAAATTGAGCCTTTGGAAAGAAATTCAGGAGTAGTATTTGAAAATAAGTGCCATGCAGATGATCTTACACCAGGAAATCAAAATTTAATAAGGACTCATATATTTGAATGTGAGCATAAGGGAATATTAACAGGTTCGCCTATTACGGATCTTAAAATAACCTTATTAACAGGAAGAGCTCACAATAAACATACAAGTGGAGGAGATTTTAGAGAAGCCACCAAGAGAGCTTTAAGACAGGGATTAGAAAGTGGAGAAAATAAACTTTTAGAGCCCTATTATAAGTTTAAAATAGATGTGGATCTTAACCTAATAGGAAGAGTAATGAATGATATGCAAAAGATGCATGGGGAGTTTAAGGATCCAATTATAGATGGAGAGAGAGCAACCATAGAAGGAAAGGGACCTGTTTCTACATTTATAAATTATGGTATGGAGTTTCAGTCATTTACTAAGGGAAAGGGAGGACTTTCTCTTAAGTTTCATGGGTATGATTTATGTCACAATGAAGAAGAGATTATTGAAAAGATGGCATATGATAGAAATGCAGACATTGATTATACTTCTACTTCTATATTTTGTTCAAAGGGTCAAGCTTATTTAGTTAAAGGAGAAGAGGCAAAAGAATATATGCATTGTTTAGTTTAGATAAACTTTTGTTTTTTATATCCCTTTGTATAAAATTTAAAGAAATTTATGAAATTAAAATTTAGCTAAATTATATTCATTAGACAAAAATATGTAGCTTAGTTATAATTTATAGAGAAAGTTTAAACTATTTAAGATGAATTAATTTTCTATGAGGTGAAGAAATGGAATTAGTAAATATTTATGATGAATATAGAGAAGTAAATAAAAATTATGTTGATTTTATAGAGGAACTAGTAAATAAAAATTTTGAAGGATTCAGCGAAGATTTTGTAATGGGCAATCTAGAAAACTTTCAAAATTTCATTGGAGATTTAAAAGTAAAGGCTGATGACCTTCAGGTTGAGGAAGAAAATAAGGATAATTTACAGGATTTAAAATATTTAATTGTTGATACATTATTCCTTACCTTTGATTTAAATAACTTTTATAAGCTTAAAGAATTTGAAAGATTTAAAATGAGATTTGCAAATTATGTTAATAAAAGAAGAAGAGATGAGATGTTAAAATCTTTTTAGGATAAAAATAATAGGGCTTTTATCAAGAAATAATAATAAAACTTACAAACAATATGAAAAAATACTGTTTGTAAGTTTTATGAAAAGTTATTTTGATAAAAGTCCTTTATTTATAAACACGTTTTAGAGTAGTGTGTTCAGTAGAGCCTAATATTAAAGGAACATTTTCAACTTCAATTTCACTAGATTCAAGGCCAAACCATTTAGCTGGAGAAACTGTGAATTTTTTTATGAAAAGCTTAGCTCTAATTATCATTGAATTCCATGATTCAAGCTTGCTTTCTGATGATAAACATTCATTTATAAGAATAAATCTAAAATCTCCTACATTTCTGTTAGGAAGTGTAGTGTACTTTCTATTTTGCACCTTAATATCACCATTATTTATAAGTTCACACACTATTTGACGTAAAAATACATTTAGCTTTTGGTTAACTCTAAAACCAAGTTTAAGTTGCACCTTAACCATATAATCAGTACCAAATGTATTTACAGTATATTCAGCTGTATAAGGTTCATCAGTTACAATTACATTTACAAACCAATATACATCTGCTCTCTTAGGCCTTTTATCTAAAATAGAGTACATTATTTTTCTTTCTATTCTTTTAGATTTTTCTGAACTTGTTAAATAAACAAGATTTGTTGCATATTTAGGTCTATCTACATCATTCTTTAATTCCTTTAATTGATTTTTATAGTTTTCAATAGGAATATAGTCTAATAGACTCATTTTTATATAATGACCTTTTATCCATATATACATTATGCTTAAAATACATAAGGCTATTAATACTGAAACAAAACCACCTTTTTCAAATTTAACTGCACTTGAAATTAAGAATGAAAATTCTAAAGAGCCAAAGAAGACTAGTATAATTAGTGCAATTGGTAATGGGGTTTTTCTTTTTAATAGGTAATTGAATAAAAGTATGGATGTCATAAGCATTGTTACAGTTATTGATAATCCATAAGCTGCTTCCATGTTATCTGAACTTCTAAAATACAAAACTATAGCTATACAAGCTATCCAAAGTATTCTATTTATAGCTGGCATGTAAATTTGTCCCTTAGAATTAGAAGGATAAAGACATTGTAATCTAGGGAATAAATTTAATTTAATAGCTTCTGAAACTAAGGTATATGAACCTGAAATTAAAGCTTGAGATGCTATAATAGCGGCTAATGTAGAAATTAAAACTCCAAATAGTAAAAGCCAACTAGGCATCATTTGAAAAAATGGATTTAAGCTTTCAATTCCATATAATTTAGTATTATTTTTCTGAGATAATATCCAAGCAGCTTGACCAAAATAATTTAATAGTAAGCATATTTTAACTAAAGGCCAAGTAAGATAGATATTCTTTCTACCAACATGACCAAGATCAGAGTACAAAGCTTCGGCTCCAGTTGTTGATAAAAATACTCCTCCAAGAATAAAAAAACCTAAATGGTTATTTGGACTAAATAAAATTTTTATTGCATAATGAGGAGAAAGTGCTTTTAAAAGATATAAATTTCCTGATAAATTTACAATTCCTAATATGGCTAAAAATGCAAACCAAATAAACATAACTGGTCCAAAGATTTTACCTATTATTTCTGTACCAAAATGTTGAATAAAGAATAAAAAACTTAGTATTACTAGTACAATTATTATAATAATATCTTGATTATTTCCAAATATATCATTAAAACTAGGTAAGATTTTTAAACCTTCAATGGATGAAGTAACAGTTACTGCAGGGGTTAGCATTCCATCAGCTAGCAGAGCGGAACCTCCTACCATGGCAGGGATAATAAGCCACTTAGCACGACGACGAACTAAGGTATAAAGAGAAAATATACCTCCTTCTCCCTTATTATCAGCCTTTAATGTTATAAGAACATACTTTATTGTTGTTAATAAAGTCATAGTCCAAAAAATAAGAGATAATACTCCAAGGATAAAATCAGGAGTAATGCTTTCTAAACCTCCATTGCCATTTATTATTGATTTCATAACATAAAGAGGAGAAGTCCCAATATCTCCATAAACAACTCCTAAGGCTATTAAAAAGCTTCCTAAAGTAATTTTTTCAATAGAACTTTTATTAGTACTCATATTTATTCTTCCTTTATTATCATAAGTTAATTATTAAGCTTAAAATATTAATAAATTATTAATGTGTACACATAAATTTAAAATCTAATAAAATTTATACTAGCACCATTATGAAATGATGTAAAGTTATAAATTAAAAAGAAATTAGTTCTATTTTATTAAAACATTTACATTGAAAAGTTTATTAAAAAATACATAAGTTTTTTGAAAAAATTATAATGAATTCCTGATGAGTATTAAAGTAATTTAGTAAAATAAAAGAGGCTGTATAAAAATATAAATAATAAAGCTTACAAACAGTATGAAGAGAATATCTAGATGAACTTTAGAATTTAAATTATTACGTAGAAGATATCACGTTAAAAAGCTGAGACTGTTCGAAGCGAAGCAAGTTTCGAAGCTTTAGTGATATCTTCGAAGTAATGATTATAAATTCTTAGTGAAATCTAGTAATTCTCGGAATATGTTTGTAAGCTTTATCAAAAGTTATTTTGAAACACGCCCTAAATTTAATCTATTTTGTAGTTGTTGGAGGAGTGAATACTCTTGCTGCTAATTCATCATCCATCATATATAAGGCAGCAGGATTACCTTCAGATCTTCTAACTTTCTTTAATAATGAGTGGAAGTTGTTTTCTTCTTCAACTTGTTCATCTATAAACCATTTAAGTAAACTCATAGTTGCATGTTCTTTTTCTTCAAAAGCAACATCTGCAAGACCATATATTTTACTAGTTACTAATTGTTCATGTTCATAACCTTTTTCAAAGGCTTCAATTATATTTGCAAAATTAAATTTAGGTTTATCTATTTGTTCTAATTCAACAACGCCATTTTTTTGGAATATATAATCGTAAAATTTCATTGCATGGAATAATTCTTCTTGAGCTTGAACTCTAAAAAAGTTAGCAAAACCGCTTAAGTCAACTGATTCAGCATAAGCAGCCATAGCTAAATAAGTATATGATGAATAGAATTCAAAATTAACTTGTTCATTAAGTCTTTGTAATAGATTTTCACTTAACATATATGTACACCTCTTTTTATTATTTCTATAAAATAATTGTAGTCTTAAAAAGAAAATTAAGCAAACTAATTTATAAAAATTATTAACAGAAATTATTATTCTATTAATAATAGATGGCAGTATCTTCAGATTACTTTATAATACTTAAATTATGTAATTTTTTCTTCAGATGGAAGTAATCCCATATACTTTTTATAAGTTTTTGAAAAATAAGATAAGTTATTAAAACCGCTTTTATAAGCACTTTCAGATATAGTATATCCATTATAGAGGATTAAATTTCTAGCATTAATACATCTAATATGATTAATATAATCTAAAATAGTTTGCCCTGTTACTTCCTTAAAGGTACGACAGGTATAATATTTACTAAAAGCAACATGGTTACATATATGATCGATTGAAATTTCTTCTTTATAGTTTTCTTTTAGATAATTTATTATTTCTCTTACCATTAGTATTTTATTATTATCTTTTATTTTTATTAATGATGAGTTTTTTTGAGCATGGTTTCTCTTAATATGAATTAAAATTTGAAGTATATCTGATTTTATAAATTCTTTAAAATAATCATTTTTATTATTTAATTCTCTATTTACTTCCTCAATCTTCATCTTTAAAAAGGAATCCTTAACTAAGTTCTTAAATTTAAAGTTATCAAAATTATTTAAATTATCATTAAGTAAATGTTTATCTATAATAAGACAGTAATATTTACAGGAATCAGATATTTTTTCTATAGAATGCAGCTCCTTTGAATTAATTATTATAATATCATCAGCTTTAGCTTGAAGTATTTTATTATCACAAACAACCTTAGCATGTCCATCTAAGAAGTAGAGAAGTTCTATATTTTCATGATAATGCATCAAAAAACTAGGTCTATTTTTATTTAAAATATCACAATGAAATATTACTGGGAAATTAGGATCCCTATGAAAGTGATTTTCATATATGTAATTACTCATAATTCCTCCTATATAAAAGCAATATTGTGTTAAATAACAGCAAAATACTTACTTAAATAACTAAAATTATTTTATATAATAATAGTAAACATTTAAATTGTTTATTACCATTATGAGCAAATTTTTGTAGAAAGTAAAGTATTATTAGGGGGAAGAGAAATGCATTTAATACCAAGACCAAAAAGTGTAATTAATCATGAAGGTGAATTTTTTATAGAAAGAGATACTGAAATTATATTAAGTAGTGAATTATCCTTTGAAGACTTAAATTTAGCAATTATGATTCAAAAGGAAATAGAAAGAGTATTAGATTTTAAACTTAACATAAATAAACTTTTTATGGATAAGAAATATAGTAACTCAATAATTTTAAGAGAATGCAAATTTGAAAATGAAGAGGAATATAAAATAGAAATAAAGGAGAATAAGGCAATAATAGAAGGGTCTGGTGCTGGATTATTTTATGGATGTCAGAGTTTTAGACAACTTGTAAGAGAGTTTGGAGCATGTATTCCAAATCTAACAATAGAAGATTCTCCATATTTTAAATATCGTGGATTTTATCACGATGTAACAAGGGGAATGGTACCAACCTTAGATACATTAAAAAGCTTAGTTGATAAGGCAGTTTTTTATAAAATAAATCAGTTGCAACTATATATAGAGCATACCTTTGCTTTTAAGGGAATGAGCGAAGTTTGGATGGATAAGGATCCTTTAACAGCAGAAGAAATATTGATTTTAGACAAGTATTGCAAAGAAAGACATGTGGAACTTGTACCATCATTATCAACTTTTGGTCATCTATATGAAGCTTTAAGAAGTAAATCCTTTAGAGAACTTTGTGAATTAGAAATAGGAGATGAAGAATATTCTTTTGTAGATAGAATGGCACATCATACTTTAGATGTTACTAATCCTAAAAGTTTAGACTTTGTTGAATCAATGCTTTTAGAATTTATTCCTTTATTCAGTTCAGATAAGTTTAATATTTGCTGTGATGAAACCTTTGATTTAGGAAAAGGAAAGAGTATAGAGAAGGCTGAAAAATTAGGAGTAGGTAAAATATATACAGAGTTTTTAAATAAGGTATACAACATTGTAAAAAGGTTCAATAAAAATGTTATGTTCTGGGGAGATATAATAGTTGGATATCCAGAGCTTCTAAGTGATATACCAGAGGATTTAACTTGTTTAACTTGGAACTATCATCCACAGGCTAATGATGTAGCCACAAAAATTATAGCAGAGCATAATAAAGTGCAATATGTTTGTCCTGGTGTAGGTGGATGGAATATGATGATGAATCTTATAGAAGGCTCTTTTAGTAATATAAGAAGAATGGTTAACCACGGAATGAAATATGGAGCTATAGGTGTTTTAAATACAAACTGGGGAGATTATGGAAATATAAATCTATTAGCTAATTCAATACCATCTATGATTTATGGAGCAGGAATTTCATGGAATCCAAAGGAAGAGGAGTTTAATGAAACATTTAAGTCTATATCCCTTATGGAATTTGGTGATCAATCTATGAAGGTGGTATCTTTAATGGATAAGCTTTCTAAAAATCAAGTTGCAGGTTGGGGAGAACTTGTTAGATGGAAAGAAAAGTTTAATAAAAGAGAAGAAACTAAGGAAGAAATTAAGAATATAGATACTTTAAAAGTTTTTGAGGGATATAAGGTTGCTTCAGAGGTAAGAAGAGAGTTTATTAAATTACTTAAAAATACAGAGGATAAAGAAGCTATTCAAAGCTTTATTGTGTCTTCAAAGGGATGGGAGCTTATAGATAAATTTTTTATGGTATTACTTGAAAGAGAGTTTAATAAAAAAAGTTTATTAGATATAGATAAAAAAGACTTAGCTAAGGATTTAGAGCTTTGGTTTTATGATTACACATCAATATGGAGAAAATATAATAAAGAAAGCGAGCTTAATAGAATAAGAGAAGTTATAGTATATATGTGCTCATATTTAAGGGGTTAAGAGGACTTTTAAAGGCTAAACAAATATAAAATTAAAGAGTATAATAAATTATAAAGTAATATTTACTTTGTTGATAACTTTATTTTTATACTAATAGAATGAAAGAAGGTAATAATTATGAATTATTGGCAAATATCAGCAGAGATAGGTAACACAAATTTAATAGATATATTCTTTGATTTAGGAGTAGCAATTGTTGGCCCTGGAGACAAAGGAGATTATTTTGACAATAAAGAAGAGTACGATATCTTAGGTAAAGAGGGAATAGTTATAAAGAGATTTGCTGAAGAAGTTAAGGTAGGAGATGTACTTATTTTAAAACAGATAAATTCAAGGGATGGAAGCTTTACTATTGTAGCAGCTGGTAAAGTAACAAGTCCATATAGATTTGAACCTGTATTTAACAAAGTAGGACTAGATGAATTGCCTATGCAGCACTGTAGAAGGGTAAAATGGTATATTCCTACTGATGGCTTAGTAATAGATAAAGAAGGGTTAAGTATTGGATTACAAAAGCTTAAGGATGATAGCCCACTAAAAATAAAAGCTCAAGAATTTATGAATGAATTAAAGGATGAGAATTAAAAATTAATTATAAAAATTAAAAACCAAGCTTTAGCTTGGTTTTTTAGTTTGCAGTTTAGAAATTTCCATAATGTTTTTATAATTATTATTTATAAATTGTTTTAGTGAAGTTTAATTTTATTAAGGCTTCAATTTATCAAAGTAGTCAAGAGATTCAATATCATCTACTTGAAGTATTGTATCAGCTAACCATTTATCCTCTTTTCTTATAAATTTCCAAAATTCTTCAAATGAATTTGCTGTTGAATAGTCTCCATCAATTATGCAATTATTTTCTTCATTTATAGTGTAATCAATCATTTTAGCCTTTAATAAAACCCAAATAAAATCCTCTCCATTTTCATCATTTTCTACTGCTAATATAGGAGTTACCTTCTTTAATTCTACATCAGATAAGATGTTCTTTTCCTTCTTTAAAAGCATCCAATTCATTTTTACAGTATGAGTATCAAAAAAGTTATCTGTCATTAAATGTTTTACAGGTGAATAATCCCTATTCATCCAAGCCTCTTGAATTAAAGGAAAGGATTCTTCAATCTGAGTTTCTATTTCATAGAAATTCCATGCTGGATTTTCAATCTCAAAGTCTTTTAGAGTAGACATAGCTTCTCTTTTTTTAGAATAAACTTTATATCTAGATACACTTCCGTTTTTCACAAACAAGAAATTTATTCCTATGAATGAACCTAATATTAAGAAATCAATCATATTTCCATAAGGAGAGCTTGAGCTGCTTCCATGAGAGCTATGTGAAGAAGATCCTCCTCCACCGCCGCCACCTCCACCACCGCCTCCGCCGCCACCGCCACCACCGCCGGCACGACAAAGAACTGTTGTGGATGGAATTAAAAATAATAGTATTAACATTATACTTAAAATCTTTCTTAAATTTTTCATTTATTGTCCTCCTTACTCCTATAGAGTATTAATTACTACAATATTTAACAAAATCCTTCTTTTTTTATTAAATATTATTTATTAAATGAAAATTTAAGAAAATTAATAAATTTTTATTATTCTTCTTTTTGCTTAGGTACTAATCTTACTCTAAATATAAGTGCTTTAAGTGCTTTCCAGTCAAGGGGAATAAGAGGATACAGGTAGGAATCACCAGTTAAAGTTTTATTACTTGCAATTAAAACTATTCCTATTATTAATCCTATAAAAAATCCTATTACATTGAATAGGCTTGTTAATATGAGTAGGAGTGTTCTCCAAAACTTTAAGGCATAGCTAAGTTCTAAACTAGGTTGAGAAAAGCTTCCTAGTGTAACTATGGCCATATATAATATGGTTTGTGGTAAAAACCACCCAGTATCTACAGCAAATTGACCAAGTATTAATCCTCCAATAACAGATAAGGACATACCAAGGGCATTTGGCGTATTTAAAGAGGCAAGTTTTAATCCATCTACTGCAACTTCAAGAAGTAAAAATTGAACTATCAATGGAACTTTATATCCATCAACAGGTAATAAAAATTTTAAGTAATCAGGTATTCTATAGGCATTTTGGATTAAAAGCAAATAAAGTGGGGTTATAAAAATAGTAGAAATTAGTATGAAATTTCTTATTAAACGAATAAAATTACCTGTTATTACAGGAAGATAATAATCATCAACATCCTGTATAAAATCAAATATAGTAGTTGGTAAAATTATAACTGAAGGAGAGTTATCTATAATAACAACTATCTTTCCCTCTGTTATATGGGCAGCTGCAACATCAGGCCTTTCTGTATATCTAACCTTAGGGAATGGATTATACCATGAGGCATTTGAAAGAGATTCAACAAGGCTTTGTTCGCTCATGGTTAATGCTTGTATATCTAAGTTTTCAAATTTCTTTTTTATTAGATTAAGAGTTTTTTTATCAACTACCTCGTCTAAAAATGATATAACAACATCTGTTTTTGATACATTTCCTATAGACATCATTTCAAAGGTAAGTCTAGGATCTCTTATTCTTCTTCTAATTAATGCAGTATTAAATACAATGGTCTCTACAAAGCCATCCCTAGAACCCCTTAATACTTTTTCAGTTTCTGGTTCTTGAGGCCCTCTAACTGGATAGGTTCTTAAATCTATCATTATTGCACTGGAGAATCCTTCTAAAATTAATGCTGTCTGTCCACAGAGAACTTGAGACACTATTTTATCTATGGATACTTCTTCAGCTACTTCAACATAAGGGATTTGTCTTCTCATAAAATCTTTAGGTGATTTTATTAAGTTCATTTCAGTTTTGCTTAAGGAAAAGAAGTCACTCATGATTAATTCCATTACGTCATCTTTTACAAATCCATCAATATAATACATTGTGGCTTTTTTATCCCCAATTATTATTGAACGCTCAATTATATCAAAACTTTTTCCAACCCTTAAAGCTTTAGATAAAGTATTTATATTTTTATCAAAATTTGATGTTAAGTCCAAAAAAATTCCTCCTTAGTAAATAATATAAACTTATTATTTCAAAGGAGAATAAATAATATTCCTTTAATAATTTTAGAGCTTGGTATTATAATAAAAAAACTTACAAACATATTTAGAAAATTAATAGATTTTCCTAAGAATTTAAATTCCAAAGCTTATCTATATAATTTTCATATTGTTTGTAAGTTTTATAAAAAAGTGATTTTAATACACTAATATTTTAAATGTTTTAAAAGTGTACCTGTACTAATAATAGTAAGGCTGCAAAGGCTGCTATAATTCCCATTAAAGGCATAATAAATTTCAGCCATTTATTATAGGTTACATCAACCATAGCAAGGGTAGCTAAAATTAATCCTGTTGGAGTTATAAAGGAGATTAATCCTTGACCAAATTGGTAAGCACTAACTATAACATCCCTTGGTAAACCAACTGTATCTGCAAGTGGTGCCATTATTGGAATTGATAAAACAGCAAGACCAGATGAAGATGGAATAAAGAATCCTAAGATTATGAATATAACAAGCATTAATATTATAAATATATTTTTATCCATACCTTGAATTCCATTTGAGGATACATAAAGTAAAGTATCTGATATTTTACCATTTTCAAGTATTAAGTTTATAGATCTTGCAACACCTATAACTAAGGCAACTCCTACTAAATCAGCAGCACCAGCTATAAAGGTATTAACAAATTTCTTTTCTCCAAGTCCTGAAAGGAATCCTAAAATTATTCCAACTACAAGGAATAGAGCAGTCATTTGTATAAATCCCCATCCTTTAGCTGAAACTCCATAAACTAAAATTATAAATGAACCAGCGAATATTAAAAGCATAAGTTTAAGTCTCCAAGTAAATACTGGCACATCATTACTAGATTCATGAAGGAATTTAGAATCTATTTCATCTTTTTGATCATATACAAGGGATTTAGAAGGATCGTTTTTAACTTTTTTAGCATATCTAAGTATATAAATTATTGTTATAAGTGTAGCTAAAACTAATCCTATCATCCTAAAATCAAGGCCTTCTTTAAAGCTTATTCCAGCAGCTGTTGAAGCTATTACTGAAGAGAATGGGTTTACAGTTGAGAACATTGTTCCTATAGATGAACCCATGTATATTGTGGCTATACAAACTATAGCATCATAGCCAGAAGCTAGGAAGATTGGGAGCAGAATTGGATAAAGAGCAATTGTTTCTTCTGCCAATCCAAAAGTAGTACCACCAAGAGAAATAAGTATTGATAATAATATTATAAGTATATATTCTTTTCCCTTAGTTATTTTAGAAAGGCTAGCAATTCCAGCATTAAATGCTCCAGTTGTATTTAAAACTCCTATTACTCCACCAATTATTAAAACGAACATAATTATATCTATAGTGTCATAAGTTCCTTGAATAGGAGCTTCTATTATTTGGGCAATACCTTGAGGATTTTGAGCAACCTTTTCATAAGTATTTGGTATAGCTATTGGCTTATTTATACTTCCATCAGTAAATTTACTTAAGTCTATTTTTATACCAAGTTTATCTAAGGTATTTTGGGTTGCAGCTTCCTTAGTGCTTTCCCCTTGAGGATTTGTAACAATAAAGGTATTTTCAGCTTCATTATAAGACAACTTTGAATATGATCCTGCTGGAATCACATAAGTTAAAATAGCTGATAAAATTAAAACAATAAATAATACAGTAAAGGCTGTAGGGAACGAAATTTTTTTCTTTTTACTCATTTTTTTACCTCCTCTTAAGTTTTTTGTATTGTTAAAGTTTACAATTAATAATATTAATAAATAAATTTTATTAATTAAATACTTGTATTATAT
>OGSZ01000536.1_pt1 | contig 13563 bp, 10 predicted proteins | sample 1574331 | NCBI WGS metagenome assembly OGSZ01 (sample SAMN03295853, study PRJEB24534) | human gut metagenome | isolation source: fecal sample 3 from infant 8 | host: Homo sapiens | place: USA: Pittsburgh, PA | collected 2014-07 | reverse complement strand
CCCGCCAGTGACGCTCGGTCAGAACCAAATCTCCGTCTGCACGCCGAAGTTCCATGTCCCGCCAGCGGTAAAGCCTTTGCTGCCGAAATCATCGTTGATCGCATAACGATCCAGGTCTTTATCCCAGTTCATCCACGTGACAAAGAAACGTATCTCCGGCCGCGCTTTGATATCAAACACATCGCCCACTTTAAAGGTGGGGGCGAAGGTCAGCTTGTAGAAATCACCGCGGACCGCCTGATACTGATAAACGTTGTCATTATAGCGATAGCTGCGCCCGTTCGGATTGAGATCCATATACTGCCACGAGGCCTCATACAGCAGGGCGAAGTGAGCGGAGATCCCTTGCGATACCCGCAGGTTAAATGTCGCCCAGTCGTAGCGGTCGCCGTCGCGATAGCGGTCTTCGCTGTGCTGGGCTATCACCGACGGCGCCAGCTGCCAGTTTTTCCCCAGCGGCAGGATCCCGTACGAGGCAAAGCGCAGGGAGGCCGCGTTCTCGGTCAGGTCGCCATCGCTCCCCGGCTGACGCGCTTCGGCACCCAGCCCGACGCCGTACTGCAGGGCGCTTTCCGACACCCCTGGCGCCAGGCCGTAGAACTGCTGTTTGTCGTGCAGGGCCAGCATCGCGTAATAGCCGTTTTTGGCGGTGTTATCGCTGCGCAGGGCATAGCTCCCGGTGGTCGAGGTATTATCTTTCAGGTCATCGTTACCCTGGGCGGTCATCACCGTGGTCATCAGCTGCCAGTTGCCGTAAAAATGGTTGGCGGTGAACAGCAGATTCTGGATGTCATTATCCGCGTAATTATCGCTGCCAAGGTCGCCGAAGTTACGCGCATACACCGAATAATCGCCGCGCAGGCCGCTTCCCCAGTCGACATCATTGATCCCGCCGCCGGTGCCACCGAGGAACATGATGTCGCTATCGGTAAAGTGGATATCGAAGTTATCCCGATCAAAGCGTTTGCCGGCCCAGATCGAGGCGCGTTTTAACGGTCCGGTGAACTCGGCGAAGTCGCCCATCTCGACGTACAGCTGACGAATGTTCAGATGGTGGCTGTCGTTGTCCTGAACCCACGGATCCGGGTTGGTGGCCCCGTCGGCGAGCATGGTCTTAAAGCGCGCCCATGAGCCATCGTTGAAGGTGAGCTTTTTGCCAAAGCTCAGCTCAGCGTAATTATCTTTTTCGTTGCCGAGACGACCGACGTGGGCATCGCCGTTGAGCGAACTGGCCGGGGAGATGCCTGGCCCGCCGCGGGCGCCTTTGCCGTGGCTGTTGACTAACATTCCGGAACGGGCATAGGCGTTAAAGGTAAAGCCATCGTCCGGGGCGCGTTTCGCCAGCTGCTCGCTCAGTTGCTGATTGGTGGCCTGCTGTTTTTGTTCGCGAGCCGAGGTCTGTTGGCTGAGCGCCTGCACCTGCTGCTCCGCCGCCGCCGCGCGCTGTTCGGCGGCGGCGGTTTGCTGTTCTGCCCGCTGCGCGCGGCGGCTGGCTTCGCTGGCCTGCTGTTCGGCGAGATTGAGGCGCGCTTCGAGCTGCGCCAGCCGTTGTTCGACGCTCAACCCGGCGGCGCTGACGCTGGTGAGCGGAAAAAGGGCGCAGCAAACCGCTGCGCTAATCACAGAGATACGCATAAAAGTCCTTAATTTATCCAGAGGTTAAAGCAGCGGGGTGCCTTACATGGCGGGGGATTCTCCGGTGGTCGGGGCCGGGGCTGGCGAGGCGCCGCGTCCGGCATCGAGGTCGGCACGGATCTGCTCATAGTGATCGTCGAGGCGGTAGAAGCGGCCCATCCACAGCATCGAGGCGAGGATCAACAGCGCCGGAATGTACAGATAGCAGGCCTTGATGGCCAACAGGGCGCTGTCGCTTTGCGCCTGGTTGGCGATATAGCCGCCGGAGGAGAGCAGTGCCCCGGTGATCGCCCCGGCGCCGGCCATCGCCACCTTGCCGAGAAAGCCGTTTATCGAGGTCAGGATACCCGCGGTATTAATGCCGGTTTTCCACACGCCGTAATCCACCGGGTCGGCCTGCATCGAGAAATAGATAGCCGTGCGCTGACCGGCGCCAAGGGAGAGGATCACCGCCCCGACGATCAGCCCCAGCGCGTAGGTGCCAGACAGCATCATCATCCCCATCCCGAGCAGATTGACCGCGCTGGCCACCAGATAGACATGACGTTTTTTCATGCGTCGGGCCAGCAGCGGGACGGTGAGGGTGCCGAGCAGGGGAACGAAGGTGGAGATCCCGGCGATAACCGCCGTCAGCTCGCTATTCCCGACGTAATAGTGGAAGAAGTACACCAGCGCTCCGGTCTGAAAGAAGAATGCCCCCCACATCAGAAATATATTGCTGGCGAAGATCCACCACGGACGATTGGCGCGCAGGCTAATCCAGGCGCGTTTCAGGGTCATGCGCTCCCCGGTGAGGGTAATCTTTTCTTCGACGTTGCGAAAGCTCACCAGCAGGAAAAAGGCCGCCAGTACGCCAAAAATCACCGCGGTATAGAGGAACCCCTGCTGCTGGTCGCCTTTGCCCAGCATGCCGACCAGCGGCAGGGTGGCCACGGCGACGATGGTGGCCCCGAGGGATCCCAGCAGAATACGTACCGCCGACAGCGTGGTGCGCTCTGCGGAATCACTGGTTAAAAACGGCAGCATGGCGCAGAACGGAATGTTCACCAGGGTGTAGAGGAACGACAGACACAGATAGGTGATAAAGGCGTACAGCAGTTTGCCGGTGGTGCCGAAATCCGGCACATAGAAGGCCAGAATACACAGCAGACCAAAAGGCAGGGCACCAATCAGCAGCCAGGGACGGCAGCGCCCCCAGCGGGTGGCGGTATTGTCGATCACCAGCCCCATCAACACGTCGGCCACGCCATCCACCAGCCGGGTAACCAGGAACATCAGCCCAACGTAATAGGCCGGGAGGCCCATCACGTCGGTGTAAAAGAACATCAGATACAGAGAGATCATCTGCCACACAAGGTTGCAGGAGAGATCGGCAATGCCATAGCCAAGGCGCTGCCGCCACAGGGTAAACGTTGTTTCTGCCATAAATCACTCGCTTATCGTTGTTGTTAAAGTCCGTACTGGCGAATAAACCAGGCCGGGGTACAGCTCCACGCATGGCAGTAACTGTTAATGAGCTTACTGCCATACGGGGAAAAGTCAGGATGCTGTGGGTCGAAAATTTCCCAGAAGGTATCGGCGCCGGAGTCAACCATCGCCCCCCAGTAGGCTTTGATCTCCGCCACCGCCTCCTCGCGCAGGCCGCACTGCAGCAGGGCGACAATGTGATGATGGCGCAAGTACGGGGTATTCATGGCAATGGCGGGCGGCTGTTGCTGCAGGCGGCGCATCAGCGCTTGCCGCTGCCCGGCGGTGCCAACTTCCGCCAGTACCAGCCAGATCTGCGATGCCCATGAGACCTGGCGCGCGGCGCCGCTGATAAACACCTGCCGCTCGCTATCCCACAGGTGGCGGAGGGCGGCCTCTTTCAGTTGCGCGAGCGTAGTGGTGTAGTCGGCTACCCGCTGCGGTTCAACACGCTGCGCCAGCCAGAGGGCACGCTGCAGGCAGTAGATAAGCACCCCCTGCGCCGACGACTGTTTATTCAGCTCTGCCTGCCAGTCGATAAATGCCCACCAGTCATCGCTGTCGCGCACCAGACCCTGGGGATCGCAGCGGGTCAGCGCCAGCTCGATTTGCCGCCGCGCCGTGGGCCACAGCTCACCGACGGTTTCCGTGTCGCCGGTGCTTTGCAGGTAGTTATAAAGTACGTCGATAAAAAATAATGAATAATCAAAGAGAAAGGTGTCATCGGCGCGCACATCAGGCTGGACAAAGACATTGGCGGAGACCATGCCGTCTTCCCGGGTATGGCCGGCAAACAGGTACAGGCAGCGGCGGACCAGATCGTGGTGGCCGAAGGTCACGTCATTGACCAACGCCTGCAGGCGCAGGTCGCCGAGCCACAGCCGACGGTCGCGTTTCGGCCCATCCTCAAATACCTCCTGCATGCAGTTTTGCAGGGTGCGAACCGCGACGTCATCAATGGCTTTCAACTGTGGATCGGCGATGACCGCCGGCTGCGGGCTGCCGGCTGAGGTAACGGTTTCCAGGGCTATCTCATCGAACTGCAGACGAAATTTGCGCGACAGCGCTTTGACCTCCACCTTCAGGTAGCGCAGGCAGTAGCGACGCGGCAGGTCAACCCGGGCGGGCAGGACGTCGAGCCACAGATCCTGTTGCTGCAACCAGCTACTGCTCAGCCACCCCTGGTACTCGCTGAACGGCTCGCAGACTTCGCTCAGCGTTTCGCCGAAGGTGAAGTGCAGATGGGCCGGGGCATCCGGTGGGCTGCCGACGCTGCGGCAGCTGAACTGCAGGTAGCCAACAAAATGGCTGCCAAAATCAATGATGATGCTGTCGCCGACGCGAAGCGGCTGCTGATAAAACTGCTCAGGCGTGCAGACGGTGTGTCCCCGCCAGCCGTTCAGCGCCGCCGGATCGGCGACGGCCTCGACGATGGCCTGTGGCGCCTGGCGCTGACGATGCAGCGCGGGCGTTAGGGCGGCCGCACGCTGTAATAAATGCGGATGGCGGGTCATCGCCACACTGGAATTGTATTGAATTGCCTGTGACATACTGCGTCCTCTCCATTAGGTTAGGCGCAGCATAGGCCGTCGTCTGGCGGCGCCACCACTCTGGCAATGCCAAACCGTCAGTGAAAATGGCAGGAATAATGAGGTGGGGGCGCTGGCGATCACAAATCCGCACATCGGGCGCGTGGCGAAGGTCGGAATAGATTATCGTGCCCCTGCGCACCAGGCTGTTCAGGATTTGCTGTAATGATGACACTGACCGTTGAGTATTATTTCACCCATCCCCAGGATAAGCTCGGCATGTACGCCAGCGACCCGGAAGATAATAGCCAGGAACATGGCCACGAGTTTGCCGAGCTGGTGATCGTCGAGGAGGGGCATGGATTACACGTTATTAATGGCCGCCCGCTGTATATCCAGCAGGGCGATGTATTTTACGTCCAGCCTGGCGATGTCCACTATTATGATGAACTGGGGACGCTGAAGCTGATTAATGTCTTAATTAATCCGGCGGTGGCCTTTCGCTATTTACAGCAGATGGAGGGATTGCTGCAGCAATTATCGGCGCAGCGCGCCGCCTGCTATGGCTGGCTGGCGCCGGAGACCCGCAGCTATTGTCGGGAACTGGTGGAAAAGATATTTTCCCCGGCGCTGAGGGCGGCGGATAATACCCCGCAACGGGAGTCTCTCTTTTTCCAGCTGGTGACCACCATTCTCACAGCCGAGTCGGAAGCCGAATATAGCAGCACCCGCTATAAACTGCATAAATTACTCACCTGGCTGCAGGAGCACTGTTTCGAAGAACATAACTGGCAGCAACTGGCGGAGCAATTTCATCTCACCACCCGCACGGCGTTTCGCCATATTAAAGAGGCCACGGGCTTAACGCCGGATAATTATCTGAAACGTCTGCGACTGGTCTCCGCGCGGGTCAAATTACGTGAAACGGAGATGTCCATTACCGAAGTGGCTTATCTGTGCGGCTTCGCCAACAGCAACCACTTTACCACTCTGTATAAAAAAGTGTTTGGCCTGACCCCCAGCGCCGATCGCCGCCGCCCTCCGGGTTGAAAAGGGGGGGCCGCAGGCTGGGCAGGGGAAAAATCTGCCACCCGCGGCAGGTCACGCTTATTCGTCGAGGGAGTTTGCCCGCACATGACGACCGCTGGCGACAAAATTGCCGGTGCCAAGATGATGCAGGGTATTGAGCTTATCGTCGTCGAACTGCCAGCGTCCGGTGACGAACGCGCGTTCATCGGCGGCGGCAGACACCACCTCCCCGAACAGGGTGTCGTACTGGGTCTGGGCCGCCGTCGCCGGCAGCAGTCGGCACTCCATCCATGCCAGACACTTCTCCTCGATCAGCGGCAACCCCAGCTCCGGGCCGGTCACTACCGGGATCCCCCAGGCATTGAATTTGTCCTCATCGCGGCCGCTGACGCTGCCGACGGCGTAGGTCCAGCTGGCGGCGGCGACGCCGGGGACCACAATGCCGAAGGTGCCGTTGCGCTCGATGATCTCCCGCGTCCAGGTACTTTTATCCACCACGATAGCCACCCGCGGCGGGGCGAATTCCACCGGCATTGACCAGGCGGCGGCCATGACGTTGCGCCGGTCAGACGGGGCATCGTAGCTGGTGATCAAAATGGTCGGGCCGTGGTTGAGCAGGCGGCTGGCGTACTGCAGTTCAACGTGGCGAAAGCGGCTCATAGGCGTTCCTTGAATAATGGGTCGGTTGGCAGGTAACACGTTAAGCCGCAATGAAAATGTAATCAATACGTCATCTCGTCTGACTATAGTCGCCAGCACTAAGTCCCAAAGAGGATCACAATATGTTGGCTCCCCTGATGTTATCCCAGGTGAGCGTGCCCCGTCGGATGTCGGCCGCCGGGCAGGTCTCGCTGTCCCGAAAGGGAGGGCGATGATGCGCACGCTGACCCCTATCACCCTGCAGGAGGTCTCTTTTGCCTTCGCAGAGACTCCCGTTCTTGACCGTTTCTCGTTGCATATCGAACCTGGCCGCATCGTGGCGCTACTGGGTCCGTCCGGCTGCGGCAAAAGCACTTTGCTGCGTCTGCTGGCCGGGCTGAGCGTGCCGGCCAGCGGCGAAATCCGCTTTGGCGACAGGCTGGTCGCCCGCGCAGGATGGGGATTGCCCCCGGAGCAGCGCGATATCGGCATGGTTTTTCAGGATTACGCCCTCTGGCCGCATATGAGCGTGGCGCAGAACGTCGCCTTTCCGCTGCGCATGCGCGGCGTCTCCCGTAGCGAACGCGAGCGCCGGGTTAGCGAGGCGCTGGCGCGGGTAGGCCTCAACGGTTTCGCCGAACGTAAACCCTCTGGTCTTTCTGGCGGTCAGCAGCAGCGGGTGGCGCTGGCGCGGGCGATCGTCGCCGCGCCGCGGGTGCTGCTGTTTGATGAACCGCTCTCCAACCTGGATAGCGAACTGCGCGAATCGCTGTGCGGCGAAATGAGCCGCCTGTTGCGACAGCTCGGCATCACCGCCGTGTATGTCACCCATGATCGACGTGAAGCCGAGCTGTTAGCTGACCAGATTGTCTATTTATCCGCGGGCCGCGTGGCCGCTGTCCGCGCCGTTACGCCAACCTCAGGGGAAGTTGCATGAACACCGTTATGACCGTTAAGAAAGGAGTGGTACTCGCGATGGCTCTTTCCGCCATGATGCTCTCCAGCGCCCATGCGCTGACCGTTTACACCGCCGGACCCGGCTCGCTGGCGAAAAGCCTGGCCAGCGGTTTTGAACAACAGACCGGGGTGAAGGTGACGGTTTTCCAGGCCACCACCGGCAAAGTAATGGCCCGACTGGAGGCCGAGCAGGCCAACCCGCAGGCGGATGTGCTGATCTCCGCCTCGTGGGATACCGCCGAAGATCTGCACCAGCGGGGCTGGTTGCTGCCTTTTGCGAGCGCCAATGCCGACCAGGTACCGGCGAACCTGAAATCGGCGGACTATATCGTCCAGGGCGTCTCCGCCCTGGGCATTGTCTGGAACAGTAAAAGCGGTACCCCGGAACCGAAAGAGTGGCGGGATCTCACCCAGCCGGCGTTTAAAGACAAGGTGACAACCCCCGACCCGGCGCTCTCCGGTGCGTCGCTGGATTTGCTGATCGGGCTGCAAAACAGCATGGGCGACCAGGCCTGGCAACTGTTTGACGATCTGAAAAAGAACGGCATGGTGGTCAGCGGACCCAACGCCCAGGCGGTGACGCCGGTGATGCAGGGGGCGAAAGCGGCGGTGTTTGGCGCGGTGGATTATGTCTCCTACGGCAATATTCAGCAGGGCGAGTCGCTGAAGGTGATCTTCCCGGCCAGCGGAACGGTGATTGCCCCGCGCCCGATGATGATCCTCAAAACCAGCCAGCATGCCGACGATGCCAAAGCCTTTATCGATTACGTGCTGTCGCCGGAAGGTCAGGCGAGGGTTGCCGATGCCTGGCTGATGCCCGCCCGCCGCGACGTGGCGGCCAAACGTCCGTTACTGGACGCGCTGAAGGTGCTGCCCACCACCAGCGAAGGCAGCAGCGAACGGGGCGCCGTGCTCGCCCGCTTCAGTCAGCTGTACGCGCAGTAATTGCTCCTGTTCCTCCGGCGCTGGCCGCCGGGGGACCCCTCAGCTTCAGGAACCGGTTGTGAAACAAACATTCCTTTCCGGCGCGACCCTCGCTGCCCTGGTGATGCTGGTCGCGTTGCCGTTAGTGTTTATTCTGCTGCAGGCGATTTTTCCCCATTTTAGCGCCGGTTCGCTCGGGGACGCCTTTGGCGGCGTCTCGGCGCTGCTGGCCGATCCCCAGTTACCGGCGATGCTCGGCGGTACGCTGTGGATCGCCGCCGGCGTGGCGCTGGTCAGCGTAGTGATTGGCCTGCCGCTCGGCATCCTGCGCGGTATGTTTTCGCTGCCGCTGCCCCGACTGTGGGATCTCCTGTTTTTGATCCCCTTTCTGACGCCGCCCTATATCTCGGCGCTCTCCTGGATGCTGGCCCTGCAAAGCCAGGGCTATCTGCAGCAGCTGACCGGCTGGCAATTGAACGATCTGCTGTTCAGCCGCAGCGGTATCGTGCTGGTGATGACCTTTAATATTTTCCCGGTGGTGTACTTTGCCGTCTCCCGCAGCCTGCTGGCGAGCGGGACCCGGCTGGCGGTGGTCGCCCGCGTCCATGGCGCCAGCGCCTGGCGCGCCTTCTGGCACGTGACACTGCCGATGCTCTCCCCGGCGCTGGCGGCGGGCACGCTGTTGGCGTTTACCCTCGCTATCGAGGAGTTTGGTGTACCGGCGGCGCTGGGCAGCCGGGCGGGAGTGGTGATGCTGACGGTCGGTATTGAGAAAAAGCTGGCCGACTGGCCGGTGGACCTTACCGGCGCCGCGCTGCTGTCGCTGCTGTTGATGGCGGTGGCGTTGTTCGCCTGGTGGCTGCAAAAGCGGCTGGTGGGGGAGAAAGAGGTCACCAGCGTCACCGGTAAGCCGGGAGAAAACCGCGGGGCATCGCTGGGCGTGATGACGCTGCCCGCCGTGCTGATAATGGCGGCCGTCGGCGGCCTGGCGGTCGGCGTCCCCGCCGCCTCGATGATGCTCACCAGCGTGATGGGCACGCTCTCAGGGGGCGTGAGTGTTGAGAATGTCACGCTGCGTCACTTCGCGGCGCTGTTTGACCAGCAGGGGGATGCCCTGTCGGCCCTCGGCACCAGCCTGTCGCTGGCCCTGGGCTCGGCGCTGATCGTCGGCGCGCTGGGCCTGCTGGCCGCCTGGCTGGTGATGGTGCAGAAGATTAAAGGGCGCGGGATGGTGGACGCGCTGTCGCTGATGCCGGCGGCGCTGCCGGGCGTGGTGGTAGGCGTCGGTTTGATCCTGCTGTGGAATCAGCCCTTCTGGCCGCGCTCGCCCTATAACACGCTGTGGATGTTGCTGCTCTCCTATTGCTGCCTGCTGTTGCCCTGGCCGGTGCGCTATGTCGGCAGCGCGCTGCGCCAGCTGGGCCCCAATCTTGAGCCCGCCGCCCGGGTGCACGGGGCGTCGCCACTCCAGGCGCTGCGGTTGATTGTTCTGCCGCTGGTCTTTCCGGCGCTGCTGGCGGCGATGTTGATGGTGTTCGCGGTGGCCTCCCGGGAGCTGGTGACCTCGCTGCTGCTCTCTCCAGCCGGTACGCAAACCGTGGCGGTGTTTATCTGGCGCCAGTTCGAACAGGGCTCCGTCGGTCAGGGCATGGCGATGGCCAGCCTGACGCTGTTGACCGGTCTGGTCCTGATGCTGACGGCGCTGGCGCTGATGCAGCGCAGCACGCGCGGTTAACGACAAGCGCACAAAAAAGACGGTCGGCGCGGAAAAATAGGCTATAAATGTCGGACACCTACAGCTGGAGGCCTTGATGAGTCCCTTTTTACGCGCCTATTTTTCCCGTCTGGGCTGGACGGGTGAGCCTGATGTATGCATTGATACCCTGCGGGAATTGCATCTGCAGCATAACAGCGCCATCCCCTTTGAAAACCTCGACGTCCTGCTGCCGCGTGAGATCCACCTTGACGATCGGGCGCTGGAAGAGAAGCTGATCGCCGCCCGCCGCGGGGGGTATTGTTTTGAACAGAATGGTCTGCTGGAGCGCGCGCTGCGCGAGATAGGCTTTAACGTCCGCAGCCTGCTGGGCCGCGTGGTGCTGGCCAATCCGCCGCAGATGCCGCCGCGTACTCACCGTTTATTGCTGGTGGAAGTGGCGGGCGAGCGCTGGATCGCCGACGTCGGCTTCGGCGGCCAGACGCTGACCGCGCCGATCAAACTGCTGGCCGATATCCCCCAGCAAACGCCGCATGGCAGCTATCGTCTGGTGCATGAAGGGGATGAATGGACGCTGCAGTTCAACCATCACGAGCACTGGCAGTCGATGTACCATTTCGATTTAGGCCGGCAGTATGCGTCTGATTATGTGATGGGTAACTTCTGGTCGGCGCACTGGCCGCAGTCCCACTTCCGTCACCATCTGCTGATGTGCCGTCATCTGCCCGACGGCGGCAAAATGACCCTCACCAATTTCCACTTTACCCACTGGGAGAATAACCACGTGGTGGAGAAGATCGATTTTGCCGATGTCTCCGCGCTGTATGAAGCGCTGCAGACCCGCTTCGGGCTGGGCGTGGACGATCCTAAACATGGCTTTAGCGAAGCGGCGCTGGCGGCGGTGATGGCGGCGTTCGATACCCATCCGGAAGCCGGGAAGTAAATTTCCTCATGCCCGGTGGCGCTGCGCTGACCGGGCCTGAGGGGTATGAGCCTGTGAGACGACCCTGTAGGCCGGGCAAGGCGACAGCCGCCACCCGGCGAAATTACAGGTACCGTGCCTGATATCTTGCCCGGCGGCGCTGCGCTTGCTCGGGCCTGGGAGGTATGAGCCTGTGAGAGGCCCCTGTAGGCCGGATAAGGCGTAGCCGCCATCCGGCATAAAGGCTGGAACCGGGGCTGAAAAATATGACCCGGAGTCGGCGCGAGCGCCTCGTCCGGGCTACCGGTAAACGGGCATGGCTGGGGCCGCCAGCCTTCAGCGGCGGGAGCGTACCACCTGGTAACGGCGGGTAAAATACTCCACCGGCGCACTCCAGACGTGAACCAGACGGGTGAAGGGGAAGATCAGAAAGATAGTCATCCCCAGCACCAGGTGGACGCGATAGATCCACGCCACGCCGTCCAGATGCGCCGAGGCGCCGCCGTGGAAGGTGACCACCGCCTGCGCCCAGTCCACCAGCTTGAGCATTTCGCTGCCGTCCGGATGCTGGGCGGAGAAGGGGATGGTCGTCAGCCCCAGCGCGCACTGAATCAGCAGAATGCACAGGATCAAAATATCCGCGGTCGTGGAGGTGGCGCGAATGCGCGGGTTGGTCAGGCGGCGCATCAGCAGGCCGATACCGCCGACCAGGGTTAGCACGCCGCAGATGCCGCCGAGGATCATGGCCATCAGCTGCTTCTGGGACATCGGCAGGAACCACGAGTAGACCCAGTGTGGGGTCAGCATGCCAAAGAGATGGCCGAAGAAGATGCCGAGAATGCCGATATGAAATAAATTCGACCATAGCACCATCCCGCGCTTATCCAGCATCTGGCTGGATGAGGCGCGCCAGGTATACTGCCCGTAATCGTAGCGCAGCCAGCTGCCCACCAGAAAGACGGTGCCGCACAGGTAAGGGTAGATATCGTAAAAGAAGACGTTCAGATACTGGATCATTTCGGGCCTCCGGCGCGGATGTCAACGTACTGCGGCGCCACATCCTGACTAAAGCGTCGTTGATAAGCTTGCATCGACGAGCTGTCGCAAGCGGTCGCGTTATCTTCGATAAACTTCACCTGCTCTTCTTCCCACACGGCGTCCAGCGCCTGACGGGTATCGTCGCGCTTTTCTCCCGCCACCTGTTTTGTGACACTGTCACTGGTGAGCGGGCTTTTAGCCAGCGCCAACAGGGCGTCAAACAGCTGATAATACGGACAGGCTCGCTGCTTCAGGCGGCCGCCGATCAGCGCCAGAATCGGCGCGATATTCTGCAGCCCTTCGCGCGCCTCCGCGGGGGGTAAAATACTGAGGTACTCCAGATACAGCGGCAGATGATCGGGCAGCTCGCGACAATCGATCTGCAGACCCGCCTGCTGATACTGATTCATCAGGTCGACCATCGCCTGGCCGCGGTCTCGCGACTCGGCATGCACATGTTCAAACAGCAGCAGCGAGGTGGCGCGCCCGCGCTCGAACACCTCGCACCACTCGGCCTGGCGATCCAACAGCGGAGCCGTCAGCAGCTCACTGACAAACGGCGTCAGGGAAGGGACATCGGCCCTGACCAGCGCCAGGGCGTCGTCGCGGTTCTCCCACAGCAACTCGTCGGGGTATTCCAGCAGCAGACCGATCACTTTCAGGATCCGCATCACTCGCCCTCCCCATGCTTACGCACGCCGCTGACGTCGATGGCGTCGATCCGCCGGCTATTAAACAGGTTGAATTTCGTATCTGACCCGTGGCAGCCATCGCCGAAGGTAAAGCCGCAGCCGTTGCGTTCCGGGAAGGCATCCTCCGCCAGTTCGCGATGGCTGGTAGGGATCACGAAGCGGTCTTCGTAGTTGGCGATCGCCAGATAGCGATACATCTCTTCGACCTGCTCAACGCTGAGGCCCACCTCTTCAATGGCCCGGGTATCGGTGACGCCCTCGACGGTTTGCGAGCGCTTGTAGTGGCGCATCGCCATCATGCGTTTTAACGCGCGCAAGACCGGCCCGGTATCGCCGGCGCTCAGCAGGTTCGCCAGGTATTGCACCGGGATGCGCAGACTCTCAACCGCTGGCAGGATGTTGCCGTTGCTCGGTAAGCCGCCGGCGTCGGCAACCGACTGGATCGGCGACAGGGGCGGCACGTACCAGACCATCGGCAGTGTGCGATACTCCGGATGCAGCGGCAGGGCCAGCTTCCAGTCCATCGCCAGCTTATAGACCGGCGACTTCTGCGCCGCCTCAATGACGTTGTGCGGGATCCCTTGCTTTAGCGCTTCCTCAATGACCGCCGGATCGTTTGGATTAAGGAACACCTCGCACTGGCGCTCATAGAGGTCGGTTTCATGTTCAGTGCTGGCCGCCTCTTCAATGCGGTCGGCGTCATACAGCAGTACGCCAAGATAGCGGATGCGTCCGACGCAGGTTTCTGAGCAGACCGTTGGCTGCCCGGACTCAATACGCGGATAGCAGAAAATGCATTTTTCCGACTTGCCGCTCTTCCAGTTAAAGTAGATTTTTTTATACGGACAGCCGCTGATGCACATCCGCCAGCCGCGGCATTTGTCCTGATCGATCAGTACGATGCCATCTTCCTCACGCTTGTAGATCGCGCCGCTCGGGCAGGTGGCCACGCAGCTCGGATTGAGGCAGTGCTCGCACAGGCGCGGCAGATACATCATGAAGGTATTTTCGAACTGG
>OGSZ01000477.1_pt1 | contig 15031 bp, 10 predicted proteins | sample 1574331 | NCBI WGS metagenome assembly OGSZ01 (sample SAMN03295853, study PRJEB24534) | human gut metagenome | isolation source: fecal sample 3 from infant 8 | host: Homo sapiens | place: USA: Pittsburgh, PA | collected 2014-07 | reverse complement strand
TCTCTAAGCTTAACAGCTTGAACTTTTGAGTAATTAGTTTGGAATTTATCTAAAGAACTTCTCTTAATGCACCCACTATTTGTTACAAACTGTACAAATCTATCTGATGACATTATATTAACTGAATTAACTCCAATTATCTTTTCCTCATCAAGGTTAAGAGCTTTAATTAATGTATCAAGCTTTTCACCCTTCTCTTTCCACTTTCCTTCAGGAATATTTATTCCTTTAATTTGATACATTATTCCTCTATCTGTAAATATAAGAATATTATCAGTAGTATTAGATTTAACTAAAAATCTTAGTTCATCACCTTCCCTATATTCAATCTCAGAAGGTTCTGCATTTGCTCTGATGTAATTTTTATATGGAATTCTCTTTATAAATCCATCCTTTGAAATAGTAAGCATAACATCTTCTACAACTATTAATTCTTCAAGATCAATCTTTGCTTCACTATCATCTTCAACTATTTGAGTTCTTCTAGGATTTCTGTATTTATCAGTTATTTCTTTAAGTTCCAATTTCACTACTTTTAGAAGTTCTTTTTCTTCTGCTAAAATCTTCTTAAACTTCTTTATTTGTCTTTCTAATTCTTTATATTCCTTTTGGAATACATTTATTTCTAACCCTGTTAATCTATATAGCATTAACTCTAAGATCGCAGTTGCTTGCGCTTCTGTAAAACCAAACTTACTAATTAAGTTTTCCCCTGCATCCTTCTTAGACTTAGATTCTCTAATAGTTGCAATAACTTCATCTAAGATATTTATTGCCTTTATAAACCCTTCAACTATATGAAATCTCTTTTCTGCTATTTCTAACTCTTTCCTTGTTCTTCTTGTAACTATTTCTTTTTGGTGATTTATATAATGACCTAAAATAGTTTTAAGTCCCATAGTTTCTGGCTTACCATCTGCTAAAGCAACCATATTAAAGCTTATATTACATTGTAGGTCAGTCTTTTTAAATAAGTATTTTAAAATCTTGTCTGCAGTAGCTTCATCAGCAGCTTTCTTTAATTCAATAACAGCTCTAATACCACTTCTATCAGATTCATCTCTTATATCTGTTATTGCTTCTAATGCCTTTTGATGTCTCTTATCACCAGTCATTTCAGATATAGTTTGTAACAATTTCGCCTTATTTCTTCTATAAGGAAATTCTGTTATTACTATCCCTAATCTTCCGTTCTCTAATTTTTCTATAGAAGTTTTAGCTCTACATGTTACTTTACCTTCACCTGTTTCATAAGCAGAAATCATTGAATTTTTTCCAATTAAAACTCCACCTGTAGGTAAATCTGGCCCCTTAATATAATTCATTAACTCTTTTGTAGTAATTTCCGGATTATCTATGTATGCAAGAACACCATCAGTTACTTCCCCAAGGTTATGTGGAGGTATATTAGTAGCTAAACCTACAGCTATACCAAAGGAACCATTGACCAAAAGATTAGGATATCTACTTGGTAAAACTCTTGGCTCTAATTCACTATCTGAATAGTTAGGTACCATATCCACTGTATCTTTATCAATATCTTTTAGCATATCCATTGCAATAGGAGTTAATCTTGCTTCAGTATATCTCATAGCTGCCGCACTATCACCATCAATAGATCCCCAATTTCCATGACCGTCTATTAAAGGTTCTCTTGTAGAGAAATCTTGTGCCAATATTGTTAATGCATCATATACAGAACTATCTCCATGTGGGTGAAATTTACCTAAAATATCCCCAACTATTCTTGCTGACTTATAGTATGGTCTATCTGGAAAAGCTTTAAGTAAATATGCACCATATAGTATTCTTCTATGAACTGGCTTCAAACCATCTCTTACATCAGGAAGAGCTCTTTCTTTTGCAACCTCTACCGCATAAGGTAGATAGTTGTCTGGCATAGCTTCTTCAAGAAGTACTGGAATTATATTATTATCTTTTGGAATATTATTATTAACTTTTTTAGCCATAAACTATCCCTCCCTTTCTAGAACTCTGCGTATTTGTACATATATTTTTTTCTTGGTTCAACTACATCTCCCATAAGTAGAGATATCATTCTTTCAGCCTTTGCTGCATCCTCTATAGTTACTTGAAGTAAAGTTCTTGACTCTGGGTTTAGGGTAGTTTCCCATAATTGATCTGGGTTCATTTCTCCAAGTCCCTTATATCTTTGAATAAGAGCCCCCTTACCTATTTCCTTCTTAACTTGTTCTAATTCATCATCACTATAAGCATACTTTTGAACCTCTCCTTTTTTAGTATGTTTATATACCTTATAAAGAGGAGGTTGTGCTAAATATAAGTGTCCATTAGCAATTAAAGGTCTCATATATCTATAAATATAGGTCATCCAAAGTGTTCTAATATGATAACCATCTACGTCGGCATCACTCATAATAATTATTTTGTTATATTTTAAATCATCTTCATTATAATTATCTAATGTACCTGTACCTACAGCAGCATTAAAAATCTTAAGCTCTTCAGATGCTAATACATTTTCAAGCTTTTGCTTTTCAGTATTCATTATTTTACCTTTTGAAGGCATTATTGTTTGGAATCTTCTATCTCTAGCTTGTTTTGCAGAACCACCAGCTGAATCTCCCTCAACCACTATAAATTCATTTACATCTTTATTTTTCAAAGTACATACTGCAACCTTACCTGCAAGAGGTGCTGTACCTTTTCCAATCTTTTTCTTTTCTGCATCATTAATCTTTTTTATTTTTTCTCTTCTTTGAGCAGCCGCAAGAGCATTGTTTATTATCATTGTTGCAAGCTCTTTATTATCCTCTATCCACTCACCAAGCTTAGTGTAAGCTAAGTCATTCATCATAGTATAGGCTTCATTATTTCCTAGCTTTGTTTTAGTTTGTCCTTCAAAAACAGGATTAGTTATTTTAATTCTAACTATAGCAGTCATACCTTCTCTTAGGTCATCACCTTCAAATTCCTTATCTTTTCCTTTTACTAGTTCAAGCTTTCTTGCCCATTCCTTAAAAGCTCTAGTCATACCAGTTTTAAAACCAGTTTCATGAGTTCCAGCTTCCGTTGTCGGAATATTATTAACATAACTTGCAATATAATCTGTAGTTGAATCAGTAAATTGAATACATACTTCTCCATACATTTGAAGTCCACTAACTTCTCTCTCTCCCTCAAATAAAATAGGTGCTTCATGAAGCTTAGTTTTACTTTCATTTAAATAATCTATAAAATCTAAAAGTCCTCTTTCAGAATAATATTCTTTTTTAACTTCTTCATCTCTTCTATTATCTATTAATTCAAGCCTAATACCTTTATTTTGGAAGGCTAATTCTTGTAATCTCTCATCAATCACATCAAACTTAAAATCTATTGTAGAAAATATTTCTCCATCTGGCATAAATGTAATTTTAGACCCAGTCTCCTTACTTTTACCTACTATATCAAGTTTTGTAACAGGGGTACCTGGCATATCTCTTTTTAGCTCTTTATCATATGCGTATTCAAACCTTTGACGATAAATATTTCCGCCTTGATAAACTTCAACTTCAACCCATTTTGAAAGGGCATTAACTACCGCTGCTCCAACTCCATGAAGCCCTCCAGAAGTTTTATAATTCTTATTATTAAATTTTCCTCCTGTATGAAGCTCTGTAAATACCATCTCTACCCCACTCTTTTTCTTAATTGGGTGAATTCCTGTTGGTATACCTCTTCCATTATCTTTTATAGTAACACTCTTATCCTTATTTAAAATAACTTGAGCTTTATTCCCATACCCATTAGAAATTTCATCTATAGCATTATCTAATATTTCCCACACACAATGATGTAATCCCTTACTTCCAATTGAACCTATATACATACCTGGCCTTATTCTAACAGGCTCCAATTTTTCTAAGGAAGTCAAATCAGTAACATCATAAGTAGTATTATTCTTCATAAACTTTTGCCCTCCACATATATTTTCTATCTCTATAGTTGTCTACATTAAAATATACTTATTTTTATTTACTATGTCAAAATTTATTTATTATAAATATTTTTTAGTTTATCCATATCTTTTTAAAGATATTATAAAATCACCACAACCACTATGTATCTGTAGAATTTTTTAACAGCTTATCTTGCAGTACAATTTTTTAAAAACAAAAAATGGAAGCTAATATTCTTAACTTCCACTTTAAATTTATTAAATATTTACTTATCTAAACATCACAAATTTCAACATTTCTTACATGCTTAGTTGGATTCCATTCCTTATTATTCTTTCTTAATATACCTTGGATTGTAATTGGCACCCAAGTAATAGTATATAGAGCATATAGTAAGAATCTAAAGAAGAAAACTAAACCTTTCTTCCCACAAAATATAAATGTGGCAACTAAGAATATTGCATAGAACCCAAAATTAGCTGCTGCAATAATCGCTCCATCAGTAACACCTTTTAATAAAATAGGCATTATAAAAATATTAGTAGAGAATAATGCAATCATAGTAAAAAGTCCTTTTGATATCTTTCTATCTAATATTAATACTAATGGTGTTATAACAAACTGAACTAATGTTATAGCTTGATATCCTGCACTTCCAAGAAGATCACTCATAATGAATATATTAGCTCCTTCTGGTGCATTTGCTTGAATTAAAGTTAATATTGCTGATATAGCCATTAATAAAGTTGCAAATGGTTGTAAAACATATAATGCGCAATCAAATATATACCATTTTCTTTCCTTAATAGACTTTTTAACAAGTTTAAAGAAATACCTTGATGCAACATCTGTAAACCCTTGCATCCATCTTCTTCTTTGAACCCAAGAAGCTTTTAATCCTAATGGCTTTTCATCATAAATTTTAGCATCATGTGCCCAACCTATTTTTCCACCATTTAGGACAACCTTACATGTAAACTCTAAGTCTTCTGTTAAACATGTAGCTCCCCATCCAAATTCCTTTAAAGTATCAAAGTCAATTGCAAATCCAGTTCCACCAATTTGATTAGAGAATCCAACATTATTTCTTGCAAGTTGGAACATTCTATTTTGTGACCAGAATGCTATTGAATATGAAGTTGCAATCCATGAATCTTCTGGATTTTTACTATCTATATAGCCTTGTACAACTTTATAACCTTCCTTCATCTTAGAGTTGATTTCTCTTAAAAAGTCAGGATGTACTAAGTTATCTGCATCAAATATACAAATGGCATCAAACTTTTCGTCCATTTTATAAATTTTATCGAACATCCACTCTAATGCATATCCTTTTCCTCTTTGATCTTTATTAAACCTTTCAAACACTTTTGCTCCGGCTTCTTTTGCAACTTTTGAAGTATTATCATCACAATTATCAGCTATTACAAAAACTTCAAATAATTCCCTCGGATAATTTTGTCCTAATATACTTTTTACTAATTTCCCAATTACTACCTCTTCATTGTGTGCAGCAACAATCATAGCAAATTTACGCTTAGGAGCATAATCCTTTTTTTCTTTTTTTCTATAGGTTCCAAATAACCCTAATATCAAGTAATAGCATAAAACTACAAATGCGAACACTTGAAACACCGCTATTGCTGTATACATTACTTTTTCCATTACTTTCACTCCTAATATTAAATGAGAAGTTCCCATTATATTATTGTTGTCTTTTTTTCTCGTTAATGCGTTCTTATTAATACTAGTTCAATTATATCAAAAAATCAAGGGCAAAAATCTTAATTTTAAATTAATGTTAATTTTTTATATTTTTTCCTATACATGTTTTTTAACTTTCATTATTAAGTTTCCCTATTTCTTATTACTATATAAAAATTTTTATAGGTAGATTGCAAAAAAAAAGGAAATCTTTTTTATTAGATTTCCTTTTGAAAACAAACTTATTTAATTAAACAATTCCTTGAGCCATCATTGCATCAGCAACCTTCATAAAGCCAGCAATATTAGCTCCCATAAGAATATTCTTATCTTTTCCATATTCCTTAGCTGCAGCACTTGCATTCTTATAAATATTCTTCATTATACCTTGAAGTTTTTCATCTACTTCTTCAAATGTCCAAGATAATCTCATACTATTTTGTGACATTTCAAGAGCAGAACATGCAACACCACCTGCATTAGCAGCTTTTGCTGGACCAAACATTAATCCATTGCTTTGGAATACTTCTATAGCTTCTAATGTCGAAGGCATATTAGCACCTTCTGATACAGCAATTGTTCCGTTATCAACTAATATTTTAGCTGATTCAGCATTAATTTCTCCTTGAGTTGCACAAGGTAATGCTATATCACATTTAATAGTCCAAATCCCTCTACATCCTTCTGTATAAGTAGAACCTGGAACTCTATCTGTATATTCCTTAATTCTTCCTCTTTTAACTTCCTTAATATCTTTAACAACATTAAGATTTATTCCATTTGGATCATAAATATAACCATTGGAATCACTTAATGCTACAACCTTTGCTCCTAATTCAGTAGCCTTTTCTGTAGCATATATTGCAACATTACCAGAACCTGAGATAACTACTGTTTTACCATCAAATGATGTTCCATTGTCTTTTAACATTTCTTCTGTAAAATAAACTAATCCATATCCAGTAGCTTCTTTTCTAGTTAAACTTCCACCATATGTCAAGCCTTTCCCAGTTAAAACACCTTGGTCATTAGCTCCTCTTAACTTCTTATAATATCCATACATATATCCTATTTCTCTAGCACCAACACCAATATCTCCCGCAGGAACATCAGTGTCTAATCCTATATGTCTGTATAATTCAGCCATAAAACTTTGGCAGAATTTCATTACTTCATTATCAGATTTTCCTTTTGGATCAAAGTCTGAACCACCTTTTCCTCCACCTATTGGAAGACCAGTTAATGAATTTTTAAATATTTGTTCAAAACCTAAAAACTTAATAATGCTTGCGTTAACAGATGGGTGAAATCTTAATCCACCTTTATAAGGTCCTATAGCGCTGTTAAATTGAATTCTGAAACCTCTATTGACTTGAACATTTCCTTCATCATCTACCCATGGAACCCTAAACATAATTTGTCTTTCTGGTTCAACCATTCTTTCTAATAGCCCCGCTTTTATGAACTCAGGATGCTTATCAAATACAGGCACTAATGAATTTAAAACTTCAGTAACTGCATCTAAAAACTCTTTTTCTCCTTTGTTACGACTTTCCACCTTTTCTAGAACAGATTCAACATATTGCTTACCGTTCATTTTGTCATCCCCTTTTAAATTTTAATTTACCTTAATAATACATTATTTTCTTTATGATTACTACAAAAAATTATTAAAAGGACTATTTTTTAATGAATTTCATACTTATTTAATATTTTCTTTAACAAAATATCAATTTATTAGTACTAACTTACTTTCCCTTTATATTCTTTTAACAAATAAGAAACACTAATCTTAATAATAAAGAAGAGGTGATAAATTGAAAATAGGATATGCATGTACACCTTTATCGACGCCATTAAGAACCACTAGAAAATTTACATTAAACTCATACAATGAAGAAACTCTTAAGACCACTATATCTGATAACTTATTGGATTTATATAAAATATTAGAATTTAATAATAAACTTGGAATAAAACTATTTAGAATTAGTTCAGATATAATTCCCTTTGGAAGTCATAGTATAAATACCTTCAATTGGTCTAAGTATTTCTCTAATGAATTAAAATCCATAGGTGAATTTATTAAAAATAACAACTTGAGGGTTTCTATGCACCCTGGTCAATATACAGTGCTTAATTCACCTAAGGATGAAATAGTAAATAAGGCAATTGATGATTTAAATTACCATACTTCTCTATTAGATTCTATGGGACTAAATTCAGAACATAAAATTATTCTTCATGTAGGGGGAGTATATGACTCAAAGGTTGAATCAACAGAAAGATTTATGAATAACTATACTCTACTTTCTAAATCAATAAAAAATAGATTAATTATTGAAAATGATGAAAAAAATTATTCATTTATTAATGTGCTAAACATTTGCAAAGCTATTAATGCTCCTATGGTTTTTGATAATCTTCATAATGAATGCTTTGGAGATAACAACTATACTCTAGATAAATTATTTGAACTAGCAAAATCAACTTGGTCAAATGAGAAGTGTAATATGAAAGTACACTATAGCCAACAAGATACAAAAAAGAAAAAGGGTTCACACTCTCCCACTATCTTTACAGATGATTTTCTTAAATATTATTCAGTTGCGAAAAATTATAATTTAGATATCATGTTAGAGGTTAAGGATAAAGACTTCTCTTCTATCAAAACTATAAATCTAATAAAGGAATCCCAAAATGCTTTAACTGAAGTTGATAGGTTAATGGAGATTGAACGTTATAAACTTTACTTAATAGAAAAAGGAGAAGATATATTAAAAAAAGCTAAGGACTTAATTTTATTCAGTGATATAAAAGATTTTTATCTATATATAGATAATCTTTATTATAAAGAGCCAACCTCCGCTTCAACTAATAAAGCATTGGTTGAAGGATTTAAATTAATCGAGGAAAATATAAATTCTCGAGAGACAAATCACTTTTTCAAATTAAAAAATGAAAGAAACTATAGTAAGGCTAAAGAATATCTTCATAAGCTTGCAGAAAAATATCTTTGCTATGAACTTTTAAGCTCATATTTTTTTCATAATTAAATTTATATCACTTATATTATTTTTATTTTAAAAGAATATATATTCTTTTAAAAAATATATTCCTTAGGGTGTAAAAAAGATGGTTTATATATTTATTTTGCTTGTTCCGTCGCTACGCTCCAAGTCACATTAAAACAAATATCCCCCCACTCATATTAAAGGTAAGAAAAAAAAGAAGCACCAAACGGCGCTTCTTTTACTTCATCTCATTTATTATAGTTTGAATAAATTTTATATTCTTAATCTTAATATGTAGATAAATAAATGTGCAGGAAATAATTCCTCCAATAGTTCCACAAATAATATCCCACATAGTATCATTTAATGATCCGTTCTGAGCTGTTAATCCAAATATACTATCAGTTGCAAATTCCCATAATTCCCATAAGCCTGCACAAGCAACAGAAAATAAAAATGGAAATGCCACTAAAATAATTGGGTTAATAGATTTGTTGCTCTGATCTCCACATAGATACACACAATAAATAAGTCCATAGAATGCTAATAATATTCCAGAGGCAAAATGTAAAATCTTATCATATGCCTCAAATGCATAAAAGTTCATTACATTAGCTAAATACATTGCAAAGAATATAAATACTAATGTAACAACATAAGCCCCTTTAGATTTTCGCAAAAATGTTTTTGAAAATAATACTCTTGCGGCAAATATAGTTACATATATTAGCCCAATTCGCCATAACTTTTCTCCATCTCTATAGAAATAATCCCATACAAAAGTAACTGCTAAAAGTACATAAAAGATATATGTACATAATAAATGATAACCTAACCTCTTCTTCATATCTGTTCTCCTATATTTCTATTACATTTATATAATAATGTATAAAGGTAATTTAAACAACTTTTCCTTGTTTCTTTAATAAGTTATAAATGAAGTAGGATGATATTCCTCCAACAACTATTCCTCCAATATGTCCATAATTATCTATATTAGGCATACTTAATCCAAACAAAAGATTAATACCTATGACAAAGAGCAAATTTGAAATTGCTCCTTTTTGTATTCTTCCTCTTTCATTATAAGCATATACTAAAAGCGCACTCAATAAACCAAATATAGCTCCAGAAGCACCAACTGATAAAGACGTTGGAGACAAGTAATAGCTTAATATGCTACCTCCCAATCCTGATAATAAATAAATTGTAATATATGCTTTTTTACCGTATAAATCTTCTATCTGTTTTCCTATAATGTATAATGCATACATATTAAATACTAAATGCAATATTCCTCCATGTAAGAAATTACAACTTATCAATCTCCACCATTCATCACCAAAATATATATAAGGTCCATACTTTGCTCCCATATCTAATAATACGTAGGGATCTATATCAAAAATATTTCTTGATTTTAAAGCACATATAATAAAAAGAGCCACATTAACAATTATCAGTGTATATGTTATACAATATCTCTTAAACTCACTCACTATCTTTTCATTATTAACTGTGACATTTCTTATTATTCTTACAATAGGTTCACACCCTTGATCACAATACAAGATTTTACTAGATGAATAATCTACTACAACTTTATTATCAATAGAATATGAAGGATTATATATACTCTCGCTTGTAAAAACTATAGTATGTAAACTAAATCCCTCCCCCTTTTGTTTAAGGTAATATAGGGCTTCGTTATAATCTATATTTTCATACTTATCATCTGTTAGTATTATTGCATAAATACCTTGTGGAACTCTTTTTAATGCAATAGTCATTTGGTTATTCCTATACTGACTGATATAAAATTCTACATAAAAACCTTCTTTAGCTGTAATATAACTGAAGAACTTATCTTTTAGCCTATTCATATTCCTCTCCTCATCACTTTATTATGTAACACTTTTTTTATATAATTATATAATAGACCTCGTTCAAGGAGAATACATATGAAAATAAATAAACTTAATAAAATATTTAAAAATATACTAATACTATTTAGTGCAATTTCACTTTTAGCAGCTTTTTTTATAGAACAACATAAAACCTTTTCCCTTACCGATATACTTTTTTTGACAATATTAATAATACTACTTGCTCTTCTACTGTGTTGGAAAAAGCAAGTTACAAATACACCTATTCTCTTTTATGATTTTATACTTATTTCATCCGTTTTTATTTATGACTTAAAAACAACCCTAATTATATTAATAGCTAGCGAAATGCTAAAGAAAGGAATATTGTACTTTTACTACAAAGAAACCTTTTACTTCTTTAATAGTCCTGAATTTAATGAAGTTTTAATTATAATTAACTCTCTATTTCTAGCAAATGGTGCTTTTATAGTATTTTCTCAATACATTAATGATGCACCTTTACTATTTTCACAAATAATAATATTCAATACATTTCAACATATATTTTATCTATTATTAAAATATGTAACTTATATTATAACTTTAACAGAACAGGAAAATACACACTTACTTGATAGTGTTATATCTATACTTATCAACTTTGCTTACTCTACAGTTTTTACATATTTAGGGCTAGTACTTTATACAATATTAGGTTATCCACCAATCCTAACCATATTCCTGTTAAACACTACAATATGTTATCTATTTATAAAGAATTATAAAATTACTTCTAACAATAGATTTTTAAGTAAGCTTAAAGATAGTTATCTGATATCTCTATCTCCAAATCATAATTTTTCAGAAAAAATTTATAGTTATATAGATGTACTAAAAGAATTAATTCCATGTTCCCTTATAAGTATCTATCCTATTTTTGAAAATTATAGGTACACATTTCCTATTTGTTATAGATGTGAAGAAAATATAAGTTTAAATAACCTAAAACTAGATCTAAATAATCAAAATGAATTAAAGGACATTATGGAATCAGAACGCTCAAATATTATTAAAGGATATAGACTAAAAAATAGCTTTAGTTTTGTTTCTAAGTTTAACTTATTAAATTCAAACTTTATAATTGTTCCTATTTGTTATAATTCACCCCCCCTTGCTTTTATCTTAATAAAGCCAAAAACTCCAAATAAATCTTATGAGCTAATTAATAATTTAGTAGATGTTCAACAGTCTATTTCTTTACTTTTAATTCAAAACTATAAATATGTAGATTTAATTCCTAAAAGTATTGAAAATATTGAAAGCTTTATTTCTTCACTAGATTTACTTATTTCAAATAAGGTTTCTTTTACATTAAACGTAATTAGAAACAATTCCCAAGTAGATATAGTAAAGTATTTAATTAAGAACTCTGATAAGTTAGATAAAGTATTTTTATTTAATAGCAATCATATTTATGTAATTCATGCTATTAAAGATACTACAAATGTAAGAAATTATATGAAAACATTGACTCTGAATAATCCTAATTTATCCTTTTCAACATTTGAATTTCCTATAGATGTTAATAATATTAAAGAAATAATTACAATACTAAAAACATCATTTTAAAAGCAACTAAAAAAATTAGTTGTTTTTTATTTTTCTTGAGAAAGAACGTATATTCGTATATAATATAAGTTAATACAAGAACATACATTCTCTATTAAGGAGGTACATTTTATGGACCTTATGGATAAATTAAAAATTCTCTCTAATGCTGCTAAATATGATGTTTCATGCTCCTCTTCTGGATCAAAAAGAAAAAATAATATTAACGGTATTGGAAATGCATCTGAAAGTGGAATATGCCATAGTTTTACACCTGACGGTCGCTGTATATCTTTATTAAAAATACTTTTTTCTAACGATTGTATATATGACTGTAAATATTGTATAAATGGATATTCCAAAGATTTTCAAAGAGTTAGTTTTACACCTGATGAAGTGTGTGATTTAACTATAAACTTTTATAGAAGAAATTATATTGAAGGGTTGTTTCTTAGTTCAGCTATAGTAAGAAATCCAAATTATACAATGGAACTTCTTTTAAAAACAGTAAAAAAGATTAGATTAGAAAAAAACTTTAATGGTTATATACATCTAAAGGCTATTCCTGGAGCTGATGAATACTTAATTAAAGAGGCAGGTTTATATGTTGATAGAATGAGTGTCAATATAGAATTACCATCAAGTAACAGCCTAAAACTACTAGCTCCTCAAAAAAGTAAAGAAAAAATACTTTTACCAATGAAAACAATTAAAAATTCTATCATTAGCCATACAGAATTAAAGAATAGTATTAAATCTACTCCCACTTTTGTTCCTGGAGGACAGAGTACTCAACTTATAGTAGGTGCTACTCCCGAAAGTGATTATAAAATACTAAATTTAACTCAATCTTTATATGATAAATTCAAGTTAAAGAGGGTATATTTTTCTGCTTACGTACCAGTTGTAAAAGATAACCCACTTTTACCCCAAATCACTCATCCTCCAATGGTTAGAGAACATAGACTTTACCAAGCTGATTGGTTATTACGATTTTATGGTTTTAAAGCTAGTGAATTATTAAAAAATGAGAATGATAACTTTGACTTAAATTTTGATCCTAAAACCTATTGGGCATTAAATAACTTTAATGAATTTCCTGTAGAAATTAATAAAGCATCTTATGAAGCTTTACTTAGAATCCCTGGAATTGGAGTAACATCTGCAAGAAGAATCATTAAAACTAGAAGGGTTTGCAGATTAACTTATGAGGATTTAAAAAGATTAGGAATTGTTTTAAAAAGAGCTAAATACTTTATAACCTGTTCAGGTAAATACTATGGAGATGTGGTCTTTGATGATTATAAAATAAAGAGAAAATTATTATCTCAAAATATAAAGAAAAATTCACCTGAACCAAATCAAATTTCTTTTTTTGATGACTATAATTATGATAAGTCTACATCATCTGGAATTATTCTTCCATCAACAAATACTAATATATTAAGTGATAAATTATCATCTTTTAACGGGGAGTTATAATTTATGAAGACATTTTTATATGATGGTACATTTGAAGGATTATTAACAGCTATATATGATAGCTTTTACTCCAAAGTTCCTCCTATTGGTATTTTTAAATCTGAAAGTTACAATTCTCTATTATTATACGAAATTATTTATATAGAAACTGATGAAATTAAAGCCAAAAAGGTAATGAATGCAATAATAACAAAAATTGATTCTAAAACTTTACAAAACTTATATATAGTCTTTCTTAGTAATAACAAAGATGCTGGTATTATAGCATTAAAATATATAAAAGCTGCATTTAATCTTGGAAAAGATATTCACGCTTTTCTTAATTTAGATATAGTTAAAATAGTAGAAGATATTAGAAGAAGAGTTTATCTAGAAGCTCATAGATTTGAAGGATTTATACGTTTTTCTTTAATTGAAAATAAATTCTTATATTCTTCTATTGAACCTGATAATGATATCTTAGAACTAATTGCCGCCCACTTTAGTTCTAGATTTTCCAATGAGTATTTTATAATTCACGACATAAATCGTGAAAAAGCTTTAATATATAATAAAAGAGCTTGGGAAATTACTCATATGACAGTAGATGATTATAACCTTTTTAAAAGCACCAAAGATGAATACATAGATTTATGGAAGTGCTATTTTGAATCTACTACAATAAAAGAACGTAAAAATCCAAAATTACAAAAACGTATGATGCCTATAAGATACTGGAAACACTTAAGTGAATTTTAATAGAAATGACATTAAAATAATACTATAATAAACTATAGTTATATATAGAAAGGGATGTTTTTATGTTAAAGATATCTTCTATAAAAGGAGGAAATAAAATGTGGATAGTTTTTGCTTTATTATCTGCCCTTTTTGCAGCATTAACCTCCATTCTAGCTAAAATAGGTATTGATGGTGTAAATTCTAATTTAGCCACTGCAATTCGTACAATTGTTGTACTTATTATGGCTTGGGGACTAGTTTTCCTTACAGGTCAACAATATGGAATTAGCAATATTACAACTAAAGGATGGATATTTTTAATATTATCTGGAATAGCAACAGGTTTATCTTGGTTATTTTATTATAAAGCACTTCAATTAGGAGAAGCTTCAAAAGTTGTACCTATAGATAAATTTAGTGTTGTTATTAGCATGGTTTTAGCTTTTGTAATCCTAAAAGAAGCTATAACAGCTAAAACTTTAATAGGTGGACTACTTATTACCATAGGTACTTTCGTTTTAATATTATAATATTTCTTTTAAGAATGGATAAGCTATTAGTGTACAAACTTTTAGATGTTCTAGGAGGAAGTTTTATGGATAATAATAAAAATAGGCTTAAAGATCGTCCTAAATCTAATGCTGAACTTAGAAAAATGTATTCTGAAGCAGGAGCTGAAATAGGTATAGAAAAGGGTAAGAAAATAGGAGCT
>OGSZ01000409.1_pt1 | contig 17477 bp, 14 predicted proteins | sample 1574331 | NCBI WGS metagenome assembly OGSZ01 (sample SAMN03295853, study PRJEB24534) | human gut metagenome | isolation source: fecal sample 3 from infant 8 | host: Homo sapiens | place: USA: Pittsburgh, PA | collected 2014-07 | reverse complement strand
ATATTTAATAAAGTATATAAATAAAAATAATATTAAAAATAAGCAAATAATAGGAATAAAAAGCTACTAATTTTATGCACATATGATTTAAGTAATAAAATTAGTAGCTTTAATTTTTTATAATAAAGGAAATATTTAAAGAATAAATTAAGAAATAATTTGTTTTTTATATGATAAAATAGATAATATAATTTAAAAATAAGTTTATTAAATAAGGATGTGATTATATAAGGGATTATTAAGAATATGAGTATAAATTCTAAAAGGCATATAAATTTATAGAGTTTTAGAATAGGTTTAAGAATAAAGTTAAAAAGGAGGAAACTACTCAGCATAATATTTTTGAGTAGGGAGAATACTTTGAATAGATTGTTAGAGCTTAGCAATGAAATATTTAGGATAAAAACAGATGATTATACTCTTCCATTATTTTCATCTTTGCATTTTAAGATTATTTTATGTGTAGTAATAACCATATTTATAGCAATTATATTTAAAGAAAAAATAAAAAAGTGGAAATATAGAAGAGCATTTGAAATAACTACAGCACTTATTTTAATATCAACTCAAATCTTTTTAGCAATATGGTATTCTAGATTCCCTAATTTTTATTTGAAGGAAAGTTTACCTTTGTATCCATGTAGAATTGCAATAATTATGGCAGCAATAGGATTAATATGGAAGAAGAATGATTTTGCAAAATCAATAGCTTATTTTTGGGGAACAATAGGAGCTATAGGAGCATTAATAATACCTATAACTAATTCTTATATTTTTCCACATATAACTTACTATACATTTTTTATAGGACATTATTTTTTATTAATAGCATCATTATATCTAATATTAATAGAGGAATTTAAAGTGAAAAGTAAGAATGTAAAACAGGCACTTATTTTTTCTTTTATATTTGCAATTTGTGCTTTTATAGCAAATTATTTATTTGATGCAAATTATGCCTTTTTAAATCCTCCAAATGGATATGAAATACTTAATATTATAAATGTTGAAAGTAATATTATTACAACATCAATTTTTGCATATTTTATTTTTGTATTAGGAATATTCATTATGTATTTGCCATTTAATATGAGTGATTATAAAAAAGATAGCTTGTTTGAATGTTCCTTAATTAAATATTAGTCTTACTAAAGAAATTTATATAAATAATATGGGTTTGATTATTTTAATTTAATAGAGTTTAGAAAAAATTATAATACTAAGCTAAGTAAAATTTAGGATATAAGTATATTAGGGGTTTATTTGAAAATGTATTAAATACATGTAGAAGATTTTAGGGAGGTGAAAAGGGGCATATTAAAGGTTTTATATAAAATTTATGAATATATTATCTCAAGATTTTTTATAAGATTTATTTTTATGTACCCTAAAATAAGTTATGCTTAAAGATTTAAATGAAAAAATAAAAGAATGTCGTGAAAACATGGCCTTAAAGGAAATTCTTGAAAAGAGAAATTTATCACTTGAAAATGAATTAAATAGTAAGGAGAAGGAATTAGGAGATCTTGAAAAGAGGTTAAATAAGGAGCTTAAGGATGTTCAAAAGTTAAAGAGCTTATCTTTTTCTAATTTAATATCTAATATATTAAGAAATAAGGATGAAAAACTAGAAAAAGAAGAAAGAGAGTATTTAGAGGCAAAACTTAAGTATGATAACTTTAAGTTTAAGGTGGAAAAGTTAAGGTATGATGTAGAAGAAAATAACAACAGATTAGGGCAGTTAATTAATATTGAAGGTAAGTATAAAGATCTTATAAATGAGAAGAGAGAGTTAGTTAAAAAGTTTAATCTAAATATAAGAGATGAAATAATTGAAATAGAAAATGAAATAAAGGACTTACTAAGTAATAAGACAGAAATTTCAGAAGCCTTAAGAGAAGCTAATAATTGCTTAATGATTAGTGAAGAAACCTTAAAATCCTTAAGGAGTGCTAAGAATTGGGGAATATATGATATTGTTGGAGGAGGAATGATTTCTTCAGCAATCAAACATAATAGAATAGACGATGCTAAAACTTATATGGAGAGGCTTAGTTATTCAGTAGATAGATTAAATAAGGAATTAGGGGATGTAGATACCTCTATATTTAATGAAGGCTTAAATATAAGTGGATTTTCTTATACCTTTGATATTTTCTTTGACAATATATTTAGTGATTTTTCAGTTCAAGGAGAAATCAATGATTCCCTATATAAGATTGAAGATTTTAGAAATAAGGTTTTAAATTTAATAAGAAAACTAGAAGAAAAAGAAAATAGTGTAGGTCTAAAGGTAAATCTATTAAATGAGAGATTAGAAAGATTAATAGAAGAAAATTAAATTAGCCTTTTATATTATATTTAGTATAAATTTTAATTTAAAATATTAAAATAGATTTTAAGTTTAAATAAATGATTAAATAAAGACACTTTAACTTAAAGTTAAGAATTATCTTAATGTGGTTAAAGTGTTTTTATTTTGGAAAAATTTTAGTTTTTATTCAAGTTTGTAATTTGTTAAAAGAAAGTTCATAGTAAAACATGTATAATTAATATATGGTAATAATTAACTTAAAATTTATATGGAATTAATCGTAAAATTAGGAGGAGAATTTATGAGGAAAATAATTCATATCAATGATCAATGGTTTTATGCAAATGATTACAAAGATGAATATTTAAAAAATGAGTTTGATTTTAGTAATTTTGAAAGGGTAGATTTACCTCATACAAATATAGAGTTACCATATAATTATTTTGATGAAAAATCATATCAGTTTATTTCTACTTATGTTAAAACTTTAAAATTTGATAATAACATTAAAGGGAAAAAAGTATTTTTAGATTTTGAAGGAGTTATGATAGCTGCAGAGGTATATTTAAATGGAATTCATGTTGGTGGACATAAGGGTGGTTACACTAATTTTTCAATAGATATTACTGAGGCTTTAAAAATTAATGAAGATAATATATTGAAAGTTGTTGTTGACTCCACAGAAAGACCTGATATACCTCCTCATGGATATGTTGTTGATTATTTAACCTATGGAGGAATATATAGAGAAGTTTCCTTAAGAGTAGTTGAACCTATATTTATAAATAATTTATATGCAAGGGCATATGATTGCTTAAAGGAAGAAAAAAGATTAGAACTTGATATAGAAATAAACAATTTTGAAGAGCATAGAGATGATTTAGAAATTGTTGTAGAGTTTGGTGATGATACTTTTGAAGAAATTTTAAGTACAAAGTTACCAATTGAAGAAGGAACAAGTATTAAAAACATAGAAATAGACCAATTAAATATGGTTAAGTTATGGGATATAGAAAATCCTAAGCTTTATGAAATAAAAGTTAAGTTATTAAAAGGTTCAGAAGTTATAGATGAATATAAAGATACCTTTGGATTTAGAGAGGCTGAATTTAGACCAGATGGTTTCTATTTAAATGGAAGAAGAGTAAAGCTTGTTGGATTAAATCGTCATCAGGCATATCCATATGTAGGATATGCTATGCCTCAAAGGGTTCAAGAAAAGGATGCTGAGATTTTAAAATATGAATTAGGACTTAATATAGTTAGAACATCTCACTATCCACAATCAGTACATTTCTTAAGAAAATGTGATGAGATTGGACTATTAGTTTTTGAAGAGATACCTGGTTGGCAACATATAGGTGATGAAGCTTGGCAAGCAGAATCTATTAAAAATGTAGAGGAAATGATAAAAAGAGATTATAATAGACCTTCCATAGTTTTATGGGGTGTTAGAATAAATGAGTCTCAAGATAGTCATGATTTTTATGTAAAAACTAATGCTATGGCAAAGAGTTTAGATCCTATTAGACAAACTGGTGGAGTTAGATACTTAGAAAATAGTGATTTCCTAGAAGATGTTTATACCATGAATGATTTTATACACAGTGGGGGAGAAAAAGTATTAAGAACTCAAGGAGAAGTAACAGGACAAGATGATAAAGTTCCTTATTTAGTAACTGAGTATAATGGGCATATGTATCCAACAAAAAGCTTTGATCAAGAATGTAAAAAAGTTGAACATGCTTATAGACATTTGAGAGTTATTAATGAATCCTTTGGCTTAGATGAAATAAGTGGAGCCATAGGATGGTGTGCTTTTGATTATAATACACATAGTTCCTTTGGTTCAGGAGATAAAATTTGTTACCATGGAGTTTCTGATATGTTCAGAAATCCTAAGTATGCAGCTTATTCATATGCTAGCCAAAAGAAAGTAGAAGATGGGGTGGTTTTAGAGCCTATAACTTTAGGGGCTAAGGGAGAAAGAGATGGAGGAGCAATACTTCCATTTACAGTGCTTACAAACTGTGATTATATAAAAATATTTAAAGATGGAATATATATAGATACTTATTATCCTAACAAAGAAAAGTTCCCTAATTTACCACATCCACCAATAGAGGTTTCACATATTTTATCTATGGATTCAGAAATACCTCTTACTGAAGAAGCAAAAAAAGAAATTAAAGACTTTGTATTAAATAAATTAAAAGATTCTAATTTAACTAATTTAGCTGAAGAAGATTTTAAATATATTGAAGAATTTAGTGAAAGAGTAAATATACCTGTATTTAAAATAATGTCTTTAGTTTATAAATTAGCTGGAGGTTGGGGAGATAAGGAAAACTCTTTAATAATAAAAGGCTTTATAGATAATAAAGAGGTTGCTTCAAAAGAAATAGGTGAGCTTAGAAGCATGAATAAGTTAGAAGTTACACCAGATGATTTAGAACTTTCATTAGATAAAACAAGTTATGATGCTACTAGAATTGTGGTTAAACTTTTAGACAACTTAGGAGAGGTTCTTTTCTTAAATAATGATTTTATTGAAGTAGAAATAGATGGACCTTTAAGTATAATGGGACCAAGTAAGTTTGGAATCTCTGGTGGAGCAACAGCTTTCTGGGTAAGAACTCAAGGGAAAAAAGGTCTTTGCAAAATAAAAGTTAAGAGCATGTATTTTGAAGAAGAAATTTCTATAGAAGTTAAGTAGAGTTAACTTATTAGTATTTTTATAGGTAGACTTAAGTAATTTTAAATTAAAGAAATAGATTATGTTTTAAAGTGAAGTTTTGCTTTAGATTAATTTAGAATTAAATATATATTTGAAATTTAGAATTTAGTTAAGGAATTTAAAATAAAAAGAGGGAGTTATATCAAAACTTAGATATAAGAATTATAAATATATTTAGAGAGTTAGTGAATTTTACTAAGAATTTATAATTTTTATTTATAAGTTTAAATTGATATAACTCCTTTTTATGTAACTTTTGAAAGGACGACAACTGTCGAAATTATAATTTTTAAGAGTAAGAGGGTCCATTAATATTATTAGCTAAATTAAGAACAAATATCCTTGAATTTTATATAGGAATTAATAGGAAAAAATAGGGGGGAGGTGAATAATTTATTATTGTAGAGTTATTTTTACTGTATAACCAGTAATAATATTGGGGAATTTTAGGAGAAAAACTGGAGATTGATTAAATATTCATATATAATTCATATAAAGTCTATGGACAAGACTTTATAATTTATTCATTCCTAAGTTAGAAAAAAGTGTTGATCTTAAAGGTTACAAGAAGATGTAAAAGCCAAGATGACTTATACATATAGAGGTAGTTAAGATAAAACACTTTTTTTATTTAATAGTTAAATGATTTTTAGTTTTATTCTTACTTAAATATAATAAATTATTTAAGTAGTAATAGCCTCTACAAAGAAAGACTAAAAGGATTTTAGTTATACTTATTAGGAAAAACAAAGGATAACTAGGAGGGAAAAACATGAGTAAAATTTTAATTTCTATATTATTATCTTTAGGATTATGTTCTGGAGGTGCTGGGGTGAGATATTTTAATAGTAATAATATATCTCATAAAAATGTACAAGCTAACCAAAGTGTTTCAAATGAAAGTTCAGAAAAGGTAGAAGCACAACAAGGAGAGGAATCCAAGGAAGAAACTAATATTTTAAGCAGTAATCCTTTTACTAAAGTTTTTGAGAATATAAGTAAGAATTTTTCTAAGGATAAAGTAACAGATACTACTAAAAAAGAAGAGAGTGTTAAAAATACTCCACAAGATGAAGAGGCAAAGGTAGAATCTAATTATGAAAATGGAAAGTTAGAGATTATTCAATCAAATAATGAAAATAAAGAAGTTTCACAAAGTAACAATGAAGAGGCAAATCCTTCAAAGGATAAACAAGAAGAAAAGCCAGTTGAAAATAATAAAGTAGAGAAAGAAACTAATAAGGAATCTGTGCAAAAACAAGAAAATAAGCCTGTAGAAAATCAAGTTGAGAAACCAGTAGAACAATCAAATAATAGTAGTTCTTATATAGCTCAAATTGAACAAATGATATTCAATAAGGTTAATGAAGAAAGAGCTAAGGCAGGGGTTGCACCTTTAAGTTATAGTAACACTATGCAAAAATATGCTCGTATTAAGTCAGAGGATATGGGAGTGAGAAAATATTTTTCACATGAAGATCCAAATGGACAATTAATAACAGCTAAAATGAAAGCTGATGGAGTTTCATATAATGCATGGGGAGAGAATATAGCTTATTTAGGTGGATATTCAGGAGATTCAAACATAGCTAACCAATTTATGACTAATTGGATGAACTCATCAGGACATAGAGCTAATATACTTTCTCCTAACTTTACTTCTATTGGGGTAGGAGTTTATAAAATAGGAAATACATATTACGCTACACAAGAGTTTATGAAATAGAATAAGAATTTTAAAAGGCGTGTATCAAAAGTTTTTTTGATATACGCCTTTTTTATAAGGGTTTTTAGCTTAATAAATTAATTTTTTATAAAAAGTAATATGAATTTTTATGGGATTTTTGGTATATTGTGTATAATGTAAATAGGTTTTATTTTTTTAGTAATAATATTTTTAAAGTTTATAATTAATCTATATGGAATAGCCGTGGTATTAAAAATAAATTTAGATAGGGTAAAGGAGAGGGTTAAAAAAATATAGTTTAATAAATTAGAGCTAAAGATGAGAAATAAGTGGGTTTAATTGGAATTAGGAGATGGAATTTATGAGGGGTAATAAGAAAAAGGGTACTCTTTTAAGTAATCTTAAGTATATTATGGGATATGCTTGGAGTCAGGACAAGGTTTTGTTTGCGCAATGTGGTGTTTATACTATTTTGGCATCTATTGCACCCTTTATAGGGATTTTTTTACCAAAATTTTTGATTGATGAACTTTTAGGACAGAGAAGAATAGAAATAATTTTAATGACTTTAATTGGATTTTTTCTTTTATCTTCAGTTGTGAATTATTCTATAGCTTGGCTTAGATGTGCATATAGTCCTAGGGTTACAAAGATTAGAACTGATTATATAACAATGATAAGTGATAAAATAATGAAAATGGATTTTAAAAATACTGAGGATCCTGAGGTTTTAAATAAAATAAAAAGTGTTATGAATGCAGTTATGAGCAATAATACAGGGGTTGAAGGAGTATATCATACACTTTTAGGACTCTTTGGAAGGTTAACTGCCTTTGTAGGATATATATCTATAGTATTATTTTTAAGTCCGTGGATTTTATTATTCTTAATAATAAATGTTTTAATAAGCTATGCTTTAACTATGAGGGTTAAAAAGTATGAGTATAGTCAAAAAGAAAAGGCGGCTGATAAGGATAGAAGAACTTTCTATGTATTTGATACAATGTATGATTTTGCTTATGGTAAAGATATAAGAATATATGACCTAAAAAATATACTTATTGATAAATTTAAAAAATTTAGGGGAGAGAGAATAGATATATCTAATGATGTCCAAGAAAAACAATTAAAGGTTAAGATTGTTGATGTAATACTTCTTGTAATAAGAGAATGTGTAGTTTATGGATATTTAATATATAATGTGCTTTTTACTGGAATGGGCATAGGAGATTTCACAATGTATTTTTCAACAATAAATGGTTTTGGAGATTGGATGAAAGGTATATTAGATGACTTAGCACATATTAAGGCACAAAATATGTATTTAGATGATATGAGAGAGTTTTTAGAAATTAAGAGTGAAGATAAAGAAAAAACTAGGGATATACCTATTGATAGTTCTTATGAAATAGAATTTAAAAATGTATCATTTAAATATCCAAAAACAGATAAATATATTTATAAAAATCTTTCATTAAAGATTAAAAAGGGGCAAAGACTTGCTATTGTTGGAATTAATGGAGCAGGTAAAACAACCTTTGTTAAGCTTTTATGTAGACTTTATGAGCCAACAAGCGGGGAGATTTTAATAAATGGGGTAAACATACAAAGTTTTTCTAAGGAAGAATATTATAAAATCTTATCAGTAGTTTTTCAAGATATTAAAACCTTTGCATTTACTGTGGCAGAAAATGTTTCTCTAGAGAATTTAGAAGATGTTGATAGAGAAAAAGTTTTACATTGCATAGAAAAGGCTGGAGTAGGAGATAAAATAAATTCTCTTCAAAAGGGAATAGATACCTCTCTTTTAAAAATTTTAGATGGAGAAGGGGTTGAATTATCAGGAGGAGAAAATCAAAAGTTAGCCCTAGCTAGAGCCTTATATAAGAATGGAAAAATAGTAATCTTAGATGAACCAACCTCAGCTTTAGACGCTGTAGCTGAATATAATATTTATAAGGGATTTGATGAGCTAATTGGAGATAAAACAGCAATTTATATATCTCATAGACTTGCAAGTACAAAGTTCTGTGATGTTATAGCCTTCTTTGAAAATGGTGAGATTGTTGAGTATGGAACTCATGAGGAATTATTAAAGAAAAATGGCAAGTATAGTGATATGTTTAATATACAAGCACAATATTATAAAGAAGAAAGTGGGGCTTTAGCATAATGGAGAATAAAGAAAAGTACACAAGTGATTTATATATAATAAAGCATTTTTTAAAGTTAGCTCATGGAATATCAAAGACCTATATACCAACATTATTCTTTTCATCTTTATTTGCAGCAGCAGTTCCTTTCTTAAATATAATAATGCCAAAGTATATTATAGATGAACTTTTAGGAGCTAGAAGAATAAATGTTCTTATTATGTTAGTTTTATTAACTGTAATAGGTAATGGAGTATTAAACTTAATAAACAGAGTTTTAGATAAAAAATGTAATATTAAAAATGAAGAGGTAGTAGCAGGTTTTGATTTGCTTATAGGAAAGAAAGTTATGGACTTGGATTTTGAAAATATTGAAGATCCAGAGATTTTAAACTTAAAGGAAAGAGCCTTATTTCCCATAAGAAATCAGGGAGCTATTTGGCAACTTACCTACAATATATCTAAGGGATTAACTGAGATACTTAAAATAATTGGATTAATAGGACTTATTTTAACTCTTGATTGGATTATTATAGCCCTAATAATTTTAATTGTTCTTTTAAGTTCATTTATGTATAAGAAATCTCAAAGGTTACAGCATAAATTTTTTGATTCCTTAATTCCACTAAATAGAGAGTTTGGGTATTATATTAATACAATCAATGATTTTTCAGCAGGTAAGGATATAAGACTTTATAATGTAGCTCCTTTATTTGTAAAGAAATTAGATGAGTTTAATATAAATAGTACCAATGTATTTATTAAAATGTTTAGCAAATTAGGTGTGTATGAGGGATTAAATGAAATAGTATTACAATTACAAATGGTTATAGTTTATGGATATATAACTTATAAAGTTTTAATAAATAGTATAGGAATTGGTGACTTTACAATGTACACAAATGCTGCCATAAATTTTAGTAAATCCATATCTAATCTTTTTGGAAGTTATGTAACTATAAGACAAATGTGTAGATATCTTCAAGCCTTTGTGGAATTTGAAAATATAGAATCTAAACATACTAAAGAAGGTAAGAAGATTGGAAATTTAGAAAAGGTTAATATTGAATTTAAAAATGTATCTTTTAAATACCCAAGAAGTAAAGAATTCACCTTAAAAAATATTTCAATAAAAATAAATGAGGGTGAAAAATTATCAGTAGTTGGATTAAATGGTGCTGGAAAAACCACTTTTATAAAGCTTTTAGCAAGGCTTTATGATCCAACAGAGGGTGAAATTTTATTAAATGGAGTTAATATAAACGAATATGATTATGATGAATATATGAAACTTCTATCAGTAGTATTTCAAGATTTTAAACTAATGTCCTTTTCAATTAAGGAAAATATAGCTTTAAATGATTTTAATAAGGTTAAGGATGAGGAAATAGAAGAGGTTCTAATAAAGAGTGGCTTTGGAAAAGACTTAGAAAAGTTACCAAAGGGAATAAATACTCCTGTATATAAAAACTTTGATGAAGGTGGAATAGAGTTTTCTGGGGGACAAGCACAGAAATTAGCCATAGCAAGGGCAGTTTATAAGGATGCACCAATAGTAATCCTTGATGAGCCAACGGCAGCTTTAGATCCAAAAGCTGAGTATGAAATATATAGTAAGTTTAATGAACTTATAGGAAAAAAGACAACAATATATATTTCTCACAGATTATCTAGCTGTAGATTTTGTGATAACATAGCAGTATTTCAAAAAGGAAAACTTATTCAATATGGAACTCATGATGAACTTGTAAAAGATAAAGGCAATGAGTATGAAACTATGTATAGTGCTCAAGCACAATATTATATTTAATATTTATATTTAAAAGACAAAAAGATAGAGTTTAATCACTTTCTTAGGTATATAGAAGAAAAAAGCTTCTATTAAATACTTAGGAAGGTGATTTTTTATATTACAATAGATTCTTTCTTAAACTTTGCTTAATTCTTAGGTTTTAAATTGACTTAATAAGACTAGTTATGATATTTTAAGGAAAAGTTAACAAAATTTGAATGGGGGATGGACTAATGGACAAAAAGCTAAGCAATAAAGCTATTAAGTCATGGATTTTAGGGAGAACAATAGGGTTAATTGTTTTAGTGGTTATTTACTTAGGAATTATATTTGTTTTACCTAAAATGGAGATTCAATGGGCTGATTATATTTTGAATAATCACATGAAAATAGTGAATATTTTAAGCTTTATAATTATAGGGTTAACAACTTTAAGCACTTATATTGAGCCTTTTTTTGAATACAAACAGTGGAGTTACAGAATAGATGAGGAAGAGATATTCTTTACTGAGGGAGTTTTTTTCAAAAGAAGTGTAACTATTCCTATAGTTAGAATTCAGAATATAAACTTAAGTGAAGGGCCAATAAATAGAAAGTTTAATTTAGCAGATGTAAAGATAGGAACTGCTGGAGGAAGTTATAAGATTCCTAATCTTGATAAAGAGGAAGTTGAAAAGATTAGAGAGTTTTTAAGAGTTAAGATTAATGAGAATGTTAGAGAGGAGCTTGAAGCATAATTATGAATGAAAAATTAACTAATAAAGAAATAAATCAATGTAATTATGAAAAAGAGAGCCTTAATAACAGGGAAATAAAAATAAAAAATAGTGTAAGAAGTTTACTATATAATATAGTTAAGGAAATAATAAGTGATTTGGGGTTAGCAGTTATATTTGTAGTGCTTTTAAAGCAATGGTTTTACATAGTCATAATAGGTGTAGTACTTTTAGCAATTATAGTTTCAATCCTTAATTGGAAGAGGGAGTATATGATTTTAAAAGGAGATGAAGCTTATTATCATAAGGGGATTTTTTCTAAAAAAACTACAATAATTCCAAAGAAGAGCTTTAAATCTATGGATATTTCACAAAACTTAATAGAGATGATTTTAGGATATAAGATTGTAAAAATTGAAAGTCCCTCTAGAGAGGTTGGAGAAGAAGATATTAAAATGAGCTTAAGTAATGAAGATATAGCTTTGCTTAAGAGCTTTGCCTTTGGAGCTAACAAAGAGCTTAATAATGAAGTAAGTGAAGGCTTTGACTTAGAGGAGAATATACTTAGAAAAAGTTTTTTAGATTCTGAATTTGAAAAGTTAAAAGAGGATTATGAGAGTAATTTAAATAATAGGAAAAATATAAATGAGAGTGAAAAGGTACATATAAATAATAGTGAAGAAGTAAATATTAAAGAAAAGAAAATAAGCAATAAAGATTTAATTTTATATGGATTTACAAGCTTTAATTTATTTATAGCTATTATTTTCATATTTAATGCTTGGGGTAGGATTGAAAAATTTATAAATTCAGAGTATGTGGATAGTGTTATAAATGGGTATATTGCAAATGAGGCTTCTAAAATAGGGATTATATTTGCAATAGTTGGATTATTCTTAGCTTTAATTATATTAAAAGCCATAGCTACAGTATATTATTTTATGAAATATTATAATTTTACCCTTTTAAAAGAAGGAGAAAATATAAAAATAAAATATGGATTCTTTAGCACAAAGGAATTTTCTTTTAAAGAAAATAGCATAAAGCTTATAAAATTAAAATCAAATCCTTTAAGACAACTTTTAAGAAGATATGAAATAAATGTAGTTATAAAAGGCTATTCTGGAGAAGGGAAAGAGCAGATAATAATGTATCCCATAGGAAATTCTAAAGAAGTTCAAGATATAATAAGAGAATTTATACCTAAGTGGAGCATAGAAGGGCAGGGAGAAGGAATAAGACATGGAAAGATATTTATGATTTTAAAACCAGTTTTAATAGTATTTATTATATCTTTAGTAGCCTATTTAATATTAAAAGTAAAATGGGTATGGCTTATTAATATAATTAGTCTTATAACAATTACTTCATCAATTTTAAAAGGAAGAAATATAAATCTTAAGATTGAGGAAAATAAAGTTCGTGCAGTAACAGGAGGATTCTTTAGAACAATACATATTCTTAAGGGAGGGGACATACAAGCTGTAGGCTTTAATACAAATCCCATACAAGAAAAAAATAATATAGGCAAAATTATAATTGATTATTATAGTGAAAATTCAGAGGAAATAAAATTGTCTTATATGAATAAAAATTATGTGGAAGTATTATTAAATAGTTCTAAAGGAGTTATGCATAGAAGATAAGAATAAATAAGGAAATACCATCATAGGTAATGATTCATAATCAAGTAAGACAAGTTCATTTATATTCAACAAATAAGGAAACAACAGTTTATATAATGTGTAAGAGATAACAACTCCTAGTAATCCTTTTTCTAAAAATTCCATAAAAGGAGAAATAAAAAGGTTGTATAAGTTAATTTAACTTTGCAACCTTTTTTAGTTGTTTTTAAATTAAGGTTTAGAATTAGGAAAAATAAGTTAGTTGTAAAGTTAAAGTAGAGATTATAAATATATTTTAAGAATTAAATTAAAATACCCTAATTAAATAGTGGCAAAACATATAATATTGACAATTGTCGATATATAATTATAATGAAATATGGTTATAAAAAGTTTTAGTATTAGGAAGTGAAGAAATATGGAGGATAAGTTTGAAATAAATTCAAGGGTTTTTAAAGCTTTGGGAGATTCGAATAGATTAAAAATAATAGATTTGTTATCAAGTGGAGAAAAGTGTGCTTGTGAAATATTGAAGTTTTTCGATATATCTCAATCTACCTTATCACATCACATGAAGATTTTAAGTGAATGTAGACTTGTTAAATGTAGAAAAGAAGGAACTTGGAATCATTATAGTTTAAATTTAAATAATGCAAATAAATCTATATTATTTTTTATGGAAATAATAACATGCTTAGATTAGTATGAATTATTTAGGAAATATGATAAATGGTGAAATTTAGTTTAAGTTAATTAGAATTAAAATGTTTAAAAAGATATTAGTTTATTATGAAAAATAGTTTAGTAAAAGGGGAAGAATTATGAAAAAAGTAGCCTTTATATGTGTACACAATTCTTGTAGATCACAAATGGCAGAAGCCTTTGGAAAAATACTAGGATTAAATGTTTTTGAAAGTTATTCCGCAGGTACTGAGGAAAGAGATAAAATAAATCAAGATGCTGTTAGAATAATGAAAGAAATTGGAGTGGATATGGAATTAACTCAAAGACCAAAATTATTAAGAGAAATTCCAGAGGTAGATATAGTTATAACTATGGGATGCAATGTTTCTTGTCCAACTTTACCATGCAAGCATAGGGAAGAGTGGGGCTTAGAGGATCCAAGTGGAAAGAGTGATGAAGAGTTTATATACACAAGAGATAAAATAAAAGAAAAGGTAGAAGATTTAGTAAACCGTATAAAAAATGGGCAAATTTAAATAGGAGAAAGGGTAAATGAAGAAAATAGATTTAACCAAGGGTAATGTATTAAGTGTGCTTACCACCTTAGCTCTTCCTATTATGGGAAGTTCATTCCTTCAGTTTGCTTATGGGCTTATAGATATGTTTTGGGTTGGAGGTCTTGGAAGTAGTGCAGTGGCTAGTATTGGCTCTTCAAGCTTCTTTTTAGGCCTAGGATATTCTATAAATGCCTTAGTAGTTACTGGAACTGGAATTAAGGTTTCTCATGAAGTAGGGAGAAAAAATGAAATAGAGACAGAGGATTATATAAGAAATGGTCTTATAATGAATTTTCTTATAGGACTAATATATGCATTAATCTTAGTGGTTTTTGGAAAAGGATTCATAGGATTTTTAAATTTAAATGATCCCTTAGTTGAAAGAGATTCTTATATATATTTAGCTGTAAGTGCTCCAGTATTATTCTTTAGCTTTTTTAATTATCTTTTTACTAGAATATTAGCTAGCTTTGGTAATAATAAATTAGCTTTAAAAATAAGTGCTACAGGTATAATTTTAAATATGATATTAGATCCAATATTAATATATATCTTTAAACTTGGTGTTTTTGGAGCAGCAGTGGCAACCTTACTTGCCAATATACTTATGTTTTTAATGTATATATATTATGGAAAAGGAATATTTAAAATAGATTTAAAAAAGAAAGTAAACTATGAAAAAGTAAGAGAAATAGCCAGATTAGGATTTCCTATGGCATCTCAAAGGGTACTTTTTACCTTGGTGAATATTATATTAGCTAGAATTATAGCTAGCTTTGGAGCAGATGCTATAGCAGCTCAGAAAATAGGCCTTCAAATAGAATCTGTAAGCTTTATGGTAATTGGAGGATTAAACGGGGCTATAGCAGGATTTACAGGACAAAATTATGGAGCAAAGAAATTAAATAGAGTAAATGAAGGGTATAAGAAAGCCTTGCTTTTAGGAGCTATCTATTCAATATTTGTTTCAGCCTTATTTATTTGTATTCCAGGATTATTAGTAGGATTATTTGTTAAGGATGAGGCTACAATAATAATTGGAAGCAGTTATTTAAGAGTGCTTGGAATAGTTCAGATATTTAGTAGTTTTGAGATGATATCAAATGGGGTATTCTCAGGATTAGGACTTCCTAAAATACCATCAGCTATAAGTATAATCTTTACTATGTTAAGAATTCCTATGGCCTTAGTTTTAGTAAAGTTTTTGGGCATAAATGGAGTTTGGTGGAGCATTGCAATATCAAACATATTAAAAGGAAGCACATCTTGTATAATTTATAGATTAAAAATTTATAGAAACTATATTGTGTAATTAATAGTATTTTTCATTATCACTGTATTAGGTAACTTAAATTAAAAAGTGCTTTAATACAGTTTTTTTTATATAATAAATTAAAGACAATAAAATCGTAATACTTTAAGAAAGCTTAATATATAGCTTTAAAATTTTATCTGTTAAGAAAGAATATTATAAAATTAATTATAATGGAAGGACTGGTTAGTATGAAGAGAATTCTTATAATTGAAGACACAGATACCATAAGAGAAGAGCTTACAAAACTTCTTACTAGATATGGATATGAAGTTTTAGCTCCAACAGATTTTGAAAATATATTAGAGTATGTTAAAGAAAATAATTCAGATTTAATCTTATTAGATATAAACTTACCTTATTTTGATGGATATCATATTTGTAGAGAAATAAGAAAAGATTCTAATGTACCTATAATAATAGTTACAAGTAGAGATAGTGATATGGATGAAATTATGAGCATGAATTTAGGAGCTGATGATTTTATAACGAAGCCTTATAATACTCAAGTTTTATTAGCTAGAATAGCTTCATTACTTAGAAGAACCTATTCTTTATCAGAGCAAGAAGTTTTAACATATGGTGATTTAAAGCTTAATTTATCTAATGGAACAATTTCTTGCAGAGGAAAAGAAGAAGAGTTAACTAAGAATGAGCTTAAGATATTATCACATCTTTTAAAAAACAAAGGAAATGTTGTTTCAAGGGAAGATCTTATGGATTATATGTGGAACTCAGATATTTTTGTGGATGATAACACACTTTCAGTAAATGTAACTAGACTTAGAAAAAAATTAGAAGAGGTTGGAGTAAAAGGTGCTATAGAAACTAGAAGGGGATTAGGGTATATTATGCCATGAAACTAAGGGATTACTTTGAGGATAAAACATTCTTTTTAATTGTAAACTTTATAATTTTTGCTACTATAGCAGTTTTATTGTTCATAGGCAATGTTGGTTCTGGAATAATATTTTTAATAGGATGCTTTTGGTTTATTCCTCTTTTTACATATATAATTTTAGATTTTTATAAGAGTAAAAAATTTTATGATAACATAAGCATTACTTTAGATAAATTAGACAGAAAGTACCTATTACCTGAAGTAATAGAAGAGCCAAATTTCTATCATGGTAAATTTTTATATGAGGTTTTAAAAGAAACTGATAAAGATATGCATGAGCATGTTAAAAAATATATACTTGAGCAAAAAGAATATAGAGAATATATAGAAACATGGGTTCATGAGATAAAAACTCCAATAGCTTCCACTAGGCTTATTTTAGAAAATAATGAAAGTGAGTCTAGTGAAAATATTAAAAAGGAAATAAAGAAAATTGAAGAATATATAGATCAAGCTTTATATTATGCTAGAAGTACAGATGTTAGCAAAGATTATATTGTAAAAGAATTTTCCTTAGGGAAAAGTGTAAGAAATGTAATTAAGAAAAATTCTAGGGATTTTATAAATAAAAGAATAGCTATAGACTTAGAGGATTTAGATTACAATGTTTATAGTGATGAAAAATGGGTTGAATTTATAATAAATCAAGTTATAAATAATGCAATAAAATATAGTTCTAAAAATAGTAGAGTCAAAATATTTGCAAATAAATCTAAAAATAGCATAACTCTTAAAATAAAAGATGGTGGTGTTGGAATACCTAATAAAGATTTAGGTAGAATTTTTGAAAAAGGCTTTACTGGAGAAAATGGAAGAAAATTTACTAAATCTACAGGTATGGGGTTATACCTATGCAAAAATCTTTGTGATAAGTTAGGATTAGGTCTAAAAATAACTTCAAAAGAAAATGAAGGAACAGAAGTTAGCATAATTTTTCCAATAGGAGATGCTATAATAGCGAATTAGATACTTTATACCGCATTATTCAAAAATGAGTAT
>OGSZ01000404.1_pt1 | contig 17690 bp, 9 predicted proteins | sample 1574331 | NCBI WGS metagenome assembly OGSZ01 (sample SAMN03295853, study PRJEB24534) | human gut metagenome | isolation source: fecal sample 3 from infant 8 | host: Homo sapiens | place: USA: Pittsburgh, PA | collected 2014-07 | reverse complement strand
TCGGGGAAAAACGTTTGTCATCATGCTTGGCGGCGAAGCCATTGAGCATGAAAACTTTTCCAGCATCGTCAATGATATCGGCCTGCTGCACAGCCTCGGCATCCGTCTGGTGGTGGTGTATGGCGCACGTCCGCAAATTGAAGCCAACCTGGCCGCCCATCACCATGAGCCGATCTACCACAAACACACGCGCGTGACGGATGCGAAAACCCTCGAGCTGGTCAAACAGGCGGCGGGTCTGTTGCAGCTCGATATCACCGCCCGCCTGTCGATGAGCCTGAACAATACGCCGTTGCAGGGCGCGCACATCAACGTGGTGAGCGGCAACTTTATCATCGCTCAGCCGCTCGGCGTGGACGATGGCGTGGACTACTGCCACAGCGGCCGCATCCGCCGTATTGATGAAGAAGCCATTCACCGCCAGTTAGACAATGGCGCGATCGTTCTGATGGGCCCTGTTGCCGTCTCCGTAACGGGTGAAAGTTTTAATCTGACCTCAGAAGAGATTGCCACCCAGTTGGCCATCAAGCTGAAAGCGGAAAAAATGATCGGCTTTTGCTCCTCACAGGGTGTCGTGAACGATGAGGGCGTGATTGTGCCAGAACTTTTTCCGAATGAAGCCCAGGCGCGCGTCGAAGCGCTGGAAGCAGAAGGCGATTACTATTCCGGTACCGTGCGTTTTCTGCGCGGCGCCGTTAAAGCGTGCCGTAGCGGGGTGCGCCGCAGCCACCTGATCAGCTATCAGGAAGACGGCGCGCTGTTGCAGGAGCTGTTCTCCCGTGACGGGATCGGTACGCAGATCGTCATGGAGAGCGCCGAGCAGATCCGCCGTGCCACCATCAACGATATCGGCGGCATTCTGGAGCTGATCCGTCCGCTGGAACAACAGGGAATTCTGGTTCGCCGATCCCGCGAGCAGCTGGAGATGGAGATCGACAAGTTCACCATCATTCAGCGGGATAACCTGACCATTGCCTGTGCGGCGCTTTATCCGTTCCCGGAAGAGCAGATTGGCGAAATGGCGTGCGTCGCCGTGCATCCTGATTACCGTAGCTCCTCACGGGGGGAGCTGCTGCTTGAACGCGTGGCGGCACAGGCGCGCCAGATGGGTCTGAGCAAGCTGTTCGTGCTTACCACGCGCAGCATTCACTGGTTCCAGGAGCGCGGCTTCACGCCGGTGGATATTGATTCCCTGCCGGAAAGTAAGAAAGAGATGTACAACTACCAGCGCCGCTCGAAGGTGTTAATGGCGGACCTGGGATAACAGTCACCCTCTCCTGCTGGAGAGGGCGTTCACTCAGACAGATTCAAATATCGCGCTTAATCCGCTTCTGCGCTCAGTACGGGTGGCAATCGCCTGACTCAACACGCGCTCATCCGCATACAGTGACAGACGCTGGCGCGCGCGAGTAATGGCGGTGTAGACCAGCTCGCGGGTCACAACCGGCGACAGCTGTGTCGGCAGGATCAGCGCCGCATGGTTGAACTCGGAGCCCTGAGATTTATGTACCGTCATCGCCCATGCCGTTTCATGCTCTGGCAGGCGGCTGGGCTGGACGGACTTCACGCTACCGTCCGGTAGCTGGAACCAGACGCGCAGACCGTTGCCGCGATCGAGCGCAATGCCGATATCCCCGTTGAACAGCCCCAGCGCACTGTCGTTGCGGGAGATCATCACTGGCCGGCCCTCATACCATCGCGAATGCAGCTGACGGTTAATTTTGCGCTTCTGCACCAGCAACTGCTCCAGCCTGTCGTTCAGGCCCGCGACGCCAAACGGCCCTTCCCGCAATGCGCACAGAAGCTGGTATTCGCCAAATGCGGCGATGACCTGCCCGGGCTGACTGCGCTGCTGCACGCAGCTCAGAAAATGCTGGTATCCCTGGAGAGCCTCCTCAAGCATAGCCTGATACTCTTCCCCGCTTTGCAGCGATTTCTTTTCAATGTCAGTGAAGGAACCGTCAAACACCGTGCGCGTGGCGTGCCTGTCGCCACGGTTGACCGCCGCAGCCAGCTGGCCGATGCCGGAGTCGCTACCGAAACGGTAGCTTTTTTGCAGCAGGCACAGGCTGTCACGCAGTGCGCCCGCGATCGGCGTGTGATCGGGTTCAAGCGAGCAACCGGTCAGACGGGCGAGCTCCTGCGCCCGCGCGGCGGTATAACCGTAACTGGCGTAGGTACAGATATCTCCCAGCACCGCCCCGGCTTCTACAGAGGCGAGCTGGTCGCGATCGCCCAGGAAAACCACGCGCGCATGGGGTGGTAGCGCATCGATCAGGCGCGACATCATGGTCAGGTCGATCATGGAGGCTTCATCCACCACCAGCACGTCCAGATGCAGCGGATTGCCCGCATGGTAGCGCAGCCGCTGGCTACCCGGCTGCGCGCCGAGCAGACGGTGCAGAGTACTTGCTTCACCCGGGAAAAGCGCAAGCTGCTCCTGGGTGAGCGGCAGCCGTTGCATCGCACCGCCCAGTGATTCGGTCAGACGCGCCGCGGCCTTCCCGGTGGGCGCCGCCAGACGAATACGGCATCGCTGCTCGCCTGAAAGCTGTATCAGGGCTGCCAGCAGCTTTGCGACGGTCGTTGTTTTCCCCGTTCCCGGGCCGCCGGATATCACCGAGATCCGCCGCGTCAGGGCGACGGCTGCCGCCACTTTCTGCCAGTCTGTGGCCTCACCGGAGTCAAACAGCCTGTCCAGCGTCTGGCGAAGCTGTGCTTCGTCGCAGGGAAGCGGCGCATTGGTCTCACTAAAGAAACGCGCTACCGTCAGTTCGTTTCGCCACAGGCGGTTCAGGTATAAGCGCTCCCCCGTAAGGATCAGCGGTGCCTGGTTGTCTCCCGGCCCGACGGCTGACGATTCACGCAAGATTTTCTGCCAGTCCACCTTATCTCCCAGCAGCGCAAAGCAGGACTGGAGGACAGGCGGCATTTTCTCGTCAACCACCAGACGCGAGAGCGGCAGACACACATGCCCCTCTCCGGCATCTTTACTCAACAGGGCAGCGGCAAGCATCACGGCGGGCTGGTCAGCGGCAATCATCATGGCAAACTGCACGTCCAGCTGACGCAGCACGCGTTGCTCTACCGCATCCAGCAATAAGTCCTGCATCGTCATGCCATCTCCTCCGTGTTTGCTGCAAACAGGTTATCCATTTTATTAATCAATTCCGCATCCGGACGAGTGCTGAAGATCCCGGAGCGCGGATCGGCAGCATCAACCCCGCGCAGGAACAGATAGATGACACCGCCAAAATGATCGTCGTAGCGATAATCCGCAATACGGTGGCGCAAATAGCGGTGCAGCGCCAGGGTATAGAGCTGATATTGCAGATCGTAGCGATGCATTTGCATGGCTGCCGCCATCGCCTGCTGGGTATAGGCTTCGCTGTTCTCGCCCAGCCAGTTCGATTTGTAATCCAGCAGGTAGTACCGTCCTTCGTGACGGAAGACCAGGTCGATAAACCCTTTCAGCATGCCCTGCACCTGACGGAAGTTCAGCGGCGGGCAACCGGCTGACAGCGGATCGTACTGACGGATGAGCGCATCGAGCGCGTCGGCCTTAAGCGGGCCTGCGACGGGCAGATAAAACTCCATCTCAACCTGCTTATTTTTGGCCGTTAACTGGCGAAGAGAGAAGCCCTGCGTCGTCAGCGGCGCCTGCAAAATGGCGTTGATCCAGTCAGTGAGAACGGGCTGCCAGTGCGCGTCATAGCCTCCGCTCTGCAACATCTTCAGCACCCACTCCTCACTGACAGGCTGGGTGAAATCAAGCTCTTCAAAGAGGCTGTGCAAAAAGGTGCCCGGCGACGCGCCGCGTGGGAACTGATGTGGAGTTAACGTCGGTTCAACCGGAACATCGCCCACCCCTGCGGCATCCACGTCCAGCTTCGGCATGAGATCCTGCGCAATACTTTGCCCGTGCTGTTGCAGGCCAGAATAGCTGGTGACGCGCCAGTCGTCGGCAAGCACCCGTGTGATCTGGCGCGCGTTAAGATCGGTCGCGGGCTCTTGCGCCATTTCCCAGCGGCTGTTGTCTGGCAGAGAAGGGATATGCAGGGCGATATCGTCTCCGCAAAGCGACTCAATACAGAGGCGCAACCCCGCCGCATCTTTCGGCTCACCACGCTGAACAAGCCGCCCTAAGGCGTTTAAATGGAAATCGCTCTCCCCTGTTTTCTCCCCGCGACGGCGGAAAACCGGCGCGACGCCCAGGCTGCAATGCCAGACAGAACGGGTCAGCGCCACGTAAAGCAGGCGCAAATCCTCCGCCAGACGCTCCGCTTCCGCCAGCTCAACGCTGGTTTCCGCCTTGCTGAGATCGAGCACCGCATCGAAAGTCTCGCGGTCATGATAATAGGCCTGATCCTGAACGCGGTAGTTGGCGATAAAGGGCAGCCAGACCAGCGGATACTCTAGACCTTTCGATTTGTGAATGGTGACGATTTGCACCAGATGCTTATCGCTCTCAAGACGCATCTGCTGGCTTGAGGCGTTACTGTTTGGATCCGCGATTTGCTGCGCCAGCCAGCGCACGAGGGCATGTTCACTTTCAAGCTGGGTGCCGGCTTCCTGCAACAGTTCGCTGATGTGTAAAATATCGGTAAGACGCCTTTCACCGCCGGATGACGCCAGCATATTTTCGGCAATCTGACGCCGCGTCATCAATTCGCGCAGCATCGCCATGACGCCGCGTTTTTGCCAGCGTTCACGGTAATGGACAAACTCTTCCACCACCGCATCCCATGCGTTTTCGTCATGGTTGAGCTCATCTATATCGCGCGCGTTCAACCCCAGCATAGAGCTGGCCAGCGCGCTTCGAAGCGTATTTTCGCGCTCCGGGGCCAGCACCGCCTGAAGCAGCCAGAGCATTTCCTGGGCTTCCAGCGTGTCGAACACGCTGTCGCGGTTAGAAAGATACACTGACGGAATATCCAGCAGCGTTAGCGCATCGCGGATTAGCGCCGCTTCCTGACGACTGCGCACCAGCACGGTAATATCAGAGGCTTTAACAGGATTCGCCTGTTCCCCCTGCCAAAGCAGCGCCTCGCCGCGCGCGCCTGCGCTCAGCCAGTCACGGATTTGCGCGGCGCAGTGCTGGGCCATCGCCGCCTGATAGTCGGCAACCCCATAGCCTTCCCCTTCCAGCAGCCAGAAGGTCATGGCGGGTTGCACCGCGCTACTGACTTCGAAGCGCAGGGATGCGTTTTTTGGGGCGGATTTCACCGGCAGGAAAGGGATTTCATTGAACATGAACGCCGTCTCCATACGGCTGAACAGCGCATTGACGCTCTTAACCATCCCCGGCGCGGAACGCCAGTTAGTGTCTAACGTGTAATGCGCGACAACCTCACTACGGGCTTTCATATAAGTGAAGATATCTGCCCCACGGAAGGCGTAAATCGCCTGTTTAGGGTCGCCTATCAACAACAGGGCAGTGTCGGGCTGCTGTCGCCAGATGCGGCGAAAAATGCGGTACTGCTGAGGGTCGGTGTCCTGAAATTCGTCAATCATCGCCACCGGAAAACGGGTACGGATCGCGCTGGCGAGCGCTTCACCATTCTCGCTGGACAGCGCCTCGTCCAGGCGGCTCAGCATGTCATCAAACCCCAGCTCGCCCCGGCGACGTTTTTCGCGCGCGACGGCCTGGCGGATCTCCGTCATGGCGCGTGCGATCATCAGGTCATTGAGCGTTAATGGCTCCGCAAGCAGCGCATCAATCGCCACAAACAGGGAATGCTCAGGCACAATGCCGTCGGCTTTGGTTCGCTCAGTCAAAAAGCGCTGCGAAAATTTTTCCAGCGCGTCCGGAAGCTGGTAGCCCCGCGTCTCCTCCTGGGCCCAGGCGCTGATCTTTTCGATCCACTTCCCCTGGTTCCCACGGTTGAACTTGCGTCTGTCGATGCCTGAGTTTTCGATGATTGTATCGATTTCACCAACCGACTCATTCCACTTCTGCTTAAGCGCGGCAATTTTAGCGACGATCTTTTCATGGCGCGAGGCCAGCGTTTCATCGGCAGGCGGCGGAGATTTAATGACCGGCGCTTCGCCTTGCAGGTAACGGTCGATAGCGCGAAGAAGCTCTTCCGGACCTTTCCACAGGGCGTGAACAGCTTCGGCAATGTCGCGCTGCAACGGATAACAGTGACGACGCCAGAAATCCGCACAGGCCTGATAGCGAAGCTCGGATTCATCTTCAATAAGCTGCTGCTCAAAGAGCATGCCGGATTCAAACGCATTCAGGCTCAGCATGCGCTGACAAAAACCGTGAATGGTGAAAACGGACGCTTCATCCATTTGCCGCTCGGCCAGCAGCAGCCATTGCGCAGCCTGTTGCTTATCCGCAATCTCGTCCAGCAGGCTGGCATAGAGGGGGTTATCCGTCGTCTGACGCAGACAGGCGATGCGCAGCTCATGAATGTTGCTGCGAATACGGCCACGCAGCTCGGCAGTGGCCGCTTCGGTGAAGGTTACCACCAGCAGCTCTTCCACGCTTAACGGGCGCGAAAAAGCGGCGTTGCCGCCGAGCCCCAACAGCAGACGCAGATAGAGCGCGGCGATGGTATAGGTTTTTCCCGTTCCCGCTGAGGCTTCAATCAGTCGCTCACCCTGTAGAGGTAAACTTAGGGGATCAAGCGGCTCAGCGGTATGGGTCATTCTTTCTTACTCCAGGGCATAGTTTGTTGCAGCGCGCTGACGCTCTTCCAGACGGTCCACTCTTTTGATTTTACGTAGTCCGTTTTCCCGTTCTGGCTGCCAGAAACCTGAGACAGGATGGCCATACCCTGCGGTTTTACTACCGCCTGATGGAAGAAATCGGCAACCTTTTGTGGCGTCAGCTGTTTTATTTCGGCCACTATTTTATCACGCGAATCAAATTTCATATTACCGCGATCAAAATCTTTGCTCAGCTGCGAGGCCTCTTCACCCAGCGTCTGCGGCGGCTGCATCACCTGGGCGATAACCGCCTGCTGGATCTGGGCAAACTCTTCCGGCTTCATGGCGCGCAGTTTTGCTTCCGCCTGCGGGAAGAACGCCTGATAACGCTGCCACAGGTAAGCGGGTTGCTTGTCGCTGCTTTGCAGAAGGAAGCCCAGCCCCCACTGACGGCCCACATTCATAGAGAAAGCGAATACCGCATAGCCCAGCTGCTCTTCGGTGCGCAGCTGGTTGTAAAACCACGGCTGAATAATTTGACCAAGCACCGCACTCTGGGCAGAGCTGGTAAATTCGTCATAACCGACAGGGACAAACACCGCGGCCAGCGCGGAATCCGTGCTGCTTCCCGCTTTTTCGAAGATCACGTTCTGCTTTTTCTCTACCAGCACATCCTGATTACGGCACCACTCATCGCCTTTTGAACCCAGTTGCGCACGGACGTTTTGCGCCAGCGTTTTAGCCTGTTCTTCGCTCATATTCCCTACAACCAGGAACTCCGGACGGGTATTGGTTTTCAGCGCATCACGGTAAGCCAGCACCTCTTTTAAGGTGACTGAGGGCAATAACGCGCGGCGCTCTTCGCGCTGGAAGTACGGAATTTGCGACAGCATCTGTGCTGGCATAATGGCCTGATCGTAGGCTTTACCCTTCTCGGCAGAATCCATCATCTGGGCATACCAGGACTTAGCCTGCTCGAGCTGTTCTTCCGTAGGCGTATAGCTGAAATAACCGTCCAGCAGGGGCTGGAACAGCTGCGGCAAACGCTGGGTATAGCCGTTGGCATTCACCATCAGGCCGTTATTGGCGTTGGTGGAGAAACTGATACCACCAACGGCAGCCTGGTTGCTGAGCTGATCGAGAGCAATACCGGCCAGATAATCATTAAGCGCAAACAGCACCTGGTTTCTGGCGCTGTCCATTGCTTTGGGGTTACGCAGCACCACGCTGACATCCGCTTTTGGCTCGTCGGCGAAATAGCGGCTTGGGGTGTAGACCACGCGCAGCGTCGGCTCATCAACAATCAGCTCCGGGTGCGGATACGCCTTTGCGGGTTTGATCAGCGAGAAATCGTCCGGGATGTAGGGGTTAAGTTCCGGTAACGTCAGCGCAATTTCCCCCGCCTTTTTCTGCCAGCCCGCGAAGGTCTGTTCGCTGATTTTTTCAACCTGATACGGGGCATCAACGAAGTAGGCCATTTTGTTATGCGGTTCGTTCGGGCTGATATACCAGACGCGGGCATTCTGCGGAGTCATCATCGCCAGACGCGCTTTGAGCGCTCCGGCGTCATACTGGTCGGCAATATTTACCGCATCCAGCGTATGTTCCACCGGCACGCGGATCATGGTATCTGCCAGCCACTCAACGTAGTCCATATCACGCGTGATAGAGGGATAGCGGAAATCGAGATCCAGCACGTGCGCCAGCTCGTCAAAGTAGCGTTTATCGACGCCTTTATCGCGCAGCAGAGAGAGGTAACTGAAAATGGCCGCAACGACGTCGTCCCGGTGAGCCAGCCCTTTATCGGTCAGCGTCGCGGAGATGGCCAGCACGCCGCTATTCCCGTTTACAACGGGATCGGAGTCAGCGCGAATACCTTCCACCAGCCCCTGCTTTTGCAGCCAGTCGGAGAGCGTACCCGGGCTGCGGTTGCCGATAAGATACGTCACCAGCTCGTCGGTTTTGCTGCGGAACTGCGCCGTGTTGTTATCAATACGGAATTCAACGCGTAACACCTTGCGCGGCAAGGCCGGCACATAGTGAATAACAATGCCTTTTTGCGCGTCCGTGACAACCGGCACGTTAATCTGCGGCAGATCGATATTTTTATTTGGCACCCTGCCGTAGGTCTGCGCGGCCATGTTTGCCAGCGTCGGCAACGGTTTATTGCTGTAGATAACCGCTTTCATCAGATTGGCGGAATAGTATTTTTCACGAAACGCATGCAGCGCATCGAGCACCGGGCTACCTGGCTTGTCGCTCAGCGTTTCAAGGTTGCCGCCTGAGAAGCGCGAACCCGGGTGCGCCGGATTGATGGTTTCAGCACTAACCTGCGCCATGCGCATACCGTCTCGCGTGCGCGCCATCGTCAGTTCGGCGTTCACGGCATTACGTTCACGGTCAGCGTATTTTTTATCCAGCAGCGGTGCGGCGATGGCATCCGCCAGACGGTCCACCGCCCCATCAAGCGCATCATTTTCCACTTCCAGGTAAAACGCGGTGCGATACGGCGCGGTACTGGCGTTGTGGCTGCCGCCATGCATTTTCAGAAATTCGGACAGGCTGTCAGGCTGTGGGTATTTTTTAGAGCCCATCAGCGTCATGTGCTCAAGGTAGTGCGCCAGTCCAGGATGGGCGTCAGGATCTTCCAGCGAACCCACCGGCACAACCAGCGCGGAGAGCGATTTCACCGCCTGAGGATCGGAAACCAGCAGCACGGTCATCCCGTTATCAAGACGAATCGCCTGATACTCACGGGTGTCCTTATCGCTCTTACGGATTGTTTCCTTGACAGGTTGCCAACCGGAATCGGCCTGAGTGACGGGAGCCCAAAGGGCGATAAACAAAACAAACGCTTTGAACAAGGTGCTGCCTGGCATTACGACCTCTTTATCACGGCTACATCATTAACAACGTGCGTGCTGGACACGCCAGCATCTCTTTCTTTGGGTACATCAGTCCGTGATAAGAGGTGCATCATAAATGAACACCTCATACTGCGCAATTTTTATACAGCACTCAGGACTGATTAAATTTGAACAACGGTAACAGGTAGCGTTGCGCCTCCTGGGTGATAATGTCGAAATATTCTGGCTCCAGCGTGCGCCATAAACGTTGATACCAGACATCGTCACCTTCGCCACGTACCATCATGTTCCCTTCGTAGGCCTGCAAAAACTTGCTGCGCGCTTTCTGGAGCGAAGCCTCATCCGTTAACATGGCATCATTCTGCGCGTCGTAACAGGCTTTTATCCACGCCCCCCCACTTTCAGGCAGCAAAAGCAGAGGTTTGTTCATGCCCTGACGGTAACCTTCAATATAAAGCGACAGATACGTCAACGCCTGCTCAGGCTCCATCGGCGGGAAACGCCATTCGCCGTCCTTACGTACAAACAACCGGCTTTCACCTTCGTGACCACTCGCACTGTAGACAAGATGTTCGAGCCAGAGTTGCAGGCCATGTGAAACGCTGAGCATGGATGGCCGCCAGCGCAGCAGCCCGTCAGACTGCACGTGCGTGAGCCAGCCGCTGAGGTGCATACCGTTACAATCGAGATCGATTTCAATGCTGCTCGCTGGCTGCCGACACGCGATAACGCGGTCAGCAAGCGCTCGCATCTCCTCGCACTGGGCATCCCAGACGATTTCGCCGAATGCACCATACGGAAGTAATCCCGACGCCCTGTAACGTCGGAACAGTTTACTGGCGTCTTCTTCGTCAACCAGCGCATTCAGAAGCTGGGAATTAAGCTTAAAACGCTCCAGCCCATCAAGAATAAACGGTTCCGCATCGGGGATTTCGCTCTCTTCAGAGCGGAAATTCACCTGCAAGCGTTGCTGGAAAAAAGCCCGGACCGGGTGCGCCCAAAAACGCTGTAGCTGCTCAAACGAGAGGGTATCTATGACGCGCGGTTCGAGCGTCTGAATAAAATCGGTTTGCGGCGTCCCCGCTTTCTTCGCGGCGGGAAGCCACTCGCGGGCGTAGCTTTGCAGTTCATCAGGAACGTAATTGACAGGATCAAACGGCATACGGCTATGGTGACAGGTGATATGCGCTATCACCCGACGTTCGCTTTCGTCGCAGTTGCAGGCTTCATCGCCCGGCAGATAGTGACTCTGTCCGATGTAATCCACCAGCTCCTGCACCAGCACAGACGGGAAACGCTCGCTGTTGTCCTGAATTGAACGACCGATATAGCTGATATACAGCCTGCTTTGCGCAGACATCAGCGCCTCAAGAAAGAGATAACGGTCATCATCGCGGCGGCTGCGGTCGCCCCGCTTCGGTTGTGCGCTCATGAGATCAAAACCCAGAGGTGGAAGCGCACGCGGATAAATACCATCGTTCATGCCAAGCAGACAGACCACTTTGAACGGGATTGAACGCATTGGCATCAGGGTACAAATATTCACCGGCCCCGCAAGGAAGCGCTGGCTGATGCGCTCCTGATCGAGACGTTGCGTCAGCTCATCACGCAGAAGCGAAAGAGGAACCGCCTCGTGATAGTGCGAATTAACCCCCTCATCAACGATGGCCTGCCACTGCTTCTCGATAAGCGCCATGGCGGCTTCAGTTTCGCTGTCCGGCAGGAAGAAATCACTCAGCATTTCGCGGCAAATCGGCAGCCACTCTTCGAGCGGGCGGGGCTGCATCAACGCACGGCGCCAGCGGTTGAGCTGCATAAGCAGCGAGGCTAAGTGACCAACCAGTTCCGCGATTAACCCACTGGACTCATCGTACGGCAGCACGTCATTCCATTCGCCGTGGATGCTCTCCATCGCATACCCCAGCAGCATGCGCGTCAGGCCATACTGCCAGGTATGCTGGCCGGTCGCAGGCAGTTCGAACTCCTGGACGTTATCATCGTCGATACCCCAGCGGACACCAGATTCGTTGACCCACTGGCGCAGATAGCGCAACCCCTCTTCGTTAATGTTGAAACGTGCGGCCAGAACAGGCACATCCAGCAGTGCCAGCACATCCTCAGAGATAAACCGGCTATCAGGCAGCGAAAGCAGGCTGATAAAGGCCTGTAGCGCCGGGTGTGACTGACGAGCGCGACGGTCAGAGATTGCGTAGGGCAGATAGCGGTCGCCCGTTGCGCTGCCAAATACCGCCTGAATAAACGGGCTGTAGCTGTCGATATCCGCCACCATCACCACGATATCGCGCGGTGTCAGGGTTGGATCGTCCTGTAACATGGCCAGCAGGCGGTCATGAAGAATTTCAACTTCACGCTGTGGGCTGTGGCAAACGTGGATCGCGATACTGCGATCGTCAGGATCCAGTTTTCGCTTCTTATCGCTTCGCGCAAACTCTTCGGCAGTGATCCCGGCAACGGCACGGTTTTCCAAATCCAGAATATCAAGCTGAATATTGTGCAGCAGGCTGTCCGGCGTAATATCCGCAAACGCATCCACATCCCCTTCTCCCGAGGAGGTGATTTCAGAAAGCAGATAAATATAGTCGCGTCCGAGCTTGCCCCACGAGGCAAGCAGCGGGTTCGGCAGGTTCTGAATCCCCTCTTCATCAAAAAGCTGCGCCGCATTTTCACTGTCTTTAAACAGCGGCACGGCGCGTTCCTCAAAGAGGCGTTTTCTCTGACGGGTGACCAGCCGTGATAGCCAGCGCGGATCCTGAATATCCCCCCAATAGTGCCGACACGGGTTGGTAAAGAGGATATGGATATCAGTGTGCTTACCGAGCGCTTTTAGCGCGTTCAGGTAGACAGGCGGCAGCGCGGAGATACCGCAAATGAACACGCGTGACGGCAAACGGGTTGGCCGTTCTGCGCTGTTCTCAAGTATTGAGATAAAGCGATCGTACAGGTTAGCACGGTGCCACTTAGGCTGACCGAGTTTCCCGGTATGCTCGACCAGCGCTTTCCAGAGCGGCGCCTGCCAGATTTGCGCTTCCGGTAACCCATCGACTAATTCTCCCGCTTCCCAGCGAATCAGCCATTCTGCACGGTAAACCAGATACTGGTCATAAAGGTCGGCAGTACGTGAGGCAAGCTGGAAAAGTTTACGCTTGTCGGTGTCGTCATTCAGGTAGTGGCGCAGCATGGCAAACTCATCATGCGCCAGCATGTCCGGCAGCAGCGTCATCAGTTTCCAGGCCATACTTTGTTTGTTGAAGGCGCTCTGCTCAGGAATATCCGGCAGGACGCGAACAAACATCTCCCAGATAAAGCTCGCGGGCAGCGGAAAATCGATGTTGGCCGCAATGCCAAATTTCTGCGAAAGGGACATTTGCAGCCACTGCGCCATACCGGTGCTCTGCACCAGCACCATTTCTGGCTCAAACGGATCGTCAAGACGCTCTTGCTCAACGATATACTCCATCAGTGCTTCCAGCACATCCAGACGATTTGAGTGGTAAACCCTTAGCATAAACGCTCCCGACTAGCGGCTAACCGGGCAATGCAGACGCGTCAACGCGCCCTGCCGCCCCATAGGAGAAATAAGTGTGACCGTGATGCTGACACATCCGGACTGTGTTGTCTGCCCCCGACTGACCTGCCAGCCCGGCGGGAGCGTTAATGTTGAGATCTGCGACTGATTCCACGCATGATGCCATAGCTGACGATACTGGCTAAGCGCCGCATACCGGGCTGCCAGCGCGCGATGATAGCCGGATAACGCCATCACAACCACAACCAGCAACATCATTGCCAGCAAAACCTCAACCATGCTAAATCCTTTTTGTCTGCTCAGGGTAACTGACATAGCGTACTTTCCTTAAGGGGGCAGAAATCACTCCAGCCGTGGGCGGAAAAGCGTATCTGCCCCTCCGAGATGTCCCCGCCTCGCCATAGCAATAGATTGTCATTGCCGGTAATAAGCAACACACGCGCCCCAAACAGCCTTATACAGACCCGCAAACGTTGTGTCTGTTTGCACTGAACCTCTGGCTATAAAGCCCATTCCTGAACGCGCCCCCACTCCAGTGCAGATTGCACGGTAGCCTGCTGGCGAACAGACAAACTCTCGCCACTTACCAGCGTGCTAAAGGTTTGCAGCTGCTGATTTAATCCGGTGAGGATCAGCGTGCCGAGCACCAGTAACAGCAGGACCAGCGCCAGCGATGACATGCCCCGCTGACGATTCACAGATTAAACCCCGTTACGGTATGGCGAGCCGAAAAGGGTGCGGCCAGTTCACCTTTGCGGCGGGCACGCAGCTCGATACTGATGACCGGCGCAAAGCCATCATGATCGGTTTTAGTGACCATAAATTGCTCTATCAGGACCCGATCCGGGTCGGTGAGCTTATCCCATCCCTTACCGTCACAGGATGTGGCGCCCCGCAGCGTTTCAAGCGATCCGGACTCAAGCCGGAATCCCGTACTGTCGTTTTCTGATGCGGTGCTATCCCACTGGCCGTTGCTGTTCGCATCCCATAGCACAATCGCACATCGTCCTTGCCTGCCGATGATCATCCCCTGCCCCTGGCAATGCCCTGCACAATATCCTGCCCTCTGAAACTGTTTACCGATCGCGAACAGACGTTGCCAGACCTCATCCTCCAGCTCCTGCTGTCCGGATTGCAGTAAAACACCCCGCTGTAGCCCCGGTAAAAAACGTGACGTGCTGAGTAACAGAATGCTGCTTATCGTCATCGCAATAAGCACTTCCAGCAGGGAAAACCCTTTTCGATTTACTGGCATGCACCTTCTCCTGCGGCATTACACAGCCTGATACGTCCGCCATTTGAGACAATAATCCACCACCCACCAGCGCGGCTCTGCACGCGGATATGTCCGGCCCATGCGGTATCCCTTAAACCGTAAAATCCCAGCGCAGGGGTTATGTCGCTTATCGTGACCTCGGGCCACATCGGCTTCATTACGAACGGTCCGCCTCTGTCACAACCGGTCACCGCTGAACTGGCCAGACACCCCTTTTCACCGTCGTTATGCAACGCGATCCTGTGCTCGCTGTTGTGACGGTTGGCGTCATTGCGCAAAAACACCAGGTAATCCCGCACCTGGCAGGCGGTTTGCCAAAGCCGCTGCCGCTGCTGCCAGCTGTCCCAGCCATAGAGCCCTGTGGCGCTGAGGATCACTGTCAGCGAAACGGCGATAAGGGTTTCGATAAGCGTAAAGCCTTGTTCGTTTTTCATGGCGGGAGTGTGGCGGAATAGCAAAAACGGTGCGAGCGTCAAACCAGAACTTTACGAGCCGCTTTCCGGAGATTTTCACCCGTTGCAACGCGTTGCATCATCTCTGGAAACAGGCTCGAAAAACAAAACGGGCGTGAAAAAAAACCGGCGCTAAAGAGCACCGGTTGTGTCAGGATTTGCCGTATCAGATGGCGACAGGAGCTTTAATGCCGGGATGCGGGTCGTAACCCTCAATCTCGAAATCATCAAAACGGTAATCGAAGATCGATTCCGGTTTACGTTTGATCACCAGCTTCGGCAATGCACGCGGTTCGCGCGTCAGCTGGAGATGCGTCTGTTCCATATGATTGCTGTAGAGGTGGGTATCACCGCCCGTCCAGACAAAATCGCCCACTTCAAGATCGCACTGCTGCGCCATCATGTGCACCAACAGCGCGTAGCTGGCGATGTTAAACGGCAAGCCGAGGAACACGTCGCAGGAGCGTTGATAGAGCTGGCAGGAGAGCTTGCCGTCCGCCACATAGAACTGGAAAAACGCGTGGCAAGGCGCCAGCGCCATTTTATCCAGTTCCCCCACGTTCCAGGCAGAGACAATGATACGGCGCGAGTCCGGGTCATTTTTCAGCTGGTTCATGACGGTCGTGATCTGGTCAATATGGCGGCCGTCCGGGGTAGGCCAGGCGCGCCATTGCTTGCCGTAGACCGGCCCCAGGTCGCCGTTCTCATCTGCCCACTCGTCCCAGATGGAGACATTGTTTTCATGCAGATAAGCAACGTTGGTATCGCCTTGCAGGAACCAGAGCAGTTCATGAATGATCGAGCGCAGATGGCAGCGCTTCGTTGTCACCAGAGGAAAGCCTTCTTGCAGATTGAAGCGCATCTGGTGGCCAAAAATGGAGAGCGTACCGGTGCCGGTACGGTCGTTTTTCGGCGTGCCCTCGTCGAGCACTTTTTTCATCAATTCAAGATACTGTTTCATGATTCCTCAGGAAAGTTGTTGCTGTGGACGACGACGATACGCCCAAATCATCATAATGGCACCCGCGACAATCATCGGGATGGAGAGGATCTGCCCCATGCTGATGTACTGTACCCATTCACCGGTAAACTGCGCATCCGGCTGGCGGAAGAACTCGACGATGATACGAAACGCGCCGTAGCCAATCAGGAACAGACCGGAGACAGCCCCCATTGGGCGCGGTTTGCGGATATACAGATTCAGGATGATGAACAGCACCACGCCTTCCAGCGCCAGTTCATAGAGCTGTGACATATGGCGCGGCAGAACGCCGTAGGTATCGAAAATGGACTGCCACTCAGGATGCGAAGGCAGCAGCGCGATGTCCTCCGCGCGGGAACCCGGGAACAGCATGGTAAACGGCACGCTCGGATCGACACGCCCCCACAGTTCACCGTTGATGAAGTTGCCAAGACGCCCTGCGCCCAGCCCAAACGGGATTAACGGCGCAATAAAATCAGCCACCTGGAAGAAGTTCCGTTTGGTGCGTCTGGCGAAGATCACCATGACCAGGATCACACCAATCAGCCCGCCGTGGAAGGACATGCCGCCGTCCCAGACGCGGAACAGATAAAGCGGGTCGTTCAGGAATACCGGGAAATTATAGAACAGGACATAACCGATGCGACCGCCCAGGAACACGCCGAGGAAGCCGGCATAAAGCAGATTTTCCACTTCGTTCTTCGTCCAGCCGCTGCCTGGACGACTGGCGCGACGGCCAGCAAGCCACATGGCAAAGACGAAGCCCACCAGGTACATCAGACCGTACCAGTGCAGCGCTACAGGTCCTATTGAGAAAATAACCGGATCGAATTCCGGAAAATGCAGATAACCACTGTTCATCTGTCACCACAAGATGTTGTTATTCCGCTGAAAGTGGACAGCGGGTGAATTGCATTCCCGCCGTTGGCAGGTGCTCCAAAGTTGCGAATCATAGCATAAGGCAGGCGTGGAGGATGCGCCTGAGATGTAAAAGATGTGTATAGGGTTTCATGCGCGCTGTTCCCCCTCACCCCATCCCTCTCCCTCAAGGTAGAGGGGGTCGTCGGAGCCGTCATTATTTTGTGGGGATCAGCGGCCGCCCCGGATCAAACCGCCCATGCCGCGTCGCTCCATAAACGCAGCCACCTGATGGCGCACTTCGGCTGCCAGCTGTGCTTCCAGGCTACGCGCGGCCAGTTCGCGCGCCTCATCTTGTTCGATGTGACGTAACAGGTATTTCACACGCGCAACGGAACGTCCGTTCATTGACAGGTGACGGAAACCGAGACCAATCAGGATCGCCACGCACATCGGATCGCCGGCCATTTCACCGCACAGGCGGAGGTCGATATTATGCTGCTCGGCTTCGCGGGCGATCATCGCCAGGGCACGAAGCATCGCCGGATGCAGGCTGTCGTAGATGCTGGCAACGCGCGTATTGTTGCGATCGACCGCCAGAATGTATTGCGTTAAGTCGTTGGTGCCAACGGAGATAAAATCAACGCGGGTCGCCAGCTGCGGCAACATAAAGACCATCGAAGGCACTTCAAGCATCACGCCGATACGGGGTTTAGGGATCGCATAGCCGATCATCTCTTCCACTTCGCGCCCTGCACGTTCTATCAACCGCCGCGCTTCGTCGATCTCGTCAATACTGGTGACCATCGGCAGCAAAATGCTGAGATTCCCCGTGGCCGCGTTAGCACGCAGCATGGCACGAACCTGGATAAGGAAGATTTCCGGCTGATCGAGGGTTATGCGGATCCCACGCCAGCCGAGGCAGGGATTCTCTTCGCTAATGGGCATATAGGGCAGTTGCTTATCCGCGCCGACATCCAGGGTACGCAACGTGACGGGTTTGTCGTTAAACATCTGCAACATGCCCTGATACTGCGCCACCTGCTCCTCT
>OGSZ01000383.1_pt1 | contig 18716 bp, 14 predicted proteins | sample 1574331 | NCBI WGS metagenome assembly OGSZ01 (sample SAMN03295853, study PRJEB24534) | human gut metagenome | isolation source: fecal sample 3 from infant 8 | host: Homo sapiens | place: USA: Pittsburgh, PA | collected 2014-07 | reverse complement strand
TATCGCTTCCGACTGCGCAGACGGTATGACCAAACTGATCTTCGACAAAGAGACCCACCGTGTTATCGGTGGTGCGATTGTCGGCACCAACGGCGGCGAGCTGCTGGGTGAGATCGGCCTGGCTATCGAAATGGGCTGCGACGCTGAAGACATCGCGCTGACCATCCATGCTCACCCGACTCTGCACGAGTCTGTTGGCCTGGCGGCAGAAGTCTTCGAAGGCAGCATCACCGATCTGCCAAACGCCAAAGCGAAGAAAAAGTAACTTTTTCTTTCAGGCTAAAAGCATAAGCGGCTCCCGGAGCCGCTTTTTTTATGCCTGATGTTTAGAACTATGTCTCCGTTCATAAACCGCTACACCTCATACATACTTTGAAAATAATCACGCCATAAACTTATAGGCAGTTAACGATATAGTTGAGGTGTGAGATGAAACGCTTTTTAACCGCAGCGCTGGTCGCTGCAACGTGCCTATCCGGTGTGGCCTGCGCGGCTGACGCCACCATCCCCTGGGCGGACAACAGCGGTGGCACGGAAACGACCCATATCGCGGCGATGGGGCAGGATCTGAATGCCCAGCATCAGCAGGTGACGAAGACGAATGAGGGGGTATGGGCGGCGAACTCCGGAAGCATCAGCGCTGATGAAGCGGCATTATCCAGCACAAAGCCGACTTTTGCTGGCGATCCGTCTCTGATGCCCCATCAGGGCTAAGCGAATAGAAACGCCAGGTTGCTTGAGGGCAACCTGGCGTTTTTTTATGGTTTGACAACCTGCCAGCCGGCGTCAGCATCGGGGGCAAAGCGCGTGATGGCCTGCGCTTTTGCGGCGCTCTCTTCGCCGAGATTAGCCTGATAAACGGTATCGTGCAGATCGATCATAAAGCTCATCACGCCGGTTTCACCCCATTCCACAGGCCAGGCGAGCAAGGCCGCATCCTGGTCATCGCGGCCTGCGATAATGCGGAAACGATAGCCATGATAACCGGCGCCGGGCTCCGTCGGGCTGAATGCCGGCCCCAGCGGGCTGGGCGTCTCACCCGGCGACGTCGGCCAGTACAACCCATCTTTTTTGCCTTCACTGCTGATGATTTTCTGCGCCCAGCGGTGATTAAGCTGGTAGTAATCCTGCTGGGCGTCAACGTAAGCGTGCATGGCGGCTATCGCTGACAGTTCATTGCGACCGATGGCGCGGGTGAGGATCTCCTCTTCGCCTGCGGCCATATCAAAGCGCCAGCCCTGAGACGTTTTTACGATAGGCACCGGCAACCGCCATGCCTCGCTGCCGACGTCGAGCCAGGCGTTATCACCCTGCTGCACGATGACATGTTTTCCCTGCCAGTCGCGCTGAAAACGGTCGACGGCGCTGGGGTCGATCCCATCGGTAGGTAAAAATTGCTGCCAGTTATCGCCGAGCACCTTGCTCAGCGCCGCTTCATTTTGCTGGCTGAGCGCCTCAGCCAGCGCGCTCGCGGCCTGTTCCGGGGTAGAAAACTGCTGCTGGGCGAAGGCGGCTAACGGTGACAGTATCAATGTGAACAGGGCAATAGGTAATAGGTTTCTCATTCTGCTCATCCTCAGCGGCGGCGCAGTTCATGGTGTTCGGAAAGACGTTCTCTGGCGCCGCCACGCTCCTCGCGGTTTACAGCGGAAAACTGCCGACTTTGCAGTCCCCGTTCCTGCTGCGCTTGCCAGGAGGGGGCGCGGCTTTCGTTGCCGCTAAGAGCGCTGGCGCGTAAATGACTAACCTGCTGCTGACGCTGCGCGGGCGTGGCGGACTGGATCTGCTGCCGATGCTGTTGCTGCTGAGGTGTCAGGTTCTGCTCGCGGCTCTTAACGGTTTCCCGACGCTGCTGTTGTTGCGGCGTGGGATTTTTCAACTGCGTTTTCGCCGCCTCGCGACGCTGCTGCTGGGTCGAGGTTGGTGTGCTGTCGTAACCGCGATAGTTGCTGCGCTGGGTGGCTTGTTTCAATTGCGCCGAAGCTGCCTGACGCTGGGCATCGCGTGAGGCGTTGTTTGCCGCCAGGTTGCCCGCTGTCGCCGCCGGTACGTTATGCTGCAGCTGGGTCATCGCTGCCTGGCGCTGCGCTTCGCGATCGACTGGCGCATGTTGGGTAGCGCTCAGCCCGCCAGCAACGTTGGTCTGATGGAAGCGTTGAGCAACCGTATTATCGGGATACGGTGTGTGACCGCGATAGGCAGGATTATGCTGCCAGTTAACGTGGTTGCCCGGCAGGTTTTCTCCCGTTATATGATTGAAATTATTTACATTAATATTGATGTTATCGCCATTATGCGAGTAATCGCCGTGGTGATAGTCGTCATCGTGATGGTGGTGGTCATCATCATCCCAGTCGATGCTGCTAAACAGCGCCCAGGTAGTGGCCACGCCCAGGCTGTAACCGAAGCCTTTGACGAAGCTATCGGTAAACTGCTCCCCGGGAGGCGGCGGCAGGTAGACCGGCGGATAGGCGCTGTTTGGCCAGGTACCATAGACGGTGGAGGGGTTATAGCTGGGAACATAGACCACCTGCGGATTGGTCGGTTCTATTTTAATAACCTGCGTGGGCGCAGGCGCCGCCGAGTGGGTGGTGGACGTTGCTGCCGTGCTGCTGGCGGAAACCGGTGCGGCAGGGGTGACAATCACTTTCTGCTGTGGCGTGGATTTCAGTGTCCCGGTCTGCTGGGCAATAGTGCGCAGGCGCTGCACCGAGTCCATCACATCATGCGGCTGGGCCAAAAACGCATTGCCGAGGTTCTCCACCCACGGCGGATTTTCGCCCATCATCGCCAGCAGGGCAGGGAAAGCGACAAGGGATTTGACGCTAGGATCCCACGGCTGACTGGCAACCGCCTGAACCGCCGCATCCCCTTTCATCGCGGGGTTATCCTGGGACCACTGTACCGCCTGCATGACGTTGTCGGGATAAGTGGAGGCCATCAACACCTGCGACAGCAGACTGTCCGGGTAGAGCGCGATGGGCGCGACCCACTGATCAATTTGCGCCTGGGTGTAGGTGGTGGTCACCGGCTGTGTCGTAGACGCTGCGGGCGCTGGCTGGGCTGGCTGTTCAGCGATCGTCGCCGGGGTTCGGCTTTGCACATAGAGTGTTCCCGCCGCCGCGAGTAAGCCAGCGCTACAGAGCAGGGCGATGATATGGGGTTTGAACGGCAGTGACATAGAAGCTCCTGACCCAAAAAGTAACCCATCTCGCTAAAGTATCGGCGAAAACGGCGCGTTTGCTGAGTATAAGTAAGCGGTATGGCTTTTTATTGATTATTGTTGGGATCGGCCCGGGGAGTTGTACGCGGAAAGGAATTTTTGTCGCGGGATTTGAACAGAAAGCCTGCAATATCCTGCCCTTAACGATTCAGCTAAATTTTAATGTTGCTTTTTTGTAAACAGATTAACACCTTTCAAAAATCCTGCTATGCTGCCGACGCGGTATCGGGCATTTACCCTACAAACTGCTGTCTCACAGGAGCGTGAAGAAAATCGCCCAGCCACTAAATCCTTCAAGATGCGTCAAGGCGGCAAACTGCCAATACCGAAGCAGATTGATTGAAGACGTGTAGGCCGCATTATGACAATGAGAAGCGAGGAGAACCGTCGTGCTAGAAGAATACCGTAAGCACGTAGCTGAGCGTGCCGCCATGGGGATTGTTGCCAAACCCTTAGATGCAACCCAAATGGCCGCGCTGGTAGAACTGCTGAAAAACCCGCCTGCGGGAGAAGAAGAATTCCTGTTAGACCTGCTGATTAACCGTGTACCGCCGGGCGTCGACGAAGCCGCCTATGTTAAAGCTGGATTCCTTGCCGCGATCGCCAAAGGCGAAGCGACCTCCCCTCTGGTAACCCCTGAAAAAGCCGTTGAACTGCTGGGCACCATGCAGGGTGGTTACAACATTCATCCGCTGATCGATGCGCTGGACGACGCGAAACTGGCGCCGATTGCCGCGAAAGCGCTGTCCCATACTCTGCTGATGTTCGATAACTTCTACGACGTAGAAGAGAAAGCAAAAGCAGGTAACGAGCACGCAAAACAGGTCATGCAATCCTGGGCTGATGCTGAGTGGTTCCTGAACCGCCCGCAGCTGGCAGAGAAAATCACCGTTACCGTCTTCAAGGTCACCGGCGAAACCAATACCGATGACCTGTCTCCGGCGCCGGATGCCTGGTCTCGCCCGGATATCCCACTGCATGCGCTGGCGATGCTGAAAAACGCCCGCGAAGGAATTGATCCGGACCAGCCGGGCGTCGTCGGCCCGATTAAACAAATCGAAGCCCTGCAGCAGAAAGGCTATCCGCTGGCCTACGTCGGCGACGTGGTCGGTACGGGTTCCTCGCGTAAATCCGCGACCAACTCGGTGCTGTGGTTTATGGGCGACGATATTCCGAACGTGCCGAACAAGCGCGGCGGCGGTCTGTGCCTGGGCGGCAAAATCGCGCCAATCTTCTTCAACACCATGGAAGATGCGGGTGCGCTGCCTATCGAAGTTGATGTGTCAAACCTGAACATGGGCGACGTGATTGACGTTTACCCGTTCAAAGGTGAAGTGCGTAACCACGAAACCAACGAACTGCTGGCCAGCTTCGAGCTGAAGACCGATGTGCTGATCGACGAAGTGCGCGCCGGTGGCCGTATTCCGCTGATCATCGGCCGCGGCTTGACCACCAAAGCGCGCGAAGCGCTGGGGCTGCCGCACAGCGACGTCTTCCGTCAGGCGAAAGACGTGGCGGAAAGCACCCGCGGCTTCTCTCTGGCGCAGAAAATGGTTGGCCGCGCCTGCGGCGTTGCCGGTATCCGTCCGGGCGCCTACTGCGAGCCGAAAATGACCTCCGTCGGTTCTCAGGACACCACCGGGCCAATGACCCGTGATGAACTGAAAGACCTGGCGTGCCTGGGCTTCTCCGCTGACCTGGTGATGCAGTCCTTCTGCCACACCGCAGCCTATCCGAAGCCGGTTGACGTGACCACGCACCATACCCTGCCGGACTTCATCATGAACCGCGGCGGTGTTTCTCTACGTCCGGGCGATGGCGTTATCCACTCCTGGCTGAACCGCATGCTGCTGCCGGATACCGTGGGTACCGGCGGCGACTCCCATACCCGTTTCCCAATCGGTATCTCCTTCCCGGCGGGCTCTGGTCTGGTGGCCTTCGCCGCCGCGACCGGCGTGATGCCGTTGGATATGCCGGAATCGGTGCTGGTGCGCTTCAAAGGGAAAATGCAGCCGGGTATCACCCTGCGCGACCTGGTTCATGCCATCCCACTGTATGCCATCAAGCAGGGCCTGCTGACCGTTGAGAAGAAAGGTAAGAAAAACATCTTCTCTGGTCGCATCCTCGAGATCGAAGGTCTGCCGGATCTGAAAGTCGAGCAGGCATTTGAACTGACCGATGCGTCCGCTGAGCGTTCTGCTGCCGGCTGTACCATCAAGCTGAACAAAGAGCCGATCGTTGAGTACCTGAACTCCAACATCGTCCTGCTGAAGTGGATGATCGCCGAAGGCTACGGCGACCGCCGTACGCTGGAACGCCGTATCCAGGGCATGGAAAAATGGCTGGCGGATCCGCAACTGCTGGAAGCCGACGCTGACGCGGAATACGCGGCAGTGATCGACATCGATCTGGCGGATATCAAAGAGCCAATCCTGTGCGCGCCGAACGATCCGGACGATGCCCGTCTGCTGTCTGACGTGCAGGGCGAGAAGATCGACGAAGTGTTCATCGGTTCCTGCATGACCAACATCGGCCACTTCCGTGCCGCCGGTAAGCTGCTGGACAGCCACAAAGGCCAGCTGCCGACTCGCCTGTGGGTGGCGCCGCCAACCCGTATGGACGCCGCGCAGCTGACCGAAGAAGGCTACTACAGCGTGTTTGGTAAGAGCGGGGCGCGTATCGAAATCCCTGGCTGTTCCCTGTGTATGGGTAACCAGGCTCGCGTGGCCGACGGTGCGACGGTGGTCTCCACCTCGACCCGTAACTTCCCGAACCGTTTAGGTACCGGCGCTAACGTCTATCTGGCCTCTGCCGAGCTGGCAGCGGTGGCTTCTCTGCTCGGTAAATTGCCGACGCCGGAAGAGTACCAGACCTTCGTGGCGCAGGTGGATAAGACAGCGGAAGATACCTACCGTTATCTGAACTTTAACCAGCTGGATCAGTACACTGAAAAAGCTGACGGCGTGATCTTCCAGACCGCGGTGTAAAACCATTCGGTCAGCCCGGCTGACCGTTTGGCGATAAACTCCCCAATGCCCGGTGAACATTGCATCACCGGGCATTTTTATTTCCAAACCTCCTGCCCGTTACGCTTTTTTTCTTTCTGTCTGCTGCGATAATTACTGCATGGGTACAGTGCAGCGGTGACGCATTGCCCTTGCAGAGGAAAAGACTATGGACTACGAATTTCTGCGCGATATTACCGGAGTGGTAAAGGTGCGAATGTCGATGGATCACGAGGCGATCGGCCACTGGTTCAACGAAGAGGTGAAAGACAATCTTGCCCTGCTTGATGAAGTAGAGCAGGCTGCACGCACCGTGAAGGGCAGTGAACGTTCCTGGCAGCGGGCTGGCCATGAATATACGCTGTGGCTGGATGGCGAAGAGGTGATGATCCGCGCCAATCAGCTGGAGTTTTCCGGCGACGAAATCGAGGAGGGGATGAGCTACTACGACGAAGAAAGTCTCTCTCTCTGCGGCGTGGAGGATTTCCTGCAGGTTGTTGCCGCTTATCGTGAATTTATGCAGCAGCGTTAATGACGCCTTTTATGTCGGGTGGCGCAAGAGCGTAGCCCTGCTAAGCGTAGCGTGAGCAGGGGAAATCCCCGGGTAGCGGCTGGTGCCTTACCCGGGCGACCAGGCGGCGCAGAATCCCAGGCCCGGCAAGCGCAAGCGCCGCCGGGCATTTCCAATATTACACGGCAGGAATATTGCGGCCGTAGTAAATCTCGCGCATCTCTTTCCACAGCAGGTCGGTAATGACCTTGCGCTCTTCGGCGGTCAATTCTTCCGGTCGGGTATGGAACATGTAGTGCTTAAGGTCGAACTCCTTGAGCAACATTTTGGTATGGAAGATATTTTCCTGATAAACGTTCACATCGACCATGTCATACAACGACTTAATGTCATCGGACATAAAGTTCTGAATCGAATTGATTTCATGATCGATAAAATGCTTCATCCCATTGATATCGCGGGTAAAGCCGCGCACGCGGTAGTCAATGGTCACAATGTCCGATTCCAGCTGGTGGATCAGATAGTTCAGCGCTTTAAGCGGAGAAATGACCCCGCAGGTAGAGACTTCGATATCGGCGCGGAAGGTGCACAGTCCACCTTCCGGATGGCTCTCCGGGTAGGTATGCACGCAGATATGGCTCTTATCGAGATGGGCGACCACGGTTTCCGGTAACGGACCTGGATGTTCGGTCTGGTCGATAAGCTTGGGATCGACAGGCTCTTCGCTGACCAGAATGGTCACGCTGGCGCCCTGGGGTTCATAATCCTGGCGGGCGATATTCAGGATATTGGCGCCAATAATAGAACAGGTTTCTGTCAGGATCTCCGTCAGGCGATTGGCATTATAGAGTTCGTCGATATAAGCGATGTAGCCGTCACGCTCCTCTGCCGTTTTGGCGTAACAGATATCGTAGATACAAAAACTCAGGCTTTTGGTCAGGTTGTTAAAGCCATGCAGCTTCAATTTTTTCAATTTAGTTCACCCCCTTACTTCGCGTCACGGTGCGGACAAAGCATCATGCAGATATTGTGGTAAGGCGAAGGCCGCCGTATGGATTGCCGGATTGTAGTAACGGCAGGTCAGGTTGGCTTTGTGAAAGCGCGCCTGAATGATTTCGCTGGAGAGATGGCGCAACGCCTCGTTGTCGCTCGCCCAGGCAAAAGTCATGATCCCGCCGTAATAGGTTGGGATGGCCGCCTGGTAGAAGCTGACGTCGCGAAAATAGTGGCTCAGTTTGCGATGGCTACCGACCGCTTCGTCCTGCTGCAGGAAACAAACGCCGTTTTGGGCAACGAACACGCCCCCCGGGTTCAGGCAGCGTTTGCAGCCTTCATAAAAAGCCGAGGTGAACAGGCTTTCGCCCGGACCGATAGGGTCGGTACAGTCCGAAATGATCACGTCAAACGTTTGCGTCGTCTGGTTAACAAAATTGACGCCATCATCAATCACCAGCGTGAAGCGCGGATCGTCGTAGGCCCCGGCGCTATGGTTGGGCAGGTACTGACGGCAGAATGAGACCACCCCGGCATCGATTTCCACCATGGTGATGGTTTCGATGCTACGGTGACGAGAGACTTCGCGCAGCATCGCGCCGTCGCCGCCGCCGATGATCAGGACATGCTTCGCGTTGCCGTGGGCCAGCAGCGGCACGTGGGTCATCATTTCGTGATAGATAAACTCATCGCGTTCGGTGGTTTGCACGACGCCATCCAGCGCCATCACCCGGCCAAAGGCGCGGTTGTCGAAGATGATCAAATCCTGATGATCGGTTTTTTCGTGGTACAGCACGTTATCAACGCTAAAGTACTGACCAAAATGGTCATGCAGCGTTTCATGCCACAGTGGATTATCGGCCACGGTGAGGCTCCTCCTTCGTTAACATCTGTTACACCCGTAAAACGAGTGCAACATCATAGACAACTATAGATGAGGATGCACGGCGGTTATTGCAGCAATGCAGCAGGAATAACCGCCACCGCCCGGGGAGAGCGGTGGGGGGAGGGTTATTTCGCCGGTGCGGGTTGGCTATCTACTATCCGCACGGAATAAACCATGGTGGCGCCTGGCGGGATTTTCGGCGGTAATCCTTTACTGCCATAGGCTTTTTCGGGCGGGACGACCAGCGTCAAGGAGCCATGGTTCTGCAGGCGTTGCAGCGGGCCGCGAAACACCGGGGGATAGGCATCCAGCTTCTGGGTGAGCGCCTGATCTTTCGCTTCCATATCGTTGATCACTGTCCCGTCCGTCAGCATCTCTTTGATTACTACGGTGACCAGATCGTTACCGCTTATTTTTCCTTTGCCCGGATAATCGACGCGACTGTAGACGCCATCTTTGAAGACCACATCTTTTTTGCGCGCAAACGCCTGCTGATATTTCTTACCGGCACTGATGTTTTTCTGCTCGATTTTATTCAGGTTCTGGAAAACCTGCTGCGAGACGTCAAACAGCGCCTTGTTACGCTCCTGTTCTCCGAGACGAAGCTGGCCGCTAAAAGCATCTTCGATACCCCGCAGCACCAGCCCGGCGTCGACGGTAATTCCCTGAGTGCGACGGGTGGTGAGAACGTTAAGGGCTTCTGTTCCCATCGAGGCGCCGATCGCATAAGCCTGCTGTTCTCCCGATGCGCTGAGTTTGGCGGCGGCGCTCTCGCCGCTGCGCGTTTTGGACTGTACAGAAAGCTGTGTTCTCAGCAGTTGGATTTCATCTTCTTTCATCCGTAGCTGGGCGTTGTCTTTATCCGCCTGCAGGCGGTAGGCTGCAACAACCGCCGCCATCTCCGGCGGCTCATTTTTTGGCGCTGCAGCGGTGTCAGGGCGGGTTGTTGGCGCTTTTTCCGCGGCGGCCAACCGGGCGGTTAACGACTGCTTGTCGGCGTTTAGCGCCTTGACCTGGTCGAGAGCGGCCTGCTGCGTTTTCTCCGCGGCGTCGAGCCGGATAGTCAGCGACTGCTTATCGGTGGTCAGCGCTTTGACCTGGTCGAGGGCGGACAGCTTCTCTTTTTCCGCCGCGGCCAGTCGGCTGGCCAGCGGCTGTTTATCAGCGTTCAGTGTTTTGGCCTGGTCGAGGGCGGCCTGCTGCGCCTTCTCCGCAGCGGCGAGCCGGATAGTCAGCGACTGCTTATCGGTGGTCAGCGCTTTAACCTGCTCGAGGGCAGCCAGCTTCTCTTTTTCCACCACGGCCAGTCGGGTGGCCAGCGGCTGTTTGTCGGCATTAAGGGCTTTGGCCTGGTCGAGGGCGGCCTGTTTCTCTTTTTCCGCAGCCATCAGCCGGGCGGTGAGTGTCTGCTTGTCTGTGTCGAGGGCGGTGAGCTGGCCGAGTGCGGTCTGCTGTGCTTTTTCCGCGGCGGCCAGCCGGGAGGTCAGCGTTTGTTTATCTGTATTCAGCGTGGTGAGGCTGGTGCTGAGCCGTTTATTTTCCGCTTCGACGCTCTGAAGCTGCGACGTTAATTGTTGGATCTGCTTAAGTGCGGCAGCCTGGCTCTGTTGCAGAGTATTATTCCGGGCAACGACTTCCTTTTTAATTAACGTCTCATTTTCCGCCGTGGCGGCGGTTAAGGCGAGCTGTAATTGCTTTATTTTATTATTTAACGCCGCTTGCTCATTCGCAATGGATGTATCCGTGGCTGGTGTGGCGGTAAGCTGTTTTTTTAATTGTTGGATAATTTTATCTTTTTGCGCAATCGTTGCCTGTTGGCTGGCGATTCTTTTTTGCAACTGTGCGTTATTTGCCGTCGTTTTTTTATTGTCCGCGTTCTGGCGAGCGTCTGACGCTTGCTTTGCTGTGGCCGCAGAGCTTTTCTCTTCTTGCGCTTGAGCTTGAGCTTGAGCTTGCTGAGTTTGCTGCTGGGCGTAATCGAGAAAAGCCGGCGTAGCACCGGCGTAGAATGAGGTTGAAAGCGCCAGCGCCGCGACGAGCATCAGCAGTGGTGCTTTAGGGGTCAGCGTGGCGGGTTTGTTCATGGCAGTTTGTTTTCACCACGTTGTACCAGGGTATCGATCAGCGTTTTCTGGATATCGGAACACAGTTTGATGGATTTAAACTGATACATGGAGTCAATGCCCAGTCGGGTGGGATCGGCCACTTTATCGCGCACATTGTTGTATTGCGATGCCGAACGCACCAGGGCATTGAACTCATTGCTGAGTTTAGTTGCCTGCTGTGGGTTCACCTCTTTAAGTGAATCCAGCGCCTTTCGGCAGGACTCAATACGCTCCTGTTCGCTGGCCGCTCGCTCCTGCTCAGCCTGCTGCTGTGATGTGAGCGGCGTGGTGATCGGTTTTACCTGCTGGCGAGAAGAGGTATTGCTACAGCCCACTAATAAAAGTGCGGCGAGCGGGATAATACGGAGAGTCGGCGAGATATTCACAATTTCAGTCCATGAAGTAGGGATATTTTCACCGGATTCTAGAAGGGTACTTTTTATTTTGCAATATATGACTAATGATATTTTATTAGTTTTTTAGTCATTCATCATTATTAGGGGTTTAATTTATTTGGCGAATTGATAGGTTTGCAGTTAAATAATGTTTGTTTATATACAATAATAAATATAGATATAAATATTTAAATGTGACAAATGAAACGGCAAAGGCGCGGAGCGTGACCGTCCGCGCCGGTCATTATTTGACGTAAGCCAACAGGCTGAGCGAATCGCGGGCCAGCGCTTTGCATTTTTTCGCCGTCGGGATGTTAATGCCGCTGAGATCGCGGTAGCTATCCTCGCCAAGCGCTTTCATGTTGTAGCTGTCGTAGTTGCTCAGGTCCCACTGGTTCTGTTGGGCAAAGAACACCAGCGCGCGTCGGATCTGTGTATTGGGCAGGTTCTGGTAGCCACAGTCGTTTTTCAGAAACACAAAAACCGCGGTTAAATCAGCCATATCTTCTGCTTCTGATTCGCTGAGCGCGTAGCTGTTGGCGGAGAGAGCAAGCAGGCTGCCGAGTACCATTGTTCTGAAAAGCGTCTTCATTTTTTCTACCATTAGATCACCGACGCTTCAAATTAGCATACTTCTTTACACAGCGCCGATCTTTATTCTTACTCTTCTGCTTGACCTTCCCGTTACGGTAGGGTTTAAGCTCAAATATTCGCCCGCAGAATAAAAAGGATGTGAATATGCAACGTCGAGACTTCCTCAAACTGACCGCCGCGGTTAGCGTGGCCAGCGCATTACCGCTATGGAGCCGTGCGGTTTTTGCGGCCAGTCGCCCGGCTCTGCCGATACCGACGCTGTTAACGGCCGATGCGCGCAACCGTATCGCCCTGACGATCCAGGCGGGCAAAACACAGTTTGGCGCTCTGCACGCCACCACCTGGGGCTATAACGGTTCACTGCTGGGTCCTGCGCTACAGTTGACGCAGGGGAAGACCATTACGGTTGACATTACCAACCAGCTGGCGGAAGAGACCACGCTGCACTGGCATGGCCTGGAGGTCCCGGGCGAGGTCGACGGCGGACCGCAGGGGGTTATCGCCCCGGGCGCCACCCGTACAGTGAGCTTCACGCCGACGCAGCGGGCGGCCACCTGCTGGTTTCATCCGCATCAACATGGGACCACCGGCCGGCAGGTGGCGATGGGGCTGGCCGGCCTGGTGCTGATCGAGGATGAAGAGAGCGGACGCCTGCTGCTGCCTAAGCAATGGGGAATCGATGATGTGCCGGTGATTGTCCAGGACAAGAAGTTCACCGCCGCCGGCGAGATCGACTACCAGCTGGATGTGATGAGCGCCGCTGTCGGCTGGTTTGGCGATACGCTGCTGACCAATGGCGCTCTCTATCCCGAACATGCCGCCCCGCGCGGCTGGCTCCGTCTGCGCTTGCTAAACGGCTGTAATGCCCGTTCCCTCAATTTTGCCACCAGCGATAAGCGTCCGCTGTACGTGGTGGCCAGTGACGGCGGTCTGTTGGCCGAGCCGGTGAAGGTCGATGAATTGCCGGTGTTGATGGGGGAACGCTTTGAGGTGCTGGTGGACACCAGCGACGGTAAACCTTTCGATCTGGTGACCCTGCCGGTGAGCCAGATGGGCATGGCCATTGCGCCTTTTGATAAACCACAGCCGGTGCTGCGCGTTCAGCCGCTGGTCATTCCCGCCTCCGGCAAACTGCTGGATACGCTGGCCACGCTGCCGGCGCTACCGTCCCTGACGGGGCTGACGCAGCGTCAGCTCCAGCTGTCGATGGATCCGATGCTCGACAGGATGGGCATGCAGGCGCTGATGGAGAAGTATGGCGACCAGGCGATGGCGGGAATGGACCACGGCATGATGGGACATGGCGGCATGGGCGACATGAGCAATATGCACCATGGCGACATGAGCAATATGAGCAATATGAACCACGAGGCTGGTCGGGATCATGGCATGTCGTCAGGCAAGGGGTTTGATTTCCATAACGCCAACCGCATCAACGGCAAAGCCTTCGACATGAATGTGCCGATGTTTGCCGCGGCCAGAGGCCAGTATGAGCGCTGGGTGATATCGGGTAAGGGCGACATGATGCTGCATCCGTTCCATATCCACGGCACCCAGTTCCGTATCCTCAGCGAGAACGGCAAGCCGCCAGCCGCGCACCGCAGCGGCTGGAAAGATACCGTCCGCGTGGAAGGTGACGTCAGTGAAGTGTTGGTGAAGTTTGATCATCCGGCGCCGAAGGAGTTTGCCTATATGGCCCACTGCCACCTGCTGGAGCATGAAGACACCGGGATGATGTTGGGATTCACGGTTTAGGGCTCGGCGGCCTGCTGCCATCTTCCATGGGGAGAAGGGATAAACACAAAAAAAACGGCAACTTTCGTTGCCGTTTTGCGTTTTATTTGGCGTCATCCGGGAGCGCATAGGCGACGATGTAATCGCCCATTTTGGTACCGAATGAGCCGTGACCGCCGGCAGAGATGACAACATACTGTTTGCCATTCACTTCGTAGGTCATTGGGGTGGCCTGACCGCCGGCTGGCAGACGGGCTTCCCACAGCTTCTCGCCGTTGCTCATATTGTACGCGCGCAGGTAGTTATCTGCGGTCGCGCCGATGAACAGGACGTTACCGGCCGTGGAGATCGGACCGCCAAGCATCGGCATCCCCATGGTGAACGGCAGCTTAACCGGCATCGGGAACGGCAGGCTGTCCTGCGGCGTACCGATACGTTTTTTCCATACCACTTCGTTGGTTTTCAGATCCAGCGCGGAGATATAGCCCCAGGCCGGTTGTTTGCACGGCAGACCGAACGGCGACAGGAACGGATTCAGGGTGACGCCGTACGGGACACCGTACTGTGGCTGCACGCCGGACTCGGTGCCAGAGCCTTTCGCATCTTTCGGCGGCTCCATCGGGTTGCCCGGGCCGCGTGGGATCAGTTTAGAGACGAACGGCAGCGCCATCGGGTTGGCAATAGCCACCTGACGGTTCGGATCGACGGAGATACCGCCCCATTCAAACATCCCCAGGTTACCCGGGAAGACGAGAGTGCCCTGCTCAGATGGCGGGGTGAAGATACCTTCATAGCGCATCTGGTGGAAGATCACGCGACACACCAGCTGGTCGAACATAGTGGCGCCCCACATGTCCGCCCCGGTCAGATCTTTCTTCGGACGGAAGCTCAGATCGGAGAACGGCTGGGTTTTGGCGACGTAATCCCCTTTGGCAGCGCCCTGCGGAACCGGTTTTTCCGGGGCCGGGACCACCAGTTCGCCATTACGGCGATCCAGTACGAAGATGTTGCCGGTTTTCGCCGGGGCATAGACGACCGGTACGGTTTTACCATTAACCTCAATGTCAGCCAGCGTCGGCTGGGAGGGCATATCCATATCCCACAGATCGTGGTGGACGGTCTGGTAGCTCCAGGCCAGCTTACCGGTGGTGGCGTTCAGCGCCACAATCGAGCTGGCGTAACGCTCTTGCTCCGGCGTGCGGTTGCCGCCCCAGATATCCGGGGTGGTCACGCCCATCGGTAGATAGACCAGATCCAGCTTAGCGTCGTAGGCGGCAGGCGCCCAGGAGTTCGGTGAGTTGAGCGTGAAGTGATGTTCATCGCTCGGGATGGCGTTCGGATCTTTCGCACCCGGATCGAAGGCCCACAAGAGTTTACCGGTATTCACATCAAAGCCGCGGATGACGCCAGACGGCTCGCGGGTTGAGAAGTTATCGGTGACCGCGCCGGCAATCACGATGGTTTTATCGGTGATAATCGGCGGAGAAGTGGGTTCATACATACCCGGCGTGGTGACCGGCATGTTGGTCTGCAGGTTGAGAATACCTTTATTGGCAAAGGTTTCGCACAGCTTACCGTTGTCGGCGTTCACCGCGAACAGGCGGCCATCGTTCACCGGCAGGATAATACGGCGCGGACAGTCGGCGACGACGTCGGCAGGCGCGTTATCCGCTTTGGCTTCGTGATAAGAGACGCCGCGGCAGGTGACGTGCTGGAACGACGGATCGGCGTTCAGCTGCGGGTCAAAATGCCACTTCTCTTTACCGGTGGCCGCGTCCAGCGCGAACAGACGCTGGTGGGCGGTACACAGGAAGAGCGTGTCGCCGACTTTAATCGGCGTCACTTCGTTGGTGATTTCACCCGGGTCGTTCGGTTGCTTCAGGTCGCCGGTGCGGAATACCCAGGCTTCCTTCAGGTTCTTCACGTTGTCGGCGTTAATCTGCTTCAGCGGAGAGAAGCGCTGGCCTTCCTGGTTGCGGCCATAGGCCGGCCAGTCGCCATCGGCTACGTTGGAGATCGGCGCGGCCGGGGTGGCGTCGGCGCTCAGGGTGCCGTTGACTTCCTGCGGGTCGTTAAAACCAGCCCAGGTCAGCATGCCGCCGCTGATCAGCAGGGCGACGACCAGCGCGCCTACGGCGCCAGCGGAAGGCACGGACAGACGACGCCAGACAAAGGGCAGGATCAGCCAGATACCAAAGAAGACGAGGATGTCGCTACGCGGCGTCAGCGCCCAGAAGTCGAAGCCGACTTCCCAGACGCCCCAGATCATCGTCGCCAGCAGCAGCGCAGCGTACAGCCACAGCGCAGCGCGTTTGCCGCGCAGCAGCATCACGGTCACGCCCAGCATCACCAGACCGGCGATAGGGTAGTACCAGGAGCCGCCAAGCACGACCAGCCATGCTCCGCCGATTAAAAGATAGAGGCCGCAGAACGCTGCAAATAGCGCAGTCAGCGTCACCAGGAGCCTTGATTGTTGAGACTTTGTTTCAGCCATAGAAAGTTACTCATGTGTTTGTTAATTTTTTAACTGCAATTAATTATAGGTTTTAACAAGTGTGATCGGAATCACAAATATGGCTTTATTAATCCCTGCACCGAAGATTTCTTTTTGCTGGTATACTGGATGGCTTGCCGGTCATCGTCGGGGCGAAAGCAGCGGCTTTGATGATTTATATTTAGAATCAAATGGTTAGTCTTATGAAACATACTGTAGAAGTGATGATCCCGGAATCCGAGATCAAAGCGCGCATCGCGGAACTGGGTCGTCAAATCAACGAACATTATCAGGACAGCGGCAGCGAAATGGTGCTGGTGGGGCTGCTTCGCGGCTCATTTATGTTCATGGCCGACCTGTGCCGTGAAGTGCAGGTGCCGCATGAAGTCGATTTTATGACCGCCTCCAGCTACGGCAGCGGCATGTCCACCACCCGTGATGTGAAAATCCTCAAAGATCTGGATGAAGACATCCGTGGTAAAGATGTACTGATCGTGGAAGACATCATCGATTCCGGCAATACCCTGTCTAAAGTGCGTGAGATCCTCAGCCTGCGCGAGCCGAAATCGCTGGCCATTTGTACGCTGCTGGATAAACCAAGCCGTCGTGAAGTGAATGTCCCGGTTGAGTTCGTCGGTTTCGCCATTCCGGACGAGTTCGTGGTGGGCTACGGTATTGACTACGCCCAGCGCTACCGTCATCTGCCGTATATTGGCAAAGTCACCCTGCTGGACGAGTAAGAGATATCCCCCCAGGACAGCGCGCGCTGCGCTCTCCAGGGGGGCTAAGCCTGAAGGCTATTTGTGGTTGATGTGCTTGATCTTGAGGTTGGAGATGCCGTGGCGATAGCGCTGTTCGAGGGTTTCCCGGCTCACGGCGGTGACATCCAGATCGCGCAGCAGCCCGTCGTGAATGCCATATGCCCAGCCGTGGATGGTGACCTTCTGTCCGCGCTTCCACGCCGATTGCATAATCGTCGAATGTCCCAGGTTGTACACCTGCTCCATCACGTTGAGTTCGCAAAGAGTATCCAGACGGCGCTCCTCCGGCATTTCACCCAGCAGTGAGCTGTGCTTAAACCAGATATCGCGGATATGCAGGAGCCAGTTGTCGATAAGCCCCAGCTCCGGGTTTTCCACCGCCGCCTGCACGCCGCCGCAGCCGTAGTGGCCGCAAATAATAATGTGCTCGACTTCGAGGACATCGACGGCATACTGCACCACCGACAGGCAGTTCAGGTCGGTGTGGATCACCAGGTTAGCGACGTTACGATGGACAAACAGTTCGCCAGGTTCCAGGCCGGTAAGTCGCTCAGCGGGAACGCGGCTGTCAGAGCAGCCAATCCAAAGGAAGCGCGGTTTCTGCGCCTGCGACAGTTTCTCAAAAAAGCCGGGGTCCTCTTCCACCAGCATTTTTGACCATAGTGCATTATTGCTGATGAGTGTATCTATATCATTCATGGACGTTATCGGCCTGTAACCAAGTAAGTGCGTTGCGCTAATATAGGGTAAGCTCACCTTTTTTAAAACCATCTTAACCCGTGATACGTCAGGCTACCGATGCGTTGGCGGCGCCAGCGCCAGTAGAACGCAAACGTGAGTCAGGCGGGTTAATGACGTGTCACGACACGAGAAGAGATATTTAATGACCATTGCTCTGGAATTAAAACAGCTCAAAAAAACCTACCCCGGCGGGGTTCAGGCGCTGCGGGGAATCGACCTGCAGGTTGAAGCAGGCGATTTCTATGCCCTGCTGGGGCCGAACGGGGCCGGAAAATCCACGACTATCGGCATCATCAGTTCGCTGGTGAATAAAACCTCCGGTCAGGTCAATGTCTTTGGCTACGATCTGGAAAAAGACGTCGTCAACGCCAAGCGCCAGCTTGGCCTGGTGCCGCAGGAGTTTAACTTCAATCCGTTCGAGACCGTGCAGCAGATTGTCGTTAACCAGGCGGGCTACTACGGCGTGGAACGCAAAGAAGCTGTCGCCCGCAGCGAAAAATACCTAAAACAGCTCGATCTGTGGGAAAAACGCAACGAACGCGCGCGGATGCTCTCCGGCGGGATGAAGCGTCGCCTGATGATCGCCCGCGCGCTAATGCATGAGCCGAAGCTGCTGATCCTCGACGAACCGACCGCTGGCGTCGATATTGAACTGCGTCGCTCAATGTGGGGCTTTCTTAAGGATCTGAACGATCGCGGAACCACCATTATCCTGACCACCCACTATCTCGAAGAGGCCGAAATGCTATGCCGCAACATCGGCATCATCCAGCACGGCGCGCTGGTGGAAAACACCTCGATGAAAGCGCTGCTGTCGAAGCTGAAGTCAGAGACCTTTATTCTTGACCTCGCGCCAAAAAGCCCGGTACCGAAGCTCGAAGGCTACCAGTATCAACTGGTCGATACCTCGACGCTGGAAGTCGAGGTTCTGCGCGAGCAGGGGATTAACAGCGTCTTTGCCCAACTGAGCGCCCAGGGGGTGCAGGTACTGAGTATGCGTAACAAAGCTAACCGTCTGGAAGAGCTGTTTGTCACGCTGGTGCATGAGCGAAAAGGAGAGTCAGCATGATGCAGCTTTATTGGGTCGCGCTGAAAAGCATCTGGACCAAAGAGATCCACCGTTTTATGCGCATCTGGATCCAGACGCTGGTGCCGCCGGTGATCACCATGACCCTGTACTTCGTGATTTTCGGCAACCTGATCGGGTCGCGCATCGGCGAGATGCACGGCTTTACCTATATGCAGTTTATCGTGCCGGGCCTGATCATGATGGC
>OGSZ01000369.1_pt1 | contig 19271 bp, 18 predicted proteins | sample 1574331 | NCBI WGS metagenome assembly OGSZ01 (sample SAMN03295853, study PRJEB24534) | human gut metagenome | isolation source: fecal sample 3 from infant 8 | host: Homo sapiens | place: USA: Pittsburgh, PA | collected 2014-07 | reverse complement strand
GTAACATGTTCAGCTGACCGATACTAATAGATCGAGGGCTTGACCAAATATAGTATTAATTATGTGCAATTTTGAAAGAACAAAATCTTTCAATAAAATGTTCCTCGGTAGCTCAATGGTGGAGCACTCGGCTGTTAACCGATAGGTTGGAGGTTCGAGTCCTCTCCGAGGAGCCATTTTTTTTTGCAAAAATTTAATTTAAAATAGATTATTTAAGTTATGAATTAATAGTTATATTAATTTATAGCTTTTTTTGTATTTAAAGAAAATTTTATTTAATTTAGTATTTTTAGTGTAAGCTATTTGTAATTAAAGAAAGTGTGATATTGTATATAATTAAGAAAGGATAAAATAATATCTTTTTTTATTAACAAAAAACTTTAGTTGTATTGGTATAATTAAAAAGGAACAACGCAATATAATTACATAATTTATGTAATTAAAAAATTTAATATATTTAAATTTTAAAAAGTATATATAAGGAGTTGAAGAATAGAGATGAAGATTTTATTAGTAGAAGATGAAGAAAGTATAAGAGGCTTTTTAAGAATAAATTTTCAAAGAGAAAACTTTCAAGTTATAGAATGTGAAAGTGGAGAGGAAGGAGTGAGAAAGGCTTTAATAGAAAAGCCAGATATAGCAATACTTGATGTTATGTTACCTGGCATGAATGGGTTTGAAGTATGTCAAAAGTTAAGAGAAAGCTTTCCTAGAATGGGAATAATAATGTTAACTGCTAAAGGTGAAGATATGGATAAAATCATGGGGCTTCAGTTTGGAGCAGATGATTATGTTTTAAAACCATTTAATCCACTAGAGATAACTTTAAGAGTAAAAGCATTAATAAGAAGGTTAGAAGGAATAAATGAAGAAAATAATAGTGATTGCATAGAAGTAGATAATTTTAAATTAGATTTATATTCTCAAAGTTTATATAAAGAAAATGTAGAAATAGATGTAACACCTAAAGAGTTTTTACTAATGAAAATATTCATGCAAAACCCAGGAAAGGCCTTTACTAGAGATGAATTGTTGAATTTAGTATGGGGAATAGACTTTTTTGGAGATCCAAAGATAGTTGATGTTAATATAAGGAGATTAAGATCTAAAATAGAAGAAAACTCTTCAAAACCTAAATACATAGAAACTGTATGGGGAACAGGATATAGGTGGAAGAGATAAATCTGTTTTTGTGAAAATCCTAAAACATTATGATTAGAATAGGATTTAGATGGAAAGGATAAATCTATATATTACAGTATTCATAGAAATTTTATAAAGAGATATAAGGTATAGAGTGAATAATTAAAACTTATATTTTAAGTTTTTAGTATATATAGGTGAAAGATAGGTGCATATTTTATGAAGAGTATAAAGACTAGGCTAATGAAAAACTTTTTAGTTCTTTTATTATCAACTATTATTATAGTTTCAGCCATGTTTTTGATTTTTATTTCTAGATATTATTATCAAAATACAGAGGAAATATTATTAAGTCAAATTAATATATCTGTAGATTTTTATAAAAGATATTTATCAAATGTTAGTCTAGAAGAAAATGTTTATGAAGATGTAGATATATTTTGGAAGCAAACAGATGCTCAAGTTCAAATTTATAACTTAAAAGGGCAGTTAATAATGGATTCTATAGGTTTAGAGCCTAAAGAGTATAATACTCCTGTAGATGTAAAAAGAGCCTTAGAAGGAGATACAGCAAAGTGGGTGGGGACTGTACCAGATTATACTGGTAAAGTAATGGCAATTTCAGCACCACTTAGAAATTCTTCAAATGAAATTGTAGGAGTTATTAGATATATAAGTTCACTTAGAAATGTGGATAATTTTATATTAAATTTCTTTTTAGTATTTTTAGTAATAGGATTAACAGTTTTAGCTATTGGTATAATCTTAAGTTACTTCTTAGCTAATAGTATAGTAAATCCAATTACAGAATTAATAAAAGTTTCTGAACAAATGGCTAAGGGAAATTTAAAAGTAAGAAATAAGATTGTTACTAATGATGAAATTGAAAAGTTAGCTGATAGTCTTAATATAATGGCAGAGGAAATTGAAAATAGGGAAATATTAAAAAATGAATTTATTTCTTCAGTTTCTCATGAACTTAGAACACCATTAACATCAATAAAAGGTTGGGCAATAACTTTAAATAATGATTTTACAGATAGAGAAACCTTAAAGATGGGCTTTGACATAATTGAAAAAGAAGCTGATAGATTAAGTAATATGGTAGAGGAGTTATTAGACTTTTCAAAGTTTGTTAGCGGAAAAATAAAATTGAAATATGAAGAAATAAACCTAAAAGAATTTATAGAGTACTTAAGGTTATATATGAATCCTAGGGCAGAAAGAGAACATAAAGAACTTATACTAAAAGGGATTACAGAGGACTTTATAATTGTAGGAGATAAGGACCGATTAAAGCAAGTATTTATAAATATAATAGATAATGCTTTTAAATTCACTCATGAAAATGAAAAGATAACAATAGAGTTTGTATATGCTGATGAAGGAATCTATATAAACATAATTGATACTGGCTGCGGAATAAGTAAAGAAGAGTTGCCTAGAGTAAAAGAGAAGTTTTACAAGGGTAAAAATTCAAAGTCACAAAATGGAATAGGATTATCAATATGTGATGAAATTATAGCTTTGCATGAAGGGACTTTGGAGATTTATAGTGAATTAGGTAAGGGAACGAAAGTGGTTATATATTTACCTAAGAAATTAATCAGGAGTGTTGAGGATGATTTAAATTAATCAAAAGAGGTGTTTTATGAAGAAAATTTTTTTAGTCTTCTTTACTATTATTAGCTTTTTTATGATGGGATGTTCTCAAAAAGAATCTTTTGATATATCTAAAATAACTCCACCAGAGTCAGATAATATAAAGATATTAGGGGAATGGGAAGTAGTAAGTAAGTTACATGATAGTGATGAAAATAATTCAGGTAGCGTAAGTGGTGCTTTTCACTTAGAGAAAGATGATATTGTTAATATAAGTAAGGATGGCGTAGTTGCAAATGGAATTAGCATAGTTAATCCAAAGTTTAAGTTAAAGAGAATGGAGAGAGAGGTATTCTTTAGAGAAATAGATAATATATCAATAAAAAATGAAATAAAGGATGCAATAAAAAGTGAATATATAGATGTGAATTCTATATATGATAGTAATAAAACCTATTTAAGTATTATTTCAATTAATGATGATGAAGCATATTTATTATTAACGGATAATCTTATTAAACTAAAAAAAGTTTCTAATGTTGTTACAAAAGAAGAGATTAGTGAATCAGAGAAATCAGATAGCGATAAGAATACTAAAAGAGAAAATACTATAAGTCCAGAGTACTATCAAAAGGATGTAGGAATTTTACTTGGACTTAAGGAACCTGCACATATAGAAGATGACGATTTTGAGGAAGCTTCTTATAAAACTTTATGGATTTCTGTAATTAATAATGAATTACAGCCAATAATGGTTTTAGATAATTCTCTTTTATTACCAAGAATAAATGGATTCTCCAATATAAGTTTAAGTTCAACTTTAGATAATGGTAAATTTGAAAATAAACTTAAGGTTACAAGTAAAAAGAAAGATCCTAATGATAAGACTGAAATAAAGGGTGAGAAAAATACTGAAGGAATATATGAAGAAATAACCTTTGTAGGAAATGACTATATAGGATTAGAGTCTTATTCTGGAAGTGATGATTTTAGAGGTACTTTTAATGAGTATAGTATAATTCCTATTAATACTATGGATACTCATAAGAGTATGGATATAGTGAATTTATTTGGAAAAGAACAAGAGGAGAATTATAATAAAAGCGAAAAGAATGCTATTCAAAAGTATAATATTGATGGAAGAGAGTATTATTCTAAAAATAAATACTCTAATATAACCCTTCAAAGAAAAAATGGTAATTGGCATTTAGAAGGAGTGTTGAATGAAAAGAATTCAATGGATTATCCTAAAACTTTTGATATAAATATAAATCCAGTTCCTATATTAGTTAATTATGATACTTTAGCAGTTCCATGGAGTCAGGTTTTATCTCTTGGAAGAGATGTTAGAGATGTTGTTACAGCACCAAATGGGAAAATAGCCATAACATTAGCTAAAGATAAGTTATCAATATATAAAGTTATTGATGGCAGAATTGGTGAAAGATTAGGTGAAATAAATATAAATAACGATGAAAAGATTGTAATGGCTGAATGGGCTGTAGGAGATTATGTAAAGTATTGGGATGAGACTGTTGAAAATGTATATGGTGCTAAGAAAATAAGTGAATAGAATATAATAATTTATTATTAAAGTATAAATATGGGACAGTAGATAGTTTGGTGTAAAAAACAAAACTATCTACTGTTTTTTTAGTTTTAGGTCTCTAGAAAATAAAAAGGAGCTGATATAAAATCAGCTCTCTTTTTTTTAATTATTTTTAGAATTATCATTAGGTATTTTATCTTTAAAATAATCAGCTCTAATCATTTTATCAGATAGATCTAATACATTTCCTACTATTTCTTTTTCTTTATCTGTAAGTTCACCTTTAATTGTTTTATCAGTTAAAACAGCGTAAGATCTCTTAGTGTTTAATAGATTTCTACCTAAAGCTGTATTTTGATATACATTATTATCTATGCCTAATAGATATAAAAGAGTTGGCATTATATCTATTTGACCACCGTAAACATCATCTTTTACAGGTGTCTTAATGCTTGGATTATAGATAATTAATGGAACTGTATGATTTCCATTGTCTAACCACCAAGATTCAGGATTAGATAGTGATTCTATCTTACTGTTATAGTATTTATGAGGACCAGTGTGGTCACCTTCTATTGCAATAACAGTGTTATCTAAAAGACCATCTTTTTTAAGTGATTCTATGAACATTCCTATTTTAGCATCTGTATAATGAATACTTTGGAAATATCCTCCTAAAACATTGTCATCAAGTTCAGGGCTAAGTTTTAATTCACGGTATTCCTTTGGTAAATCAAATGGTCCGTGGCTTGTTAAAGTAACTGTAAATGCATAGAATGGTTGTTTTAATTCTTTAATCATTGGTTCAATTTGTCTAAAGTAGCTTCCGTCACTTAATCCAAGACCTATATTTTCATCACGATCAAATGAATAGTAATCTACAAATTTATCAAAACCTATACCATTTAAACCTTGAGCATAGTTCCAGAAAGAACCTTTATCTGAATGGATAGCAATAGTGCTATAGCCATCTTTTTCTAAGATATTAGGTAATGAGTTATAAGTTGTAGCTGGATTTCTAAAGAAAGTACTTCCTTGTCTTAATGGTAACATAGAAGTATTAACCATTAAGTCAGAATCAGAGCTTGTACCTTCGTTAACTTGTTCAAATATATTAGGTAAGTAAATTGAATTATTTAATAACTTATTTATGTTTGGAGTTATTTCTTGTCCATCTACTTTTTTATTTATAACAAAGTCTTCAAGGGACTCAACTTGTATTACTATTAAGTTCTTTCCTTTGAACATTCCCTTAAATTCATTATCAGGAAGATTTTCATTTTTGAAATCATAATATTCTTTTATTTTTGCTTCATCATCAGCTGTCATTTTATAAGGTTTAGAATTCTTATAAACATTATATATATCAAAAATATGATAACCAATTGGTGAGAAGTATTCTACTGTGTTAGTTGGATCATAGTTACTAAATAAGTATGAATTTTTAACATTTTCTCTTTTTAATACATTAACGTTAAAAGGAACATAGCCTATATAACAAATTGATACAAGTAAAACAATTAAAGTACCTTTCCAATTAGACTTACAGTTTTTAAAGCTTTTTCTAAAAATTATAAAAGCTATTATTAAAATAATAAAGTCTACGAAGAATAGTAAGTCATATGGACTAGCCATTGAAAAAATACTATCTCCAAGATTATCTAAGTTAGCAGTTTGTTTTAATAGCATTACTGATGGAACTGTTTGGAATCCTCTAAAATACCAAATATCCATTACTGTAATTAAGGTTATAAATAAATCTACAATTATTAATGAGAAAAATTTACCTTTGTTTTTAAATAAAAAACATATACTTACAAATATTGCTGCAAATGCTATGTAATAATTAATAAAATAAGAAGCTTGTCTATATCCTAAACCAAAATTAAGTGTGTAAAGGTTTTGGTTTAAAGAGAAACCTAAAAAAAGTGCTCCTTTTAAAACTATGGCTATAAGAGTAAATATGTAAAAACCTAGTCTTATTAAAGCATTTTTATTAAGAGACTCCTTAAATTTAGAAAGCCCGTTATTTAATTTAACTTTTTCTTGCATTGAAACACCCCTTCTTTTATTATTTAAAGCTGTTAATATTATATCATAAAACAATATGTTCATAGTATGAAGGAATTATTACAAAAAAGTTTAAAAAGAACTTTTTTAGAATAACTTTGATTTTCTCAATTTACAAAAATGTGATATCTTTATAATATAGATTATTTTAAGAGGTGAGGTCATGAAAAAAATAGATTGTTTAGGTATGGCTTGTCCAATGCCAGTTATAAATACAAAAAAATATTTTGATTCAATAGAAGAAGGGGTTGCAGAAGTATTAGTTGATAATGAAGTAGCAAAAAATAATATCTGTAAGTATGCAGACGGATGTGGATATAATTTTGATGCTTCAGAAAAAGAGGGGAATTATATAATTAAGATAGAAAAAAATGATGAGAATAAAATAGAAAAGAATGAAGATGACTTTGTAATAGTAGTAGGTACTGATAAGTTAGGTCAAGGTAATGATGATTTAGGTACTATACTTATGAAAGGATACCTATATACCTTATCAGAAAGTGATATCATACCTAAGGAACTTATATTCTTAAATGGTGGAGTTAAGCTTACTGTTAAAGGATCAGAAGTTTTAGAATCATTACAAAACTTAGAAAAGCGTGGAGTTAAGATACTAAGTTGTGGAACTTGCTTAGATTTTTATGGAATAAAGGATGATTTAGCTATAGGAGAAATAAGCAATATGTACACTATAGTTGAATCTATGAATACTTCTAATAAGGTAATAAAGTTATAATACTTTTGAGAGGAGAAAATATTTTTAGAGTATGGAGAATATTTTATGTGAGTATGATGTTGTAGTTGTTGGTGGCGGAATAAGTGGAATGGCAGCAGCTATAAGATCAAAAGAAAATGGCATAGGAAAAGTTCTGCTTCTTGAAAGAGAAGATATTCTAGGTGGAGTTTTAAATCACTGCATACATTGCGGCTTTGGAAAAGAAATTTTAGGAGAAGCTGTTACTGGAAGTGAATTTGTAGAGTACTTAGTTCATAAAGTTCATAATCTAGGCATAGATGTTAAATTAAATACTACTGTATTAGAAATAACTAAAGATAAAGAAATAAGTTATGTTAATCCAGATGAAGGTATGAAAAAGATGAAAACTAGGGCAATAGTTCTAGCTACTGGCAGTAGGGAAAAGTTTAAGGGAAACGTAAGTGTTCCTTTAAATAAATTTACAGGTATATATACTTCTGGAACTGCTCACAGATTTATAAATCTTTATGGTTATCTTCCAGGAAAAAAGATAGTTATAATAGGTTCACATGATAGTGATATGATTGTTGCTAGAAGGCTTATTATAGAGGGAGCTAAAGTAGAAGCAATAATTGAGAGTAAGGACTATTTAAATTCTTCTCAATATATTGTGGAAAATATAATTGAGGCCTTTGATATTCCTGTTAAACTTGGATATACAGTAAACGAAGTTTTAGGTACTGAAAGAGTAGAGGGAGTAATGATAAGTAAAGGTGGAGAAGAGGAAAGTTTTATAAAATGTGATTCACTTTTAATATCAGTTCCATGGATACCAGAAAGTGCTTTAGGTAAAAAGATGGGACTAAGAATATCTAATAGTAGCGAAACTATTTTAGTAAATGAAAACTTTGAAACATCAGAAAGTGGAATATTTGCTTGTGGAAATGTTCTGCATGCCTATGAACTATCTGACTTAGCAACAAAAGAAGGATTTAAAGTTGGAGATGCCATTAAAGAGTATCTTGAAAATTAATTTTTAATAAGACTAAAATTCAGATTAATATTTAAGTTAATTTTGAATTTTAGTCTTATTTTATGCTTTAAAGAAGGTTATAATTACAAAGAAATATTTGTTTCAGTGAAATTTTCAAAATTTCAAAGGTATAGAATTAAAGATAATTTTTTAAACTCATTCTTACTAAGTTAGATACTAATATATTTCCTTTTATGCTTAAGTGTAATCCATCAGTATAATTTAAAGAATCAAAAGGAAGATTAGAGTTTAAATCTATAAACAACAAATTGTTTTTTTCACAGAATAAATTTAATTCTCTAGTATAATTCTCTAGCTTAGAATTACATTTCTCATAATCAATAGAAGAATCCCACCTTTTAATAGCTAAGTCATTGTATATTTTTGGAGGTGATAAAATTATTGGTTTTATGTTAAGTGAATTACAATCATCAGTCATTAACCTTATGTTATCAATAATTGAACTAATAGATTTATTCATTATAATATCATTTGAGCCACACATAATTAAACAAATCTTAGAATCACTTGATTTTAAGATTTCATATATTCTAGATAAAATACCAGTTGAAGTGTCACCATTAACCCCTTTGTTTATGAATTTATTTTTTTCATCATTTAAAAGAGAAACCCAAGAATTTTCTTGTCCTACACCATAGCCAAAGGTAAGGGAGTCTCCTATACAAATTATATTCATATAATCACCTACATTCTTAGTAAACATTTTTTGCAAATAATAGTTGTCCCTTTATTAGCTGTAACAAAATCATTTCCTACAATAGCTTTATTACAAATAGCACATACCTTATTTGAAATTTCTTTATTTATGGAAGAACCTTTTTCTTCTTTATTAGTATTAGTAGTTTTTCTTTTTTTATTAGGTGGTGGTGAATAAAGAAGTTTTTCAACTTTTTCTTCACGTTTATTTATTTCATAATTAAAACTATAAGAACTTTCACCAAAAAGCTCTAATTCAAATCTAGGATTTTCTTTATCATAAAATTCCTCTGTTATTATTCTTCTTATTTGCATATCATTTATTATTAATCCACTCTTTTCAATTCCATCGAAGATACTTTTTGTTATGTTACCTGTATCGGGATGTCTCTTAGAACTTTTATAATAAACTTTTAACACAGCTATTAAAGATTCTTCTAAAATAACATTAGGATTTTGAATTCTTGCTTCGTAAGCAATTTGCTCTTCATACAATGCATATCTATCATGATATTTTCCAGAATTGGATGGTAAAATTGCTCTACCCTGTGCATTTGATAGCTTGAAATTTGATTTAGTAATAGGTGAGCCTTTTACTATAACTTTTGCGTATGAATTCATAGTAAACCTCCAATCATATGATATAATAATATAGATTATATCATAATGTAACATTATGTATTTACATTTCTTGAAAGTATTTAACAGATAAAGTATAATACTCTATGTTTACATGAAAAATTAAAATTAAGAGGGATAAAAATGGATAAAAAAATTATATTAGCAATAGAAAGTAGTTGTGACGAAACAGCGGCAGCTGTAGTAGTCAATGGTAGAGAAGTTTTATCAAATATAATATCTTCTCAGATAGATATACATACAAAATTTGGTGGAGTAGTTCCAGAGGTTGCATCAAGAAAACACATAGAAGCTATAAATGCAGTAGTAGAGGAAGCCTTAGAAGTTGCAGGAGTAACATTTGATGACATAGATGCAATAGCCGTTACATATGGTCCAGGGTTAGTTGGAGCACTTTTAGTGGGACTTCAATATGCTAAAGGATTAGCATACTCTTTAGATAAACCATTAATAGGAGTTAACCATATAGAAGGGCATATAAGTGCTAACTTTATAGATCATAAAGACTTAGAACCACCTTTTGTTTGCTTAGTTGTTTCAGGAGGACACACTTTTGTAGTACATGTTGAAGACTATGGAAAGTTTGAAATAATAGGTGAAACAAGAGATGATGCAGCAGGAGAAGCTTTTGACAAGGTGGCAAGAGCCGTAGGATTAGGATATCCAGGAGGACCTAAAATAGATAAATTAGCTAAGGAAGGAAATAGTGATGCTATAAAATTCCCAAAAGCTAATTTCCATGATGATACCTTAGATTTTTCATTTAGTGGAGTTAAATCAGCTGTCTTAAATTATTTAAATAAGATGGAAATGAAAAATGAAGAAATAAATAAAGCTGATGTTGTAGCTAGTTTCCAAAAGGCCGTAGTTGAAGTATTAACTGATAATGCAATAAAAACTTGTAAGATGAGAAAGGCAGATAAAATAGCCATTGCAGGTGGAGTTGCTTCTAATAGTGCTTTAAGAGAAAATCTTCTTAGAGAAGGAGAAAAGAGAGGAATAAAGGTTTTATTCCCATCACCAATACTTTGTACAGATAATGCTGCCATGATAGGAAGTGCTGCATATTTTGAATTATTAAAGGGAAATGTATCTGAAATGAGTCTTAACGCAAAACCTAATTTAAGATTAGGAGAAAGATAGGGGCTGAATTATCAATGAGGTTTATTCCGTACTCAAATGGATTTCATAAAATGAACAAAAATATAAAAATAAAGCCTATAAACGTAATTAGGAATATTTTTATATTTATATTAGCTCTAGTATTTATAGGCTTTGCTTATCAAATGATATTAAATAAAATCGATAGTAAAAAAATAGAACCAGATAACAAGTATGTAAGAATTGATAGTAAAAAAAATTATTATAATTTCCAAGGAGAAAGTAAACCAACTATAATAATGAGTTCTGATATAGGTTTAGGATTAAGTGAATGGAGTAAGGTTCAAGAGCTTATAGAAAAGGAATATGGGTATAGAACATTTTCTTATGATAGACCAGGATATGGTTTTTCAGAATCAGTAAAAGATGATGGTGTTAAAGAACAAGCTCAGCATCTTAGAATGATTCTTAAAAAATCAGGGATTGGTGGACCATACATACTTGTTGGAGAAGGATATGGTGGATTAGTAATGTGTAACTTTGCTGAACTTTATCCTGACTTAGTTCAAGGAGTTATTCTCGTAGATCCAATAAGTGAAGAAGCTTTAAGTAAAAATAAAGACTATATGAAACAGTATTCAAGTGAAAAAATCAGTAGATTTATACAAAAGTATGGTTCATACTTTGGATTAACATCAATAATGAATAAATTTGGTATGTTAAAAAATCCAAATGGTTTAGAGGAAAATTTAATTAATGAAAATCTTAAGGTTTATAATATTTTAAGAACAAAAAGTGATTATAATAGTGGATACTATAGTGAGCTTACAAATATTTTAGAGCAAAGTAGTAATTCACAAAAATCTGGTTTATTAAATGGTAAACCTTTGAGCATAATAGTTAATGATAATGCTTTTACTAAGGAGCAAGAGAGTTTAAAGAAACTTACTTTAGACAATAAAGTTCAAATAATAAATGCTAAGAATAAGACAGATGTTATACCTTTAGAAAAGCCAGAATTATTTTTAGATAGTATAAGATTTATTCAAGATAATAGCTTGGAAGAGCAGAATTAGCCTAAGAATATAGACATATCCTATGACATAGAAATGACATAAACATGACATATAAATGACACAAAAAATGGTTATTATAAACATGTGGAAAACAAATGTTTAGGAGGGTATGAACAATGAGTGATTTCAATAAAAAAGATGAAAACTTAAATGACTACTTTGGTTTTGATGATAAAGAAAATAAAACTTTAGATTCAGATAAGGACATAAAAGACAAAGAGAATATAGAGTCAAATAATGATACGAAGCAAACTAACATAGATGAAACTCAGCAATTAAATATAGATAATGAAATTAATTCAAAAGATGAAGTTAAAAAAGATGATGATAAAAACTTCTCTGACGTAAAATCAAAAAGCTCAAAAGAATCTAATGATAATAGTAAAAACAAAAAAGTAAAGAAAAAGAGTGGATTTAAAAGAGGAATAGCTCTAGTAGCAGGTGCTGTCATAGTTGCTATATTAGGAGGAGCTATAGGTGCTGGCGGAGTTTATTATGCTTTTAAAAATAGCATACCAGTAAGTACACTAGAGAATAATAGTAATACCTCAGTTAATCCACCAGCCTTTAAAGGGGAAGATGGAGCATTAACTGTTCCACAAGTAGTTGAAAAAGTTACACCTGCCGTTGTAGGAGTATCTACAAAGAGCTTAGTAAGAGACCAATTCTTTAATGTAAAAGAACAAGAAGGATTAGGTTCTGGATTTATAATAAATGAAGATGGATATGTAGTTACAAACTACCATGTTATAAATGGAGCTCAAGAAGTTAAAGTAATATTCTCTGATGGAAAAGAAGTAAATGCTAAGGTTGTAAATTACGATGCAGAAAGAGATATTGCAGTAATAAAAATAACAGACGATGTTAAAATGCCTGGAATAGCACAATTAGGAGATTCATCTACAGTTAAAGCTGGTGAAGAAGTAATTGCTATAGGAAATCCTCTAGGAAAAGAATTTAGTTCAACAGTAACTAAAGGAATAGTAAGTTCACCAAATAGAAAGATGAAGACTGAAAACGGAAATGTATTAGATTATATACAAACAGATGCAGCTATTAACCCTGGTAACAGTGGGGGGCCATTAATAAACTCTAAGGGAGAAGTTATTGGAATAAACACTGCTAAAAAAGTTGGTGAAGATATTGAAGGTATAGGATTTGCAATTCCTATAAATGAAGTTAAAACAAGATTAGGTTCATTATCAAAACCAATATTAAAACTTGGTATTACAGCTAGAACTGTTACTCCAGAATTAGCAAAAGAAAATAAGCTAGAAGAAGGAGTTTATGTTGTAGGAGTACAAGAGTTTAGTCCAGCAGAAAAAGCAGGATTAAAAATAGGTGACTTAATAGTTGAATTTGGTGGGAAAAGAGTAAAAACTTTAGAAGAATTAAATCAAGTTAAAAGTCAATATAATGATGGAGATTCAGTACCAGTTGAAATAATTAGAGATGGTAAGAAAGTAAACTTAAATTTAACATTAGTTGCTAATTAGTTTAATAAAGGATGTATATCAAATAAATTTTATTACCTTGATATATGTCCTTTTTTATTTTAAACAAAAAATAAATGTAAAATTTTAGATAAAAATGAAATATATCCAATAAAATTGATTGTTAATTATTATATTTGACTATAGAATAGTAGTAATAGTCATTTTAAATTAAATATATATTTTATCTAAAATAAAAAAATATATGGTGTAAGCAAAGAAAGGTATTAATTTAGGGGGATTATATATGAAAAAAGTAGTATTATTATGTACACTAGGAATGTCTACATCTTTATTAGTTTCTAAAATGAGAAAAGCTGCAAATGAATTAGGGATTGATTGTTCTATAGTTGCAATAGGAGAATATGAGCTTAAAAAATATGAAAAAGAGGCAGATATAATAATGTTAGGACCTCAAGTAAGGTATTTATTTAATAGTTTAAGAAAAAAAGTAGATAGTAATATACCAATAACTCTTATAAATAGTGCAGATTATGGAACGATGAATGGTAATAAGATTTTAAATCAAGCCTTAGCACTAATGGATAATAAGGAATTATCCACAAATAATTTGTAAGAAATTTTAATAGGGGATCGTATAAGAAGTCTTTTTAAAAAGGGCCTTATACGATTTTTATTTATATATTTAATAAATTGAAAATTTAAAGATATATATTGAATTGAATAAGTTAGTCAAATATACTAAAAAAATAGTGAGGTTTTAAGGAGGAGAGTATTTGGAGAAATTAGTGCTTGGTATAATAGGTATTTTCTTTGTAATTAGTGGATTTGATTACATAAATAATAATAAATTGGGATTAGGAGATAAATTTAAAGAGGGAATGATATCTATGGGATCAATAGCTATATCCATGGTAGGGATATATTCTCTTTCGCCTTTAATAGGAGAAGGCATAGGATTCTTATTAACTCCAATAAGCAATTTTCTAGGAATTGATTCATCCATATTTCCATCAATGTTTTTAGCTGTAGATATGGGAGCTTTAGGAATTGCAGAAAGTTTATCATCAAATATTCACATGTATTGGATTTCTGGGGTAATAATAGCTTCGACTTTAGGGGCTACCATAAGCTTTTCTATTCCATTAGCTTTAGGAATTATAGAGGAGAAGTATCTTGAAGACCTAACAACAGGTTTATTATATGGAATAATGACTTTACCTATAGCGCCAATAGTTGCAGGCTTATTTTTAGGAGTTGATATTAAATTATTACTATTTAATATTTTTCCATTAATAATATTTGCTATATTATTAGCAGTTTTTATGAATAGGTTTAAAGATATGACAGTAAAATTCTTTATTAAATTAGGTAAGCTTATACAGCTTGTTAGTATATTAGGGCTTTTAGTTTTAGGATTTTTATCTATTTTAGGAATAAAGCCTATAGGAAGTATTTTACCTATAGATGAGGCTTTAAGTGTGGTTGGTAAAATAGCTATATTCTTAGGAGGAGCATATCCTTTAATTAATTTTATAACAGAAAAGTTTTCAAAGGTCTTAAGTAAAATAGGAGAAAAGATAAATATAGATGAGTTTTCTATTGCGGCTTTTTTAGGAACTCTTGCTTCAAATATAATATTATTCCAAAGTTTTAATAAGATGAGCTCTAAGGGAAGAATAGCCTTAACTGCCTTTAGCGTAAGTGGAGCCTTTGTAATTGGAGGACAGCTAGGTTTTGTATCTCTTAAGACACCTGAGATTATAAATATTTATATAGCATCAAAATTAATAGCTGGTATAAGTGCCATGGTTGTAGCTTTAATAGTACATAGAAAGACAGAAGAAAATTTAAATGATGAAAGTCAAAGTGAAGAAAATATTCCAGTTTTAGAATCTTAATTTTTTAAGGGTAAAGTCCTATAGTTTTTAAAAATAAACATTTAATTAGAACATAGCTTTTTATTTAAAGGAAATATTAATTTTAATAAAAAGCTATGTTTTAATAATTTATATAAATTTTGTTTAATTTGCTATTTTAAAAGAATTATCAAGTAATTTAAAATTATTTTTTAGTCCCTTTGATATGAAGATTTCTTTAGATTTAGTTACAAAAATACCTTCTATTTCAGGAAGTGATTCAATTAGCTCTAAGCCATCTGAAAGGCCCATACCAAAAGTTGAGGTTGAAAGGGCATCACCATCTATAGATTTTGAAGAAACTATGGTTACAGAAGCTAAATTATTATCATAGGGATATCCAGTTTTAGGATTTAAAATGTGATGATATTTAGTATTATTAATTTCTAAATAACGTTCATAGATCCCAGAGGTAACTACTGATTTATTACATATACTTAAAGTTCCTAGGGGAGCACCTCTGTTTTCAAAAGGATTTTGTATTCCTATTGTCCAATTTTCATTTTTATTTTTCTCACCTAGGGTGAAAATATTGCCACCTAAGTCAATAATAGCCTTAGATACACCTTCCTCTATTAATATATCTGAAATAAGATCTGCTATATATCCCTTAGCTATAGCACCTAAGTCTAAAACCATATTTTCTTCTTTTAAAAATACAGTGGTATTTTCCTTATCTAAAATAATATTTTCATAATTTATTAATTTTATAGTATCTAGTATTTCATTATCATCAGGAACTCTTGCATCTTCACTTCCTATTCCCCATAGCTTAACTAAAGGGCCAATAGTTATATCAAAGTTTCCTTTAGAAGCTTTAGAGTATTCTAGTGATTTTTCTATTATGTCAAAGGTGGTTTTGGTAACCTTTACTGGTTCTATACCAGACTTTTCATTTATTTTATTAATTTCAGAGTTTTGTATATTTAAACTTAATAATGATTCAATTTCACTTATTTTATTAAATGCCTTATCTATGATTCCTTCATCAAATTTATCATATAAAGTTATATTTACTATTGTCCCCATAAAAAAACTAGATTTGCTTATAGGTTCTTTTTTTATGGAGCATCCATTTAAAGTGAAAGTTAAAATCATACATAGAAAAATACAAATATGTCTTAAGTTCTCCATTTTACCCTCCTAGAAATAAGATAATATGTTTTACCTAGTCTACTAAAGTTGCTTCAGTTTTTCCCTCTTCAGCATTCTTTAATACTTTCTCAGCTAATTTTTTGAATTGATTAGAAGAACTTGTTGCTCCTGTAATAACATCTATGTCAGAAGATTGTTTTTCTATTAAGGCTTTCTCAAGTTGAGGTTCATATTCAGCAGGTCCAATTCCTGAAACTCCTGTCATTTTTTCGTTATAATCTTTATCTTCACGTTTCATAGCATTAGTTTCACCATTAAATTCATTATATTTTGCTTCAGTTATTTTACCATCTGAAACTTTTATACTTAGTTTAGCCTTATAGCCATGGTCATCAGCCTTAGCAGTTTCTACAGTATAGTCCCCATCTTTTAATTTAGAGTTGTTTGAAGCTCCACAAGCAATAAAGTTAGAAGCTACTAAAGTAGATAATATAAGAGCAAAAAATTTCTTTTTCATAAATTCCTCCTAAATAATTTTGTTACTATAAATATACTTTTTAATATTAAAAAAATTCCTTAAAGAGTAATAAAACAAATAATTTTAACTTTAAAATCATATATACATAACAAGGAACTGTTAATAGGGGAGAGTTTATTATGAAAAAGTGGGATTTGATTATAATTATAGTTTTAATAATTCTATCTTTAATGCCTATTAGACTTCTTATTTCAAATAATAATAGTGGAGATTTAAAAAGAGTAATTATAAGTGTTAATGGAGAAGAATATGAAAGTTTAGATCTTAAGGAAAATCTTAATAAGATTATTAAAATTGAAGAGGGATTAGGGGTTAATGAGATTTGTATAAATAAAGGGCAGGTATATATGAATCATTCAAATTGTACAGATAAAGTGTGTATGAGACAAGGAAAGATAAGTAAGATAGAAGAAAGTATAGTATGTCTACCTAATAGGGTTTTTATTGAAATTAAAGGTGAGGAAGAAGGAGAGTGCATATTATCTTACTAAAAAATTAAGTTTAAATCAAAAAGCTTAGGATTTAAATTTTATAATACTATAGAATTTTAGTAATAAAATTTAGTATTTAATAAAATAGAATTCTAATAAGGTGCAACAGATAAGATGAATAAGACAATACGGTGTTTAATAAAATAAAATTCTAATTGGAGTATTAATAATTAAAAAGGGGAGTTATATATCATGAAGACTAAAAAGTTAATTTATATAGGGGTATTAGTTGCACAAGCTTTAGTTTTATATATTTTTGAAAGTATGATACCTATGCCTTTTATTACTCCAGGAGCAAAGTTAGGATTAGCTAATTTAATAGTGGTTATAGGACTATATACCTTAGACAATTATAAAGAATGCCTATGGTTAATATTTTTGAAATTAATTTTATCAACCCTTATTATGGGATCAGTTTCTACATTTATTTTTGGATTAGGAGGAACGATTTTAAGTTTCTTAGGAATGATTTTAACTAAGAATATATTAAAAGAAAAGGTATCGGCTATTGGAGTTAGCACTGTTGGGGGAGTTTTTCATAATTTAGGACAATTAATTGTTACAGCTATTGTAATTAAAAATATAGGCATATTAAGTTATCTTCCTTTTCTATCTATAGCAGGTATAGGAACTGGCATTTTTATTGGAATAACAGCTAACTACCTATTAAAGCATATGAAAGCTTTAAATAACTTAGATTATCATAGAAACATGGCAAATTAAATTGCTTTTAGGAAAAATTATAAAGTTATCAATTAAAATATCTTTATGAAAATAAAAACTTATAAATAATATTAAGAGAATATTTAAATGAATTTTAGATATTAATCTAGTTTATAAAATAATTGGTATAAAGTTTTAAATTAAACTTTAGACTTTCATTTAAAATTCATTAATTCTCATAATATATTTATAAGTTTTATTTATTAACTGTAATTTTTAAAAAAATAAATTTTTATGCTTTTATTAATGAGTTTTTAGAGATTTCTATTACCTTCTTATATACCTCTAAGGTTTTCTTTGCTGTTTTTTCCCAAGTAAATTCTTTGCTTCTTTCAAAACATATATCTTCTAAATTATTTCTAAGTTTTGAATCATTTAATAGATTTTCTAGTTTTGAAGATAATTCCTTAGGGTTATTTGGATCAACTAAGCTTTCTTTAAAGGGAACAACTTCAGGAATAGAAGTTATATTTGAGGTTAAAACGGCAGTCTTACAACTCATAGCTTCTAAAGGAGGTAAACCAAAACCTTCATATAGAGAAGGATAAACAAAGAGAGTAGTTGCGTTATATAAGGTTGGTAAATATTCATCCTCTATAAATCCGGTGAAAATAACCTTATCTTTTATAGGTAAACTTTCAGTATAGGCCTTTAATTTTAATCCCTCGTCTCTTAATCCACCTACAATTAAAAGTTTATAATTTTCATCAATATTTTTATGAATATTGTTAAAGGCATCAACTAGTCCCTTAACATTTTTTCTTAAGCTAAAGCCACCTATATACATAATAAATGGTCCATTAAAATCAAATCTCTTATTAACATCAAATAGGCATTTTTCCTTATCTAAAGGTTTATAATTTTCATTAGCTGCCAGTGGAGTTACAAAAATATTTTCAGCAGGAAAGTGTGGGAAAAATCTTAGAATATCACTTTTAGAGTATTCTGATACAGTAATTATTCCTGTTGAATTATCAATTATTTCAGGCATACTTTGAAGAAATTTTTTTAAGTAACCTTTACCAACGGTTTCAGGTAAAATGTAAGGAATTAAGTCATGAATAGTAACTAATTTTGCAAAGTTTCCTTCAGAGGAAAGTCCAAGTCCATTTTGAGGAAGGTGAAGCAAATCTATATCCTCTTTTATTCCATAGGATGGTATATAGTAATTTTCAAAAAAACGTTGATGTTTTCTAGAAGACATTATTATTTTAGTATTTTCACTTTCAAACTCAGGTATTTTTTCTCCAGAGCATAATAAATCATAAGATGAATCCTTATCTAATTTTAATATGTTTGTTAATAGGTTATATGTGTATGTTCCTATACCTGTCCCTCTATACCAAGTTGCACCTCTTGCATCTATTAAGTTATACATTAAGATTCCACTCCTTAGAAAAATAATCATTATAATTAATAATATT
>OGSZ01000334.1_pt1 | contig 20968 bp, 15 predicted proteins | sample 1574331 | NCBI WGS metagenome assembly OGSZ01 (sample SAMN03295853, study PRJEB24534) | human gut metagenome | isolation source: fecal sample 3 from infant 8 | host: Homo sapiens | place: USA: Pittsburgh, PA | collected 2014-07 | reverse complement strand
TTAAATTCTAAAGCTCATCTAGATATTCTCTTCATACTGTTTGTAAGTTTTATTATATTTTGATACAGCCCCTTTTTATAAAATAAGATTATAGGAGAATTTAAATTTATTTTCTCCCTATTTTCTTTATTTATCCCAAATAAAATTTTATTTTATTATTTTTTCTAATTCTTCTTTAAATGATTTTTTATTGCCATCAAAAACAACTAAGTTTATTCCCATTTCTTTAGCCCTTTTTGAAATAGATGATTTAATTGGAGGGTGTGTTGCTACTAATATTTTTATTACATTTTCTCCTCCTAATTGCTCAGAATAAACATTTAATTCATTTAAGGCAACTTCATCATATTTTTTTGAATCCTTACAAGAAACACAAATAAGCACTGAGTCCTTTATGGCAACAACATCTAGCTCATTTTTAACTCTAGATTCTTTATCATTCCAAAGAAATAATAACCCACTTTTTATATCATCAATGCTTTTTATTTCTTCAATAATATTTTTTGTTAAAACTTCAAGCCATGTTCCACTTTTAAAAATAAATCCTTTTATAAATTCATTTTGGAATGTTACCTTTAAACATTGCTCTAATTCTTTTACTTTTATTTGGCCATTTTTCTCTAAAAAGTTAAGTATTTTATCAAGAAGCATAACTTCTTCTCTGCTCAATAATTCCTTATCTATTTTTATGCTCCTAGGATTTGATTCATCATGGATAAAAACAGAATTATCACTTAACCTTATTTTATACTTTTTCCAAAGATCTAAATTACTAGCTATATAGTTAGTCATAGTCTCTATAATATTTATCTCTGAAATTTCTGTTGAATCCACAACAATAGAAGCCCCTATACTGTCTATGATGTCTTCTACATCCAAATCTACGAAATTACACTTTTCACATTGTACACTTTCTAAATTTAACTTTAAAAGTTCCTCTTTAGGTATATCAAGGAAGAATCCATCTATATTATGTTTTAATGCTAGGGTATACATTATTAAAATATCCTTTTTATTCCCTTGATTTAAACATATAGCTGTATTTTTACTTTTCATTCTCTTTATAATTTCTTCTATGGATGAAATAGTATCCTTCCCTAATTTTTCATCACTAAAATTACAATTAGGAAATTTATTTAAATAAAACTGTCTCAATGAATTTAAAACCTTTAATTCTTCATCCTTTTTATATAAATAAATTATCTCTTTAGGCTTTAACTTTTCTGCTAATAAAATACTTGATTCATTATGTTCATCTAAAATCGTAATTATAAAATCATAATTCATATTATCACCTTTAGCATATTATTTTATCTTATTTATAAGATAATCGGACTAAAATTCTTGATGAATTAAGCTCATTTTATAATTATTTTCACCTAAGTAAATTTTTTTATTCTAACTTAAATACACTATTATACCTAATTAAACTCTTCAACAATTTCTACAACTTCTATCCTGCCATCTATAATTGTTTCTATTAATTCATTTTCACAAAAATCATTATTCCAATAATTTTTAGCAAATTCAAATTGTTTCTTTATTGAAACTGTCTCAGTTTTTATATTGTATGAATTGCCATCAAAGGAATTGCCTATTGCCTTTAATTTTACTATTTGAAATGTAGGTCTACCAAAATAAATAAAACTTTTTGCCCATTTCTTAGCATCCTCTAAATTCCTTGATACATATAAACAGGCCATCCTTGAAGGAGCATTAATATTTTCTCTTCTTCTCTCAATTTCTAATATCAATTCTCTATATCCTTTTGTTGACCACTCTAAGTAATTGCTTAAGATCTCAGTATCCTCTTTATTTAAATTAAGTTTTCCATCCTTAATATTTTCTCTTACTATTTCAAGTGCTGTCTTTCCCTTTGAATTTCTAAAATCAAAATTTAAACTTCTCTCATATACTCCATTATGATTATCCTCATCAAAAATTATAACTTGTCCTAATTTCATAGGTTTTTCTGTAACAACATGATAAAAATATTGTTCCTCTTTTTTCATAACTCTCTCCTTTTGTATATTTTAATTTTTATATTTAACTTTATAAGTTATATACTTTTCAAAATATATCTTTTCTCCCTACCCTAGTTAAAATCTATAATTTATTATAACCCTATTATATTCTATAGTTAAAAAATTGCATAAAAATAAGGGTTACAAAAACTTGTAACCCTTGAAATTGGTGCGGCGAAGAGGGGATTCGAACCCGCTACCAATCGGGTTGATTGATATAAATCTAATTTAGTTTGATATAACCCCTATAAGTTAGTATTCAAGTCATTTATTAGCCTTAAAACTTAGCTTAATCTATATAATTCAATATAAAAAACAAACCTATTGCACATTTTATAAATAAAAAAGATATATTCAAAATAATGAATATATCTTTTTTTTATTTTTCAATTCAATTATTTGTAAACTTTAAATAATTTAATTAATTAAAACATATTCCTTTATTAATTCTTTAGGAATAATTTTAAATAACCCTAAACTTTCCTTAATATCTGACCAAGGAGTTCCTTCTTCATGAGTTAAATCAACTAATTTTGAGGCTCTTTCACTCCCGTATTTATCTAATGCTCTTTTTACTGCAAGTTTTACATTTTCCTTGTCATCAATCATATCTAATTTTAAACTTAACTTAGCTTTTTCTACATCAATATCTTCTAAATTTATTACTTCTTTTTCATATTTACATAATCTACCATATGAACTTCTTTCAACTGGTCCTAGTTTAAATGTTTCAAACTCCTCTTCAAATAAATATTTTCCTGTAATTTTTAAATATTCTTCATATATGAAGTATATTAATTTCATAGCTTTAAGTTTAGTACATTTTTTTTCTATTAATACATATTTCAAAATATCTGATGGAGTTATTTTTGTACTAATTCCTAATTCTTTTTCAAATAGTTTTTTTTCTGAATAAAATTCTACACCTTCAAAATATCTATCATACTCAGGAACTGAACTTATTTGTTCTGAATCTGTCATTATTTGATGAGAACTAAAAGTTACATTTCTAAAATCACCTTTTATTTGTTTTATTTCATCTCTAAATTCTCTCATTTCTTTAACATCTAAAAAAGTTTTATAATATGCTTTTCTAGTTCCTTGTTCATAATCACTAAACATCAATATATAATGATAATACATAAAATCACTCCTTTCTAATATTTATTATAATCCTCTATTATATCCTTAACATATTCTTCTTTATGCTTAGAATGTAATTCTATATTTTTTTCTTCATATTCTTTATCCCATATTTGAACTTCTATCGGAAAAGTATTATTATTTCTTATAATATATATATGATATGCTTTATATCCTGTTGATAAATTTCTTTCTATATTCCTTATAATAATTCCATTATTCTTTAATTCTTCTAAAATCCTATCTATATGATTTTTGTTATTTTTATAATCAGTATCTATTATTCTTAACCCTAATAAATCATTTATACATTTCTTTATAGAAAACTTTCCATCATCTTCTCTCATTTTTTTCAATATCTTTTGAATTAAAGATTCTCTAGTTTTTATTCTACTAGTAAATTTAAAATCTTCTGTAAACTCTATATTTTCTCCTAACTCACAAAGTAATTCAAACTTTAAATCCTCTGCTATCTCACTAAAAGAATCTATGTAATCTTTAAATTCAGAAATAATTTCACCATTTTCTAAATTATATATATCGCATATTTGCTTTTTATTTAAATTTATTTTTTTATCACATAGCTTGTCCCATTCATCACAATATTTAAAATACTTATCAACTATGGATTTAAAAATAAAACTATAGTAATCCAACCCAATATTATTTACAACTAAATTCACAATAAAAATCCTCTGTAAGTACTAATATAATAAGGTACTTCTACCTTTTAACGTACGTTTTATCGTACGTTATCTTAATCTTATAATAATCTATTAAAAATAATCAGTCAATAAAGTCAAGTGTTATTTAACATCATTTAGTAATATTTATTCAAAATTAATTCTATTTAACTTAATATAACTTGATTTAGTTTATTTTATTAATATAAATACTATTAATAAATCCTTTATACATATATTAATACTATTTATATTTGTTTTTTAGCAACCTATTTATAGTAATTTTTTATTATATTTTCATATAAATTCTTTAAAACCTTATCTAATATTTCCTTTCTGAAGTAATAAGAGCTATAAAGACATACATTTGCTACTAAATTACTAGAAAATATAATGCCACCTAAAACAGTTCACTCTCTCTTAAAGCATAGTAATAATATATAAACTACTTTAAAATATAAGATAGAAAAGATAGGGCTATTGATAAGCTTAATTTTTTATTAAATTTCTGCTAAAAATTTATATTTTTAATTGCTATTGCACAATTTCTAAAAAAATAAGGGTTACAAAAACTTGTAACCCTTGAAATTGGTGCGGCGAAGAGGATTCGAACCCCCGACCAATCGGTTCGTAGCCGACTACTCTATCCAGCTGAGCTACCACCGCATATTAACAGACTTATAATATCATATATTCATTAATAAATCAAGATATTACATATTCTTCCCAAAACTTAAATTATTATTAAATATACTATTTATGGCTCATTCTTGTATTATATACCCTAGATATTTTTTACATTAAATATTATACTTATTTAGAATAACTCTATTATGAAAAGGAGGAAAATTTATTTTGAAAAAATTTGTTATATTTACTGATTCGGCAGCTGATCTGCCAAAAAGCATGGTAAAAGATTTAGATATTAATTATTTAGGACTTATATGTAATATTAATAATACAGAATATATTGATAATATTGATAGCGAATTAACTCCAAAAGCTTTCTATAATAAATTAAGAGAAGGTATCATGCCATCAACAAGCCAAGTAAACTCATTTAGATTTGTTGAAGCCTTTGAAGAATATGTTAAACAAGGGATCTCTATTTTATACTTAGCATTTTCATCAGCCTTAAGTGGAACATATAATAGTTCACTTATAGCTAGAGAGGAATTATTAGAAAAATATCCTGATGCTGATATAAAGATAGTAGATACTAGAGCTGCATGCTTAGGCCAAGGATTACTAGTTTATTATGCTGCTCAAATGAAAAAGGATGGAAAATCTATAGATGAAATCTACTCTTGGGTAGAAGAAAACAAAAATAAGTTATGTCATTACTTTACAGTAGATAGCTTAGATCATCTAAAAAGAGGGGGAAGAATTTCATCTACAGCAGCGGCTATTGGTAGCTTATTAAGTATAAAGCCAATGCTATATGTAAATGATGCAGGTGAACTTCATAACTTTGCTAAGGCTAAGGGAAGAAAAAAATCTTTAAAAATGTTATTCCAAGAGCTTGAAAAGCGTATTGTAAACCCTAATGAGCAAACAATTTTTATTGCTCATAGTGATTGTATTGAAGATGCAGAGACTTTAGCAGAAATGATTAGAGAAAAATATACTGTAAAAGACATACTTATAGATTATATAGGAATAGTTATAGGTTCTCACACAGGTATAGGAACATTAGCTGTCTTCTTCTTAGGAGATACAAAAGAACCTTAATAAAGTAAGTTTATTATAAATTATTAAAATAAATAAAAAATTAAAACCTATAAATATATTTTGATTAATTATCTAAATATATTTATAGGTTTATTTTATTTAATCTTATTTTTCAGCATAAATTTTTATTATGTTTAGTATTACTTCAACAGCTTTTTCCATTGAATTTATTGATATATATTCATATCTTCCATGGAAGTTTTCTCCACCAGTAAATAGATTTGGTGTTGGTAGTCCCATAAATGATAATCTTGCCCCATCAGTACCTCCTCTTATAGGATTTTTGATTGGCTCAATTCCACATTGTTTCATTGCTTTTTCAGCAGTTTCTACAATATGCATTCTAGGTTCTATCATTTCCTTCATGTTCATGTATTGATCTTTTAAAGTTACTGTAACAGTACCTTCTCCATACTTTTTATTTAACTCTTTAGCTATTTCATTAAATCTTTCTTTTCTATTTTTAAAGCCTTCTTTATCAAAATCTCTTATTATAAATGATAATGAAGTTTTTTCTACTTCCCCTTGTATATCTAATAAGAATGAGAAACCTTCATATCCTTCTGTTTTTTCTGGAACTTCATCTAAAGGAAGCATAGAAACAAATTCATGAGCAACTAAAATAGAGTTAATCATTTTTCCTTTAGCACTTCCTGGGTGAACATTTTTACCTATTATTTCAACCTTAGCACTTGCAGCATTAAAGTTTTCATATTCTAATTCACCTATTCTTCCACCATCTAATGTGTAAGCAAAATCTGCTCCGAAGCCTTCAACATCAAAGTGATCTGCTCCTTCTCCAATTTCTTCATCTGGAGTAAATCCTATTTTAATATCACCATGTTTTATTTCTGGATGATTTATTAAATATTCAATAGCTGTTACTATTTCTGCTACCCCAGCCTTATCATCAGCGCCTAAAAGAGTAGTTCCATCAGTAGTTATTAAAGTTTGACCTTTATACATTGGAAGTTCTGGTGAAAAACTTGGTGATAATGTATATCCATTTCCAAGTTCAATATCTTTACCATCATAATTTTCAACAATTTTAGGATTAACATTTTTTCCACTCATATCTGGTGCAGTATCCATATGTGAAATAAATCCTATTTTCGGAATATCCTTATCACAATTACTCTTTAAACAAGCATATACATATCCTTTATCACTTATTCTTACTTCATCTACTCCGATTTCCTTTAATTCCTCTGCAAGGATTTTTCCTAATTCTAATTGACCTTTTGTACTAGGAGTAACCCTTGTTGTTTCATCTGATTTAGTATCTACTTTTACATATTCTAAAAACCTTTCATGAACTTTCTTCATGCTCAACACCACCTTACATAAAAACTGTTAATATTTTGTTAAAACTATTACTTTATACTAATATTATGACTGTTTCACAAAAAAAATACAATAGTTGTAATTTATTAACAAGTAAAAATATCCTATAATGATTATAAATGGTATTATTGTCCATAATTAAATTAAATTACTAAATTTAATCGAGGTAAAATATGAAAAATAAAAAACTTTTAATTTCAATTTCTTTATCAATATTCTTATTATTAATTATAGTTGTTTCATACTTTATTTTCTCATACTCAAATAACTTAAACAAATTTAAAGAGGATTTATCATCAAATAATTATGAGGATGCCTCCTATTGTTTTAATAATGGAACAAAAAATATTATATTGAAAAAAACTTTTATTAAATCATCAGAAGATATAATTACAGAAAAACTATCAGAAATAGAAAATGAGTATTATTCTGGAGATATATCTGAAGAAGAAACTGTAGAAGATTTAAATGGACTATTATCCTTAAATACGTCTAATGAGGAAATCTTAAATTTTAAAAACACACTTCCTCTAATAAAAGATTCAAAGGACTCTTTTGATATTGGAATTTCTAAGCTAGATGAAGAAAATTATTTAGAAGCTTTAAACTACTTTAAAAGTGTACATAATCTTTCAGATTGTAAAGCTCAAGCACTAGAATATGAAGAAACTTGCTTAGATAAAATAAGAGAACCTATTTTAAAAACTGTAGATGAATATATATCTAATGAAAAATATTCAAAAGGAATAGAGTATTTAGATTCTCAAATAAATTCTCTTCCTGATGATCCAAAATTGCAGGAAAAAAGAGATGAATTAGAAAAGCTTAGATTGGAACATCTTGAAGATTATAGCCAAAAGAATATAGATAAAGCTACAGCTAGAACTGCTCCAGTTATGGAATATTATAAAAAATTAAATGAAGATACAATAAACCAATTTGATATAACTAGTAACACTAATTATTTGGTTTTTGTAAATATAGCTGAACAAAAAACTTATGTCTATGAAGGTTCAAAAAATGATTGGACTTTAGATAAGACCTTTACTTGTTCAACAGGTATTGAAGGAAAGGAAACTCCTGTAGGAGTATTTACTGTACAAAATAGAGCTCCTTGGTTTTTCTCACCTAAATACGGACAAGGTGGTAAATACTATGTTCAGTTTATGGGTAACTATTTATTTCACTCAATCCCATTTGATTCTGATAAAACCACAGTATCTGATCCAACATTAGGGGTTCCGTCTTCCCATGGATGTATAAGATTATCAGTTGAAGATTCTAAATGGTTATATGATAATGTACAAAATGGTTCAAAAATAATAATTTACTAAAATAAAAAACAGCTCATTACGAGCTGTTTTTTTAATTATTTTTTTCATACATTCCGTGATTGTATATTCTTCTACTATCTAAAGACCAAATTCTTTCTGAGAATTCATTTTCCTTAGTTTCCTTAATTGCCTTTTTCATATCGTACATTCTAGCATCCATTACATCTAAATAATGTAACATCTCAGCTTCTGGTATAAGAGGCTTAACAGGACTTCCGTATTCAGGCTCATAGTGATGTGATAAGACCATATGTTGAAGTAACATTATAATCTTACTATCAGCATTAACTTCTTTTCCTATTACCTCAATTTCCTTTATTCCTTGAGTAATATGCCCAAGTAAAGTTCCTTCTAAAGTATATTCATCTACTATGCCCATTTCATTAGAAGACATCTCTTTGATTTTAGCCATATCATGAAGTATTACCCCTGCATAAACTAAATCTCTGTTTAAGAAATCATATATTCCACAAATATTCTCAGCTAATTTTAACATAGTTGTTATGTGATATAAAAGTCCACCCTTTATAGAGTGATGATTTGACTTTGCTGCTGGATAGTACATAAGTTTATCCTTATTAATCTCTAAAACTCTATTTAGAATGTTCTTTATATCTATATCATTCATATTATGAACAGTATCTTTTATAGTATTAAACATTTCATCGCTAGTATATGGCGCACTCTGAACAAAATCATCTAAGTTTATATTATCTTCTTCAGTAACTTTGCTAGCATGTTCCACTTTTAACTGTAAAGTTCCCTGCCAACTATTCACCGTACCTCTAATCTTAAATACTGTATTGCTTTTTAACTCTTCATGCTCAGGTTTAATCTCCCATACTTTACCTAATATATCACCAGTTTTATCACTTAAAACTAAATCTAAATATTTTTTTCCACCAGAATTAGTAGTTTTTAAAGTAACTGATTTTAAAAGAAAAAAACCTTCGACTCTTTCTCCTTTAACGAACTCACCTATTTTTTTTACCGGTATTTCCATAAGTCTATCCTTTCTTTCCATTTTAATCTCTATTTTAATTATTGCATATTATTATTTTTTGTAAACAAATAAGTACTCTATTTATAGCTAAATTTTATATTAATTGATAAAATAACTACTAGGAGGTGACTTGTTAATGAAATTACCTAACAATGTCCAATATATCTTAGAGAAATTTGACTCTAATGGTTTTGAAGCCTTTATAGTTGGTGGTTGTGTAAGAGATTCTTTATTAAATAAAAAACCTCAAGATTATGATATTACAACCAATGCATTCCCTGAAAAAATAGAAGAGCTTTTTGATAAAACTATCCCTACTGGTATTAAACATGGAACAGTAACAGTTTTAATCAACAAAACTCCTTATGAAGTAACTACTTATAGGGTAGATGGGGAATATTTAAATAATAGAAAGCCTAAAGACGTAAAGTTCGTTTCTAATATAGAAGAAGATTTATCAAGAAGAGATTTTACTATAAATGCAATGGCATATAGCCCATATTTAGGATTTAAGGATTGTTTTAATGGAAAAGAGGATCTAAAAAACAAATTAATAAGATGCGTTGGAGATCCTGATAAACGCTTCTCTGAAGACGCCTTAAGAATGCTTAGAGCAATTAGATTTAGTTGTCAATTAAACTTTAAAATAGAAAAATTAACTGCTGAATCTATAAGAAAGAATTTTAAATTAGTAAAAAATATAAGCATGGAAAGAATTCAAAGTGAATTTACTAAAATCATTCTAAGCAACGAGCCTGATAGAGGTCTTATGCTTCTTAGAAAGCTAGGATTTTCTGACTTTTTAGTTAAGGAATTTAAGAATTTAAAACTAATAAATTGCTATGATTTATATGATGATATTCATGATACTTATGGATTAATAAATTCACTTCCTAAAAAGCTTCATGTAAGATTAGCAGGATTATTCTATAAGGTTTTTAATTCTGAAAATGCAGTTGAAAAGTGCAGAACTATATTAAAGAAACTTAAATATGATAATAATACAATCAGCGATACTTGCAACTTAGTAGAAAATATAAATAGTATTTCATGTAATATGACAAGAAAAAAACTAAAACTACTTATAAATTCAGTTGGAACCGAAAATATCTTTGATTTATTAGATTTACAAAAATCATATTTATCTTATATGGATGAATATGATACTGAGTGTATAGATATATTAAAAAATAGAGTTTCTGATATATTAGCTTCAAAAGAACCCATATTTATTAAGGACTTAGCCATAACAGGAAATGACTTAATTACCGAACTTAATTTTAAACCTGGAAAAAATATAGGTGTTATATTAAATTTTCTTCTTGAAAATGTAATGCAAACACCAGAGTTAAACAATAAGGAAGACTTACTAAACCTTAGTAAGCAATTTTATTCATATAATTAAACTTAGCTAATCTAAACATAGAAAAATAAGCAAGGAAATTATTCCTTGCTTATTTTTAATTCTTTTTCAAGATAGAAGGAATACAGATAAGCTTCCTTAACTTCTTCCCCTAAAATTTTATTTAATGTGTCTTTATATAAGTTAATCTGAATTTTATATTTATTTATGAAGTTTTCTTCCTCTCCCTCTTTAACATAATCAGTTTTATAATCTAAAAGAACATATCCATCTTCTTCCTCAAAGAAGGCATCTATAATACCCTGTAATCTTACTTTTTCCTCTCCATAGATTTTAGGATCAAGATTTTTTTCTATAATACTGCTTGGAATCTCAGTTATAAATGGTAGTTCTCTATATACCTTTTTGCCAGATTTATATGAGTTTAACATTCTCTGTCCTAAATCACTTTTAAAGAATTTCTGTATTTTAAATACATTTACCACTTTTCCTTCTTCTTCTGTTAAAAGCTCTTTTTTTACCATTTTAAGAACTTCTTCTCTTATTTCATCTATATAAGTTACCTTATCTAAATCAATATGTTGCATTACAAAGTGAGTTATAGTCCCCTTCTTAGCTGCTGAGAATTCTTCCTGTCTTTCCTCCATAAATCTTGGTTTTCTTTTTATTTTTTCTTTTTTATTTTCTTCATTACTTTCATTATCAATAATATTATAACTTTCTTGCATAAACTCTTCTTCTTGATGAGCTCTCTTTAATTCAGTTACAGAAATATTTGAAGGAGTATTACAAGACTCTATATATTTATATTTAAAGCCTAGTCTATCTCTTATTTCTATAACTTCTTTTATATCTTTTTTAGATTCAATCCAATTATTACTTTCAAAAATATCAATATTATTTTTTTCTTTTTTATTATTGTTTGTTTCTAAAAGCTCACTTCTATCCCAGCTTTTAAAACTCCAATTAGATTTATCATCTAAATTTAAAGTTATATATCCATTACCAACATTTCTTATGGCATCTCCATCTTTATGTTTTGTTAAAGCCATGCCAATCCAATCTAAATAACTCTTTCCCTTTAAAACATTGCCAGGATTTATTCTATTATCCTCTGAAGAAGCTGAAGATTTGCACCAGTTTTCGCAAGACTTTTCTAAGTCTGATACAGCACCAGTTATAATTAATTTTTCCTTAGCTCTTGTAAAGGCAACATAAAGTATTCTCATTTCCTCTGATAAAACTTCTAATTCACATTTTTTCTTTATAGCGTGCTTTTGAAGAGTATCATACTTTATTCTCTTCTTAACATCTATACAATTTGTTCCTATACCTAAGGTTTCATGAAGTAGTATATCTTCTCTTAAGTCCATCTTGTTAAATTGCTTTCCTGTTCCACCTAATATAACAACAGGGAACTCTAGCCCCTTACTCTTGTGAATACTCATTATCCTTACAACATTCTCATTTTCTCCAAGAATCTTTGCACTTCCCATATCTCCAGAAGACTTCTTAAGCTTATTTATGAAGTTTATAAAATTAAATAATCCCTTAAAACTAGTTGATTCATATTGCTTTGCTCTTTGGAATAGTATTCTTAAATTTGCTTGACGTTGAACTCCATTTGGCATTGTTCCAACATACCCATAGTATGATGTATCAGAATATAAGAACCAAATAAATTCATCTATTGGCATATAAGCTGCCTTTTCTCTCCACTTATTTAAATAATCTAAGAAGTACTTACACTTTCCTTTTAAATCTTTAGATATACTTTCATCATAAGTTCCATCTACAACTTCCTTTATTATTTCAAAGAAGTATTTATCTCTATTTAATAATCTTAAATCTGCAAATTCTTCAGATGTAAATGAAAATATTGGTGAACGTAAGGCAGATAGTATATAAATATCTTGCATTGGATTATCTATTATGTGTAATAAGGCCAATATAGTTCTGATTTCAATAGTTTGAAAATATCCTGTTCCTGTGTCAGCATAAACAGGTATTCCATAGGTTCCTAACTCATCAACAAAGGTTTCTGACCAATTTTTAGTTGCTCTAAGCAGGATAACAATATCCTTGTATTTAATCTTTCTATACTTTCCTAAATCCTTATCAAAAACCATATAGTGACTTCCATCTTCAGGATTCATTAGCTCATTAATCTTTTTGCCAATTATTCTAGCTTCTAGCTGTATGCTATCTAAATCTTCTTCCTCTTCCCCTAGTTCATCATCATTGCTATAATCCTTGTTACCTGCTTTATTTAATATGTTTAGCTCTATATCACCAGCAACCTTTAAATTTTCTATTTCATCTATATATTCTTTCTCTACATTTTCCTCATTTAACTCCCCATAGGATGCCCCTAGGTTTAAAGCCTCTTTTTCATCATATTCAAGCTCTCCTACAGTATTGCTCATTAAGGTTTTAAAGATATAGTTTACTCCATTTATAATTTCTTCTCTACTTCTAAAGTTTTTATAAAGCATTATTTTTCTATTAGAATCTTCAAACTCTCTATAATTAATATATTTCTCTAAGAAAAGTTCTGGATTTGCCTGTCTAAACTTATATATACTTTGTTTAACATCTCCAACCATAAATACATTAGGATTTTCTATATCTCTTCTTGATACCATTCCTACAATAGTTTCTTGAATTGTATTACTATCTTGATATTCATCAACTAAAACTTCTTCAAATTTATCCTTAAATTCTAAGGCAACCTGTGAAGGTTTTATATTCCCCTCTTCATCTTTATCTATTAATATTTCTAAACAAAGATGCTCTAAGTCATTAAAATCTAAAATATCCTTTTCTCTTTTTTTATCTCTATATCTATTAGAAAATTCAATTACTAAACCACTTAAACATTTCATTAAAGGATACATCTTTTTCATTCCTAAAACAGCTTCTTCTAAGGAAGTTTCAAAAACATTATCCCTTAAATTCTCTATTATTTTTTTACTTTCATCTCTAAGACTTTTAGTTTTTTCTAATGCTCTTTCATCATCAACACTAGCTTTTCTAACTGATTTTAGTCTTCCAAAACTTGCTCCCATAAGCTTATTATAAAACTTTACTATTCCTTCACTTAAAGCAATTCTAAGCTCTTCAACTTGAATTATTTCAGGATATATATTTACTAAATAAGGCTCAAGTCCTCCACCCATTTCAGCTATATCTCTTGCTTGAGTAAGCATTGAATAAGCATTATTTAAATCTAAAATTATACTTTCCTTTAAGACCTCTATCCACTTTTTACCTTCAAGTTCCTCTATAGAATTTATGTTAAATTCCTCTACCTTATCCTTTAACCAAGTCTCTGGCCAAGGACCACTCATTATAAAATTATAGAATTTTAATATTATGCTATTTAAATTATCATCACTTTTGCTTCCACCATAAGCCTCAACTAAATCTTTAAAGCACTCATCATCTTTAGCATACATATCTTCAAAAAGATCTGCTAAAATATCTTGCTTTATAAGCTCACATTCTGTTTGATCTCCTATTCTAAAGCCTGGGTCTAAGTCTATTAGGTGGAAATTATTTTTTATAACCTCTAAACAAAAAGAATGCATAGTTGTTATACTAGCTCTATTTAAAAGAGCTAATTGTCTTTGAAGCACTTCAGAACTAGGATCTTTCTCCAAAGCTTTAGAAATTGCATCACCTATTCTCTCTCTCATTTCAGAGGCAGCAGCATTAGTAAATGTAACAACTAATAACTTATCTATATCAACAGGATTTTCTCCCTCTGTTATCATTTTTATAATTCTTTCAACTAATACAGCAGTTTTTCCTGAGCCAGCCGCAGCCGCTACTAAAAGGTTGCATTTTCTAGTATTTATAGCTAATTCTTGTTCTTCAGTCCATTTAGTCCCCATTTACTTCACCACCTACTTTTTCATTTATACTCTTCCATATGTCTTCTTCTTTTTTCTTTGGAATAACTTTGTATCTATTGTCTTCTAAACTAGAATCAAACTGGCATATATGTGAGTAATTACAATAATCACACACTATATTTTTATTTTCTTTACATGGTTCTATATCAATTTTACCTTCTATCATGTTTTGGCATATCTCAATCATTTTTTCATTTACATACTTTCTTAATAATTCAAACTGCTCCATGGTTATTAAAGCTTTATTTTTCCCTAAATCCCCAGCCTTTTTCATATTTGCAGGTATTATAAGAGAGTGTGTTCCAGGTTCTAAAGTATTATCCATTGCCTTAACAACTTTTACGTCGTCTAGTAAAAGACCTTCTAATTTCAACTCTTTTAGAACCTCACTTTTTATTTCTTCTTCTGTTAAATCTCCCTTAGACTTTAATATAGGGTCATCTATTCTAAAATAAAGTATTGCCCCTGGCATAGCTTGATTTTCAACTATATTTTCTGAATTATTTATAAGGGCATCTAAGTAAACTAAAAGTTGCATTTGAAGTCCATTATAAAATTTATTTAAGTCAAACTTTTTAGAGCCAGTTTTATAATCTATAATTCTTAAATAGGTTTCACCATCTAAATTTAATTTATCAACTCTATCTATTCTTCCATTTAAATAAAAACTTTCTCCTGAAGGAAGGTCTAGTTTTATTGAATTCACATCTTTAGAAAATCCAAAGGCTAATTCATTTTTATAAATTTCAAAATCACTTCTCTTCATTTGTTCACTAATTACCATAACTGATTTTGTAAGAATTCTCTTAAATCTATCTGTAAAATAAGAATATCTCTTTGAACTATTTAATATGGATGACTTATTGTTTTTAACCTGATTATCAACTAAAGAATTTATTATGTTTCTGCAATTCTCCTTGCTTAAATCACTCCATTTTAAATCTTTTTCTTTAATTTCATTGGTAAACTCATCTAATATTTCATGCATAAAGCTACCTAAATCAGGTGCTGTAAACTCATATATTTTTCTGTCTTTAGCTTTTAATCCATATTGTATATAGTAAGCAAATGGACACTGGGCATATCTCTCTAATCTTGAAACGCTTAGTGAAATTTTATTTTTATTATCTTCATAAAGCTTTTTAGCCTTTTCTTTTGAAATATTATTTTCTAAATTAGTGTATTCAAGCCCCTTCCTTACATACTCTATTCTTTCTTTCCACTTAGGTTCTCTTAAATACCAATCATAAACATATTTCCAATAGTCCTCTATCTCAGCACCATCATAATTTTTTCTAATTGCTATCATAAGCTCATTTAAAGTAGGAATTTTAGCAGAAATCTTCTCATACTTATCATCTACTAATTTAAAGCCTTCACTTTCTTCCTTTACATTTGTAAGTATCTTTTTAAGTCTATGAACTATAATAGAAGGTCTTTGAGATTTACCTTCAAAATCTGCTAAAGGATAAGTAACAACTAAGTATTCCTCTGCTATGGTAAAGGCTGTGTAAACTAAAAACTGCTCTTCAAAAATTTTAGTTCTAGTATCTGAAGCTAGTGAAATCCCTTTTTCAAGTAAAATCTCTCTATCATTATCTGATAATATTCCTTCTTCTTTGCTAGCTGAAGGGAGTACCCCATCATTTACTCCTATAATGTATAAAGCCTTTGTTCCTCTACTTTTTATTCTTGTTATATCTCCTATGTTTACTTGATCTAAGGCTACAGGAATTAATCCCATTTCATATTGAGATAATCCAATATTTAATACCTTCATAAATTCATTTAAATCCATAACTTCATTTCCTAGAACATCAACTGCCTGCTCTAAAACATCTATGAAAATATCTCTTACCTCAGAATATTCCTTTGCCTCAATAGCCATATCATTTTCCTTGAAATAATCAACATATTTATCTATGGTATCCATAATATCTAATTTAGAGTCTAAAAATTCATATAAAATTGTGGCAAATTCCTTTAAGGTTTTCTTTCCTTTACACTGCTTATTAAACTCATCTAAAGGAGTTACTATAGTCTCTCTAATATCATTTAATCTTTCTAATCTTTGCTTATTTTCCTCTGATACCTCTTCTTCTTTTAAAATGCTAGAACTATAGTTAACCCATTCTTCCATCCACTTTTTACCCTTTATTCCATAGGCCAATACATAGTTTTCTAGTTCATCAATAAGCTCTGCTCCTTCAACCCCTCTAAACTCTTTAATAAGTCCAGTTTTAAGATATTTAAACATGCTTTCATAAGTCCAATTCTTGCTTATTATATCTACTGCTGAATTTATAAAAACAATAAGTGGATTACTAGCTATATCTATCTTTTTATCTATATAATAAGGAATCTCATATTCTGCAAAAATAGCTGATACAACCTTCTCATAATTATCTACATCCCTGCATATTACTGAAATATCCTTAAATCTGTATTGCTTCTCTCTAACAAGTCTTAATATATCCTTAGCTACAAACTCTATTTCATCATAGTTATTATTTGCTCTATAAAGCCTTAAACTATTATTTTTCCCTCTATACTGTTTAAAAGGATATGCATAGAGTTGCCTTTCTATATGTGCTAATTCCTTATTTTCTTTGAATCTATAGGGAATATCCTCATTTAAATTAATATATCCATTAAAAGCAATTCCTTCTTCTTGTATTAAATTCATTAATCTTTTTTCTGTATTTTTTGTAGCAACAAAAAGATCACTTTCCCCTTTAGGTGAATTTACTTCATCTATGGATAAAGTTATGTTAACACTTTTAGCTCTTTTTAATAATTTTCCTATAACACTTAACTGATTTGGAGTAAAGGAACTAAACTCATCTATCCAAATCTCAGCTCCATCATATAAAGAACATCCATCTAACTTCTCATTTAATAGTAAAAGTTGATCCTCTTCATCAACATATCCCTCATGAAGTCTTGAGTTAAATTCATTAAAAACATCCTTTAATTCTTCCATCTTCATTTTTAGATTTTCATCTTCTATTTCATTAATAGTTAAATCTAAAACTTCATTATTAACATTATACTTTTTAAACTCAGTTATTGTTTTTGATGCTATGTCTATAAAGCCCTTTTGTCTAGAAGCATTTTTAAAAACAGTCATATTATCCCCTAAATCTTCTAGTACCTTAAAAATAAGCATGCTTTTACCAGCATCCCCCATAATAGTTCTAGTTGCTCCTCCACACTCATTAAAAACATTGTGAGCAAGTCTTTTAAAACTAAGAACCTCAGCATTTAAAACATACCTTTCTCCTATGGCATTTAATACTTTATTCTCAGTCTGAAAAGTAAATTGTTCTGGGACAAGTAAAATTAATTTATTGGTAGGTGAATTATTTATTTTCTTTTTTATTTGATTTATACAAAAAGTACTTTTACCAGTACCCGCTCTTCCATATATAATTTTTAAGCCCATATTTACACCTCGAAATTTATTTATATATTTCCAAATTATTACCTCTTATAATAACATTTTATACTTAATTATGCCTTTTAAATAGCAATATGACAAAAAAAATATATAAGGTATTTTATTATAGAAATAGATTACAATACATTATATAATAATGGTGAAATCATAAATAATCATAAAGATGGTTATTAACCAATAAGGGGTGTTTTAAATGAAAATAGGTGATACTTTCAAAAAATTTATGGATACTACAGCTGAAATTGAAACTAAGCTTGGCAATCCAATGGCATGTTTTCTTGAAGAGCAAGAGAGAGAAGAAAAAGAGAAAAAAGCACACCATAAAGAAGTAAAAGCTAAGGGAAAGAATGATAATTAAAATATAATTTATTAACATAAAAATTGAAATTATCAACAGAAAATATAAAACTCTAATGTTTTTTGTGTATAACATTAGAGTTTTTTCTTTAATAATTTTCTATTCTAATAGGTCCACCTATAATATCTCTTCCAACAAAAAGTGATCCCTTTTCATCAGCCTTTATTGTCCACTTTATAAGTGAAATCTCGCCCCGCTCAATTTCTATAGCTGTAATAGTTCTAGGTAATACACAGCACCCTATGTTAAAGTATGTTGATTCATTCCTACTCTTAGGAAATAGTGTTTTATGCGTATGTCCTAAAATAACTCTAGTTTTATTTTCCTCTGCCCACTTACTTATTTTCTCATCAAATAAATTTCTTTTATTATTACTTTTTGCAGGACTTGTAGGATCTTTAAATCCCATAAAAGCCTCTAAAATAGCCCAGACATATCTCACTAAAAATTTTGATAAAAAGGCTAATTCATTATTTAAAAAGTCTATTTGATGACCATGAATTACAAAAAAATCTTTTTTACTTTCCTCATGCACTAGTACTAAAGATTCATATATCTCTAAAGTACTATAAAAATCTGAAGCGGAGTGATTAAATCTATTTCTTCTCTTGTTTTTCCTTAAAAACTTTATTTTACTCTTATCCTTATCATGATTTCCATATATCATATAAAGTCTATTTTTTTCTTTAAATTCTTCTAAAACTTCATATATTTCATAATTCATATCATATATCTCTTGTATATCTTTAAACTTCCATAATTCATCACCATCTCCAACTTCTATATAAGTAAATTTATTTTTATAATAATACCTTATAGCTGATAGATAAATGTTGATATTAGGAGCTAAACTATCTTTATATGTGCCATCTCCCCTATGACAATCACTAAATAAGACTATTTTAGAATTACTATTAAAAATAATTTCCTTAGAATTATTTTTAATATCATTTAGTTTTTCAACTTTCATTCATAACTCCATAAAATACTGCTTCATATATATTTATATTTTTCTTGGATTAATATATGCTCTGTGATAAATAATTTAAACTTTATTGAAAATAAATCTAATTCAAATCACTTTTCTTAGGAATATTCTTAGGAATAATACTATGTTAATTAGTTAAATTTCATAAAAATTCTTTATTTTAATTACTCTTAATTACTCAAATTCAAATTTATGGTATAATATTTTTTAATTAAGGAGGGGAAATCTATATGAGTATATTTCTTTATTTTATATTTTTTACTTTTATTATTTATATATTACTTACTGGATTTTTTAAAAAGGTTTTTAAGGAAGCTTTTATCGAACTTTTAAATGAAGACAATGAAAAGCTTAAGCTATTTATTAAGGAATGTCTTAGAGAACATGACTTCTCTAAAAGAAATAAAAATTAAGCAAAAAAAAGCATCTAGTAAAACTAGATGCTTTTGGCGGAGAATCCGGGATTTGAACCCGGGCGCCGGTTGCCCGACCTACTCCCTTAGCAGGGGAGCCTCTTCAGCCACTTGAGTAATTCTCCACTTGTGGCGGAGAGAATGGGATTCGAACCCATGGTACGCTCACACGCACGCCGGTTTTCAAGACCGGTGCCTTAAACCAACTCGACCATCTCTCCATGTTTGACACATTTATTATTATATCATTTTCATTTTATATGTCAACTATTTTTTTATAAAAAAAGATACTATTTTTTATTCCATTATAGTATCTTTTTTCTTAATAATTATTTTAATGGTATCTTCATAAATAATACCCAAGTAAATACTGTTAAAAGAAATCCTATTATATTTAATATTAATGGTAATTTACCTTCATTGTGCTTTTTAAAAGCTATGTAACCAGCAATAATACCAGGAATTGAAAAAGGTAATCCTACAATAAAAAAGTATAGTGCTGCAAAAATACTACTCCACCCTAAATATAAAGATAGTGTATATGCTGTTGATCTTTTTGGTTTTTTAGGTCTAACTGGCCCTGATGATCCTTTCAAAATATCTCCTCCCAATAAAATTCATATAATTAAATTATACATTTTTAACTACAAACAAGATTATATTATCTATAAATTTTATATTAACAATTTTTGTATTTAATAAATTATAAAAATATTTTGCTTAAACCTGTTTTTAAGACTTATTAATTACATAAAGAAGTTTATCTAAAATACTCTATAAAGTAAATGTCTCTTCAAATTATTTTTTATTTTACATTAAACATAAATAAAAGCACCTAGTAAAACTAGATGCTTTGGCGGAGAATCCGGGATTTGAACCCGGGCGCCGGTTGCCCGACCTACTCCCTTAGCAGGGGAGCCTCTTCAGCCACTTGAGTAATTCTCCATAATATCCCATTTTTATTTTTTATAAAAAAAATGGCGGAGAGAATGGGATTCGAACCCATGGTACGCTCACACGCACGCCGGTTTTCAAGACCGGTGCCTTAAACCAACTCGACCATCTCTCCGCGGTACGATAATTATTATATCAACGGTTTAAATTTATGTCAATACTTTTTTTATAAAAAAATAAAAATAAAAGATACTATATTGAACTGCTCCCTTTAAAGTAGACAGGATAAAAAAAGACCTGTTAAAATCTACTT
>OGSZ01000320.1_pt1 | contig 21453 bp, 9 predicted proteins | sample 1574331 | NCBI WGS metagenome assembly OGSZ01 (sample SAMN03295853, study PRJEB24534) | human gut metagenome | isolation source: fecal sample 3 from infant 8 | host: Homo sapiens | place: USA: Pittsburgh, PA | collected 2014-07 | reverse complement strand
TGGGCAAAATTAGAGAAATCTAATGACGCAAAGCTATAGGGACTAAGGTTTATAACTATGTCAGCCAGTTGCCAAAGAGTGCATTAAGCTTTTTGTTTTATATTAATTATGGAGGAGGGTGTAGGTTAAAAATTTAAAATTTATTTTGTACAAGCTTATATTAAATTGTAAGTAGAAATGCACTTCTGAGGGGAAAGTCAATCAGGAGGAGAGAAAAAATGAATAAGAGAAAAATAGCAGCTATAATTTTAGCTACGATGATTACAAATCTTTCTGCTACAACAATTGATGTTTTAGCACAGGAATTAAACACTAAAAACAATTCTAAGGTAGAAGTTAGTCATGATGATGAATCACATCAAGCAAGGGTAAGTAAGTTTGATTTATATAATAGTGATAAATTAGACGCTTATAATCAAGAATTTCAAATCAACAGATCAAATATAAAATCCATAACTAATAATGGTGGAAAGTATAATAGTTCCACTATTGATAAAGCCATAGATGGCAATCTAGAAACTCATTGGGAAACAGGAAAACCTAATGATTCAAATTTCACAAACGAAGTAGTAGTTACATTTAATGAAATAACTAATATAGATAGAATTGTATATTCTGCAAGAAGAGACTCTGCAAGGGGAAAAGGCTTTGCAAAAGAATTTGAAATATATGCTTCTCTTAAAGATGAGGGAGATGATTTTAATTTAGTAAGCAGTGGAGAATATACAGAATCAACTAGAGATTTAGTTGAAATAAAGTTTAATCCAACTGATTTTAAAAGATTAAAGTTTAAGTTTAAAAAGGCTGACCAGAACTGGGCTTCATCAGCAGAATTTATGTTTTATAAAGAAGATAAATTAAATGAAAAGTTTAATGGATTATTTACAGATTCTAGTATGAATAAAGTATCTGAGGAATTTAATACATTAGAGAAATTAAATGCTTTTGAGAATGAATTAAAAGATCATCCAATGTATGATTTATACAAGGAAGGACTAAATAATGCTAGAGCTATTTTAACAGAAACTTCTGAGAATCCTACTAAGGCAACTTTAGGACAAATAACATATAATCTTAATGATGATTATAATAATCAATATAGAATGCCTTATACAAACATAAAATCAATAAAAAATAATGGAAGACATTATGCTGCTCAAAATATTGAAAAAGCTATTGATAATGATGTAAATACTTATTGGGAAACAGGAACATTAAATAGTTCTTCCTTTAACAATGAAGTTGAGGTTGAGTTTAATGATTTAGTAACTTTAGACAGAATAGTTTATGGTTCTAGACAAAGTGATTTAAAGGGCTTTGCAGAAGAGGTTTATATATATGCTTCTAGAACAAGTAAAGGTGATACATATAAGTTAGTTGCTACAGGGGCCCATGAAGCTACTAAGGGATTAGTGGAAGCTAAATTTGAACCTACAGAATTTAAAAGAGTTAAGTTTAAATTTAAGAAATCTAAACAAAATTCTGCAACTTTAAATGAATTAATGTTTTATAAACCAGATGAAGTTTATTCTTCAATACCTAAGCTTTTCACAGATGGTACTATGAGTGAACTTAGTGAAGAGTTTAATAGTTTAGAAAAAATAAATGCCTTTAAAGAAAAAGCTAAAAATCATCCATTATATAATGACTTTAAAGAAACTATAGACTTAGCTGAATCATTAATTTCTAATCCAAGAAAAGAGGATGTACTTGAATTAGAAATGAGAGGAGATTCTATAAGTGAAGCTAAAAAGAGAAAGGTATGGAATTTCCAAGACTGGCAAATAACAGGACTATCTGCTAGAGCTGGAGATAAAATAACTGTATATGTGGATGTGGCAGAAGGCGATCCTACTCCAACATTATTATACAAACAATCTTTAACTCAACATGGTGGAGCAACAAATTTCCAATTAAAGCCTGGTAAAAATGAAATAACTATACCAGAAATAAATTATGAATCTAATGGAATACCTAAGGATGTTATTCAAGGGGGAGATTTATTCTTCACTAATTACAAAAGTGATAGTCAAAAGAGAGCACCAAAGGTAAGAATAGAAGGTGCAAGCAAATATCCTGTATTTATTCTAGGAAAATCAGATGAAAATGAAGTAATGAAAGAGTTAGAAGCTTATGTTGAAAAGATTAAAGCAGAACCTAATACTACTCCAAATATTTTTGCTGTAAGTTCTAACAAGTCATTAGAATTTGTACAAGCTACCTATGCCTTAGATTGGTATAAGAAAAATAACAAAACTCCAAAGTACACAGCGGAGCAATGGGATCAATATATAGCTGATGCTATGGGATTCTGGGGATTTGATAACTCAAAAGATGTTAATTCAGATTTTAATTTTAGAATAATGCCTATGGTTAAAAACCTTAGTGGTGGAGCATTCATGAATGCTGGAAATGGTGTTATAGGTATAAGACCAGGAAATCAGGATGCAATACTTGCAGCTAATAAAGGATGGGGTGTTGCTCATGAACTTGGACATAACTTTGATACAGGGGGAAGAACCATAGTAGAAGTAACAAATAATATGATGCCATTATTCTTTGAGTCTAAATATAAAACTAAAACAAGAATAACTGACCAAAACATATGGGAAAACAATACTTACCCTAAAGTTGGCTTAGATGATTATTCTAATAATGAGTTATATAATAAGGCTGATAGTACTCATTTAGCTCAGTTAGCGCCATTATGGCAATTATATTTATATGATAATACTTTCTATGGAAAGTTTGAAAGACAGTTTAGAGAAAGAGATTTTGGAAATAAAAATAGAGAAGATATATATAAATCTTGGGTTGTGGCAGCATCAGATGCTATGGAGTTAGATTTAACTGAGTTCTTTGCAAGACATGGTATACGTGTTGATGATAAGGTTAAAGAGGATTTAGCTAAGTATCCAAAGCCTGATAAAAAGATCTATTATTTAAATGACTTAGCAATGAATTATAAAGGTGATGGATTCACAGATAATGCAAAGGTATCTGTAAGTACAAGTGGTTCAAATGGTAATATAAAACTTTCATTTTCAATAGATGATGAAAATAAAGATAATATACTTGGATATGAAATACGCAGAGATGGAAAGTATGTAGGATTTACTTCTAATGATAGCTTTGTTGATACTAAATCTAATTTAGATGAGGATGGTGTATATGTAGTAACACCATATGATAGAAAGTTAAATACCTTAAATCCAATAGAGGTAAATGCATTGCAACCAACTTTATCTGTAAACCCAGTGATTACACTAGCTTTAGGTGAGGAGTTTAATGAAGAAGAATATATTGTAGCTAAGGACATAAAAGGTAATTCTCTAAGTGAATCTGTAAAAGTTAAATCAAGTAATGTAAATACTTCTAAAGTTGGAGAATATGAAGTTTTATATAGTTTAGAAGATTCTAAAGGAAATGAATACACTAAAACTTCTAAGGTTAATGTTGTAAGTAGAAAAGAGTATATGAGTGATTTAACTCCTAAACAATCTTCAAATGGATGGGGAACTGTTAGAAAAGATAAGAGCATAAGTGGAGGAGTAATAGGTCTTACAAGAGATGGAGACTTTGTTGACTATAATAAGGGATTAGGCCTTCACTCAAATGCGGAGTATGTATATGATTTAGAAGGAAAAGATTATGACTACTTTGAATCTTATGTAGGTGTTGATAAAGCAATGTCATCTAGACCAGCCTCAGTTATTTTTAAAGTTTTAGTTGATGGAGAAGAAAAGTTCAATAGTGGAGTAATGAGAGGCACAACACCTCAAAAATATGTTAAGGTAGATTTAAAAAACGCTAAAGAGCTAAAATTAATAGTAAGTGATGCTGGAGATGGAAATACTTCAGATCATGCAAGCTTTGGAGATGCTAAATTAGCTGTTTTATCTTCAAAACCAGTAATTAAAGGTGAGAATTTAGCTTATAGTATGGATGAGAAAGTAGATTTAATGAAAGGAATAACTGCAACAGATATTGAAGACGGAAATATAACTTCTAAAGTACAAATAAAATCTTCAGACTTTGTTGAAGGAAAGTCAGGAATATTTAAAGTTGTGTACTCAGTAACAGATAGTGATGGATTAACTTCTGAATGTTCAAGAACTATAGCAGTTACAGATAAAGAAACTCAATTATCTTATTTAAATTGGAAATCTGCAACTATAGGCTCAGGTTCTGTAAGAAAAGATAGAGCAGTAAGTGGAAATCAAATAAGATTATTAAATGAAGATAATTCTGTTGAAACCTTTTCTAAAGGAATAGGAACTCACTCATATTCAGAAATAGTTTATAATTCAGAAGGGTATGATATCTTTGACACTTGGGTAGGTATTGATAGACATGTTGCAGATAAAAAAGTTTCTAGTGTTAAGTTTAAAGTATATGTTGATGGAGAATTAAAGGCTGAAACAGATGTAATGAGAATTGATACTCCAAAGAAACGTTTAGTTGTAGATGTAAGAAACTCTAAAGAGATTAAATTAGTAGTAGATGTAGCTGATAATGGAAACACTTGGGATCATGCAGACTGGGCAGATGCTAAGTTTAGAAATTTAGCAGAGTATGATACAACAGAGTTAAATAAGGCACTAGAAGAGGCTAAAAAATTAGACTTAAATAATTACACTGAAGAAAGTTTTGAAGCTTTAAAAAATGCAATATCAAAGGGAGAAGAAGCCTTACTTTCTAAGGATAAAGAGACAATAAATTCTGCCCTTGAAGAGTTAAATAAGGCAATGGATTCTTTAATAAAAGTAGATTTAAATGCTGTTATTAATATACCAGATAAATATTTGCTTAAGTCCATTCAAAATCAATTAAATAAAACTGGAGATATAACTTTAGGGGATATGTATAGTTTAACTACATTAACATTAAGTGGAGTTGAGGATTTATCAGGCTTAGAAAATGCTAAAAATTTAGAAACTTTAAATATGGATTATAATGAAGTTAAAGATTTAAGACCTTTATCAAAATTAAAGAAGCTTAATACATTAAATGCACAGGAGCAATTTATTGCAGCAGGAGAGTTAAAGCCTTCTAATGGTAAAGTTATAGGTGACTCAAAAGTATATAATAGAGAAGGAAAAAATGTAGCTAAAACTATTAGAGTTGTTGATAAAAATGGAAATACAATTCTAGAACAAGATGCTAAAGATGAATTTACAATAAACACTAAGGATTTATCATCAGGATTATATGGTGTTCATGTATTATTTGAAGATAAAGGTTTTAGTGGAGTAATGTTCTATTTATTTAACGTATAATAAATGGAAAAATATAAAGTTATTTTGCTTATAAATTAATTTTATAATATAAAAGAACTAACTTTTTAAAATAATTTTAATAAAAGATATGTTTAGAGTAGAGTCTATAGAAAGGGATTCTACTCTATATTTTTTTGCTTATGAAAAATTTTTAAGATTAATATAATATGATACAATTCTAAGCTTAATATAAATTAAGAAGGAGTTTTTAATTTTATTTATAATTTTTAAATATTAAACTAAAAATAATAGGGTATCTAATAATAAATGTAATTTTTATAGGAGGTGATAAAAATGGGTAATAAAAATAGAAATAGTAAAAAGAAAATGGCATCTTTAGGTCTTAGAAAAGATGAAAATGGAGATTATAAGTATATTGACCCTAATGATACAACTTCAGAATTTGTTCCAGTAAGGAATCATGGAAGAAAGTCTTCTCATAATTAAAAGATATACTTATAAAAAGTTTATTACTATAGACCGCACATCATTATTAAATTGGTGTGTGGTTATTTTATATTAATACTTTTTAAAGCTGATACTATTATATCTTCATTAAAATAATTTTTAATATGTTAAGTTATTTGTAATATATTGACATAAAAACATAAATATAGTAATATGTTGTGGGAATAAATTATATCAAATATGAAAAGGGAAATAAGGGGGAAAAACAATGCGGAAAAAAGGTAACAAACTTATTGAATTTGTTAGTAAGATCATGGCTTTTGTTATGGCAGTGACTTTATTATCAAGCTTACCTGTACAAAATGTATTAGCTAATGACAGCAAAGAAACAAAGGGAGAAGAGTATGAAATCTATCCAATTCCTCAAAGTATAAAATATGATAATGGCACAGTAACTTTAGGGGCTGATGCTAATGTTGTATTTGAAGAAGGAATTGATGAGGCAACAAAAAACAGACTATTAGAGGTTTTATCAATTAAGGGAATTAATTATGAAGAGAGCAATGAAATAAAAGAAGATAAGACAAACTTTCTAATAGGAATAAATAACTCAGAAGGAGTTGTAGACAAGTACTTTACAGATAATAATTTAGCAAATGATTCTCATTTTGAAAATCATGATGCCCATGTAATATCAGTTAAGGGAAATGTAATAGCTGTATTAGGTAAAAATACTGATTCAGCATTTTATGGTATTACATCTTTAAAAGCAATATTTAATCAATTAGAAGGAAATGAATTAAAGGAATTATTAATTGAAGATTATTCAGATGGTCAATGGCGTGGTTTTATTGAAGGATATTATGGAATTCCTTGGAGCAATGAAAATCGTAAGGACTTAATGAAATTTGGTGGGGATTTTAAGATGAATTCATACATCTTTGCACCAAAGGATGATCAGTATCACAGTCTTAAGTGGAGAGAGCCATATCCTGCTGAGAAGTTAGCTGAAATAAAGGAAATGGTTGATGTTGGAATAGCAACAAAGAATAAATTTATATGGACAATACACCCATTCTTAAAAGATGGTATGAACTTTGGATCAGAAGAGAGTTATAAAGCTGATTTAGAAAAGATAATAGCTAAGTTTGAACAATTATATAGTGTAGGAGTACGTCAATTTGGTGTGCTTGCAGATGATGCTGAGGGAGAAGCTAATAATCAAGTAAAACTTATGGAAGACTTAGAAAAATGGCGTTTACAAAAAGGTGATGTATACGAATTCATATTTGTTCCTAAGGTTTATACAAAGGAATCAGCTGGTGGAGATGTTAATAATGAATACTTAAAAACTATTGGTACAATGCCAGAAACTATTGATATTATGTGGACTGGTGATGTAATACTTGGTTATGTAACTCAAGATACATTTGAATTCTTTGAAGAAGCTGTAGGACGTCAAGCCTTTATGTGGTTAAACTGGCCAGTAAATGATATTAACAATAAACGTTTACTAATGGGTAAGGGTGAGATGTTAGATCCAACAGTTACAAACTTTAAGGGGATTGTAACTAATCCAATGCAAGAAGCTCAAGCTTCAAAGGTAGCTTTATTTGCTATAGCTGATTATGGATGGAATAGAGCAGATTTTGATATGGACAAGAGTTGGAAAGATTCTTTCAAATATATAGAGCCAGATGCAAGTGAAGAATTATATACCTTTGCAAAACACATGAGTGATCCAGCTCCAAACTGGCATGGATTATCTTTAGAAGAATCTGAAGAGTTAAGACCAATAATTGAAGAGTTTACAAGAAAATTATGGGAAAAAGAATCTGTTTTAGATTACAGTAAGGTTATTTTAGATGAATACCAAGAGATATTAGATGCAACTAATAATTTTGCAACTAAATCTAAGAATGAACTATTAAAGAGTGAAATTAAAGGATGGGTTGATTCTTTAAGAGATTTAGCAGAATCAACTATAGCATATATAAATTCAGCAGTAGCTTTTGAAAAAGGTAACTATGAGGAAGCTATGAAGTATTATGTTTTAGGAGAAGATGAGTACACTGCTTCAAGATCTCATAGAACTCCTGTAATAAATGGACAATCTAGACCAGAACCAGGTACAAGACACTTAATACCATTTATTAAGGATTTATCTAAAATCATAGGAGATAATATTGACCAAGTTATAAATCCAGATACTACTAAGTTAACACTTCGTCCTTATACAAATATGTCACCTCTTTATTGGGGACATGTTCAAAATATAGCTGATGGAGATAATACTAGATATTCATGCATGTGGATTCGTAATTCAGCTAAAGAAGGAGACTATGTTGCTGTAGAATTAAATGAGGTAACTAAGGTTAATAGCATTACTTTTGAGCAAGGACAAGATGAAGGAGATGCATTTAACTATGGTAAATTCCAATATTCTATGGATGGTGAAAATTGGACTGATGTAGATGGTGTAGATTATGGACCAAAAATGCATAAGATTGTAGTTGAAGATTTAGATATAACAGCTAAATATTTAAGATTTATCCCTACAAAAGAGATTTTAAATAACTGGATTGCTGTTAGAGAATTCTCTGTTAATAAAAAAGATGAAAATAATATGAAAGTTAATGCATATACAAATGTAGAAGCTTTAGCTAAGAATGAAGTAAGTATTTCAGAGGAAAAAGCTACACTTTCAGATTTAAATGATGTTACTTTATCAAAGGGAGAATATGTTGGAATTAAGTTAAATAAGCTTAGAGAAGTAACTAACATAGTTTCAGATTTCACAAATAAGGATAATTTAACATTAGAAACATCAATTAATGGAGTTGAGTGGGTAGAAGCAAAAACTTTATCAGAAACTATAAATGCTCGCTATGTTCGTATTATAAATAATACAGAAAAGGATGTAACTTTTAATTTAAATAAATTAGAAGCTGAATACTCTAATAATGATGTGAATTTTGATATTAGACCAACAGCAGAAGCAAAGTTTGAGCCTAAGAATTTAATTGACGGAAAATTAAATACAGCATTTAAACCACTAGAAAGTGCACCTAAATCTGGCCAATTAACTTATAGAATTTCTGACAAAACAGATATTAAGAAGTTTACAATAGTACAAAATCCAAATACAATTTCTAATGCGATTGTATCTATAAGAAATGAAAATGGATGGAAAGAGGTAGGGAGTTTAGGAAAGAGCTTTAATGAGTTTAATACAGAAGCTTTTGAAAATGTCTTTGAAATAAAGGTAGAGTGGGATGGATTTGCACCTACTATTTATGAAATAGGACTTTCAACAATTAAAGAAGAGGTTCAAGTAGATAAGTCTAAATTAGAAGAAGCTATTAAGGAAGTAGAAAAGCTTAAAGAGGAAGATTATACAAAGGACTCTTGGAGTAACTTAATAGAAAAGTTAAATTTAGCTAAAGAGGTATTATCTAAGGAAGATGCTACTCAAGATGAGGTAGATAATGCTATAAAGGCTTTAAATGAAGCAATTTCTGGATTAGTTAAAAAAGATGAGACTGAAGGACCAGTAGATCCAGACAAACCAGAAGGACCAATTGATCCAGAAAAGCCAGTTGATCCTGAGAATCCAGATAATACAGAGAAACCTGAAAATCCTGAAGGTACAGATAAACCAGAAACTCCAGACAAACCAGAGGGTAATTTACCAAACACTGGAGGAGCTTCATCATCAATATTCTTACAATTAGGAGTAGTAATGATGGCTTCAGGAGCTTTTGTATTAAAAAGAAAGAAAAGATAATTTTCTTAAAAGTTAAAAGACTTAGAAAATAGTTATATGAGAAGCTGCATAGATTTATAGGTCTATGCAGCTTTTTAGTTTAATTTTATTTATATAAATATTTTTATAGGTTTTTATATAAGGTTTATGATGAAATGTTAAATTTCAAAAAAATCAAGATTATTTAATAATAAATGTAAAAAAATTGTATATGTGAAAGAATTATCATGGATTTTTTTAAGTTAAAATGGTATTATTATAAGCATGATAAAAATATTTTAATAGTAAAATACACCATGAAAATATAAAAAAAATCTAATTTTTATAGGTAGATTTAAGCAAAGTATTAATTCATTGAAACAATGAAATACTTAATTATAAGCATTTCTTCTTTATGTATTTAGAAAGTTCTAAAAACATTTTAAAAGTATAGTGATAATAAATTACTATATAAAGGTTAACTTAATTGACAGCTTTTTGTTTAGCCTGTCTTTTAAGATGAGTTTAAATATAATATGCGCAATAATTAGTTTAAATAGCATTATAACTTTTGTTTTATGTGGATATAGTATAATATTTGTGCATTTTATAGAAAATATAACAATAGAACATATCAATAGATATTTTTATCCCTTGATATGAATAAAGGAAAGGAGAGATTAGGTGTATGAAAAAGAAATTACCTAAGGAAGCTTATGGTGGTGTAAGCGGTAAAGATTATGTTCCTTATTTTACTGGTAAGTCAAAAAATGGAGTTAATCTTCCTGTACTAATAATAGGTATAGTATTAGCTATTGTTTTTGCTGCTTCTACTGCTTATTCAGGTATGAAGTCAGGATTAACTGTTGCTGCTGGTATACCTGGGGCTATTATAGGGTCAGTTTTTGTAGGAATATTTGCACGTAGTAAAGGTATTCTTGGAAAAAACATAACTCAAGGTATGGCAAGTGGAGGAGAATCTATAGCAAGTGGTATGATATTTGTATTACCAGCAATTATACTAATAGGAAGTGACTTTACTTTCTTAGAAGGTGTAGCTGCAGGTGTAGGAGGAGTTCTATTTGGTATAGGATGTCTATCATTAGTTTATAACTATCTAATAGTTGAGGAACATGGAAAACTTATGTATCCTGAGTCAATGGCAATATCTGAAACTCTTGTTGCTTCTGAAGGAAGTGAAGACTCAATTAAATTTATGGGTATTGGATTTGTTATAAGTGGTATCATAAATGTTTTAACAGGATCATTTTTAAACTTAATAAACAATACTGTTACATATCTAGGAAGCAAATTTTATAAGTGGAAGTTTTCTACTGAAGTAAACCCACTTTTACTTGGTATTGGATTTATAGTTGGATTAGAAGTATCTCTTACTATGTTTGCAGGATCTATACTTGCTAACTTTGGTATAGCTCCATTAATAGGATATTTCAGTGATATGGCAGAGAAGAGCATGCATTCATGGAATGACGCTTCAATGTTAATTCACCAAATGGACGTAAATGCAATATCAGGAAGTTACGTTAAGTACATAGGAGCAGGAATGATGCTTTGTGGAGGTATTATAGGTGCTATAAAACTTATACCAACTATAATAGTTTCAATAAAAGAAACATTAAAAGCAAGTCCTGTTAACGAAGAAAATGCTGAGAAAAATAGCGGATCTATAATAATACTTTTAGTAGGAGCTGTATTAGCTTTTGTTATAGGATTCTTTATTTCTAATAGCATTGCAATGGCTATAACAGGAGCAGTTGTTTCAATAATCCTATCATTACTATTCGTAATAGTTGCAGGACGTTTAACTGGTACAATAGGAACATCAAACCTTCCTGTATCAGGTATGACAATAGCTTCATTAGTAATATTAACACTAGTATTCGTTATAATGGGATGGACTGGAAAAGCTGATAACAAAGCATTACTTTTATTTGCTACATTCATGGTTGTTTCAATCTCTGTAGCTGGTGGATATAGCCAATCTCAAAAGGTAACATATATAATTGGTGGAAGCAAAAAAGAAATGCAAAACTCTTTCATGATTGCAAGTATAGTTGGTGTTGTTGTTGTTACTGGAACAATATTAGTACTTTCTAGCCAATTATCAATAACAGGAGCAGACGCACCTTTTGCATTACCACAAGCTAACTTAATGTCAACATTAACTTCAGGTATAATGGAAGGAAACTTACCTTGGCCTATGATAATTGTTGGAGTAGTTATGGCTTTATTCTTATACTTAGTAGACTTACCAATAATGACTGTTGCAATAGGATTCTATTTACCTATATCAACAACTTCTATAATTTTAGTAGGTGCATTAATACGTGTATTTATTGAAAAAATGAGCAAGAGTGATCATGAAAAAGAAGTTAAGGTTTCAAATGGAATAAGTTTATCTTCTGGTCTTGTTGCTGGAGGATCTATTGTGGGATTAATAGGAATAGTTCTACAAGTAACAGGAATAATAACACCTGGAACACCAACTGGTTTTGTAGCTAGCAATGGAATGGCAATAATAGTGCTTATTCTTTTAGTTTTAGCAACTACATTGCCTATTATGAAATCTAAGGTGAAACATTAAGGTGAAATATAATGGATAATGATGAACTTTTAAATATGCGATTTAAAATCTGTGATAATCTTCAGTATGAAGTTGATGAAAATAGAATAGTTACTATTTTAGAAAAACAAGACCATAAGATTCAAAGATTTTTTAGAAAATTGAAATTTAAGATTCCAATGTATAAAAGAACTACTTTAGATGAGTATGGTAGTGAAGTATTTTTACAAATCAATGGAACTAATACCGTTAAGGAAATTGGTGAAGCCTTAGAAGAGAGATTTGGTGAAAAAGTACATCCTCTTTATGAAAGATTATTAGTTTTTCTAAACCACATATATTTAAATTGCAAGTATATTGAAAAAGTAGAATAGATTTTATCTTGTAACCTACAAAAGTCTTTTTATAGATTTTTGTAGGTTATTTTAATTTTAGGATATATTTTAAGTGAATTGTAATTTTGAAAATATTTAACTTAAGGGAGGTTTGAATCCTTAACTATAATTATTAATCTTTTCTTAAATAAGGAAAGTTATTTTAAGTTTATAAGAAATCATTCTTATAATCATATTTATTATTTTTAAGTTATGGAAGAAATATTTAATATTTTTAAAACTATGCACAGAAAATATTGACTAAGAATAAGTAGATGCTATAATAAACAAGACTTGATAATAATTATTAATAACAAATGAAATGATTATTCATCATAAGAAATATAGGACATTAGGATAGGGACATTATTATGAAAAATCAATATGAACTAAAAGATGAAAAAATAGGGAGATTACTTTTAAAATATTCAGCCCCAGCTATACTATCTATGATGGTAACTTCCTTATATAACACTGTTGATAGAGCTTTTATAGGATCTATTAAGGATATAGGAGCCCTTGCCATATCTGGCTTAGGAGTAACTATGCCCTTGTTTACAATATTAGGTGCTTTCTGCGTTGCCATTTCTGTAGGAGGAAGTACTAATATATCAATAAAGCTAGGGGAAGAAAAGAGGGAAGAAGCTGAAAGAATATTAGGAAATACTTTTATATTATCCATAGTTGTTTCTTTAATTATTATGATCTTTGGATTCTCATTTTTAGAAAAAATACTATATTTTTTTGGGGCAAGTAAGGAAACTATTATATATGCAAAGGATTATATGAGGGTAATACTTATAGGTGCATGGTTTAACTTTCCAGGATTTGCTCTTAATAATGCAATAAGAGCTGAGGGAAATCCAAAGTTAGCTGGTAAAATCATGATAATAAGTTGTGTTTTAAACATAATTTTAGATCCAATATTTATATTCTTATTTCATATGGGAATTAAGGGAGCTGCCTTAGGAACTATAATTTGTCAATTCATAGTTTTTCTTTGGACAATGTATTATTTTACCTTAGGAAAGTCAAACTTAAAGTTAAGGATTAAAGGAAAGATATTAAATAAGAATATTTTAAGGGCAATAATCTTAATTGCTTTAACTCCATTTTTTATGGAGCTTGCAGCAGGATTTATACATTTAATAACAAATAGAGTGCTTAAGGATTATGGTGGAGATTTAGCTATAGGTGCAATGACATCAATAACATCTATATATCTTTTGTTTTTAATGCCAGTCTTTGGACTAAGCCAAGGAATGCAGACCATAGTTGCATATAACTATGGAGCAAAGGAGTATAAGCGTGCTAAAAAAACTCTATTAATGACTATAATAATTGCAACTTTAATTTTAACCTTAGGACTTGTACTTATTAGAATTTATCCAAGGGAGTTTATTAATATATTTACAAAGGATAAGGAGCTAATAAATATAGCACTTAATGGATTAAAAATATATACCCTTGCCTTACCTACCTTAGGGGTTTCAATCTTAGGGGCAGTATATTTTCAGTCTATAGGAAATGTTAAGAAGTCAATTTTTTTAAGTTTATTAAGACAAGTTATACTATTTATACCTATTGTATTTATAATACCTAGAGTATATGGACTAAATGGAGTGTGGATTTCACAACCCTTAGCTGATATTTTAGCTACTATATTAATACTTATATTTTTAATAAAAGAATTTTACATAAGAGATAAGAGTTATGCAATTTACATAGAAGAGAGTGCATAGCTAATTAAAGAAGTTTACATAAAAATACTTTAATTACTAAGTGGATAAGAAGAAAAAAGCCTGTTATAATATTTTCTAGAATCTTTAAAAAAAGGAGAAACAAATGAAGTATTATTTAGCACCAATGGAAGGGATTACTGGATTTATATATAGAAATTCTTATGAGAAGTTTTTTGGAGGAATTGATAAATACTTTGCCCCTTTTGTTGTTCCAAATAGTAGTAAAAGTCTTAAAACTAAGGAATTAAGAGATGTTTTGCCAGAGAATAATAAAGGAATAAACTTAGTTCCACAAATACTTACTAATGATTCAGAAGGGTTTATTTTAACAGCTAAAAAGCTTAAGGATTTAGGTTATGATGAAATAAATTTAAACTTAGGTTGTCCCTCTGGAACAGTTGTTGGTAAGAAAAGAGGATCAGGGTTTTTAGCCCATAGAGAAGAGCTTGATAAGTTTTTAGAAGAAATATTTAAAATAGATGATATGAAACTTTCAATAAAAACTAGATTAGGAATGGATAAGCCTGAGGAATTTTATGAGCTTATAAAAATTTATAATAAGTATCCTATGGAGGAGCTTATTATTCATCCTAGAACAAGACAAGATTTTTATGGTAACAAACCTAATTTAGAGGTTTTTAAAGATGCAATTTCTTTAAGTAAAAATCCAGTTTGTTATAATGGAGATATTTTTACCTTAGAAGATCATAATAAATTGGTTGAAGAATTCAAAGAAGTGGATAAAATAATGTTAGGAAGAGGGGTCTTAGCTAATCCAGCCTTAATGAATGAAATTTTAAATAATGAGTTTATGGACAAAAATGTATTAAAAGAGTTTCATGATGAAATATTTAGTAAGTACAGAGAAGTATTTAATGAAGATAGAAATGCAATGTTTAGAATGAAGGAGCTATGGGGATATATGATCTATATGTTCTCAAATAATAAAAAATATGCTAAGAAAATAAAGAAAGCTCAGAAAGTAGTTGATTATAACCAAGCTGTTACAAGCCTATTTTTAGAACAGGATATACTTAAGGGAGCTGGACTATTTAGTAGTGAAGAGTAAGTGAAATAAAACTATTTTAATTAGTATTACTATTTAGTAAATGTATTATAGCTAAATAAAAGGGTTTTCACATATACCTGTAAATTAGAAATGATTTAAAATAGCATCATACAAAAAAACATATAAGAATTTAATAAGTACTTAGAAGTAAAAAATAATTTTAAATCTATCAAAGTATAATTTTTATGCTTTGGTAGATTTTTTTATGCTTAGAGGGTTTATTAAGAAGTAAGCACAAAAAATAATAGGTTTAACAATGTGCTATAATTAAAGAGAGTTTAATTATAAAATACTAAAATTAAGTGATAAAGAGTTAGGAAAAGAAGGCTAAAGACAAATTTATTTAAAAGGAAATTAAAGGAGAACTGTTGCTTAATAAGTTAGCCTTAAATAATAGGTTCTAAATTAATATAATAAAAATTGGAGATAAATTATAATGAATAAAGAAATAAATATGTTGAAAATTTCAGGATATAATGATTTTAAGTGTACTGCAAATAAGTGCAAGTTTACTTGCTGTGAAGGATGGGATATTAACATAGACAAGGATACCTATGAAAGATGGGAGAAGGATGAAAAGGACTCTAATTATCTTTTAAATGGAGTTAAAACTAAAGAGTGTAATGGTAAAGAAGAGTATTTTATAAAGAAGGAAACCTTTGAAAAATGTCCATTTTTAGATTGTGAGGGATTATGCAATATAGTTAAAAGTCATGGAGAAGGATATTTATCAAAAACCTGTCATTCATTTCCTAGGATAAAGAATGACTTTGAAATTAAGAGTGAATTTTCCCTTTCATGTGCCTGCCCAGAGGTTATAGAAATATTAGATAAGATAGAAGAAAAAATACTTATGGAGCCTGAAGATAGGAATAATAAAGAGGGGTTATTAGAAATTAAAAGTGAAAATAAAAATCAAGGAGAAGAGTTATTAGAACTTAAAATAAGAGAGTCTTTAATAAATATAGTAAGTGAAGAGGAATTTTCCTTAGATGAAAGACTACTTATAGGATTTGATATGCTTTTAAACATATTAGAAGATGAAAGTTATACTAGTGAAGAAATATTACTAGAGGAACTAGAGAGGTATAGTGATAATGAATATAGAAAAGAAGTAGCATATGTTTATAATGAAATAGAATTAAATAGAGTTGATTCATTATTAGAAATAAATTCTTTATTTTTAGATATGGTAGAGAATTATAGAGAAGTTTCAAACTTAAAATGCATATTAGAGGATATATCAAATTTTGCAGAAGAAGCTAATATTGAGTCTTTAAGTGAAGAATGGAAGGAATATAAGGAGAATTTTAAAGAATTTAATAAGCTCCTTGAAAAATGTATTGTCTCTAAGATTTATAGCAATTGTATTAGTGATGATATGGAAGATATGATACTTTCTTTTCAGCTAATTATATTAGAGTATTTATTAGTAAGATATGCTGTATTTTTAAATTATTGTATTAATGATGAAAAAATAAAGAATGAAGAGTTAAAAGATTATATTGTTATCTTTTCAAGAATTATTGGAAATAATGCAGAAGCAGTTTTAGAATTCTTAAGTGATGGATTTGAAGATCCAATCTTAGAGATGGGGTATTTGTGCTTTATAACCCTATTTTAAATTAAGTTTTATGAGTATTTTAATTAGAATATTTATTGAAATATGGTAGATAATAAAATTTTGCTATAGGGGCATTTATCAAAATAGCTTTTTATAAAACTTACAAACAGTATAAAGAGAATATGTTTGTAAGTTTTATTATTATATTTTGATACAGCCCATTTTTTATATTATTTTAAAGAAAATAGTTTTTTTATAACTATTTATATTATAGATTATATTGTAATTTTATTATTTACTCATAATAAATAATATGTTGATAATATAATTAAGTAGATTTGGAATAATAAAATATTTTCCATACGTTAAAAAGTTTTTATTACTTTACCATAGAATTATTAGATGTTATTATTATACATATAAGTAAAAATAAGTAAATACTTATGTGAATTTAATAAGGGGGGAAATTAATATGCAATCATTTAACAAAAGGGGGACAGCTTTAGGAGCAGCAATTGCATTTGCTTTAACCTTAGCACCTACCTTAGTAATGGCTGAAACAAGACAAATTCCTGAATCTGAAACAGTAAATGTTGGATTCATAAAAGATGGAGAGAGATCAACAATATTCAATCAAAACTGGAAGTTTTTTAAGGGAGATCCTTCTGGTGCTGAAGGGGTAGACTTTGATGATTCTTCATGGAGAGGACTAAACTTACCTCATGATTGGAGTATTGAAGGAGATTTTACTGTTGAAGGGGAAGCTGAAAGTGGATTCTTATTAGGAGGAACTGGATGGTATCGTAAAGCCTTTGTAGTTCCTGAAAAGTATAATGGTAAGGATTTTACATTAAACTTTGATGGAGTATATATGAATGCTGAAGTATATGTAAATGGTAAAAAGGTTGGTGAGCATAATTATGGATACACTTCTTTTGCCTTTGATATTACTGAAGCTTTAATATGTGATGGACAAACTGAAAATATAATTGCTGTTAAGGTATCTAATCCAGTGCCAACTAGTAGATGGTATTCTGGAAGTGGAATTTATCGTGATGTAACTTTAAGTGTAACAGACCCTATTCATGTTGCCCATGCAGGAACAACAGTGACTACTCCAAAACTTGAAGAACAAAAAGGTGGAGACGTAGATGTAGCTATTGAGACTATTGTTGAAAACGAGTCCAAAGACAATTCTATGGTTACTGTAAAAAGTACAGTAGTAAATTCTAAGGGAGAAGAAGTTAGCGAGGCAGTAATAAATGAACAAAGTATAGGAGCTAATGAAAGTTATACTTTCAATCAAACTGCTATTGTAAATAATCCAGATTTATGGTCAGTTGATAATCCAAATATGTATAAGGTAAAAAGTGAAGTATTAGTAGATGGAAATGTTATAGATACTTATTTTACTGATTTTGGTTTTAGATATTATAATTTTGACAAAAATACTGGATTCTCTTTAAATGGAGAAAATATGAAGTTAAAAGGTGTTTGTATGCACCATGACCAAGGAGCTTTAGGCGCAGCATCTTATTATCGTGCAGTAGAGCGTCAAATGGAGAAAATGAAGGAAATGGGAGTAAATGCAATCCGTGTTTCTCATAATCCTGCTAGTGAAATGTTATTAGAAATTTGTAATCGTTTAGGATTGTTGGTTATTAATGAGGCCTTTGACACATGGACAAATCCAAAGAACGGAAATGTAAATGACTTTTCTAAGTATTTTAATGAAGTAATAGGAGAAGATAATGAAATTTTAAATGGTTCTCCAGAAATGACATGGGGAGAGTTTGAAGCTAGATCTATGGTTAAAAACTCTAAGAATAACCCATCTATAATAATGTGGTCAATAGGTAATGAGGTATTAGAAGGAATTAGTGGAAGTGCATCTAATTATACTAACGTAGCTCAAAATATAATTGATTGGATTAAGGATGAGGATGAAACAAGACATGTTACTATAGGAGATAATAGAAGTAAAAATGGAGATAGAACAGCAGAGGCTATTTCAGAGGTGGTTGATGACAATGGTGGATTAGTTGGATTTAACTATGCAAATGAAGCACAGGTTGCACAGCAAAGAGCAAAGCATCCAGATTGGACATTATATGCTTCTGAAACTAGTAGTGCAATACACACTAGAGGATATTATAAAACAAAGGGAATAGATTATAGTAATCATCGTATTTCAGAGTATGATAATAATCAAACAAGAGTTGGTTGGGGACATTCAGCTAGTGATGCTTGGAAGTTTGTAATCAAAAATGATTATAATGCTGGAGAATTTGTTTGGACAGGATTTGACTATATAGGAGAGCCTACTCCTTGGAATGGTACTGGTACAGGTACAGTTGGTGGAGGAAATGGAGCAGCTCCAAAATCAAGTTACTTTGGTATAGTTGATACTGCAGGATTTGAAAAAGATATTTATTATTTATATCAAAGTCAATGGAATGATGATGTAAATACATTACATGTACTTCCAACGTGGAACAGAGAAGATATAGTTATAGAAAATGGAAATGTTGAAGTAAACGTATTTACTGATGCTCACAAAGTTGAATTATATCTAAATAATGAAAAGATTGGGGAGCAAACTTCAACTGAGCATACAACTGATGCAGGATATAAATACTATACTTTTGGAAATGATTCATTGTATCCAGTATTTAATGTTCCTTATGAGGAGGGTACATTAACTGCTAAGGCATATGACAAAGAAGGAAATGAAATCACAAATACAGAGGGAAGAAATACAGTGAAAACAACTGGGGAGGCTTCAACTGTAAGATTAAGTGCAGATAGAGATACTATTGATTCAGATGGATATGATTTATCTTATATTACTGTAGATATTGTTGATGAAAATGGCAATATAGTTCAAAATGCAGATAACAGATTAAATTTTGAGTTAGAAGGGAATGGAAAAATTGTAGGTGTTGACAATGGAGATCAAACTGATACAGATTCTTATAAACCTACAAGTGATACAGAAGCTTCTAGAAAAGCATTAAGTGGTAAGGCCTTAGTAATAGTTCAATCAACTAAGGATGCTGGAAATATAAGATTAAATGTTTCAGGTGAGGGGTTACAATCTCAATCTATAGAAATTAATACTGTAAATAATGCTGGAGAAGATAAGTTCTTAGAATCTTATGAAATAGTTAAAGATTACTATGTTAATTTAAATGAAAAGCCAGAGTTACCAAGTACAGTAGAAGGAAGATATAGTGATGGAACAACTGAGACTTTTAATATTTCATGGAATGATTATGATGAATCACAATTAAATACTCCACAAGTATTTAAGATAAATGGTAAATTAGAGGGAACAGATGTGGCTGTAAATGTAAATGTCCATGTAATTGGTGATGTGGTTTCAATGGAAAATTACTCAACATTTACTTATGCTGGACAAACTCCTACACTTCCTAAGACTGTTAAAGGATATTTAGCAGATGGAAATGAAAGTGAAGAGTTTAAAGTGGATTGGAATTTAGAGGGTGTAGATTTCTCTGAGCCTAATACAACAGTTGAAGTTTTAGGAGAAGTATCCTTATTAGGTAAGACATATACTGTTACTTCAACAGTACGTGTAGTTGAGGCTTTAAAAGCTGCTGCTAACTTAGCTATAAATAATTCTTCTAACAAAGATGTTCCTGCTTTAAGTCAAAGTTGCGTTTCTACAGCTGATAACTTAAATTCTATTAATAATGGAATAACTAATAATGGTACAGATACAAGAGAACGTTGGACAAACTGGAATGAAAGAGATTTAACTGTAAATGGTGAACCTAAAGGGGCATATGTTCAATTAGATTGGGAAAATAAATATAATATCGATAGATTAGATTTATGGTTATTTACTGATAATATTTATGGAAGAATTCCTAAGAAGGTAGAAATAAGTTATAAAAATGAGGCTGGTGAATATGAAGTAGTTACTCATTCAAATACAACAGAGGTATCATACCTTGCTGGAGAAACAACTTATTTCTTAGATAAAGTAATAAATACTGATAGTATTCGTGTTTATATGCAACAACCTGAAGTAGGTAAGTGTATTGGATTATCAGAGGTTGCAGTATATGAGTATGTACCACAAGTAAGTGCTAATGAAGGTAATAAATTATCTGAAATAAAATTAGATGGAAAAGCCTTAGAAGGATTTAATCCTGATACTAATGAATATACAGTTAATTTAAAAGAATTACCTAAAAATGTAGAAGCTTCAGGGGAAGAAAATGTGGCTGTAACTATATTACCAGTTCATAATAATAAATCAACAATCATTGCTCGCTCAGAATCTGGAGCTAAAAACATCTATACTGTAAACTATGTATTAGAAGAATCTGAAGGGTCAGCAGATATTAATGAGGATGGTTCTATAAATGTAGGAGATTTATCCATAGTATCTAAATATCAAGGAGAGGTTATATCAGGAAATGCTTTAAGTGAAAAATCTGATATAAACAAAGACGGAGTAGTAGATAAAGCTGATATCCAAATAGTTATGGATAAGATATTAGGAGAATAATCTTTTAAATAAAAAATAAGTTGTATAAAAGAGGCGTGTATCAAAATATAATAATAAAACTTACAAACATATTCCTAGAATTACTAGATTTTACTAAGAATTTATAATCATTACTTCGAAAATATCACTAAAGCTTCGAAACTTAAGT
>OGSZ01000258.1_pt1 | contig 25312 bp, 15 predicted proteins | sample 1574331 | NCBI WGS metagenome assembly OGSZ01 (sample SAMN03295853, study PRJEB24534) | human gut metagenome | isolation source: fecal sample 3 from infant 8 | host: Homo sapiens | place: USA: Pittsburgh, PA | collected 2014-07 | reverse complement strand
CTAAGAGCCCGCACGGCGCAAGCCCTGCGGGCTTTTTTGTGCCCTCAATTTGTCCTGCGAAGTCCGAAGAGAACTTATTAAATCCGAACCTTTTAGGCCCATTGATAGGCCCAACGAAAAGCTCTATTGTTTTCGTTGGGCCTAAATGCATGGAGACTCCCATGGCAAGAAAAACCAAGCCGTTAACCGATACGGAAATCAAAGCCGCCAAACCTAAAGATGCCGATTACCAGCTGTATGATGGTGACGGGCTTACTCTGTTAATCAAGTCCAGCGGTAGTAAGCTCTGGCAGTTCCGTTACTACCGACCTCTGACCAAGCAGCGAACCAAGCAGAGCTTCGGTGCCTACCCTGCCGTCTCACTTTCTGATGCGCGTAAACTCAGAGCCGAATCTCGAGTTTTATTGGCAAAAGATATTGATCCTCAGGAACATCAGAAAGAACAGGTGAGGAATTCTCAAGAGGCTAAAACCAACACCTTCTTGTTAGTTGCCGAGCGTTGGTGGAATGTGAAGAAAGCCAGCGTAACAGAGGACTATGCCGACGATATCTGGCGCTCGCTTGAGAGAGATGTTTTCCCGGCAATCGGTGATATTAGTGTCACTGAGATTAAGGCTCATACTCTGGTTAAAGCAGTACAGCCGGTTCAGGCCAGAGGTGCATTAGAGACTGTTCGCCGCCTTTGTCAGCGTATTAACGAAGTCATGATTTATGCGCAGAACACAGGCCTGATTGATGCAGTTCCCAGTGTAAATATCGGAAAAGCGTTCGAGAAACCGCAAAAGAAAAACATGCCGAGTATCCGTCCGGATCAGCTTCCACAGTTAATGCAAACAATGCGTACGGCAAGTATCAGTATGTCAACGCGGTGCTTGTTCATGTGGCAGCTTCTCACCATTACCCGCCCTGCCGAAGCCGCTGAGGCACGATGGGATGAGATCGATTTCAGTGCTAAAGAATGGAAAATTCCAGCAGCTCGTATGAAGATGAACCGAGACCATACGGTTCCACTATCGGATGAGGCTCTTTCTATTCTGGAAATGATGAAGTCACTCAGTGGTGGCCGAGAGTTTATCTTTCCCAGTCGCATCAAACCAACCCAGCCAATGAACAGCCAAACAGTTAATGCCGCACTTAAGCGTGCTGGCTTAGGAGGCGTACTCGTATCACACGGTTTACGCTCTATCGCTAGTACGGCACTCAATGAGGAAGGATTCCCGCCTGATGTCATTGAAGCAGCACTGGCTCATGTAGACAAAAATGAGGTACGTCGCGCTTACAACCGCAGTGATTACCTTGAGCAACGTCGTCCGATGATGCAGTGGTGGGCTTACTTTGTGAAAAAGGCAGATAGTGGCAGACTCACTGACGTTGAATTAACAACATTAAAGCTCACTGGATAAGACCAATTCTTAATCCACACAAGCGAAAAACAGGAGTGTGCGGTAATGGTGCAATCCTGTTATATAAAGTCTAACTCCCTAGGCTTCACGTATGATTCGACCGGACAGCATTGACTCATACTACGAAGAATAAATCCTAAGGAGCCTGCCATTGGTACGTATGCTTACAAACACTCATATGCTAAATCAGGGGGGATAATATTGTTTACCATTGAGACTGCACGTGAAGAGGCGAATAGGTTTCGAAAGATACTCGAAACATGTGATCCGTCAACAACCTACCTTGTACCTCACGGCTTCCCGGTAATGAGTTGCAAGCTTTGCTCAATGTTACTTTCCTTCCACTTTCTGCAATTATGGCCCGAACTGGAATTGAAAGGGGTCACTGGAGTCACCGGTAAAAATGGCGCAATAACTCACTTCTGGCTGGAAGTGGAAGATTACGTTATTGATATCACCGGAGATCAATACAACATCATCAACGCCCGTAAACTAAACGAAAATATCGTAAGAAACAGGCCCTTTATGCCTGTTCACGTCGCTAACCAAAAGGATAGCTATCTCTATAATTTATTTGAAATTAAAGGGAAAGAGCATTTGAGCTATGGCTTTCCGACAATCGGTGATGATTTCATCGATGAGATGGAATGTGATTATCGCCAGCTTGTCAGGTGATGGTGGAAATAGAATCAAGAAATAGATGTAGACCTGCGCTTTATCGGCAAGTCTGCATCATAAGCTCTAAAGGCCTCTCAGCTGCCGTCATATTAACTGGCTAGTGCCAAAGTTACGATAACCGTCATGGGAATCTTTACTGTACGTTTTTGACAGGTAAGCAACACGTAGCAGGAAGTCGTAATAATCAGCACTTAACGTTAACGCATCATCCCGAGTGAACCACGCGCTGTGATTCTTCGGAAAATGCGGGAGATAAGCATATTCAGGATAATCAAGCCCAATGGCGCTGCACCAGGCTTTCTGAATACGGGTCGCCATATTATCAGCATCAGATTCAGTGTAATTCCCCAGATAGGCATAAACCTCTTTGTCAAACAGCAGAATCAGATGGTAGTGAGGATGTTCCCCGGTAACACGCTCTCTGGCCCAGATATAGGCGAGTGGCGCAGACTCACCAGCCCTGCCAGAACGCTTGTGCTCTTCCCTTAGCTGACTCTTAAGGGATTCTATAGCCCGAGTGATGGCTTTCTCATCATCTTTCTGAAAGCATGTCGGCATATCTGGCTCTCCTGGCACATGGGACTGAGCAAACCTCAGATCAGCACGTAATGCGAATACCCGGTTATAGTTTTCCAGATAATCAGATATCACAGCAAGTGATCGACGAAGCATATAGCGTGATATCCGGGAGTCATATTTCTTTTCTGCTGCCAGTAGCAGGGATTCAAATTCTTTTTCAGATAACTCATAAGGTAATTTCATAATAAATTACTCAGGTAATATTTGTTGATTAATGGGTAGCAGTGGGCTACCCATGTGATTAGGCGTACAGTTCCTCTCACAGAGATGGATTATCTATGCTGGTATCTGGTATAGTGATTGGTTCTATTAGTTAACTGGTATCCAGGCATACGTTAATAAGGATATATATTACATATACCGACTAACCAAAACTAAGAAACGATATTATTCGAGACACTCTAACCCGCAACCAGCCAGGGTTTGCGAGCATTATAACTCGTTGATAAATCATAAAAATCACTCTGAAGTTATTCAGGTTTAGCCAGCTTGCTCAGTGTCAGTGATCCGGACTGGTGTATTGGCGTATTGGTCTTAGCTGCAAGTTCGACAGGGTTCATTGTTGAACCGATAAATTTGACATAATTGATACCTGCCTCTTCGAATAACTGCACCATTCCTTTCGATTTAAGCTTTTCCAGTGCTGGTATAAGCCGCTCAGAGCATCTGATGGATCTTGGGCCATTTTTGATAATGTCGTTTCTTCTGAAATCGTAAGAGCCATTTTCTACAAGATGCGATTCCAGCCAGAATAATATTTTTTCTTCATCACTAAGTTCTCTTGTGGAATCAATTTTTGTAATGGAATGATTTACAAACCAGTCAGTCAGATTCAAAGCAGACAACAGATTTTCCCTTACAATCTCTGTCGATTCAGGGTCACCAGTAACCTGAAAAATACCTGCAATCCTGAGACTCTGCTCGATAAAACGAGCGGCTATATCATCATAGTGATACAAGGCTCCGCCAGGCTTCATCTGCTGCTGCAAACTCAACGACGTTTCATCCATTAGATCCTGCGCGTCCGGAGCAAGGGTAAGTGCAATATACTCATCGCCATTTTCTCTTCGCTTAACACCGGCGTCCATAAGTTGTGACATGACAGAATACAGCTCCTGAAGCAGGCTTTCATCCCTGGCACTGTGCTCATTGATGGTGTATGGCTTTGTAATCTGCTCCATATCTATCATCAGGGTACGAGCCAGCAATCCTGTGAATCTGATACTGGCCCTTTTCCGTTTGCTGGAATTGTCATACGGATGAGGCTGCATCATTAATAAAGATGAAAATACATAATTTTCAATAACAAAGCTTTCCCGTGATACCCTGTTAATGGTGACTTTATCCCAACACCAGAATGTATTGAAAGGTGTGGGGTCGTTGTACAAACTACTCGTATACACACCTGCTGCTTCATCGTTAAAAAGAGCTTTATTCTGATACCCCATCCCGATTTCTTTAGTGAGCGCTTCTCTTGTCGGGTTTGTTAAAATAATGGATTTCCTTACTGGTTTCTGCGGCTGGCGGCTGATACACTCTTCAAGTTTTTTGCGTGTTTCAGCCGTATCTCCCCCCTGACTCAGTGCTTTTTTGTAAAGCTTATTTAATACTTTAAACTCAGCCTGCCAGATAATAACCCTTCGTTCATACTCCTCAAGCTCGACACAATACTCGTCTTCAAATCGCCGCTCCCGTTGCTCAACAGGGATCTTGAGCAACCTGTATATTCTTGACTTACCACTACCAGACCTGGAGAGCAATAACAGATATAACGCCAGAGGAAATCGCTGTTTATTGCCCAACTGAACGCAAAACAGATCCTGGCAGGCTAACCCCAAAAATGCTAATAACGTAACGACGATAATCTCAACCGCCACACCTGTGATGTGGTGTAGGTACAAAGTCCATCGCCTGATATGACGTGGTAGAATATCAAACTTCAGGTTAAGTTCATGATTAATTTCATTTTTGTTGCTCATTGCATCATCCTTTATTTTTTTGCAAAAAAATTAAACGGTTCGGGAAGCGATCCACTCGTCAATAGCAGTAGATCGCCAGCCGACAGAGGCAGCCCCCAGCCGGACCGGTCTGGGGAACTCAGCATCGTAATACCTGGATTTAGGATTCAGTTTTTCGTAGATACTTGAGCGCGAGATCCCAAGAATCGCCGTCAACTCAGTCATGCGCAGGATGCGTAGCGGGTGTGTTTTTGGTGCACTAACGTTCGACATTTTCACTTCTCCTGTTGGATGTCTTTGGCTGGATTAGAAATTTGCCATAGCATCTGGGATAGTGTCCGCGTAGAAAAATGGAAACCAACCGGAGGAAGTTCAGTGGCACATGCATTTGCAAAACTGATGTACGACGTCTGTCAGATTTTGGGAGTATTCAGGGAAGGGAGTAAACAGCGGGATATACGAGCATATGGAAGTTTTTGGCGTCATCAGGCGTTTTTTAATCAGCGCTATAATGAGATAATCGGAATAATTGATAAAGAAAGGGTATTCAGTGAAGAAGAACGTCGTAGTTTGTTCTACAAATACGAAATGTTTTATAATCAAATCATGTCTTATCCCGTGTTCAGCACTCTGACCCGGAGCCAAGTATTCGAACGTTATATTCAGCTCGGGGTTTCTTCATGCTTAGCACTTGATATACACAAAACTTTTAACACCACTAATAACGGCGGATTCTACTTTCATATACATAGTTTTTTGTTGAGTGAGCATTGCCCAACACTGGAAAATAATGGAAGGGATATCCTACAAGGAGTGAAAAACTATTTAAGGGATCTTATCAAGTCACCTGACGGGAGTTATAAAAAAGTTCTCAGCCCACTGTCTGAATATATAAGAAATATCAGAAAAAACAGCACACCTATAAAATCATGGATGAATAGTACCATCGATGAATGCATCGAATATTCCCAAATAACATTAGACGAGGATGAGTTTAACAAAATTAAAGGTCAGCTGGATGATTTTAAAGTAGCTTACTCTTCGCTTCGAGTCCTGCTGGCTTTGGAACGAAAGATTGGGTTGACTGAACACCTTTCCAGTTTTTACCGAACCCTTTATCAGGTAGAGGGTCTGAATGACAGCTATTATTTGGCATTACATCAATATCTTTATGAATCGAAAAACTTCGATGAGCGGTTGCTGAAATCTGTAATAGAAGAGTTTCAGAAAAAAGCGACCAAACCTTATTCGATAGAGATAAACGAAGATACATGGTTGGATATCAAGGTCATTTGGCATCTTGTTTTCAGTTCTCTTAAAGGTGACGTGTTTTCTGAATTAGATCTGATAGAGTTGGCTATCAACCTTAAAAATTCTCCAGACTCAGTTGTCCTGACACCTTATCTGACGCTATCTAAAATAATACATAACATTTGTATAGACGATTTAAACGAGGCAAATAAAAAAGCTAATGCAATGTCAATTAATGAGCTACCTCCAGGTTTTATCTCAGCGGCTATTAGTACTATCAAGTTAGCTCTTAACATCAAATTAAATGGAAATACGATAAAAAATGGAGAGTTACTTTCAGATATAAATACAATTTTAACGTATCGCGGCGTTTTTACTGATCATGTCAATATCGTTCGCAAATTTAAACAACCCGATTTGATATTAGTAATGTGCGCCAATAACTTGATAATAATGAGTGCGATAAAACAGTATAATAACATGGTTCAGATGACAAGTTTCTACAACGAGCTTGAACTTTCTGCCATCCACCCACAGTCTATTACAGGTATTCTGGATGAAGTTGAATTTGCATTGGGCAAAATAAATAAACGGCTTGATGAAACCGAGAAAGTTATTAATAGCGAAGAACTGGCCAAGTTAATTATAGATGAGAAAATATTAACCGTTCGGGAGTGCAGACAAAATCTCGTAAGCTATTTGAATGAATTTACATTGTATAACTGCATTCTTAACCTAAATTATATTAAACCTTACCTGACACTGCCTGGGGAGAAGTTGGTGCATATTTACGGACTTGTCGGTAATTCAGATGAGCGTGTAATTAAGCGAGAATTTTTAGCTGAAGCTATCAGAATTGTTAATGAGAGAGAAGGTCAAATTAAGCCTTTAGCTGAAGGTGAAAAAGCTCAAAAAATGGCGCTAATACACGACCTGAGCAGTGAGCTTTTCAAATATGATGAGTGACCCCCTTTATCCCTGCTACAGCTGCTACATGTAGCAGCTGTAGCAGGGATGTGTGTTTCATTTTTTATTTTTCTGCTCGCAACTCTATGATAAATATACTACCCCCATATATTGGCTATTTTATAGCCTTCAAACAATATTCACCTAGTTCGTTACAGATATCATACAAACCTCGAATCGCGATATGCCGATGAGCCACAACCATTTCGTAAGTCGTAGATGCTACCCGATCCCTTTAAGCTATATTTTAATAGTGCCATTAATCACCACCTCCTATGGAGGTGGTTTAGGCAAAAAAAAGCAAATTATCATCCTTTCAATGTTTTTCAACTATTGAAGAAAGAAATCCACAGTCATGAGGCTTATCAAAACCAGAGGTGCTTTTGATATATTCAGTAATCAGCGCACCAATAATCTTAATTGCATCTTTGTTAGTTGTAATGAAGCCCAATGGCATCGTCACAGGCAGCGTTTCTGGTTGAGAAATATGATAGATAACGGCAGATAACTCATCCTCAAGATGAAGGATCTCAACATTACCATCTAACAGTCCTTCTACTAGCCCTTTAGCGCACGCGTGGAATTGCCCAAGTTCATGCTTCCACTGTCTGGCAACCCGGGCATCAACTGCATCCTGGACGGGTACGTACAGCACCGGTTTATACAGCCGCTTATCCTTCGTAGCCGACCTGTTAAGAAAATCGCTCAGGCTTGAGATAAATCGGACGCTCTTTGACCAGTAAGGATCTGATGGAGCTACCCAGACGAACGGGCTACCGCCATAATCGGTTTTGTCTCTGATACGCTGATTGAGCACCGGTGCCAGAGCTTTCTGCAGCTTTTCCCAGTTGTTTTTAGAATAAACCGGGCCTAAAAAAGTCGTCCTGCCAGAGTCTGAGTATTCTTCCAGCGCCTGCATATCCTTGATAAATAATGGATTAAGTTGATTCGTTTTAGAGTCAAACAGCTTAAGCGTAAGGTCATCGTTTATGGATACCATGGCCTTAAAAATACTCATAGTATTGTTATGCCGTGATAACCTAGCTATCTCAACAGCCATTAACTCATGAACACATTCCGAACTGTTTAACTGTTCATAGTCTTCACGCTCGACAGCCTTACCATCGTTATCCATTTTAAATTCCGTTGTTAAACGGAGCGGTATTTGCCGCAGCTTATTAACAGAATTAACTGTATAGATAGAAGGTTGTTCTTTTCCGCCCTGAACCTGCAAGTGAGACAGAAAACCTTTATCCAGGATTTGATTAAACTGGTACTGAAAGTGCTTCTCAACCAGTTTCTCACTTTGAGAAACGTTGTTGTCATCAACCTTTAATGTTAACCCTCCCCTCCAGTGGTCCTGGAAAGTTTGGTTGCTGAAGCAGCTAAATGTGGCTAAATCAAAGGATAAGGTACCACCACTGTCCTGGATAGTTGAAAGGTGCGGTATCTCGCCAACCTCAGAAAAATAGCCATTTGATTTGTCGGTTAAAGTCAGTCTGCCGTCTGAGGAGAGCGTCAATTCGCCACGCTGCACAAGATCCGAAATCGCCTCCTCTGTCTCACGGTGGGTCAGGCCGAAATAGGTTGCTATTTGTGCTTTGCTCATCGAGGCTACATGAACAAGTCTTAGCACAAACTCTCGGATGAATGGCAGCCCCTTCTGGGAAACATAGGAAAACTGAATGTTAAACCTCTGTGCGGGCAGCAGGAAGTCAACCTCGTGATAGGTTACTTTGTTATCAGATATCATTTCTTTTTGCCTCCCTGCTGAGCGGAGAGGAACCTGTATCCAGCTTCCTGACCTCGTTCAGCCATATAACTTACAACTGAGCCTAATGGCAGTTCTTTATTGTTTCCCTTCCAGATATCGGCATTACCCACAATCAACAGGCGATCCATTGCGCGTGACATCGCAACATTTATACGGTTTGGAGCTCGTAAGAAACCTGGGCTATGCTGCTTATCCGAACGCGTCAGTGACAGGATGATGATCCGGTTTTCCTTACCCTGATAACTGTCAACAGTGTCAATTTTAACAATGTCCTTAAATCCCTCGCTCCAGATTTCCTGATTGAATTTCTGACGGAGCAACCGCTTTTGTTCGGCATACATACATATCACGCCGATAGCGGCTTCATCTTTGTTAACGAGCTTTGAAAGCTGTGCGACAAATTCTTCATTCTCTGACACCTGTTTAAGTACAGAAATAATCTCGTCAGCTTCACATCGGTTGTAAATGCTTGTTCCGCGATCTTCAAGATGATGTGCCCGGTGGCCCAGATTAGCAGTATCAAGCCAGGTTACGACGCTACATAACGCTTCTGGAGCGTGCTGATAGACATCCGGAATTGCCCGTTCTCCATTCAGAAGCTTCCTGTCATAGAACGTCTTCGATACGAGATCACCAATCGGTGGAGCCATACGGTACTGGGTCAGCAGAGCTGCACTCGCTTGCGCACCATAAGCAGAGTTGAAGGCACGGGCAAAGTCACTTCGTAATACCTCGTCAATTTCAGTGCGGGAGTTATTGATACCCAGCTTCCTCGCTAATGCCGCCTTGTGGGCATCTGAGTACAACGGGGGAAGCTGCAGGTGGTCACCCACCAACAGGACGCGTCGGGCTGACTGCATTGCAATGGCCAGTTCACTTGCAATCGAGCGCGCCGCCTCATCAATGATCACCCAGTCGTAGATATTCTCTTGAATGCCAATGTGCCCCTGTCCAATACCAACGCATGTACCAGCCACTAACTGCCTGGAGCGCGAATAAAACTCGTCTAGGTTCACTCGCTCCCCCGACATAGCATCCTGCATATCACGGGATATTTTAGCTAATGCCTTTACTCGTCTTGCCTCATCAGGTCTGACACCATACTCAGTACACAGCTTGGAAATCAGAATGTCTTTTGCTGCAGAGACCTTCGCGCCTTTGTCCAGGTTAATCCCATATTCCTGACTCAGCCTGGAGCGGATGGAAAAATCGAGTTCGACTGCAATTTCTTTCAGTTCACCAATCTCTTTTGAATCCGTTAAATCGTTAACCTGATAGAGCAATTTCTCAAGGTGATCGATTTGTCTGAACAACCTGAGATCAGCAAGTACAACACCCGAAATAAAACCCGGTTCCAGACCAATGGCTTCACTCAACGCTTCAACACGGTACTTAATTTCAGCATTGAACAGTTCGCGCTTCTCAGTTGTGATTGCGTTTGAATACACATCTTTCAGGCCAGGGGAAACGGCTCCTTCCCGGTTGCTGAACCTGACAACGTCCAGCTCTGTACCAAGCCGGGAACAGTGCTTTCTGATGCGCTCGGCTGCTGTATTCACAGCCTCGTGTGACTGGCTGACCAGTAAAATGCGTTTGGTATTCTGTTTCTCGATCAGGTAGTGGACAAAGGCCGCGATGAACTCGGTTTTACCGGTCCCCGGCGGCCCCTGCAGGAGGGAAAGAGGGCCATTGTTGACCAGTTTGTTAAACGCCTTTCTTTGCTGTTCATTTAGACTGATCTTGTTTCCGTGCTGATCTTCACGGTCGTATCTGGCAAAATCGTCATCGCTGAGAGTGATACCATAATTTTGAGCCATCTGTTTGCAGGATGGGTCGAACAGGTCAATTAAGTCAGGCAGCACACTTTCTCGATCTAGGAGACGTTCCAATGCGCGTTTACGTTTCTGATACGATGCCCGATCCTGCCTTGTACGGAAGAAGACAATATCAGAATCCTTCAGCCTGTAGGCTGCTGAACGCACTTTGACCAAGCGGATCTCTTTGAGCTCTGACTTCTTAAGTGACACCTCACCTATAAATCGCTCAACACCTTCCTGATCGACCTGTAAGGCTTCGACTTCATCACTACTTCTGAAAGCGCCAAGTGGATCAACGTCTGCAGAGTAAGGGAGAAGAAGCTCTCCATGAGCATCTGCAACCGGGACCACCTCCCCGCTGACTTCAATGTTTGGATAGGATTCTGTTTCAGTATCCAGAATGGCGCGCCACAGCTTCACCGTCGGGATTTCCAGCACTTCTTTTAAAGCAGGTTCAAGCGCTTGCTTATCAAGTCTTGCAAAGGCATCTTTTAGCTGAAGCGTAAGCGGATCCTGTTCCTGAACGTCTTCAGGAGCGGCAATCAACTCGATTGCCCGCGTAAAAGATTCTTCTTCATTAAGCAATACTGTCAACGCCGACATATCCTGCGGTCTACCGGGAATAATCCTGATGCCAGTACCAATTTCGAACTGACTTTCATCAATATCTTGCTTACGAATTGTGGCGCGAGCCCTTGGCCTGAAACCATGAATCAGCGTCTTCTGCTCTTTGTTGAACACTGCAGTAAAACTGCCACCTATCCCGGTGAAAGTCACTTTTACTTCAGCTGGCGCTTTAGGATTTGGCTCAACTTTGACATACAGATGCCCGTTATCAGGCAGGACAGAGATTATTTCATCGGTGTTTCCTACAGTGATATCTATCAGGGGTTGTTCTGGTGCCTGGTCATTACTGTCTATCGCTTTTTTAAACCGACCTAAATCCTTAAACCCAAAAACCGGATCTTCCAGCTCTGCTCGGATGGCATTCGCAATAGTCGGATAAATGCCTGATTCCTGCCCCCATGACAAACCTAACAACTCGCAGGACATCTTCATCACTGCATAGTTGTCGCGTTCAAAGGAAGTACAATTATCGATATATTCAGGGCTGTAGCTGTGGTTTTTAGTTTCGTCACCAGACGGTGAAAAATCGGGGATATCGATGAGGAAAAGAGAACGACTCTGTGTCCCAAGCATCACATTACCAGGATGGATGTCCCCGTGAGAAACACCCAGTCCGTGCAAGTGCTCAACGGCGGCGACAAACTTATCAATGAGGTCGATTTTTTCATCATCTGGGACCGCCATGTTATCCCAGGTTTCTCCCAGTACCTGATCCGTGACCAGGTACAGACTTGATGATTTGGATGCAATACCGAATTCACGAATTTCAGGCAGATACGTTGGTTTAACTAAAGAAAGCTGCTCAACCTGTTTTAAAAACTTCATAACCTGGAAGTTTACTGACGGATCGTCTCCCTGCCCCCCAACGTTCAGCCAAGCCTTCACGACCCTTCCACCCGAGATATAAACTTCTTTGTCGGATGTTTCTACCAGAAAGTCATCGTCTTCCCGGTACTGACGAGAGTGGTTGATAGCATGCCGATAAGGGTCAAGCTCAGTATCATCAAATGTTGGGATAGCCTTGCCCGCAGGTTCGGCTTGTTTCAGGACATCAAAGAATTCTGTCGCGGAAGCAAATTTTGCAGCAACGGCATCCAGTAATACATATGAATACCAGTGCTGGCTGTTTAGCATACTGTCCTGTACTGTCTCCAGACTCTTGGGAGACATGCGCTTACCGCTTAACAAGTGCCAGGCTACAAGGCCCAGGGCATGAACATCCTGCTGAAAAGGCGTAAGCTCGCCCCCATCAAGCATGTCTTTTACCTCGACTGCACCTACGGATAAAAGCTTACGGTAATCGCCTACCGTTCCGGCTGGTCGGTGGTATGCCGAAATAAAGTTCGAAAGGGCAACTTCTTTTGAAGGTGAAATCCACAAGCTATGATCGGCGATATCCCTGTGCGCAATTTTCATCTCATGGAGATCGCTAAACTTCGCAATGAGCAATTTAACCACATTCAACCGGTCCAGATCTGAAAACGCCTTTCCATACTTTCCGATGAATTCGTTAAACCGAACATGACCCGGCGGAAGCTCATAGACTTCACTGTACTCGGCAGTCACTTCGTCTTTCTGAAAACTCGTCAGAGATCTCAGACAGTGGTTATACAGGTCGCGGTTCTGGTGATTGATGTGCTGTAACACTTCACGCTCACGTGAAACGATCTCAGCTCTTCCTTCCGGCGTGTACGCTTTCGTCCCTTGGATGTTCCGGAAATTCCATACCCTGAGTAATGCTTCGCTATTTACCGATATTTCTGATTTTGCTAGGTATTCCCGATACACCTTTTTAGGATGTTCGAAAATCATATCCTTAGCTTCGAAGCCATTAACCCGCAGGGCTTTTGCCGCTGTCTGAGGCCCTAAGAAAAGGGTATCAAAAAGGGGAAAATCTTTGTTTAGAACTTGGGAGCTTGGATGGGGTCTGAAATAGTTGTTGAATGTATTGCGATCAGCAAATTTAAGAAAATCTGTTAACGAGATTGTATGGTGAAGTTGCTCTTCCGGTAACTCACTGAAGTCCGCATTGCCAGTCATCACAACAAAGAAATGTACAAATGGAACATAGCCTTTGTTCGTAAAACGATCTGCCAGACGCTTGAGTTTGTTGTCCAACGTGAACTTTTTGCCACGGGTCACGCTTACTGGCGAGCGTCCCATGTTCTTATCACCCTTATACCAAGTCTCTCCGCGCGCAGTTACGGGCTGATGGTTCCAGTCCTTCAACTCAACTATGATCACATTACAATGCGTAACAATGACTAAATCAAATTCACCTTCTTTTTTTGCCTCAACAAAACGAAAACCTGCATAACCTTTCCAGGGGAACATTCCGTTGCCGGTATAACCATATCTTTGTAGCTGCTCGCCAATAGAACCTCCACGAACAGGCTTGTCAGACATAGATAAATTATCCGAAAACGCAGCCTTTATTTTCTCAATAGCTGCCACTTCTTGCTCTTGTAAACCGCCATCCCACATTTCTACTTCCAACGGAATCTCCCCTAGGACTTCAATCTGATTTATCTAGTGATCCTGACTAATCATCTCAGTAGTGCTTTGTAGCTTAAGTAAACAATGCCCACTATCGCCGTTATTCTCTCTGGAAATAATATCCCTGCGAACTGCATTGGCTATTTTCATCATAATGCGTGAATTCTGCCCTATGCCTTCACCAGTTTCGCAGACATGGGGTCATAGACATACCCAATGATGCTACCATCCTTAATACGTGCAACAGCCTCATCGATAACGAATAACGGAACAAGAAACCATTCCTCGGGCTGCACTGGATGGCCGAAACGGTCGTTAATGGTAATTTTAAGCCGTGCGGGTGCAAACAACCTGTGAAACAGGTTTTCCATCCGGGTGCGGTTGATTCCTGCGAGCTTGTATGAAGCTACCACCTCGACCTTCGCTAAGAGATAGGTGGAATCGTGTTCAGCATTGGCAATACGAGTCTCTACCTTGCCACCAGTCACACCTATCTTGTGGATGACATCACGATGTTCAGCCACATAGGGGTTATCAGATAGCGAACGCAACACATAAATGGTGCCGCTTTCTAAATCGCTCTCTTCTAGAGCATCACTGAATAAAGGCCCCATGTCTGGATCGGTAATTCGGCGTGCTGTTTCGTCTTTATACAAAGCACGAACCAATGACAGCCGAAGTAGGTTGCTTTCCGTACCATTCGAGTAAATAACACGCAGCCGAGCATCTTTCTTCCCCTGTGGTGAATCGAACTCTTCACCTTCATCAGCCACATAAGCCGTTTGACCATCCAGGATGAACCAATGGCCCACTTCAATCGTTGCATACTGCCCAAAAGGTCGGGTCACTCTTAACCCTGAACTTAGATCACTGCGCACCTGCTCAAATAGCGGTTTGAACGCATCAAAATCCTCGCACGATTTGCGATCCGCGATCCCTTGTACAGCACGCTTTTCGGCGCTAGCACGAACATGACGCAAGACTGTAATATCGTCCTCGCTGGGAACATCAGCCAGTTCGGCAGCCAAATTATCGATATCGATAATTTCGTCCGCTGACTCCGCTACCTCCCCCCCTCCGGCCAATAAGCCATGATGATCCAGCGGCTCAAGCAAGGCACGGTAGTCTGGGAGAGTGCGCAGACGGTCGAGTCGCACTGCATAGAGGCGCTCGAAGATCTCACGCTCTTCACCGTGTTGCGGCGCACGCCCATGTTGGTCAGCGAAGCGCTGGATTTCCTCAAAACCTGCGATGATGCGTTCTTCGCTGGCTGGACGTCCTTTTTTCTTCTCAGAAGGTGCAAACTCGGCAAGTTCATTAGCCAAATCGTCTAGCTCAGATTTACTCATAACGCCCCTCCGACCTGAAACGCATAAACGCGGCTGCGCCTTCGGCAAGGTGTTTTTCCCAAGCATCCGGCGACGTTAACGATGGGAGGCGTCCACGTTCACGTTTGAATTCAGCGGCACGCTTGGCGATCACTTTGGCATCTTCAGGCGTGATAGAGGTACGCTTGGCCGAGATGGCCGCCGCGACCTGCTTCAAACTATCTTCGCTCATCGTCTTAGCAAGAATGGCATAGGCTTCACCGAAGGGATTGATGCGGTCGATAAGATCTATGTCTAAATCACGTACGTCCATCGCAAAGCGACGCACTCCGTCGATAAGGGCAGTGTTAAGCGTCCCATCGTTCTCGCTGGTGGCAAGACGCTTGGCCTGCTGCGTGAGATTAAGGGCGGCAATAGCGTGCTGACGCACAGCCTCCTGATCTTCAGCGTCAAGTTCAGGGTACTTTTCTTTGATGATCTTCCCCATACGAACCTGTGTTAATTCTTCAGGAATGAGCTCTTCGTCGAACAGTCCACGTTCGATGGCGGGCTTATCTTGTACAAAGGCCGCGATCACTTCATTTAAATCTTCCTGGCAGATGCGTGCAGCTTCTTTGCTCCTGGGCTCGGCAAGTCCCTTAATCTCGATTTGATACGTCCCAGTCTGCTCATTAACACCAAAATTGCAGTTATCCGGATCATACCCTCCTTCACCATAATCAAAACCTGGGGTCGGACCACTTTCTGGGTTCTTAGGCTTGAACTCGAAGCGCGGAGCCAATACTTGCTCCATCAGCAGGCTTGCCGCGATGGCTTTCAAGGTATCGTTGACTGCTTCGGTGACAGCCCCCTCTACAGCATCTGGCTCTGCGATCAGGTTAGTAAACCTTGCGCGGGTTTTACCCGGCGCGTCGCGAGTGGCGCGACCGATGATCTGCACGATCTCAGTCAGGCTGGCACGGTAACCAACGGTCAGCGCATGTTCGCACCAGATCCAGTCGAAACCTTCCTTCGCCATACCAAGTGCAATAATGATGTCCACATAATCACGGTCTGTCTTCATTTCTGCAGCACGGAGACTTTCCTGAATCTTGCCCTGGAAGGTTGGGTCCACCAGATCAGCAATACGTAACACGCGTCCATCGAGGCATTTGACTAGCTGAAAACCAGTCACAGGGTCCGCTCCTTGCCAATCGCCAAGCTCGCCGAGAATGTGCTCCACCTCTTTGATTTTATCCTTCGTGCTCTCGCGCGAATTGACGTTGGGAATATGGATAATGGTCTTCTTGTCAGGATCGAGTACATTGAGGATGTCATCGACGTAGGAACCACTGTAGAAGAAGTAGCCGATGTCGAGTTGCTTGAGATATTCGTAGCCGTTAAGTTGTTCGTAGTAGGTGTAGGTGACGGTATCGAACCTAGACTCATCCTGAGGAGCCAACACGGCCTCCGCATCACCCCGGAAGTAGGATCCGGTCATGGCAACGATGTGCGTCTTGTCCCGCGCGATAAACTGCCCCAGTTGCTGACCAAGCTTATTATCCGGGTTAGCTGACACATGGTGGAATTCATCGACCGCGATCAGGCGATCGTCAAACACTTCTATGCCGTAGGCATCGACCGCGAATCGAAAGGTTGCGTGTGTGCAAACAAGCACCTTGTCGCTACTTTCAAGAAAAGAACCGAAAGATCTTACCTTGCCACCGTTGTCGTTACCTGGCGCATTGCATAGGTTCCACTTAGACTCGACATGCCAATCAGCCCAAAATCCAAACTGCGATAGTAGTTCATCGTTGAAGCTAGCACCGATGGATTTCTCTGGAACGACGATGATGGCCTGTTTGATCCCCTGATTTTCGAGTTTATCGAGTGCAATGAACATCAGGGCACGACTCTTACCGGAGGCAGGCGGCGACTTGATGAGAAGATATTGTTCTCCGCGCTTCTCATAGGCCATTTCTTGCATAGGCCGCATTCCAAGGGCATTGGCCTTGGTCGAAGCTCCGTTGCGTGAGTAGGTAACGGAAACGGACGGTACTGATTTAATCTTATTGCTCATGCATTGATTCCCACTTTAACGCTTCTTGCTTTTAGCCGGTGCGGTTGAAGCGGCTATCTTAGTATAGAGGTCGAACAACTTCTCAAGCCGCTCTGTGTCATTCTTAAATCGGCGGCCAATGTAAATGCGCTCAAGCACTTCGTCGTTACGCTCGTGCGCCCCCCGTAGATCGGCAGGCATGTTAGCGGGATCGTATAGTTGCGCGATGGTTGCAGGAAAATGATGCTCACGCACCAGAAGTATGTCCTCTGCGCAGCGCGTGAGGTCAGCCTTATTTTTCTCGGTTAGAGTGGGTACTGGGAACGTATTCCACCCCAAAGTATTGGAGTACCGAAAATCTGTTTTCAGCTTGCCGCAGACGGTGGCAATCCAGACCAAATGCAAACGAGATGCAATGAGCGCAAGGTTCCAAAGCGGGGCGTCGTAGAGAGCAAAGGCGAGGTTGCTAACTACCGAATGATTATCAATCAGTCCAACAGGAAGATACTCTCGCCCTTCCGATGAAACACCCGGCAGAATTAGCGTGTGCTTGCTACCATGGTACATCTCGCGAAACTGATGAGCCCGTGATGCCAACTCATTCGTACCAGCATCTTTACTTTTGAGCCGCATTTCCCTAACGCCATCAATGCGAACACGAATAGACGCAATCTCCAAAGCTTGCGGCAATTTTACATCAGGAATCCAGAGACACTTACGTACAACTCCTCGAATAAACTCGGCAGAGCCATAGATACGCCGAAGAAATGTCTCTTCATTCTGCTTGCTCAAACCGAGCGAAGCCGCGTCATCCGCCGATAACAAAAGATTTCCTCCATCGACAGGCATGTTACCGAAAGACATATCGGGCAGGCCTGATATGCTCTTGCGCTGGCCTTCGACTACAACATCCTCACCAACACTCAGATAGGGTGTGATATTTGTCGCCTCGCGCACTGTAGTTTGGCCATTGCGGTCCAAGTCGTAAAGTAGCCTCGTCTTACTCGCATCTGTAGAAAGGCCAACGATAGCGACTGTTACACCCGCGTTGTGCGCAGCAAGGTTCGTCCATTTGAAGCTGGAGTGCGCGAAGCGAATGTGGGAACCACATTTGAAAATTGCTGGCCACAGGATAGGAACAATTCGACCTTGGCAGATAGAGTTAGTGCTAACGAAAGCCGAATCCGTCGGTGTGGCTTGCGCGTAGGCAGCTGCTTTCATGAACCAACCACCAACATAATCGATTTGCTTGGACGAAATACCATAAGGTTCAAATACCGAAGCCAAATCCTCCTTCTGCTCTTTAGTCTGCGTTTGGCTACCTTTGTAAGGCGGGTTGCCACAGATGTATGTCTCCCCACCTTCGTTCTGAAAGTCAATCTCTGCTTGACCGAGAGGCGTCTCAAAGAGGTTATCTGCCTGCAACTTCACACCAATTCCGGACGGAGGGCAAACGCTCAACCAATCAATCCGCAGTGCATTGCCACATGTAATCCAATTATCATTACGCAGAGGAAGAAACTCGGCCAGCGCAAGTTTTAGTCCTCGGTATACCACATCGCACTGATACTCAGCGATAACTAGCGCGAGACGGGCAATCTCCGCTGGAAAGTCTCGTATTTCGATCCCGCGAAAGTTGGTAAGAGGGATGTCAGATGCATTATCCACCTCGCCACGTCGTCGATTAATCTCGGCCTCGATGGCGCGCATTTCCTTGTACGCAATGACTAAGAAGTTCCCAGATCCACATGCTGGGTCAAATACGCGGATTCGCGCCATACGCTTGCGCAGATTGAGCAGCATGCGCGGATTTTCACCGGCTTCATCAAGTTTCGCCCGCAGTTCGTCGAGGAATAGAGGGTTAAGCACCTTGAGTATATTGGGGACACTAGTGTAATGCATGCCCAACTCACCACGCTCTTCGTCTTCGGTAATGGCCTGAATCATCGAGCCAAATATGTCCGGGTTGATTCTGGTCCAATCCAAATTGCCAACGTGTAGCAGGTAGGAGCGCGCGATGCGGCTAAAACGCGGCACCTCGACACTCCCCGAGAACAAAGCACCATTAACGTAAGGAAACTCGGTAGCCCAGCGCGGAATACCAACTACAGTTCGCTCTTCTCGTGGGGTGTTCATAGCACGAAACAGTGTGGCAATGACCTCATGCATATTAGAAGCATCGCGCTCACTCATTTGTGCAATGGTGTCAGTAAAGCGCCCCTTGCCTATAAATATCTCAGTGTCTTCGGCGAAAAAACAGAATATTAGACGCGCCATAAACTTATTCATGTCATGACGACGCTCCGCAGTACCCCATTCAGGGTTGTCTTTCAGCAGTTCAACATAAAGGCGGTTCAGGCGGCTGGTAGCCCGGATGTCAAAGGCGTCTTCGCTGATCTGTCGAACAGTGCTGATACCTGCCAGTGGCAAAAAGAAACCGAAGTGATCAGGAAAGTCTTTAAAGACACAAGCGACAGTCTGGCCGCTGATGAGGTCTTCAGCTTCGAAGTCTTTTCCGTCTGTGGCGAGGATGAATTTGGCCTTGGCCTTTCCTGTTGCCGGGCTGGCCTTGAGTGAAGCCAGCATTTGTGTTACTTGCCCTTCTTCACTAGCCAAAATGTGAATGTTATTGGTCTGAAGAACTCCGCCCAAATCGGACTTATTCGATGCTCCGGCGCGCAAGCGTTTGATAGTCGTTTCCTTATTACCAAAGGCTTCAAGGAAAGCATAAGGAAACTCAATGGGATCAAAGGGTTGCTCCGCAAGATCCGTGATGGCTTGTTCAATTTCTACGGCGTTCATTTGCGTACAGCTCTCCATTGGCATGTGACCGGCCTACTGCTACTGGTGTGCAGTAAACTCATGTCAAATCCTAGGTTTTCTTGGAAATTTTTGACCGCAAGTTTAACAGAATAGAACCCAGCGCTGTAGCAGATTCAGCCTCAGGTTCTCGTTTCACAAAACCCTTTTATGTATTTATGTTGAGATTTTTAGCTTCGAGATAAAATCAAAAAATATACAAAATTTCATGCGCTTATATGCTAATGATGTCACGGTATATTAAGCGATCGCATATAAGTAACTTACGTCATTCTTTCTGATGTTCTTAAAAATTCTCAGATCGCCTCAGAAACCCTCTTCAGCACAGGAAATGACTTTCCTGCAATCTGTCGAACCAAAGGGGCCAACGGTTCTTGTCTCGCACAGGCAACTCGGTTCACTCTATGTTCTATCTATATTGAAGTACTAATTTCGATATCTAAACCTAGGAGTAAATGTCTACTGTTGGCAAAAGCTGCCAGTCACCATGAGCGTTATTTTAAAAGTGGCACTGCTGCAGTTACATGCTCCTGCTTATTTTTCAAATAAATTCAGATAGATATCATCTACGTGAATCCCCCACATCCTTTACCGGATCGTGGGGTCTTTTTTTCACACAGAGATATTCGTATGCAAAAATCTGACGGCCTACAGGCTTTTGAAAAACCGCTGGCGTCACTGCCACACACGCTTCGCTACCTTATCCTTGAGCGTTTTCGCAGTCTCACGCAGTACGAGCCGGTAATCGGCATTATGGGTAAAACCGGGGCGGGAAAATCGTCGTTGTGCAATACCCTGTTTGCCAGTGAGGTTTCACCCGTTAGCGATGTGGTTGCCTGCACACGCGAACCCTTGCAATTTAGCCTACAAGTGGGCGAGCGCGTTATGACCCTTGTTGATCTACCAGGTATGGGGGAAAGTAGCTTACACGATGCTGAATACGCCGCCCTATATCGCGAACATCTTCCTCGGTTGGACCTGGTGCTATGGCTGATTAAGGCCGATGACCGGGCACTGGCGGTGGATGAACATTTTTACCGGCAGGTGATTGGTGAAACATACCGGCATAAGGTGTTGTTTGTTATCAGTCAGTCCGACAAGGTTGAACCCACTTGCGGTGGTGAAAAGCTGTCTACAGTGCAGAAACAAAATATCAGCCGAAAAATCTGTCTGCTGCATGAGCTGTTCCAACCTGTAAACCCTGTCTGCGCGGTGTCGGTACGTTTGCAGTGGGGGCTGCGGGTGATGGCGGAGCGGATGATTCGTTGCCTTCCGCGTGAGGCCAGTAGCCCGGTAGCGATACAGCTCAGTGCGCCACTTCGTACCGATGCCGTTAATAAAAAAGCCTGCGACGATTTTGGTGAGACGGTTGGCTCGGTGTTGGACACGGTAAGCAGCATGCCCCTGATATCGGCTCCGGTTCGGACTATTATCAAGGCTGTACGTGACACAGTGGTATCGATCGCTCGTGCTGCCTGGAGTTTTTTCTTCTGAATACTCCCCCTTAACTCGTTGTTTCCTTAGCCCTGCCGCGACTATGCGGCAGGGCTTTTTTGTCTTTATTTTCCATTATGAGGAGTCTGCTTGTGACCCGTCTGGCTTCGCGCTTTGGCGCAGTAAATCTTATCCGTCGTGACCGCCCGTTAACCCGTGAAGAGTTGTTTCGTGTGGTGCCCAGCGTGTTCAGTGAGGACAAACACGCGTCGCGTAGCGAACGGTATACCTACATTCCCACAATTTCCCTGCTGAACAGCCTGCAATGCGAAGGCTTTCAACCGTTCTTTGCCTGTCAGACCAGGGTTCGTGACCCAGGGCGTCGCGAGCACACAAAGCATATGTTACGCCTGCGCCGTGAGGGGCAAATTACCGGTAGACAGGTTCCGGAAATTATCCTGCTCAACTCCCATGATGGTACAAGTTCGTATCAGATGCTGCCGGGACTATTTCGTGCTGTGTGCCAGAACGGGCTCGTCTGCGGTGAGTCGTTTGGAGAGGTGCGGGTGCCGCACAAAGGGGATGTAGTGAGTCAGGTAATTGAAGGGGCGTATGAGGTGCTGGGAATATTTGACCGTGTGGAAGAGAAACAGGATGCCATGCAATCGCTGATGCTGCCGCCACCTGCACAACAGGCTCTGGCACAGGCTGCACTGACGTACCGTTTCGGTGAGGACCACCAGCCGGTTGCCCCGTCACAGATACTTTCCCCACGCCGCTGGCAGGATGAGAGTAATGACCTGTGGACCACCTTCCAGCGTATTCAGGAGAACCTGATAAAAGGCGGGCTTAGCGGACGTAGTGTAAAAGGCGGGCGAACGCATACCCGTGCCGTGCGCGGTATCGACGGCGACGTAAAGCTTAATCGTGCTCTCTGGGTGATGGCAGAAACGATGCTCAGCGGGTTTCAGACAAACAAATACTAGCTCCGGGTTAATACGGACATCACCTGTCCGTTCATTGCTCAATTTACAGGCAACTTTTCCTCTAACTGGACACGAAGCCGCATTCTGATTGCATTCAGCCTGCTGAAAAAATACAGCTTCGGCTGTCCATATCCTGTCCGGCCCTCTAGCTACAATAATCACTTAATTTTCAGTCCATTAACAGAATGGAGAACGCCTCTCATGTCTCAGGCTGAGCGCCGCCATGAGCGCCTTGCGGTCCGCTTGTCGCTGATTATCAGCCGCCTTGTAGCGGGAGAAACACTGATCATGCAGAAGCTGGCTGCTGAGTTTGGCGTGTCAGTTCGCACGCTGCGTAGGGATTTTCGCGAGCGGCTGGCCTATCTCGACCTGGAGTTCAGTGACGGGCAGTGCCGCCTGCTGTCCGGTAGTCGCCAGCGGGAGCTGGCGGTACAGACCTTCGTCCGCCACTCCGGCGTGGAGGCACTCTTTCCGGATATCGACAACCAGCTGGTTACCTCCCTGTTGAGGGCCAGCGAATCTCCCTGCCTTATCTGGCATAGCGCTAACTCTAGGGTACTGGCACGGCCTGACGTGTTTACGCGATTGGTTCGCGCTATCACTGAACACCGTCGGGTGACGCTGCTGGCAGAAGGCGGTCGTTACTCCGGGTTGGCTCCTTACCGCCTAGTGTGCAGCGACGGCTGCTGGTATCTGACCGGTGAACTCGGGGGGCATATAACGGTTTTCTCGCTGGGCGATATTCACACGGTAACCTTCCACCCGGCACTGTTCGTGCCGGATGCACGGGTGCGTAACCTGCTGTCAAATCCCGATTTTCTTCGGGTATTACCTCACTTTCAAACCTTCCACTCACTGCTCGTTGTCAGTGAAGAATTACCGGGTGTTTATCCGTACCAGCCAGGATTATCTGGTGAATAAGGCGGGCAGGCACTTCTCGATCGTGCCGGGGATGATAGCGACGGTGGATATCAAGACCGGTGAGAAAACGGTGCTGGATTATATGATCAAACCGTTTAACCGGGCGAAGGAGGCGCTGAGGGAGCGGTAGTCAAACGCCGGGTGGCGGCTGCGCCTTACCCGGCCTACATTCTCGCAGGCCCGCGCAAGCGCAGCGCCGCCGGGCATTAATCCGCACGCAAGACGTGGAATCCGCCTCGAAGAATTAACCTTTAGTCATGCATCACACTTCCCTTCAGCCATGACCAGGGTAATATTACTCGCAGACAAAACGCACTTGCGCACAGTGCAGGAGTGCATTACTATCCACTCAGCTTCAAGGACTGGAGCTTACCAGCATTATGATTAATCATTTTCGGGATCAATGGCTTGAGGATTTTTTTCTCTACGGGAGATCGAGCAATGTTATTCCTTTGAATCTGGAAACAGCGCTTGCAAGAAAGCTCGACATCATCAATGCGGCCATGTCGCACCTGGATTTACGATCGCCACCGGGCAATATGTATGAAGCATTGAGTCCTCCGTTGAAGGGATATTCCTCTATCCGGGTAAACAGACAATACAGGCTTGTATTTCGCTGGTCAGAGGGAAAAGCAGACGATCTCTATCTCTCTCCACACAAGTACACGCAACACAAGTGAGGCATCACCTATGACACTTCAACAGGCACTCCGAAAACCCACCACGCCGGGCGAGGTGTTGCAGTATGAGTATCTTGAACCGCTCAATCTGAAAATCAACGATCTGGCAGAGATGCTAAATGTACACCGCAATACCGTAAGCGCGTTGGTCAATAACAATCGCAAACTTACTGCCGATATGGCGATCAAACTGGCAAAAGCCTTTAATACCACTATTGAATTTTGGCTGAACTTACAGCTAAACGTTGATATCTGGGAAGCGCAATCTAACTCCCGCACGCAGGAGGAGTTAAGCCGGATAAAAACCGTTGCGGAAGTCATGGCGAAGCGAAAATCCGGCAAGCCAGACGTTACCCTGCACGGGAACAGCGCATAACGGCATCTGCCATTATGCGCATCCTGTTACAGGGAAATTTTGAGGCGTCGAACCGCTTCTTTAAGCTGCTCATCCGTTGGGGTAACGAAAGACATGCGCAGCGTGGTATGGTCCGGCTCGTTGCAGTAGAAGAACTCACCCGGCACAAACACGACGCCGTTGCTCAACGTTTTTTCCAGCCATTTCGTCGTATTGATGCCGTTGTTCATTTTCGCCCACAGGAACATGCCGCCCTTTGGCTTGTGGAACGACATCACATCGCCCAGCTCCGCTTCCAGTTCCGTTGCAAAGGTCTGGTATTTCTGGCGATAGGCTTCGCGGATCATTTTAATCTGATTCGCCAGACGACCGGTTTTCAGATACTCGTACGTCATCAGTTGCGACAGCGTGCTGGTGTGCAGATCGGTGGTTTGCTTGAGGTTCACCACCGCGCGCTTCAGCCACTCCGGCACCAGCACCCAGCCCACGCGGGTGCCCGGCGCGAGGATTTTAGAGAAGGTGGAGGTGTACACCACGTTATCCTCATTGCCGATATCTTTGGCATGAGCAATCAGCGGGCGGAACGCTTCGTCGGTGTAGTTGATCTCGCTGTACGGGTCGTCTTCGATAATCACGAAGTCATAGCGCTTCGATAATTCCACCAGCTGTTTACGACGCGCTTCGGAGAGCGTCACGCCGCCCGGGTTACCAAAGGTTGGCACGATATAAACCGCTTTGATGGTTTTGGTGGCTACCAGCGCTTCAAGTTCATCCACTTTCATGCCGTCGCCGTCGGTGCCAACGGATTCAAAATTCGCCTGCGCCAGGCCAAAGACCTGCAACGCGGCGAGGTAGGTAGGCCGCTCCACGACGACCGTATCGCCCGGGTTAATTAACGCCCGCGCCAGCACGTCAAGCGACTGTTGCGAGCCGGAAGTAATGACCACGTCATCGGCTTTACAGGCGATGCCGCGACCTTCACAGATGCGTTGGATCTCTTCGCGCAGCCCCGGGACGCCTTCCGTCAGGCCATACTGGAACGCTTCGCCAAAATGTTGAGACAGCACGGCATCAGCAGCGATTTTTAAACCCTCATGATCGAACAGGTCCGGATTTGGAATACCTCCACCCAGCGAAATCACGCCTGCCATTTTGCTATGTTTTAATAATTCACGGATGGCAGAGGATTGCAGGCCCTGCG
>OGSZ01000224.1_pt1 | contig 28511 bp, 31 predicted proteins | sample 1574331 | NCBI WGS metagenome assembly OGSZ01 (sample SAMN03295853, study PRJEB24534) | human gut metagenome | isolation source: fecal sample 3 from infant 8 | host: Homo sapiens | place: USA: Pittsburgh, PA | collected 2014-07 | reverse complement strand
CGATGGTAGTGTGGGGTCTCCCCATGTGAGAGTAGGGAACTGCCAGGCATCAAATAAAGCAGAAAGCTCAGTCGAAAGACTGAGCTTTTTGTTTTTGCGTTTTAACAAGAACCCCGTCCCGAAAGGTGCGGGGTTTTTTGCTGTGTGGGGTATATCTCCCCGGTGGCGCTGCGCTTACCGGGGCTACGGATTCGCACCCGCCCTGCACGACCTGTAGCCCGGACAAGGTGCGCAGCACCGCCTCCGGGGAAACATCCGGCCCGACCGCCGGGTTCGTTAACATCAGTAATACCTATCACATTAATAGGTTATCCTGGAATTGTCCTTATTAATTATATGGATTATCTTCCCTGCGTGATGAATCAACGCATCATCTCTCCCGAGGGAGAAAAATAGAAAGCAACTCGCTTATTTCTCATCCTGTTAACTGGTTATAAAGTCAATGAAAAAACCGCTAATTGGGATTCTGGCTTTCGCTTATGGACTAAGCTTACCTCTGTTTGCTGCTGATACCGCCACATTAACGCTCTCCGGGCGGGTGGTTTCAGAAACCTGCAGTACCGATATCGTCAATAAACAACCTCAGCAGCGTTGCGGAAAGAATACCTATCTTATTGCTTCGCAAAATAGCGTGACGAATGCTCGCGGCGTGATCACGCGGACGGTGAATTTACCGGATGATGCAAGTCGGAAAATAATTATTAGTAGTTACGATTAATATGATCTCTCTATTTCAGCGCCATTTTATTGTGCCTCGGTAAAATAATGGCGCTGCATCTTCCTCCCGCAAAATAACGCACTTACGATTCAGAAAAAATATTTCCGTGACTGAATACTTCGCTCCCGGATGTATTTTGCCAAACAGTATGCTTCTTCCCTGTTTTTGTCTTAATGAGCTACATCATTAACATTTTGTTAACTTGATCTGGTTTATATGGCGGAAAATTTGTTATACAAAGGGGGATGATTGCCTGTATGGATGCTGCCCGAAATACCTTGCGAGACATATGCAGGTTATCGGCTGGCAATATGAGAATAGAAATGAAAATCCTGCTTAACTGGTCGCCACTGCGCCAGCTCTTCACTTACATTCAGGAGCGCTTTACCTTTCTGGTGCTGCTCTGCTGGCCAGCGATTATCTGGCTGTTCTGCCGGGTCGGCGTATGGCTTATGGATAACGTTTATGAACTGCTGGGGAAATCACCCGCCCAGTCCTTCACCGTTTATCTGCAGCCGTTTATGACCCCCGGCACGCTGCTGCGCATCTCCATCAGCTGGATTGTCTTATTGTTTATCCTGTTTAGTATGGCGATGGCCTTCACCTGGGGTTTACGTCGCTTTATGAACCGCCACAAATAAATCCCTGGGCCGCCGTAAGTCGACGGCCCTTCTTAAGCCCTTACGCCATCTCGCCAATAGTCTTACGAAAACGCAGCAACGCGATAGTAAAGAACACCCCGCCGATAGCCAGCAAGGTTAAGAACTGCGGCCAGACGATGGCAAAGCTGGCGCCACGGTACAGTATCGCCTGCGCCAGACTGACGAAGTGGGTGGTCGGCATGGTCAACATAATATCCTGTACCAGCTGCGGCATACTTTCCCGCGGCGTGGATCCGCCGGAAAGCATCTGTAGCGGCAGCAGCACCAGAATCATCAGCAGCCCCAGCTGCGGCATCGAGCGGGCGAGGGTGCCCATAAAAATGCCGATTGAGGTCGTGGCGAACAGGCTGAGCGCCACCCCCAGCATAAACAGTGGGATCGACCCCTCAATGTGCACCTGCAAAATCCCCTGCACCATCAGTATCAGCGACAACCCGGAGACCACCAGCACCACCAGGCCCATCGACCAGATCTTGGCCATCATGATTTCAAACGGCGTTACTGGCATCACCAACAAGTGCTCTATGGTGCCATGTTCCCGCTCGCGGATCAGCGCCGAACCGGTGAGGACGATCGCCAGCATGGTGATGTTATTGATGATCGCCATCACCGCGCCAAAGCGCTCCTGCTCAAGGTTAGGGTTAAAACGCATCCTTACCGCCAGCTCTACCGGCAGTACGCTGTTATCCCGATAACGGGCGACAAAGCTGTTGACTTCGCCACTGATAATATTCTGGATATAGCCGTTACCGGTAAAGGCCTGGCTCATGCGCGTGGCGTCGACGTTGACCTGGATTTCCGGCTGCCGACCGGCCAGCACATCGCGCTGGAAGTTAGGCGGGATGTTGATGGCGAAAGTGTAGCGCCCGGCATCCAGCCCGGCGTCCATCTCATCAGCGGTGATCAGCTCCGGCTCGAGAAACCAGGGACGGTAGAAAGCGTTAATAATGCGTGAAGAGAGCTGGGATTTATCCATATCAGCAACCGCGATCGGCGCCAGGTGCAGCGAACCAGGCATCACCGTGGCCGAGGAGTACACCGACACGGTAAACGCAAACACGATCAGCGCCAGCATCGCTTTATCGCCGAGCAGGCTGCGCAGCTCTTTGACGCCAAGATTATAAATATTGCGTAATCCGCGCATCATCCCTCCTGTTTCTTCAGCAGCAGCACGCTCAGCCCGAGCACCAGCGGCACCGCAATCAATAGCGGAATGAACGAGCCCCACAAATCGCTGAGATTCAGCGCCTTGGAGAAGGTGCCGCGAGCGATAGTCAGGAAGTGGCTGGTCGGATAAATTTGCCCGATCCAGCGCCCGGGCCCTTCCAGCGACGCCACCGGATCGATCATCCCGGAGAACTGGGTTGCCGGGATCAGCGTAATGATCGCGGTACCGAAGATGGCGGCGATTTGGCTCTTCATAAAGGTTGAGATCAGCAGCCCCAGACCGGTGGCGATGGTGACATACAGCAGCGCCGCCAGGGTCAGCGTCAGGAAGCTGCCCTTATGCGCGACGCCAAAGACAAAGACCGACAGCGCGCACAGCAGGAAGAAGTTAAACATCCCCAGTACGATGTAAGGCAGCTGCTTGCCGAGCAGGAATTCGCTGCGGGTGGTTGGCGTCACGTACAAGTTGATAATCGATCCGAGCTCTTTCTCACGGACTACGCTCAGGGCGCTGAGCATCGCCGGGATCATCATCAGCAGCAGCGGGATCACCGCCGGGACGATGGCCGGCAGGCTCTTCACGTCCGGATTATAGCGATAGCGGGTCTCGATGGAGATGAGCGAGGTATCGCGCTGTGGGCTGCTCTGCCGGCCAGCCATCTCCTGCAGCCAGGCGAGATGCATCGCCTGCACGTACCCGCGCACGGTTTCCGCGCGGTTGGGCATCGCGCCGTCCACCCAGACGCCGATTTGCACCGGTGTGCCGCGGGCGATATCGCGACCAAAGTTCGGCGGGATCTCTATTGCCACCGCCAGTTCGCCGTCACGCATCCGGCGGTCCAGTTCGTCATAGCTGTGCAGTGGCGCCTGCTCGATAAAGTAGCGTGAACCGGCTATGTTCTGCGACCAGCCCTGGCTGCTGAGGGTTTGGTCGCGGTCGAGGACGGCAAAGCGCAGATCCTCAACGTCCATGCTGATCCCATAACCCATGATAAACATCAGGATCACCGTCCCCAGCAGCGCCAGCGTCGATCGCACCGGATCGCGGCGCAGCTCCAGCGCCTCGCGGCGGCTGTAGCTAAACAGGCGGCGTAGACTGAAGGCCTGCCGTGGGGCCGTGTGTTCCGAATGCGATGCGACAGCAGACGTGGGGTCCTCTGGTACTGGAGAGGACGGTTGGGCCTCTTTAAGCCAGGCGATAAACGCCTCTTCGAGGCTGGCGGCTCCGCGCTGCTCGACCAGCGCCTGTGGCGTATCGCTGGCCAGCACCTTGCCAGCATGCATCAGGGAGATGCGATCGCAGCGTTCCGCCTCATTCATAAAGTGGGTGGAGATGAAGATGGTGACGCGATCCTGCCGCGCCAGGTCGACCATCAGCTGCCAGAACATATCGCGCGCCACCGGGTCAACGCCAGAGGTGGGTTCATCGAGGATCAGCATCTCCGGGCGATGGATTACCGCCACCGCTAACGACAGGCGCTGACGGATCCCCAGCGGCAGATCGGCGGGAAGCGCGTCTTTAACCTCGGTCAGCATAAAGCGCTCGCTCATCTCAGCGACCCGGTGGGCTATTTCGTCGTCCGGGATATGAAACAGGCGGGCGTGCAGCTCGAGGTTTTGCCGAACGCTCAGTTCGCTATAGAGCGAAAAGGCCTGTGACATGTAACCGACCCGCTGGCGGGTGGCGATATCCTTCGGGTCGACCGGCTGGCCGAACAGCCAGGCTTCACCTTCGCTGGCGGGCAGCAGGCCGGTGAGCATCTTCATGGTGGTAGATTTGCCGCAGCCGTTAGATCCAAGGAAGCCAAAGATTTCGCCGCGGGCGATGCGAAAGTTAACGTGGTCGACGGCAACAAAGTTGCCGAAGCGCATGGTCAGGCCGCGCGCTTCGATGGCGATCTCTTCCTCGCGGCTGTCGCGCGGCGGGATAACTACCGTCTTATGCGCTTGACGTTGTGCTTCAGGTAGCAGGGCGATAAACGCCTGCTCCAGGGTCTGGCTGCCGGTCTGGGCTTTGAGCTCCGCGGCGCTGCCGGTCGCCAGCACCTCGCCGGCATTCATCGCCACCAGCCAGTCAAAGCGCTCGGCCTCTTCCATGTAGGCGGTAGCGACCAGCACGCTCATATCCGGCTGGCGCTGGCGAATACTGTCGATAAGCTCCCAGAACTGCGCCCGGGAAAGCGGGTCGACGCCGGTGGTCGGTTCATCGAGGATCAGTAATTGAGGGTCGTGGATCAGCGCGCAGCACAGGCCGAGCTTTTGCTTCATCCCACCGGAGAGTTTTCCGGCGGGGCGATCGCGAAACGGCGCCAGCCCGGTGCTCTGCAGCAGCTCGTTGATACGCAGTTCGCGCTCGGCTTTATCGTGGCCGAACAGGCGCGCGAAGAAGTCGACGTTTTCATACACCGAGAGGGTGTGATAGAGGTTTTTCCCCAGCCCCTGTGGCATCCACGCGATTTTCGGGCACACGTCGCGGCGGTGATGCACATCACGCATATCGCCGCCAAGCACCATCACGTTACCCTGTCCAATGGCCCGCGCCCCGGCGATCAGCGAGAGCAGGCTCGATTTGCCGACGCCGTCCGGGCCAATCAGACCAACCATACGCCGTGCCGGGATCGCCAGGCTGATATCCCGCAGCGCGATGGTGGCGCCAAACTGCTGGCCAACGTTTTCCAGCAGGGCGACGGGGGGCGAGGTATCCTGCGGCGTCAGTTTCATTGCGGCAACCTCACCGTTAGCGCCTCAGGCCAGGGTTGTTGTTTATCCACCCGCACGTAAGCCATGCCGGGCAGGCCGGTTTTGACATATTCCAGATGCTGCGCCAGCAGCTCCGGCGGGATGCGCGCTTTGACGCGAAACATCAGCTTAAGGCGCTCGTCGCTGGTTTCTACCGTTTTCGGCGTGAACTGGGCGACGCTGGCGACAAAGCTGATGTTGGCCGGGATCACCAGATCCGGCGCGGCATCAAGGATCAAGCGCGCTTCGCTGCCGAGCGCCAGCAGGCCAGCCTGTTCGGTTGGCAGAAAGAAGGTCATATAGACATCGGCGAGATCGACCATATTCAGCACCCGGCCACCGGCGGCCAGGACTTCGCCTGGCTCAGCGACGCGATATTGAATGCGGCCATCACGGGGTGCTTTCAGCTCGCTATCGTCAATATCGGCAAGGATCCGCCGTTCGGTCGCCTGGGCGGCTTCGACGCGGGTTTGCGCCTGAATAATGCTGGTGCGGGCAGCTTCGATGGCGGCGCGGGCGGCAGAGACCTGGGCTTTTGCCGATTCCAGCGCCGCGCGGGCGCTCTCTGCTGCCGCGCGGTCGTCATCCAGCTGCTGGGCGGAGACGGCGCCGCGCTGCGACAGGGCATTCGAGCGGACATGGCGTTTCGCCGAGGAATCCAGCTCCGCCTGGCGCTGCTTCACCACTGCTTCGCTGGCGCGCATTTCACTCTGCCGCTGATCGAGCAAGGCTCTGGCGGCGAGCACCGCGCTTTCCGCCTCCTTGATTTGTGCGGCGGCTTCAAGACGCTGCTCGTTCAGTACGCGAGTATCCATCCTCGCGAGGACTTCTCCCTGACGCACAAACTGGCCCTCTTTGACCAAAATCGTGTCGATACGCCCGGCGATTTTACTGGCAATATCGACTTCGGTGGCTTCGATTCGGCCGTTGCTACTGGCAAAACCGTCCGGGAGACCTGGCGGGCGCAGCAGCCACCATGCGGCGGCGGCGAGCACCACCAGTAAGCCGACAAGATACCCTGCCCAACGTTTCTTTATTTTGTCCATACGCGACTCGCTTGATTCCCTTTGCTGAGTGGTGCGCGTGTTTCCTCCGCCGAGCGGAGCGTCCTCCTTGCGAGGCACGAAAAGGTGGGGGTAAAGGCCGCTGACGCCGCGCTCTGCCGCGTCGATGCGCAGCCGATCGCTGTGCTACTTATGTGGTCATCATCAGCGATCCAGGCCTTAATGAAACACGCATAGTGAGAGCTACCGTCATCGCGATAGTAACATTCGTGGCGATGTTGTCCATACGAAGTGCATGGTCTTGTCGGTGCGTTAACAGAAATCCCCAATGTCAGGATAAAACAGCGAAAACAGGGCGCCTGTTTTGTTATCTGGTTGCCCCCCGGTAACTACGATATGATTCCGCTCCTGGCATTAAGAAACATCCGACGAGTGCTTTAATTTCATGAATGAAGAAAGCCAAAAATATATCGCCGTGATTTTTAAGGAATGGCTACCGCTGTATGACAGCCTGACGCCGGACGTCCGTGCATTGCTTAAAAAAATGGCTGATGAGCGATCGTCGATGTTAGCGACCCGCTTTTACGATTTTATTTTTCAGGATCCGGATATCGCCAGGCACCTCTCTTATGAGCTGGTTGAGGAACGTCTGAGCCGCTCTCTGGCGGGATGGGTACAGCAGATCCTGACCTGTGAAAAAGAGGATCTTCAGGCTCTTGCGGAGCGCCAGTATCAGATCGGCAGCATTCATTCGCGGATTGGCATCCCGGCAGAGGCGGTGCTGCGCGGCGCGCGGCAGATAAAATCCGGGCTGGTGGAGGCGATTCGTGACAGCCAGGTCGCGCGGGACACCGGGATAGCGGCTATCCATTACGCGATCATGGCGATGAATATGGCGGTGGAGATGATGTGTCACGCCTATACGCTGTCGCATTATCGGGCTACCAAAAATGAAGAAGCTTTTCGTCTGTACAGCCTGATGGATAACGTCCCGATGGAGTATGGCAAGCAGCAGGCATCGCTTTCGGGTTGGGAAAATAGTGCGATTTTTAATATCGTCAGCGAGAACAGGACGGACCTTAACGCAACGTTATTATCTGAATCCGAATTTGGTTTGTGGTTTCGCCATAAATGCGTTCGCTATTTTAACCACAATCCGCAGATGGGGGAGATTACTGAGTTGATCGGTCAGGTGGATGCGCTGATTACCGAATGGCGTACCGCGGAACAGGATGCTGGTTATAAAAATACTCAGAGCCTGCTGCAAAAGATCCATATCCATTGCCAGCACATCAGCAGCCAACTGGGGGTATTGTTCAGTAGTCTGTCGCAGATGCAAAACGGCAAAGACGCACTGACCAGCCTGCTTAACCGTCGCTATCTGCCGGTGGTGCTCAAGCATGAAGTCACCCTGGCGATTGAGTATGACCTGCCGCTGACGGTAGCGATTATCGATATTGATTTCTTTAAAGAGATCAATGACAAATGGGGCCATATGGTCGGCGACCGCGCCATTAAGCACGTAGCCGATCTGCTCAGCGATAATATTCGCTCCAGCGACTATCTCTTCCGCTACGGCGGCGAGGAGTTTCTGCTGGTGCTGGTGGAGACCCGCGCGGCAGAGGCTTTCCCTCTCCTTGAACGTCTGCGCAAAAAGATTGGCCAGCTGGCGTTTAACGTTGGCGGCGACACGCAGATCCCCATCACCGCCAGCATTGGCTTTGCCGCCCACACCGGTCACCCCGATTACAACCTGCTGCTGCGCGACGCCGATAACGCGCTGTATGCCGCCAAGCGCGAGGGGCGCAACTGCGTGAAGATGCACAAAGGCGGGGGATAAAACCGTAGCCCCGGTAAGCGTAGCGCGACCGGGGAAGGGCTCTGAAACTCAGAACAGCACCGGCAGCCCCAGCCCGCGCTTCACTTCATGCAGCGTCTGCTGCGTGAGCTGGTGGGCGCGTTCGCTGCCCTGGCGCAGCAGCTCAAGCAGCATCCCTTTATCCTGAATATAGGTAGCCCGGCGTTCGCGGATCGGCGCCAGTAGCGCCTGCAGGCAGGTTTCCAGTTCATTCTTACACTGGCGATCGCCCAGCCCGCCGCGCTGATAGTGGGCTTTCATCTCTGCCACCAGCGCCTTATCGCTATGGAAAGCGTCGAGATAGGTGAACACCACGTTGCCGTCGACATGTCCCGGATCGCTGACTCTCAGGTGCGTCGGGTCGGTATACATCGCGCTGACCGCGCGGTGGATCTCCTCTTCACTGGCCGATAACGTCAGCGTATTGCCCAGCGATTTCGACATTTTGGCATTACCGTCGACGCCCGGCAGGCGGCTCACTTCGCTGAGTAGCGCCTTGCAGTGGCGCAGCACCGGCTCGCCGGTGAGGCTATTCATCTTGTGGACGATCTCGTTGGTCTGCTCAATCATCGGTAGCTGATCGTCACCCACCGGCACCAGCTCGGCCTTGAAGGCGGTGATATCGGCCGCCTGGCTAATCGGATAGGCAAGAAAGCCCACTGGCAGCGAACGGGCGAATCCCTTTTGGGCAATCTCATTTTTGACCGTCGGATTACGTTCCACGCGGGCGACGGTGACGATATTCATATACAGCGCGCTGAGCTCCGCCAGCGCGGGCAGAGCGGACTGCAGGCAAATAGTGGTGAGCCTGGGGTCGATGCCGACGGCCAGATAATCGGCCATGACTTCGAGGATATGGTGGCTGATTTTTTGCGGGTTGCTGCCGTTATCGGTGAGCCCTTGCAGGTCGGCGATCAGGATAAACTGCTGGTGGTCGTGCTGCAGCGCGACGCGCTGGCGCAGCGAGCCGACGTAGTGGCCAAGATGCAGCTGGCCGGTCGGGCGGTCGCCAGTGAGGATGGTTTGTGGATGGTTCATCAGGGACTCCTTATCAGACTGTTCAGCCGAAAGACGTCCTGAAAACACCAAAGCCGCCTTCCGGCGGCTTTGAAAATGGAAACGTGTATCGTGCCGCCTGTTATGCAGGCAGCCACCAACGACGGGGATAGGTAACGATAACGTTTCTGTTCATCTTTTTATCCTGCCACGAAATCACGGCGGGGTAAACCCGCCTCGTATTACATGGTCGAGAAGACGTTCATGATCACGCCGCCGGAGATAATCAGCGCCATGGCGATAATGGCCGCCAGGTCCGGTTTCTGCTTATAGAGGATCATGGAGCAAATCGTCACGCCGACGATACCGAAGCCGCACCACAGCGAGTAGGCTACGCCCACCGGAATGGTGCTCATCGCGCGGGTGAGGGCGAAATAACACAGGCCGTAGGCGCAGACCACCAGCACCGAAGGCGCCAGTTTGCTGAAGCCGTTGGTTTTTTTGATCATCGAGGTGCCGGTGATTTCGGAGCCGATAGACAGCGCCAGCCATAAAAATCCGAGATTAAACATAGGGTGTTCCTTTCCTGTTAGTTGGCGATTTTCTTATCCATGGAGGCGACTGGCGCGGCGGGCGCGGGCTCTTCGCTCTCTTCCGAACCCATCTTCGAGAACAGGTTCATGATAACGATGCCGCTGGCGATCACCGCCATGCCGATGATGGCGGCGGTATCCGGGTGCTGGCCGTAGAATGCCATTCCCAGCGTCGAGACCACCAGGATGCCGGTGCCGGACCAGGTGGCGTATGCCAGGCCGACCGGGATATCTTTCACCGCCCTTGAGAGCGAGTAATAGCAGGTGCAGTAGAGCGCAATCAGCAGGCCGAGCAGCAGCATTCTGGTGCTGCCTTCGCTGCTACCGAACATTTTTAACGTTGAGGTTGCCGAGGTTTCGGAGAGGATAACCAGCAGCATCCATAACCAGCATTTTGTTTTCGAAGACATCGTTAAGCTCCAGGTTCATAGTTGGGTAAGGTCATATCTTTCTGTTTTTTAAATAATCAATGGCTGCATCGGTCAGTTGCGCGTGCGGGGCCGCCGCCAGCGCCGGATTATTCACTATGTCTGTGACGGTGAGATAACGGCGCGGTTCGCTGCTGGCGGCAGGCGCGGTGGGCGCGTCCAGCGTCGCCAGCAGCTCATTCATGGTGCCGAGGAAGACGCCGCAGGCTTCCAGGCGAGTCAGCGTGGCCTGCAGATGTCCGGCGTAGGCGCTGTCGGCCTGCGCCCCGCGCAACTGGTTGAGCTCGCTGAGCGGATCGCAGTGGTAGCGCAGCGCCAGCACCGGAATACCCGCCAGCAGCGCCTCGTGCGCGCAGCGGGTGAGCGGGGTGCGCAGCGTGCCGTTCAGCAGGTCTGAAGCCAGCGGATAATCGAGAAACGGCAGCAGTACCGCCCGCCACGGCGCTGACGGCAGGGCATCCTGCCAGGCCGAAGAGGGAATTATCTCGCCGACCTCCCGCCACGCGGCGGCGTCAGCGAGGCCCTCCTCCAGCGCGAGGCGCAGCGGGTAGCCGCAGCTTGCCAGGCGCTGGCGGATTGCCGCGCGGTAGCCGTCAGCGGCGGTCACCATCACCAGTACCGGCGGGCGCAGGCGCTGTAAAATTCGCGCGACTAAACCTTCAATCTGTTCGTCGGTCATGGCGAGCCTCCGTTAGCCGATGAGCGTCACCTGCGCGCCGTTTTTCAACCCGGCGGCATTGGCTTCTTCGGTGTCAATGTGAAACTCCAGCGCGAAGTCATCGCGCACCCGCACCACCACTTCATCGAAAGTCAGCTGACGCTCGCCGTTGCTGCGCACGCTGACCTTCTGGCCATTGCTAACGTTGAGCTGGCGCGCGTCCTGCGGCGACATATGAATATGCCGCCAGGCGCAGATCACCTGCGAATGGAGTTCAACGTGGCCTGCGGGCCCAATCAGCAGCGCGCTACCGGCATTATCCAGCTGGCCGGACTCACGAACCGGCGCCTTAATCCCGAGCGTGAAACAGTCGGCGCGCGATACTTCCAGCTGCGATACCGGGCGGGTCGGCCCGAGGACGCGGACGTTGGTCAGCGAGCCTTTCGGCCCGACAACGGTCACGCACTCCTGGGCGGCGAACTGCCCCGGCTGGCGCAGCGGTTTGAACGGCGTCAGGCTGTAGCCTTTGCCGAATAGCGCCTCGACGTCCTGTTGCGCGAGATGGACGTGGCGGTTGGAGATCCCCACCGGGATCGCCGGCGCCGTTGCGCTCAGGCGGGCGGCGATTTTTTCGCGAAGCAAGGTGTCGATCATGACTTCTTCCCTTTCTTCAGCGCCGGATGTTTATCTTCCGTTTCGTTCGGGGCGGCAGGGGGGACGATGGGTTCCGGGGCGGCGATAACCACCGGTTCGGCCGTTTTTTGCTCGCGCGGCGGGTTGCCTTTGAGGTTGCTTAACGCTTCAACCACACAGCGCTCCGGGCGGGCAATCACCAGCGACTTCACGGTGTGCTCGGCGCCGGCCACCGCCACGCCGCGTTCAATGGCGGTGTGGATGGCGCTGATCTCCCCTTCAAAGCAGACGCTCACCAGCCCGGAGCCTGGTTTGCGATAGCCAATGCAGGTCACTCCCGCAGCTTTACAGGCGGCGTCGACGGCCTGAATGGCGGCGACCCATCCTCGCGTTTCAATTACGCCTAAACTTTTCATGGTCGGCTCCTGTTAATGGCGGACTAAGCGAATATCAAAATCAAATTGCCGGAAGAAGGTTTCCAGCCGGTCCAGTTCGTCCGGTGAATAAGACGGGTCCTGGGTAATCGGGTAGGGCATATCCAGGCGTTCGTACTTTTTGCGCCCTAACTGGTGGTACGGCAGCATGTCGATGCGGCGGATATTCCCGCGCTTCGCCAGCTTCTGTACGTAATCAATGGCGCCGGTAATGGCGTCGAATGAGTCGTTGTAGCCGCGAATGAGCGGCATACGCACAATGACGTTGGCGCCGGAATCCACCAGCCATTCGAGATTGCGGCGGATCCCTTCGTTGCCGATGCCGAGCATCGCTTTGTGGTGTTCGCTGTTAATCTGCTTTATGTCGAACAAGAAGGTGTCGGTGACCGGCGCCAGCTTCTGGTAGTTGGCAAGCGGGGTGGTGCCCTGGGTTTCGACGGCGGTGTTAATCATCATTTTTTTGCATTCGCTAAATAAGGCGACGGCAAAATCGGTCTGCAGGCTCATCTCGCCGCCGCCGATGGTCACGCCGCCGCCGGAGGAGATGTAGAAGTCGTAGTCCTGCATGATGATCTCCATCAGTTCGCTGACGGTGACGTCCTTGCCCATAATGTCCAGCGCGTTCTGGGTGCAAATCTCTTCGCATTTGCGGCAGCCGATGCAGTCTTTATTGCGGTCGACGAAGTGCTTCATTTCGCCGTTTTCTTCCGCCCGATAATGAATACCCGCCGGACAGACGTTGACGCAGTCGCCGCAGTTAATGCATTTGTCGTGCGAGAACATCACCTGGAACTGACTGCTCAGCCCTTCCGGGTTGGCGCACCACGGGCAGCGAATGTTGCAGCCCTTAAAAAACACCAGCGTGCGAATGCCATCGCCGTCATAGATCGAATATTTCTGGATATTGAAAATTCGGCCCGTTAATTCTTGTTTTGCGATCACGCTTGCCTCCCGCTCCGTCCCGTTACGGGACGGAGAACTTCCGGTTATTTCTCAAATACGGCTCAAATAATTCCCAATAAGAGATCTAGAACTTCTCAATCACCGTACGGCTGATGATCTCGTCCTGGACCTCTTTGCACAGCTCGACGAAGTAAGCGCTGTAGCCGGCGACGCGGACGATCAGGTCGCGGTATTTCTCCGGCTCCTGCTGCGCCTTCTTCAGCACTTCGTTATCGACATAGCTGAACTGCATCTGGCCGTTGCCGAGAATCGAGGCGGTACGCAGCAGGGTAATCAAGCCGTGGCGACCTTCCGGGGTATCCAGCAGCCCTTTGAGGAATTTGAAGTTGTGCACCATACCGATGTTCATGGTTTCCACGTTCATCTTGCTGACCGACTTGATAATCGCCGTCGGGCCTTGTTTATCCGCGCCCTGGGTCGGGCTGATGCCGTCGGAGAGCGGCATCCACGCCAGGCGGCCGTTAGGCGTGGCGTTGGTCAGCTCGCCGATTGGCGTGTTGTTGGAGATAGACAGGGTGCCGTGGCTGAGGGTCGAGTAGAGCATTTTGTACTTACGGCACTCTTTCTCGGTCCATTCGGTAATATCCAGCGCGTACTGGTCGACGTAGTTATCGTCGTTACCGTATTTCGGCGCGTTCAGGCAGTCGCGGCGCAGCGCTTCGTAACCTTCAAAGTTGGCCAGCAGCGCATCGCGGATCTGCTCAAGGGTGTATTTCTTCTCTTCGAACACCAGCTTGCGGATCGCCGCCATCGAATCGACGTAGGTCGCCAGGCCGGAGAAAATCAGCCCCGGACCGTGGTTGACCATCGCGCCGCCGGCGGCGACATCTTTGCCGCTCTCCATGCAGCCTTCCACCAGCAGCGACATCAGCGGCTTCGGCGCCACATCGCGGTGGACGCGCTGGCTGATGACGGTGCCGATGGCCGACAGGCGCACTATATGGGCGATCTGCTGTTTCACCGCCGCGTCGAATTCGTCGAAGGTGCGCAGGTCGCGCAGGTCGCCGGTGTCCAGCCCCTGATAGCTATCGAACAGCACCATCCGACCGCGGTTGAGCACGAACTCGATAGCGATAGGCCACTGGGTATAGCCGGTGGAGGTCCACTGGTAGATGCGCCCGGATTTCTGCGGCTCAACGCAGCCCATCAGGCAGTAATCACGGGCGTCTTCAAAATCGAAGCCTTTGCGCAGCATCATCTTGATGTGGGAGTCATCGAAGTGGCAGGCCGGGAAGCCCATTCCCGCTTTCACCACGTCGACAATTTTTTCCATGTATTTCTGCGGCGACTGGTTGTGGATACGGCAGGCCAGCGACGGCTGATAAACCTTCACAAAGCGCACGGCGTCCATAATCAGATAGGTCAGATCGTTACAGGCATCGCCGCCGCTGCGTTTCTGGCCGCCAACGGTGAGGTTGATAAACGGCTGATAACCCGCGAAATATTTCGCGCCCAGCTCGCTCGACATCCACATCAGTTCGGCACATTTGATGATGAACGCTTGCAGCAGCTCCAGCGCGGTGTCGTGGGTCAGGCGGCCTTCGCGGATATCGGCTTCGAACATCGGGTAGCAGTACTGGTCGACGCGTCCCAGCGACAGCCCGGTCTGGTTCTCTTCGATTTCAAACAGGGATTCGACGGTCCAGATACTCTGCAGCGCTTCCTGCAGGGTCTTCGGCGGATTGGCCGGCACGTTTTCGTTGACGTCGGCGATGGTCAGCAGTTCGGCGCGGCGCTGGGCGTTTTGCTCTTTAGCCGCCAGTTCGCGGGCGTGGGCGGCGATGCGGCGGGCGTAGTTGACCACCCCTTCACAGGTTTCAATCGCCGCTTTGTAGTAGTAGATACGGTCGATATCTTCCGGGTTTTCCATGCTCAGGCTGGCCAGATGCGCTTCGGCATCGGCTTTAATGCCGTTCATCCCTTTGGTGAACAGCAGCACGTCGTAGCCCGGACAGGTATCGCCGCCGCCGTTAATCTGGTGATAGGAGAGGTCGCTGACGAAGGTCTCGCCGCTGAAGGCCCAGACGCCGGCTTCACGGTATTGCGCTTCGCAAATCTCATCCAGCGAACGGCCTTCCCAGAACGGGACGATCTCTTCGCGAATGGTTTTTTTATCCGCTTCGCTGATCTCAAACGGATCCTGCGGGCGGGTGCTCATGGTGTCGAGCTCGTCGCGCACCCAGCGCCAGGCGATATCCGGCGAGAAGGCGCCCGCGCGCGGCTTGCCGCACGGATGGCCGACGATCAGCTCATCATCCTGAATCAGAATCGGCGCGGTTTCGCAGGCGTGGCGGAAAGCTTTCGCCCGCAGCAGAATGGTCGGCATGCCCGGGTTGGCTTTGACCACTTCGGTAAAGGCCAGCGCGCGATAGATAGAGACGCTCGGGCGTACCGTCAGGTAGTGGTTACGCAGGCGCTGCATACGCGGGGTTAAGCCTTCCATCGCCGGCGTGTCGGCGCAGGCGGCGAACGGCGCGTGGCTGACCGGCTGTACGCCGCTAAACAGACGTACCGGCAGATTCAGCGCGCTGAGGTTGCGCTGGGCGCTGATAAACATTGCCGAGAGTTCGTTTACTTCGGCGTTGTCAAAAGCGGCGCCGCGCAGCATGGCGTCGAGCATCGGATAGCCGTCAATGGCGCAGGCGGCGCGGACTTCGCTTAGTTCCGCCAGCTTGAACCACAGGCACTCCACGATTTCATAGGCCTGCTGGGTATTGAGCGCGCCGCTGTTGATATCGCGTTGGAAGTAAGACAGTAGCGCGATATCCGCCCCTTGCGGGTTAACCGCATAGCTGCCGTTGTCCAGCTGTAGCGCCAGCTGGAACAGATAGAATGCCTGGCAGGCTTCTTTGAAATTACGCGCCGGATGGGCCGGAACGTGGTGCAGAATGGCCGCGCTATCGAGCAGCTCGGCTTTGCGATAAGCATTGGTTTCCGCTGCCGCCAGCTGTTCGGCGCTGTTGGCCAGATTTTGCGCCAGCGCCAGCAGGGCGTCGCAGGCGTAGATGGCGGCGCGGCAGCCATTGACTTCATCCATACCGCTGCGGCTAACGGCGCTACCGAGGGCGCGAGTTTTCTCTTCTAACTGGTGTTTAATCGCCAGCACGCCTTTTTCGACCACCAGTTTGTAGTCCGGTGAATCCAGATCGCTGTTGAGGTTGAGGAACTGGAACGCGGATGGGCGATGCGCGGCGCTTTCATCATGGAAAATCGCCCCGTGCGGTTTACGGGTCTGGTTACCGACGATCAGCTCGTCGGCGCTGATGGTCAGCGGCAGCTGGCGCATCAGTTCATAGAAGCGGCGCGCCGGTTTAACGGCGGCGGGAACGCCCGCGATGTCGCCATCAAGAGCGTTCAGCGTGGTGGCATGTTCGGTGCACAGCGTGCTTTTCTGGGCGAGTAAACGGTCTGCCAGCACTTTGACGCGCGGCGTTAAGTTGTAGTGTGCCATGAAGTATTCTCCAGATGTTCTTTTTCCGCGGCTGATGACAACCCGGTTGTGGATACAGTGTCCGTTTCTGCCGGGTGGCGGCTGACGCCTTACCCGGCCTGCAAATAACCCAGCGATCACCCGGTTATCTGTTACCCGTAGGCCCGCGCAAGCGGAGCGCCGCCGGGCGATGTCTGTTGTCCATGCCACGCCTGGCGATAAAGTTCGGTTAACGCGTTAGCGTCTGGCGCGCGTGGGTTGGTCGGGGTACAGCTGTCGCGCAGCGCCTGGCCGACCATCTCCGGCAAACGGCGGTCGAATTCAGGCGCGTCAATGCCGGTGTCGCTAATGCCGGAGGGCATGCTCATCTCTTCTTTTAACGCCTGAATGGCGACCAGCAGGCTGGCGACGCCCTGGCGTGGCGAGGCGGCAGGCAGATCCAGCAGATGCGCCAGACGGGCATATTTATGCGCCGCGAGGGTGTCGCACTGGCCGTCGACATCGGCGTTCCAGGCGACGACGTGCGCCATCAGCAGGGCGTTGGCGCGGCCATGGGGCACGCGGAAGACGCCGCCGAGGGCGTGTGCCAGGCTGTGGGTTATCCCCAGCGAGGCATTGGTGAAGGCCATGCCCGCCATGCAGGAGGCGTTGTGCATCTTTTCGCGCGCCAGCAGGTTGTCGCCGCTGCGCCAGCAGGTCGGCAGATAGCGAAATACCTGCTGCACCACTTTCTCCGCCAGCGCGTCGGAAAAGTCGCTGGCGGCGCGGGAGACGTAGGCCTCAAGGGCGTGACACAGCACGTCCATGCCGGTGTCGGCGGTAATTGCCGGCGGTACCGAAGCCACCAGCGCCGGGTCAAGAATGGCGATATCCGGCAGCAGCGACGCATCCACCAACACCAGCTTCTCCGCGTTGGCTTTCACCACCGAAAAGGCGGTGACTTCCGAACCAGTGCCGCTGGTGGTGGGGATGGCGACAAAGCATGGACGTGGCCGGTTAGCCTGCGGACGGGTTTGCGCCAGGGAGAAAATAACCGCTTTGGCGGCATCGATTACCGAACCGCCGCCGAGCGCGATAACCAGATCCGGATAGTGGTTATCCATCAGCTTCATGCCGCGCACCACGGTGGCGATATCCGGATCCGCCACCACGTCGTCCCACATCTGCCAGGCGATCCCGCGCTGGCGCAGCAGGGCGGTGACGCGCTCGGCGAGGCCAAACTTGACCATCGCTTGATCGGTCACCAGCAGCACGCTGCGGGCGGAGAGTTCGTTCAGCACCGAGAGGGCGTCCTGACCGAAGCAAATCCGCGGTTTCAGTAAAAATTCACTCATTGGGCTATTCACTCCTGTTAGGCGTCCCGAAACACGTTCTCGACAATGGCGACCACCGACATCGCTTTGTAGCGCTCTTTATTGAGCGCGAAGTACTCTTCCGCCAGCACGATGTCGTGCATGCCGGCGCCGACGTTATCGACGGCGACCCAGGTCTGGTCCTTCATCGGCTGCTGATTGTCATCCAGTCGGGTGACCAACAGCAGGTTGCTGCCGCGTAGCTCATCGCATTTCTGCGTGGCGACGACATGGCCGGTTACCTTTGCGAGAATCATCGTTTATCGCCTTATATCAGTGCGTTACTTAGCAAGGCGCTCCAGCACCTGGCGGATAACGCGTTCCACGTTTTGCTCGTTGATTTCGCCTTCCATGCTGGCGGCGCCTGCGCTGGCGAAACGGTCATCGCTGCCTGCGGATCGCGCTGGCGCGGCGTTGGCCGGGGCGTTGAAACGCAGGTCATCAAGAATGCTGCGCTGCGGATCGCTCGTCGGAGAGACGATGGTCGGCTGTGGTTCAGGGCGGCTGCCCGGGGCGCGAAGCTCGTCGATCGACCGCACGCCGTAGCCGACTTTGCGGATATTGAGCAGGTTCATCGGGCCGACGTTGTCGGAGCTGGAGCCGCCGCCGACCGCGCCGCAGCCGAGGGTCAGCGCCGGGGAGATGTTAGTGGTCGCGCCGATACCGCCGAGTGCCGCTGGGGTATTAATCAGAATACGGTTAACTGGTTTTTCAAGGCTGAACTGGCGGATGACGTCCTGATTACGGGTGTGGATCACCAGCGTATGGCCGAGTCCTTCGTTGGTCAGCAGCTCCACCACGCGGTGGCAGGCGGCTTTCCAGTCCTCTGCCACGTACAGGCCGAGCACCGGGCACAGTTTTTCACGCGAGTAGGGGTTTTTCGGCGATACGGTGGTCTGTTCGGCGATCAGCACTTTGGTGCTGGCCGGAACACAGAAGCCCGCCATCTGGCTGAGGTACAGCGCGGTTTTGCCGACCACTTTCGGGTTGATGGTGCCGTTCGGGCGCAGCAGCAGCGCCGCCATTTTCGCCGCTTCATCTTCATTCATGAAGTAAGCGCCCTGCGCTTCCAGCTCGCGGTGAACCTCGTCGTAAATGCAGCCTTCGACGATGATCGACTGCTCGGAGGCGCAGATCACCCCATTATCGAAGGTTTTGCTGGTGATGATATCTTTCACCGCGTGGTGGATATCGGCGCTGCGTTCGATAAACGCCGGGCCGTTGCCCGGGCCGCCGCTGATGGTTGGGGTGCCGGACGCATAGGCCGCACGCACCATGCCTTCGCCGCCGGTGGCGAGGATCAGCGACACGTCTTTGCTGTGCATCAGCTCAGAGGTGGCTTCGAGCGTCAGCTGGGTGATGCCGTCGACGCAGCCCTCCGGCGCACCGGCCGCTTCCGCCGCGCGTTTGACGATTTCAATCGCCTTCCAGCTGCACTGACGCGCGCCCGGATGCGGGGAGAAGATAATGGCGTTGCCGGCCTTGAGGGCGATCAGCGCTTTGTAGATAACCGTAGAGGTTGGGTTCGTTGAGGGGACCAGCGCGCAAATCACGCCGAGCGGCACGCCCACGTCCATCACTTTTTTTACCGGGTCGTCATGAATGATGCCAACGGTCTTCATATCTTTGATGGCGTCGTAGACGCGCAGCGAGGCGAAACGGTTTTTCAGCACTTTGTCCTGCCAGTTGCCAAAACCGGTCTCTTCCGCGGCCATTTTCGCCAGCGCTTCGGCGTGGTGCGCTGCTTCCTGGGCCACGTTTTTCACGATGGCGTCGATTTGCTGCTGCGAAAAGGTGGCCAGCATCGCCTGCGCCTTTTTGGCGTTGCGCACCAGTTCCCGCGCGTTCTGCCGGGACTGCAAATCGTTATCCAGTTCAATCATGAGTCTATCCTTCATCAGACGAAAAGAGTGGAGACGGGGCGCGCCCTGTCAGGTCATGCTTTGTGCTGCGCCGCGATTTTTTCGATGTCGTTATGTGGACGCGCAATGACGCGAGAGCTGACGACTTCGCCGATGCGTTTCGCCGCTTCCACGCCGGAGTCGACCGCTGCGTTGACCGCGCCGACGTCGCCTTTCACCATCGCGGTGACCAGGCCGGAGCCGACGTTTTCATAGCCAATCAATTCGACGTTGGCGGCTTTGCACATCGCATCCGCGGCTTCAATACAGGCCACCAGACCTTTGGTTTCGATAAGACCAAGCGCTTCTTTCATCAGGTTTCTCCGTTAGTCCGCAATCTTGTAATGCGAGACGATTTTGTTGATGTCGTTATGCGGACGGGCGATAACCAGCGAGGTCACCACTTCGCCGATGCGTTGTGCGGATTCAACGCCGGAATCGACTGCCGCTTTTACCGCGCCGACGTCGCCTTTCACCATCGCGGTGACGAGGCCGGAGCCGACGTTTTCATAGCCGATAAGCTCGACGTTGGCGGCTTTACACATCGCATCCGCCGCTTCAATGCAGGCCACCAGACCTTTGGTTTCAATCAGACCTAATGCATCACCCATTTGCGTTCTCCTGGCCTTCAGGCCTTGTGTTTAATGACGATTTTGTTGATGTCGTTATGTGGACGCGCGATGACCAGCGAGGTCACCACTTCGCCGATGCGCTGCGCGGATTCCACACCGGAATCCACCGCCGCTTTTACCGCGCCGACGTCGCCTTTCACCATCACGGTGACCAGGCCGGAGCCGACGTTTTCATAGCCGATCAGTTCGACGTTGGCGGCTTTACACATCGCGTCCGCTGCTTCAATACAGGCCACCAGACCTTTGGTTTCGATAAGCCCCAATGCATCACCCATCGTGATCTCCTCCAGAACAGGTTTTGTTATTCGGGAAAACCGTCCGCGTAACGGCATCAACACGCGGAAGCGGCGTTCGGGGTTCACTATAGGGAATGGGGAAGGAAGTGAAATTTAAATCCGTGTAGATGAATATTTTAGGTTTTTACTCTGTGATTTAGCCTTATCCAGGCTTCTATTTATCTTTTCGTTCTGTTTTATGCGTATTGATTTTTATGATGATATGGCGCTTTTTTAGGCTATTTATCGGCGGGAGATGAATGTTAATAAGATGTTAATTACTTGCCAGCGGTTAGTAATATAGCCGCGTGATAATTGTGGGTATGCTCATGTTTTGGCGTCGAAGCTAAATGCAAAACGTGCGCTTTTAGCATCGTGGAAAGAGGGGGCAATAATGGAGCGTGAGCGAGGGCGCATTTTCCTCGCGGCGGTTCAGGGGGGACGGGTTAGTTAAGCGTGCTGCCTGACTTCAGCGTGCAGATGTAGAGCGGCGAGTTGATAGAGCTCAGCAGGATAGCTTTGTCGTTAAGCTTTTGTGCGTTGAGGAACAGGCCGTCATGGCTGTCGGACATTTCGCGCATGAAGTAGTCGAAGATGACATTCGGCGATTCGTCGATGGATGAGGCGCTGGATTCCCACTTTTTGATGCGGTAGTGGCGTTCGGTTGCCGAGATGCGTTGGCTGGTGTAGCTGAATTTGACGTAGCGCTGCAGGTAGAGCCAGCCGGCGGCAGAATCGGTATAGCCTTCCACCACCATCGAACCGTTGCCGTTAGCGGCAAAGTTAAAATGGATATTGCCGTTCACATTCTCTTTTTCCATGTTTTCAAAACGCATGATCGCTTTGGTGGAGCAGCTCATCACGCCATCGTTGGCATCTGGCAGCAGGCGCCAGACGCTAAAACCGGCGGCGGCGACAAACGTCAGAGCGGAAAGGGCGAAAAAGGTGCGGGGCGCGAGTTTCATTGCGGCTTCCAGGAGTAGTAAAAGTAGTTATCGCAATAGCTAAACGGGTTGTCCTCGTGCATCGCGCAGTGGGCGAGAAATACCCGGCCCAGGCCGTTAGTCTCCAGCCGGTCGCCGTAGAAGAAAACGAAACGCTCCCCCGGCTTGCAGCCGAGCTTCAGCCGCTGACGCACCTCATCGAAATTCTTAGCGTAGGCCGTGGCGGAAACCGAACGCAGCATTTCATCGCTGGCCAGCAGTTCGCACTGGCTGTGGTTCATCAGCGTCAGATTGATCGGTCGGGCGGCGTGGGTGCCGGCGAGACTAAATGCCACCAGCAGCAGGGCGATGACCAGCAGACAGCCGCCAGCCAGATACCAGCACATCCCGCGCGCATGTGGTGAAGCGGCAGGCGGCGTGGTTTCAATTTCTGACGCCGCGGGTTCGCCAGGCGGCTCGGCGGGACTGGCGACATCGGCCAGCGCCAGCGACGGCCCGGCGTCGAGCAGTTCGATGCTGAGATCCTGATTCAGCTGCAGCATGCCGCGCGACACGGTGACGATAATGTTATCGATATCGTAGTGGCGGAAGGTTTTGCGCAGCATGCTCAGATACTGGTTGAGGTTGCTGTTGGAAGAAGTTAAGCCGTTATCGTCCCAGACTTTTTTCAATACTTCGTCGCGACTGACGACGCCGGTATGGCGGAGAAAAAAATAGAGTAGCGCGCTGGCGGTGATGGATAGCTGGCTATCCGGTTCATCGCTGCCGGGCAGGGTAAGCGTGCCGTCCGTTGCATCATAAATGAGACGGGCATTGATGTTATAGCGCATCGCGGCCTCACTCTATTCGCTTCACGCGGGAAGCGTCATTTTGGTCAGATCGTTCACCAGCGACTGGCGGTGTTCATTGCTCATGGTGCGCCCTTCGGTCAGTTCCGATAACCAGATGCCGTCGGCCGCGTAGCGTACCAGCGTGCCGGTCGGGCCGTTATCCAGCGCATCGCCCTGCGCCAGGTGATCCAGCATCCAGTCGCGCCAGCATTTTCGCAGCACCGGCTCGTCCGGCATCGCCAGCGACAGCACCATCAACTGGCGGCTTTCGTGAGTGTCCGTCAGCTCCGGGTTGGACAGATAGCGCAAATAGGCGCGGGTAAAGCGCCCGTAAGCGATGTTATCGGCGGCCATCAGTTCGCTAATCGCCTTTTCCATGATCGCCAGCAGCCGGGCGAACAGGGCGAAAATCAGCGCCTGCTTATTGGGAAAGTGATGCAGGAGGCCACCTTTGCTCACGCCAGCCTCGCGGGCGACGGCGTTCAGCGACAGGGCGGCGATACCATCCCGGCCGGCAATCATCGCTGCCGATTCAAGCAACTGACGGTGGAGACGGACGGGATCTTTTTTACGATGCTGGGCTTCCATATTCATGGCCGGAATCATACCGACCAGACGGTATGATTATTCTTGATCGCTATCAATATGAGAGGTGGCTTCGTGCGACGGGATACCGTTAATGCGTGGAGGCTCACAAATTGTCATATTAATGAACGCGATAACCCGGATGGGCTATCGCGTTGAGGTTTATTTCGTTGCCAGATGCACCGCCAGGCCGCTTTGCCCCGGCGCCAGCTCCGGGCGCAGCGTCAGCGACGGGATCAGATAATCGCCATGATTCTGCCGGCGGAATGGAATGGGCTCGGTTTGCCACAGCGTGTCCAGCCGCTCGGCCAGCGTGGCGCACTGGTCGGCGAATTGCCCGGCATCGGTTTTATCCGTGCGGTAGAACACCAGCGGCGGAAGCACCTCAAAGCCGGGATAGAACAGCATACCGTGCTGAATGGGGAACAGGATGTCGTCGATGGGGCCATTGATCCCGCGCGGTGAATAGTGTTCCGCCCAGCCGCCGGCGGTGACGATCAGCATCGCCCGCTTGCCGACGAAGGTGCCTTCCCCATAGCGATCGCCCCAGTGGCGGTCGCTGTGCTCGCCGACGCCATAGGCAAAGCCCCAGGCGTACACCCGGTCGATCCAGCCCTTCATGATGGCGGGCATTGAGAACCACCACAGCGGGAACTGGAAAATCACCGCATCGGCCCACAGCAGCTTTTCCTGCTCGGCTGCGATATCCGCACTTTGGGTGCCCTGGGCAAAGGCCTGTTTGGAATCGAGGGTCGGCCGCCAGAACTCGCCGACCGGCGGGGCGCCGCTGTCATCGGCGTCATACCCTGCCTTCCAGCGCATGGCGTAGAGATCGGAGACTTGCACTTCATGCCCGGCCTGCTGCAGATGGCGGACGGCAAAATTTTTCAGCGCGCCATTAAGCGAGCGCGGTTCCGGATGGGCGTAAATCAGCAGTACTTTCATAACATCACCTCTGGCGTATGGAGAGCTGCAGAGTAGGAAAGCTGACGCTATAGTAGAAATTAATTACTTAAATTCCAGGTATAGCCGTGATTAATTTACATCGTCTGGATCTTAATCTGCTGCGCACGCTTGATGTGCTGCTCAGTGAAAATAATGTCACCCGGGCGGCGCAGCGGCTGAATCTGTCGCAGCCCTCGGTGAGCATTCAGCTCGCCAGGCTGCGGGAGATTTTCGCCGACCCGCTGCTGATGCCGGGTCCGCGCGGCATGCAGCCCACCGCCCGCGCCGATGAACTTCGCCAGCCGCTGCGCGCAGCGCTAGCCGCACTGGAGCAGGCGGTGGCGCCGGTGGCGCCTTTTGATCCGGCGACGGCGGCGGAGACCTGGCGGGTGGCAGCGACGGACTATATGGCCTCGGCGATCCTCCTGCCGATGCTGGGCAGGCTACGGCTGGCCTCTCCCGGCAGTCGGCTGGCGGTGTTCGAGCTACAGCCAGCGCGGCTGGAGCAACAGGCGGCCAGTGATGAAGTGGATCTCGGTTTCCATACCCGCGAGGGCGCGCCGCCGGGGCTGCATCAGCGCCTGCTGTTTCGCGAACGCTATGTGTTGGCAGGCCGGGCGGAGCATCCGGCGCTGCGGCCTGGGCTTAGCCTGGAAACGTTCTGTCAGCTGGAGCACGTGATCGTCTCCCCGGACGGGGGCGGCTTCAGCGCGGCGACCGATACCGCGCTGGCGAATCTTGGCCTGGCGCGGCGGGTTGTCCTTTCCGTGCCACATTTCCTGTTTATGCTGGAGACCCTGCGCAATAGCGATCTGGTGGCGGTCCTGCCGGAGCGGCTGGTGCGTGGGCAGAGCGGGCTGGAAGTCGTCGAGCCGCCACTGGCGGTCGCCGGCTTTGAGATGCTGATGCTGTGGCACGAGCGCTGGCACCGCGACCCGGCGCATCAATGGCTGCGTCAGTTCATTGTGAATTCACTGGAGGAACAGACATGCTGAGTGGACTGAATCACCTGACCCTGGCAGTCAGCCAGCTGGCGCCGAGCGTGGCGTTTTATCAGCAGCTGCTGGGCATGACGCTGCACGCCCGCTGGGACAGTGGCGCCTATCTCTCCTGCGGCGATCTGTGGCTGTGCCTGTCGCTGGATCCGCAGCGGCGCATCACCCCGCCGGAAGAGAGCGACTACACCCATTATGCGTTTAGCATTAGCGAGGCGGATTTCGCCAGCTTCGCCGCCCGCCTGGAGGTTGCCGGCGTGGCGGTCTGGAAGCTAAACCGCAGCGAAGGCGCCTCGCACTATTTCCTCGATCCCGATGGCCACAAGCTGGAGCTGCACGTCGGCAGTCTCGCCCAGCGGCTGGCCGCCTGCCGTGAGCAGCCGTATAAGGGAATGGTGTTTTTTGACCAGTGAAGCTGATTTGCGGACGCGGGGTAACCCGTAGCCCCGGTAAGCGCAGCGCCACCGGGGAGATGCCTTTACAAATTACTCACTCAAAATGTGAGGTTTTTTCCAACGCTGTCACTATTATCACCGGATAATCGTATATACTTTTTTGTATATACAAAAGGATGAATAGTATGCCAATGGAGTTTGAGTGGGATGCAAACAAGGCATTAAGTAATCTACGAAAACATGGAGTCCGGTTTGAAGAAGCGGTATTAGTCTTTGACGATCCGCGGCACCTTTCCCGCCAGGAGCGGTTTGAGAATGGTGAATATCGCTGGCAGACCATCGGTCTTGTGCATGGGATCCTTGTTATCCTGGTGGCGCATTCGGTCCGTTTTGAAAGTGGAACTGAGGTTATTCGTATTATCAGCGCCCGGAAGGCGGACAGAAAAGAGAGGAATCGTTATGAGCATGGTTAAACATAAACGCGGCAATACGGCGGCGCTTACCGCTAAGCGTGATGCCGAACTCAAAGCGCTAGCGAGCAAAGCCGATGAGGATATCGATTACAGCGATATCCCCGCTACAGACGATGCGCAATGGTCAGATGCCGTTCGCGGCAAATTTTTTCGACCGCTAAAAACACAGGCTTCTGTGCGCATTGATGCCGATGTCATGGAGTGGCTCAAACGTCCAGGAAAAGGCTATCAAACTCGACTGAATGCGATTTTAAGAGAAGCGATGATTCGCGATCTTAATAAGAAATAGTTGCTGGTAGCGGCGCTACGTATTTTCGGAGCCCGTAGCCCGGTAAGCGCAGCGCCACCGGGGAGAACAGGTTAAACTTCACTCCATCGCCACCTTCACCGCTTCTCCCAGCTTCACCATCACTGCTTTATGTTTCTCGGTCGGCGGCAGGGCGCAGTTGATCCTGACGCAGTTGCGATACTTGCCCGCTGCCGAAAACAGCGAGCCCGGCGCGACCTGGATCTTCAACCGGCACAGCTGTTTGGCGACGCAGACCATATCCACCTGCTCCGGGAGCTCCACCCACAGCATAAAACCACCTTTTGGGCGGGTGACGCAGATCCCGCAGGGGAAAAATTCCCGCAGCCAGCAGGTGTAGATCTCCATATTACGCTGATAGATCTGCCGCATCCGCCGCACGTGACGGTGGTAGTGGCCTTCGCGAATAAAATTGCAAGCCGCCAGTTGGGTTGAAGGGACGTTAGTGCCGCTGGCGGCGTACTTCATCTGTAGCAGCTTGTCGTAGTAGCGCCCGGGCGCTATCCAACCGATGCGCAGGCCGGGGGCGATGGTTTTGGTAAAAGAGCTGCAGAGCATCACCCGGCCGTCGATATCCCAGGAGTGAATGGTGCGCGGGCGCGGGTACTCGGTGGCCAGCTCGCCGTAAATATCATCCTCGAAAATCACGATATCGTGGCGCTGGGCCAGGTTCAGCACCGCGCGCTTGCGAGCGTCCGGCATGATAAAGCCCAGCGGGTTATTGCAGTTTGGCACGAGGATCACCCCTTTGATCGGCCACTGATCCAGCGCCAGCTCCAGGGCCTCAATGCTGATCCCGGTTTCCGGATCGGTAGGGATCTCAATGGTCTTTAATCCCAGTCCGCGCAGCATCTGCATTGTGCCGTAGTAGCAGGGAGATTCCACCGCCACGATATCGCCAGGCTGGCATACCGACAGCAAGGCCAGAGACAGCGCGCTATGGCAGCCGCTGGTGAGCACCAGATCGTCAGCCGTCACTACCGAGCCGCCGTCAAGCATCAGACGGGCGATCTGCTCCCTCAGCTCGCGGCGCCCGGCCAGCTCGTCATAGTTCAGCACTTCGCTGAGGTTATGCTGGATCGCCCGGCTCAGTTCGCGCCAGATAGGCTTCAGGCTTGGCTGTGTGACATCCGGCGAGCCGCCGCCGAAGGGGATAATCGATTTATCGTAGCGGGCGTCGAGCATGGTCAGCACCTGATCCCACTGGGTGATCTCCACCGGGCGCTGTACCGGACGCGACATCGGCGGCACTGGCGGCTGGGCCTTGCGCGGGGCAACGAAATAGCCCGATCGCGGCTGCGGCACAATCATCTGCTGCTGCTCAAGCAACTGATAGGCCTGCTGGACGGTGCTGATGCTGACGCCGTGCTCCTGGCTCAGGCTGCGCACCGACGGCAGTTTTTCGCCGTGGCGATACAGGCCCTGTTCGATGCGTTCGGCCAGCAGCGTAGCGAGATGTTGGTAGCGGGTCATGCTGTATCCTTAATTTCCGCCATACAGATGGAATAACCAGTACAGATTGGCGTAAAAATTGGGCTCTGGTGTACGTTTTAGCTAATCTGTATGTTAAAGAAAAGCGTTTTGTGAATCTGTATTACTTGGCCCCAAATCCGTGAAGATAAAGCCTCTGGCAAGGTGAGGAGGTAGAGGATGGAATTTCACGAGAACAGGGCAAGACAGCCATTTATCGGTTTCGTACTGCTGGTGCGCTTTATCAAAAAATGGTGGCTTCAGGAGCAAACGCGCAGAGCTTTGCAGCGAATGAGCGACGAACAGCTGAAAGACATCGGCCTGCGTCGGGATCAGATCAATTAAAAAGTGCGGTTTTTTTCAGGCATCATTCCTTCTTTGCCCCGGTAAGCGCTGGCGACGCCGGGGAATACATTCACGAAATTTATCAATTGATGCGGCGCGATCGTCCGTTTCTTGATACTTACCCTGATAAGTATTATTTTCTTCTCAACAATGAGAGGAAAACCTGTGACCGAAGACGACCTGTTTGTCCGCCGCCCGTTGGGGATGAGAATGGCCATGGTGGTGCGCCAGTGGCGCGCCATTATTGACTCCGCTATCACCGATACCGGACTCACCCAGTCCAGCTGGACGGTGTTGATGCAACTGCATCAGCTGGGAGACAACGTCTCGGTCAGCGAACTGGCGGAGGTGCAGGGAATTGAACTGCCGCCGCTGATGCGCACCCTCTCGTTACTGGAAAAGCAGGGCTATCTGGTGCGTTCTACATCGCCATATGACAAACGCATTCGCCTGCTGACGCTGACCGCCGAGGGGCGGGCGATTCTGGAAAAACTGAGCTGCGTGATCGAGACCTATCAGGAACGCGTGACTCAGACCATCCCGGAGGCCGACCTCGCCACCTTCAGCGCCACATTAAATCAAATCGCCTGCCGTTTGCGGAATATCCGCGAAGAAGATAACAAGATCTAACACACTATGATGACGCCTGAACAAAAATTTGCCCGCTGGGTACGGGTGAGTATTGCCGCTTTTCTGGGAATATTCGCCTGGTTTATCGTTGCCGATATCTGGATCCCGCTGACGCCGGACTCCACCGTGATGCGCGTGGTGACCCCGGT
>OGSZ01000183.1_pt1 | contig 33364 bp, 26 predicted proteins | sample 1574331 | NCBI WGS metagenome assembly OGSZ01 (sample SAMN03295853, study PRJEB24534) | human gut metagenome | isolation source: fecal sample 3 from infant 8 | host: Homo sapiens | place: USA: Pittsburgh, PA | collected 2014-07 | reverse complement strand
AACGTGGGCTGGAAGAACGCGCCCTATTTACCGCTTCCCGCCGATTTCACGGCCATTGGCAACCAGTTGACCGCCGTAGATGAAGGGATCTGGATTGTCCCCGGGCTTTGCACTTCCCGCGAAGACCACCACAACGTCATGCGCGGCGAAGAGACACAGCTCCTCGGCGCACGCCTGCTGGCCCCTGCGGCGGTGTACGTCATGCCCGGCACCCATTGCAAATGGGTCAAAACCGACGGCCGGCGGATTGAGGACTTTCGCACGGTGATGACCGGCGAACTGCACCATCTGCTGCTGACGCACTCCCTGATCGGCGCGGGATTACCCGAGCAGCAGGCTGCGCCAGCGGCGTTTCACGCCGGACTGGCGCGCGGCCTGGCCGCGCCCGCGGTGTTGCCACAGCTTTTTGAGACCCGCGCCGCGCACCTGTTGGGGGCGCTGGCCCGGGAGCAGGTGAGCGAGTATCTATCCGGCCTGTTAATTGGCGCGGAGGTGGCCAGCATGCGCGCCTTCATTGCCGACGAACAGGCTATCGCGATCGTTGCCGGCCCGTCCCTCTCCGCGCGCTATCAGCAGGCATTTCAGCTGCTGGGCCGCCAGGTGACGACAGTGTCGGGCGACGATGCCTTTCTGGCTGGTATAAGGAGCATCGTACATGCAGTGGCAAACCTCACTTCCGCTGATCGCTATTCTGCGCGGCATCACCCCTGACGAGGCGCTGGCGCACGTCGGCGCGGCGATCGCCGCCGGGTTCGACACCGTGGAGATCCCGCTCAATTCACCGCAATGGCAGCAGAGCATCCCGGCCGTGGTCGAGGCCTACGGCGCGCAGGCGCTGATTGGCGCCGGAACGGTGCTGCAGGAAGCGCAGGTCGATCGGCTGGCGCAGCTTGGGGCGCGGCTGGTGGTGACCCCCAATGTGCAGCCGGCGGTGATCCGCCGGGCCGTCGGGCACGGGATGACCGTCTGCGCCGGCTGCGCGACGGCAAGCGAGGCGTTTACCGCGCTGGAGGCCGGGGCGCAGGCGCTGAAGATTTTTCCCTCTTCGGCGTTTGGCCCCGACTACATCAGGGCGCTGAAAGCGGTTTTGCCCGCGTCGGTGCCGGTATTTGCGGTCGGCGGCGTCACGCCGGAAAACCTGGCGCAATGGATCGAGGCCGGTTGTGCGGGCGCGGGGCTGGGCAGCGATCTCTATCGCGCCGGTCAGCCGGTAGCGCGGACCGCAGAGCAGGCCGCCGCATTTGTTAGGGCGTATCAAGAGGCTGTGAAATGAAAATAACCAAACTGACCACCTGGCGTTTACCCCCGCGCTGGATGTTCCTCAAGATTGAAACCGACGAGGGGATAGTCGGTTGGGGCGAGCCGATTGTCGAAGGCCGGGCGCGCACCGTGGAGGCGGCGGTACATGAGCTGGGGGACTATCTGATTGGCCAGGATCCGGCGCGGATCAACGATCTGTGGCAGGTCATGTACCGCGCCGGCTTTTATCGCGGCGGGCCGATCCTGATGAGCGCGATCGCCGGTATTGACCAGGCGCTGTGGGACATCAAAGGGAAGGCGTTGAATGCGCCGGTCTGGCAGCTGCTGGGCGGCCTGGTGCGCGATAAAATCAAAGCCTACAGCTGGGTGGGAGGAGACAGGCCTGCCGAGGTCATTGCCGGGATTAACACGCTGCGCGGGATGGGGTTTGATACCTTCAAACTCAACGGCTGTCAGGAAATGGGGATGATTGACAGTTCGCGCACGGTGGATGCGGCGGTGAACACGGTGGCGCAGATCCGCGAAGCATTTGGCAACGACATTGAATTTGGCCTCGATTTTCATGGCCGCGTCAGCGCGCCGATGGCGAAATTGCTGATTAAAGAGCTGGAACCCTATCGGCCGCTGTTTATCGAAGAGCCGGTGCTGGCCGAGCAGGCGGAGTACTACCCGCGGCTGGCGGCGCAAACCGCGATCCCGCTGGCCGCCGGCGAGCGCATGTTCTCGCGCTTTGAGTTCAAGCGGGTGCTGGAGGCCGGCGGGCTGGCTATTCTGCAGCCCGATCTCTCTCACGCCGGCGGCATCACCGAATGCTTCAAAATCGCCGGTATGGCGGAAGCGGCGGACGTGTCGCTGGCTCCGCACTGCCCGTTAGGCCCCATCGCGCTGGCCGCCTGTCTGCACGTGGACTTTGTTTCCTACAACGCTGTCTTCCAGGAGCAGAGCATGGGGATCCACTATAACCAGGGCGCCGAGTTACTCGACTTCGTGAAAAACAAAGCCGATTTCAATATGGAGGGGGGGTACTTTAAGCCGTTAATGAAGCCGGGGCTGGGGGTCGATATCGACGAAGAGAAAGTGATTGAGATGAGCCGACGCGCTCCTGACTGGCGGAACCCCGTCTGGCGCCTTGCCGATGGCGTGGTCGCCGAGTGGTAGTCCCCGGTTAATACCTGCTGCGATTCTTAATATCAATCTTTGCCTGGCGCGGGCGGTCTTCCCCTGCCCGAGGCAAAGTCATGGGGTTATTATTATGAGCATTGAACTCTGTACTTCTACATTAAAAAAGCTAAACAGCAAAATCATCCCCTTTATTATTATCTGCTATTTTGTCGCCAATCTTGATAAAACCAATATTTCCATTGCCGCGCTGCAAATGAACGCCGATCTGGGATTAACGGCCAGCATGTACGGCCTTGGGGTCGGCATGTTTTATATTTCCTATATTATTTTCGAAATTCCCAGCAACCTGATAATGACCCGGGTGGGGGCGCGGATCTGGATCGCCAGAATAATGATCACCTGGGGAATGGTGAGCGCCGGCATGGCGTTCGTCCAGACGCCGACCCAGCTTTATATTATGCGTTTTTTACTCGGCATGGCGGAGGCGGGATTTACCCCAGGGATTATTTACTATATCTCCTGCTGGTTTCCGAAGCGCAACCGGGCGCGGGCGATGTCGTTCTTTTATATGGGATCGGTGCTGGCGTCGATCATCGGGCTGCCCGTCTCGGGGCTGATTTTAAATATGCATGGCATCGCCGATGTCGCCGGCTGGCGCTGGCTGTTCGCCATTGAAGGGGTTCCCGCCATCGTGCTGGGGGCGCTGGTGCTCTGGCTGCTGCCTTCCAGCCCGCAAAAGGCGGCCTGGCTCTCTGAGGCGGAGAAAGGCTGGCTGACGGCGCAGATTGCCGCTGATAACCGCGGCGCGGTGGTCAATCAACACGCCTCCTGGTTCAGTGCGCTGAAAAATAAAGTGGTACTCCTGCTGAGTCTGGTCTGGTTTCTGCAGGCGTTCGGCTCCATCGGCATCACGCTTTTCTTACCGCTGATCCTCAAAAGTATGGCCAGCGAGCAGAGCGATGTGGTTATTAGTCTGCTGTCCGCGGTGCCGTTTATTTTCGCCTGCCTGTTTATGTACCTCAATGGCCGTCATTCGGATCTGACCGGCGAGCGGGCGTGGCATATGGGGCTGCCGCTGATTCTGGCCGGTCTCTCGCTGGCTGTCGCCATCTATGCCGGCAACCTGCTGGTTGCCTATCTGCTGCTGGTGCTCACCGTGGGCTTCAATTTCGCGCTAACGCCGGTGTTCTGGGCGGTGACCACCGAGAAGCTGGCGGGCGTGGCGGCCGCGGCCTCCATTGCATTTATCAACACCATCGCCAATTTTGTCGGCTTAGGCTTGCCGCCGCTGCTCGGGAAGATTAAGGACCTGACCAACAGCTATCACTCTGGACTGCTGATCGTCGCCGTGGCGCTGGCCCTTGGCGGGATTATCGGCATCATCGTCTCCCGGAGCGGCCAGAAACCCTCCGTCTTCCACACTCTGAAAGAAGATAAGCTATGAAACTGAACGTGTTAAAACAGGCTTCGCTCCCGGATGCCCTGACCGCGGAACTGGCGCGACGCTATCACCTCGTGGAGCTGACCGCACTCACTGACACCGACTTTCGCGCGCTGGCCGGCACCTTTACCGTGCTCATCACCAACGGCGAAGCCACCGTGACGCGAGAGCTGATCGCCAGCCTGCCTGCGCTGGAGCTGATCGCCGTCTTTGGCGTCGGCTATGACGGCGTGGATGTGCAGGCGGCCGCTGAGCACCAGGTGCGGGTCAGCCATACGCCGGGGGTGTTAACCGATGATGTGGCGGATCTGGCGCTGGGCCTGATGCTGGCGACCTCGCGGCAGATCGTCGCCGCCCACAAGTTTATCGAAGCGGGCGAGTGGGCGGCGGGCGGTTTTCCGTGGACGCAAAAAGTCTCCGGTTCGCGGGTCGGCATCGTGGGCATGGGGCGCATCGGCCAGGCCATCGCCCGGCGCTGCGAGGGGTTCGCCATGCAGATTGCTTATCATGACCGCAAGCGTCTCCCGGCGCTAAATTATGCCTGGCGGGAAGATCTGCTGACCCTGGCTGCGGAGAGTGATTTTCTGGTTATCTGCACGCCGGGAACGGCGGCAAACCAGGGGCTCATTAACCAGCCGGTGCTGGCGGCGCTGGGGGAGAAAGGGATCCTCATCAATATCTCGCGCGGCAGCGTGATTGATGAGCCCGCGCTGGTTGCCGCGCTGGAGAGCGGGATTATCGCCGGGGCGGGGCTGGATGTCTTCAGCCATGAACCGGCGGTACCGGCCGGGCTGCTGCAGCGCAGTAATGTGGTCGTCACACCGCATATGGCCAGCGCCACCTGGAGTACCCGCGCGGCGATGGCGCAACTGGTGCTCGATAACGTTGCCTGCTGGGCTGAGAAGAAGGCGCTGGTGACTCCAGTGGCGGAAAGCCTGGCGGACTGACCGCAAAGCCGTGAACGCGCTGGGCTGCTGTATTGTACAGCGCGTTCGCGGCGGGGATTACTCCCGGGGCTGAAGCTGATAAATCCAGGCGCTGACCTGCTGTCCATCGTCGGTGGTCACCTCCACCGGCACCCGATCGTACCCCTCCTCAAAGTCGTCCAGCATGGGCCAGTGCGCCGCCAGCCGATCGGACAGGAACAGATAGCCGTTGACCCGCGGGCCGTGAGCGTCGAGGACGATACCCGGAAAATCGGCGGCTGCGCCCCAGTCGCGCGCGTAAAAGGTGCCGGTGACGTAGCCGGGACGCCACTCGCCCCCGATCGCCTCCAGAATGTGCGCATTGCTGCGACCGGGACAGAGCGTCCCATAGACAAATAGCGGTTTCATTTTCTCTCTCTCGTTCGCCCTGATACCCGCCCACAGCGGAGCGGAAAACCAAAATACGGGGTAATTCAGCGCCTGGCAATGGCCGGGTGGGGCGGGGCACTCCTCCGGGCATCTCTCTGATGCCGGGGGAGGCTTTGGCCTCGGCGCTAATGAAGGTATATCGATTGCGATGATATTTTTATTATTATTTATATTTAAGATCAATATAAATAAGCCTGATGGAGGGATTAATTCGCTAATTAACATTCAATGGGGAAATAATAAAACGATAGCTTATGGAATATTCCTTCTCAATGGATTAAACAAGAGCCATAAAAGCAGCCGTAGGTTGAATTCAGATATTATTTAGGGCCAGGCGTTACCTCCCCTGGCTTTTTCGCTTTATGATAAACCTCCCTTGTACAAAGAATACCATCTGACTTCTAAACCCTCGCGGGCAGAGTTGATATTTCCTTTCCCTGAAGCGGCAGGCAATAAATCGAGCCGAACGACGTTCGGGAGAAAAACCGCTAGTGATGAACAGGCCAGAGCAAAGGCAGAGGCTGAGGCGAACGTACGGCGGATGAAGGATATCCGCCGCGGCATTTGGTCCTGTCTGCAAACAGATGAAAGCGAAAGGCACAGGAGGTGCAATGAAGATTTTCCGCCCATTATGGCGCGACGGGGCTTTTCTGGTCCCGCAGCAGTTTCAGCAACAGGCTCGCTGGGATGCGCACGTCGCCGATACGGTCTCCCGCATGGCGCTCGCCCACCCGTGGGGGGTATTGCGCGCGGAGTTTGACGCCAGCGCGCTCACCCTTTCCCGGCTCAACGCCACCCGGCTGATCGTTCGTTTCGCCGACGGAACGCTGATTGACACCGAGCTGGCGGATACTCTGCCACCGGTCCGTGATGTATCGGGCGTGATGCTGGACAGCGTGGAGGTTGTGCTTGCTCTGCCGCTGCTCAGCGCCAGCGGCGGCAATCTTGATGACGGCCAGGAGAGCGCCCGCCCGCTCCGCTGGCGCGCCGAGCAGGTGATCGTGCAGGAGCTGGCCGGCCATGAACGCAGCGAGCTGGCCGTTCTGCGGCACGCGCTGACGCTGCGTCTCTCCACCGAGGAAAACGCGGCCTTCCTCACCTGCCCGGTAGCGCGTCTGGTGCGCGACGCCCAGGGGCAGTGGATCGTTGACCCGGAATTCATCCCGCCGCTGCTGTCGCTGGCGGCAAGCCCGACGCTGGTCAGCGAGCTGGGCGAGCTGTTACATCGCCTGCAGGCCCGACGCAGACGCCTGATGGCCATGCGCCGTGAAAGCAATGCGCGGATGGCTGATTTTGCCGTGGCGGATGTTTCCCTGTTCTGGCTGCTCAACGCGCTGAACAGCGCCGAGCCGGTGCTCAGCGAGCTGCATCAGGACCCTTCGCGCCATCCGGAGCTGCTCTATCGTGAACTGGCCAGGCTGGCCGGCAGTCTGATGACCTTCTCCCTTGAACATCATCTGGAAGCTATCCCCCGCTACCGGCATGCCTCGCCGGAGCAGGTATTCCCGCCGCTGTTTGCCCTGCTGGATACGCTGCTCGAAGTTAGCCTGCCCTCAAGGGTGATCGCCATCGCTCTGGAGCAGGGCGCCGACCGGGAGATCTGGCGGGGCAGGCTACACGATGCGCGACTGCGCGAGGGGGCGGATTTTTATCTGTCGGTGCGCTCTTCACTCCCCCCTCACCAGCTACAGAGCCGCTTTCCGCAGCTCTGTAAGGCGGGTAGCCATGATGATGTCGCCGAGGTCGTCAACATTGCCCTCAGCGGCATCGCGATCAAACCGCTGAGCCACGTGCCGGCGGCCATTCCGCTACGTCTGGAAAACCAATATTTCGCTCTGGATCTCTCCACCGATGCCGCCCGCGCGATGCTGGAGGCCGGCAACTGCACCTTCTATACCCCGGAATCGCTTGGCGACGTGAAACTTGAACTCTTTGCGGTACTGCGCTCATGAATACCTCTGAAAGCGATCTGATCAACAAAACTTTTTACCCGGGCTGGCTGATGGTCAGCCAGTTACGCTGCGGCCAGCCGGTGACCGATGGCGAGGCGCTCTATCGTCAGGCCTGTCGATGGGTGACCGAGGCGCGCGAGGCGCTGACGGCGGCAGGAATCAGTGACACCAGCGCTGAGCAGATGCTCTATGCCTACTGCGCGCTGCTCGATGAGAGCGTCCTCAACCGCGCCAGTCAGGATGATGGCTACCGCAGGTGGCGCAAGGATCCGCTGCAGGCGCGTTTTTTCAGCACTCTCAACGCCGGGGAAGAGCTCTGGGAACGGATCCGCCAGCTGCTGCGAGAGCCCACGGCGGATGCGGCAGTGCTGACTTGTTTCTATCGTACTTTGCAACTGGGGTTTGTCGGGCAGTACCGCGCCCAGGATGACGAACGGCGTGAGGACGTGGCGCATGCGCTTGGCGCGCGGGTCCCGCCGTTCAGCCTGACCCAGGAGGCGCCGGTGGTGGTTCGTGCCTCCCGGCTGCGCAGCGGACGGCGGATGTACTGGTGCGGCTGGGCGGTTGGCATTGTGGCGCTGGCCGCGCTGTGGTTGACCTTCTCCACCGTGCTGTCACAGATGGTGGCGAAGATAGCAGGGCAGGGATAAGAGATGCGTGATAACGCCCGTCGTCTGCTTACGCTACTGACCGTCATCCTGGCCCTGTGGCTGGTGCTGGGCTTCTGGCCGCTGTCCATCGGCAACCAGGTGATCGTCAGTCTGTGCATCCTGCTGGTGGGCGGCGCGGCGCTCTGGCGTCAGCGTCGCCGGGCAGTCAGCCGTCAGCGATCGGAAATCGTCCTGCCGCCCGAGGATTTTCAGGGGGCGGTGGTTCTGGTCTGCGGGGATACCGACAGTCTGTTTCCCGGGCGTTCGGCGCACTGCGAAACCCGTCACGGCTGGTATCTACGGGGAGACAGCGCGGAGCAGTTGCCGCGGCTGGCGCAGTACCTGGCGGCGGCGCGTCCGGCGCTGGTATCGCAGGTTTCCGTGCTGCTGGCGGTGGTACCGGAGCACCACCCCTCCGGGGAGCAACTGGCGCAGTCGCTGCGCGACTGGCGACGGAGTATCGTTCAGTGCCGAACCTGGCTAAACGGTCTGCCGCCGGTGTGGAGCGTGTTCTGGGTGACGCCGCCTGGCGGCCAGGCAGGGGAAAGCCGCTGGTTTACCGTCACGCCGGAGAGGCCTGGTCTCCAGGTGCAGCAGAAGGGGCAAGCGCCCCAGTCGGTTGCCGAGTGGCAGCGGGAGGGCAGCCCTGCCTCACGCCTGCATCAGACGCTGTGGCTGGAGAGCATTCTGACCTTGGCCGAAAACGCTCTTTTCCGGCCATTCCGCGCCCGGCAGGCGGAACTTCCTCCGCTGAACCTGTGTGCCGCGGGCATCTGCCTGACACCGATGGTAGCGGCGGCAAATAACCTCTGGCAACAGCAAATCGCCGGGATCACCACGCTCTCCCCGGGCAACGCCGCGGCGCCAGGTCCTCACCCGCTGCCGGATCTTCTTCTGTCGTCACTGCCGCACCGCCACGGGGTCAGCCGCCGGATGCGCTATGCCGGTCTTGCCGCTGGCGTGGGCTTCCTCTTTCTGGCGCTGGCGATGCTGGCTTCCTTTATCAACAACCAGCGCCTGGTGCGCAGCGTCGGCGATCATCTGGCGGTGTACTACCGCCTCAGCGGCACGCCGCCGATGCCGAAGCTGCAGGCGCAGCAGCGTCTGCGTACCGACAGCCGCCAGCTGGATGACTGGCTGCGCCGGGGAGAGCCGTTGCGTTACCGGCTGGGGCTGTATCAGGGGATGCGGCTGATCCCCTTCGTGGAAGCCGCTATCAATGACTGGGCGCCGCCCCTGCCGCCGCGTCCGGTCATTAAGCAGGTTGTGCAGGGGCCGCAGACGATCCGCCTCGATAGCATGGCGCTGTTCGATACCGGCAAATCGACGCTGAAACCGGGTTCGACAAAGCTGCTGGTGAACTCGCTGCTGGGCATTAAGGCCAAACCCGGCTGGCTGATCGTGGTGGCAGGCCATACCGACAGCATCGGCAACGATAAATCCAATCAACAACTCTCCCTGAAGCGTGCCGAGGCGGTCCGCGACTGGATGCGCGATACCGGCGATGTGCCGGAGAGCTGTTTTGCGGTGCAGGGCTACGGCGCAAGTCGTCCTGTCGCCAGCAACGAGACGCCAGACGGGCGGGCGCAAAATCGCCGGGTGGAGATCAGTCTGGTCCCGCAGAAGGACGCCTGTCTGACGCCGGGCACGGCTAATACGTCAGGAGCCGGGGCTGACGCCTTAAAAAACGAAACCAAGTAACCCGCGAACCCGATCGCGGACGTTGAATAACAATCTGCCTGCCTGACCCTGTGCGCTACGGGTTCCTGATAAACAGGAAACAGCGATGGGCGGTAGCGTGCCTGCAGCCAGTCAATCTTGTCGGCAAAGCGGGGCCTCTGCGGGGATGAAGCGCAGGAAAGGGGATGGATAAAGGAGATCAGCATGGATAGCGCTAAGGACAGTGCCAGAGAAATGCTGGCGGCGATAAACGTTGAAGGTTCCGGTTTCTGGCTGCTCTTTTTATTTCTCAGTCAGTGAATATAAATATCCCTGGGGTTGCCTTTTAGTAATGAAATTCCTGGTGGGGTATCTGAGATATCGATATGCACATAAATATATTTATGATGAATGAGATGATTATCATTAAACAAAATTAAACAGTGCATCCTGTTAATTGATTTTTGGTGGTCATTACTGCGGAGTAAAACAGGAATATAATGGATACCTTTTCAATGATTACCGGCACCACCCTTAACCGTTACCAGCTGGATATTCCTTCATGTACCGCATCGCTGGATGTGGAAGAATTCAGTGGTGCAGAAAAGCTGAGTGAACTTTATTATTACACCATTACGTTTACCAGCGCAGAGAAAAACATCGATGCCGCACAGCTCCTGAGCAAACCCGCCATGCTGACGATGGGCGGCGGCGCACTGCAGCAGCTGGCGGACTGCAAACGCGTCCATGGTGTGATTACCACCTTCCGGCGCGTCAATCGTTCTGAAGATCAGTCGACCTATCAGATAACCCTCCAGCCGTTTCTCTCCCTGCTGGATAAACAGTTTCGCAGCCATCGTTTTTTCGTGAATAAATCGGTGCCGGAGGTGGTGGAGCAGGTATTGCAGGAACATCACCTGCATGACTGGGAGTATGAGTTTAATCTGAAGCAACACTATCCGCGGCGCGAGCAAATTAATCAGTATCAGGAGAGCGACCTGGCGTTTATCCAGCGCCTGCTGGCAGAGGTGGGGATATTTTATTTCTTCACCCTGCAGGAAGAGGCGCAGAGCGAAGTGGTCCACTTCGCCGACGCGCAGCGGGCGCTGATGTTCGATAAAACACTTCCTGTAAACAGCCCGTCCGGGATGAGCGACAGCGGTGCGGAATCGATATGGGGTCTGAACATCACGCATAACGTCGTAGAGGCGAACGTCACTACCCGGGATTATAACCCCCGCGATGCGCAGAGTGTTCTCCAGTCGGCAACAGCGGATATGACCCGGGGAAATGGTGAAGGCATCACTTACGGTGAGGTATACCACTATAAGCTTCGCCACCGGGAGCGTGGCGATAAAATCGACCCGCAGGCGGAGACCGCCAACTTCTATGCCCGTCTCGACCATGAGCGTTTTCTGGCTCACCAGACGCTTATTACCGCGAGCAGTACTGCAGCCTGGCTGGCGCCGGCCCAGGTGCTGACCGTTACCGACAGCCTGCCATCGACCCTGCCTGCGCCCGTGCAGGATCCGCTGTTAATCACCGGCACCGGCTTTACCGCCAGCCGCCGGGAGGCGCTGCGGGTGACCCTGCTGGCGGTGCCCTACAGCGAAACATTGTGCTGGCGTCCGCCGCTGCTGCCGCGCCCGAAGGTGACTGGCACCATGACGGCGCGGGTGACCAGCGCGAAAGCGAATGATATCTACGCCTGGCAGGATGCGTCCGGCCTGTATCGGGTGAAATTTGACGCTGACAGAGAGGATAAAGGGCAGGGTCAGGAAAGCATGCCGGTGCGTCTCGCCAAACCCTACGGCGGCGACGTGTACGGCTTTCACTTCCCGCTGATCCAGGGCACGGAGGTGGCGATTGCTTTCCACGAAGGCGACCCTGACCGGCCGTATATTGCGCATGCGCTGCACGACTCGCGGCATGTCGACCCTGTGACGGAGAAAAACAGCACCCGCAATGTGATTCGTACTCCGGCCAATAATAAGCTGCGAATGGAGGATAAGCGCGGCGAGGAGCATATCAAGCTCAGCACCGAGTACGGCGGCAAGACGCAGCTGAATTTAGGACATAACGTTGATGCCAGCCGCAAGCTTAGGGGGGAAGGGTTTGAACTGCGTACCGATTCGTGGGGAGGGATCCGGGCAGGGAAAGGGATATTCATTACTGCGGACAGCCAGACTGAGGCACAAGGGAAGGTGCTGGATATGGCTGCGGTACATTCCTTGTTGACGCAAGCCGTTAGTCAAATGGAGTCTCTTTCACAGGCAGCATCAGCAGCAAAAGCACAGCTCTTGCAATATGAGCAACAACAGGCACTGATGGAAGAGAAGTTACTTGCGCTAAAGCAGGCTGTATTACTGATGAGTGCACCAGAAGGTATTGCTTTAGCCAGTGGAAGTCATCTTCAGGCAGTTGCAAGCGAAAATATTTATATGACTGCAGGGCAAAATGTTGAACTGGGAGCAAAGAAAAATATTACTCTTGCCGCTTCTGAAAAAATATCAATCTTTACCGAAACTGAGGGCATAGAAGCTATTGTAGCCAAAGGCGATCTAATATCACAGGCTCAGTCAGGAAATATTGAAGTAATAGCTAAGCAAAATATTTCGCTGACCAGTACAACAGAGGGTATGACTTTTACAGCGGCAAAAACTTTAACGTTTACCTGTGCTGGCGGGGCATACATTCGCCTGTCCGGAGGAAACATCGAGTTAGGCTGCCCTGGTGATATTATGATGAAGCAAAGTAAGCTTCTCTACAGTGGCCCAACTTCTATGCAGTCAAATATTCCAGAACTTCCTGATAGTGGTCCACAGTCAATGAGTTTTATGCTCTTAGATGCTCTTGGTAATGCTGCGCCATCTACTATGAAAGTGAGTCTTTTTGATAGTAAATCAAAAGAACAAATATGGAGTTCTGCTTTTAATGATGGAGAGTCAGGTTGTTTTGAACCGCCTGAAAGTGAAAATTTTCATGCAATAATTGGCGATGATAAATGGACGAGCCTTTTTTCTTATAACGATGAGCATGATATTGAGGATGAGACTGATGATGACCTGGATTTCGATGAACATGGTCCGCAATATGATGGTGAATTAAACGAACAAGATAAGGAATAGCCATGGAACAGTATACAGTTCAGAAGGGTGACAGCCTGTGGAAAATCAGTCGTAAATTCGGAATTGATGTTAATGAACTGGCCAATATTAACGGTCTTCTCACTAAAGCAGAGCAGCATATTATCCAGTCCGGTCAGGTATTGAGTTTACCATCAAAAGACAAAGTTTATGATACTCAATTGACTTTGAGGATTTGCGATCTCGTCTGGCGCCCGCTTGGCGATGCAAAACTCAGACTCACTTTTGATGGTAAGACGTATGATTACGTAACAGACAGCACTGGTGTTGTCGCTGGTCTGCTTATTGAAGACAGTACCAAAGGTATAAAGGTTGAACTGCAACATTTAAATAAAAAAGAATACATTCTGATTGCCGACCATAAAAAATTGCCTTTGGGGACGTTAAGCCTGCGGATCTCGTCCAGGGAAATGATAATCAAAGGGAGTACCAGTGTTAAAAAGGGCACCCAACAATCGAGTAAGCAACAGGAAAAACAAAAAGCGAAACAGAAAGGTGGCTCATCTGCTTCCAGTCCATCAGAAAACAAAACCAAAGAAAGACAGACTCCTTCTGTAAACCAGACCACCAGGACTGAAGGCGGCGCACCCACCAGTGTGAGTAATATCGGTAATGTCAGTGAAGGGTTACGCCTTCCTCCAGAGGCAGAACAATATCGAGATTATATCATTGAAACAGCTAAAAAATATGAATTCCAGCCAGAGGGACTTGCTGCATTAATTTATGCAGAGTCAAGATGGAAAGCAAATGCGACCAATCCTACTGGTTCTGGAGCGGTAGGGTTAGGACAGTTTAAACCTGATACATGGTTATCTTACTGCACTAAACCTGAATCCAAGGTTTATCAGTTTATAACAGAAAAATACTCATACCAAAAATTAATATATAGAGATAATAAACTTTTTGGCGAGTCAGTTGACGGAACTATAACGGAAATCGATACAGATACTGTTTTATCTTTACGGGTTAATGCAGAATACAATATTGATATGATTGGATTGTATGATCGAAAAGGGATTGACTCACTTAGTTTAAAGTTATCAGCAGTTAGTGCTCTTGAATCAGATGAATTAGTTAAAATAGCTTACCTTGTTCATATGAATGGGGCATTTGGCGCATATGACATTATTATGAATGGGAAAGAAACTCCTGGAAAAGGCGAAAAAATCCCGACTAATATTGTTTTCTATAACCGACTAATTGGTAATTTAAAAGATAATGAGATGATAATTAGGTATTATTCTATTGATAGTACATGGAGGACCGCTTTTGTTGCATGGATGGTCAATTATTTCGATTCAATTATCGTACCTGATCATTACCGAATTGAACCGAAGATGAAAAATTACTCCACCAAAGATATTATTCAGAAACTTAATTCTACGTACATTCTAAATACGGATTTACCTCCAGTAACTATTATGAATTCGCAGCCAAGAAGTACCCCATCAAATTCGCAGCCAAGAAATACCCCATCTCCTTCTGTAAACGTTGAGGGGAATACATGGAGTAATCCACTTTCTGTTTGCCGGATTCGTACTCATGCTCTTCCTCGAGTCCGTAGTGCTACTTTTAAGGGATGGAGAACTCGCTCTAATGGACGTCGTTATCAACACCAGGGCTTGGATATAGAAGCTGCGCCAAATACACCAATATTTTCAGTAGCAGATGGTCGCATCGCTTTTATAATTGATCCTCCTCGTAGTGATTATGGCAGACAGTTGTGTATTATTGTTCAGATTGACGATCTTCCACTAGAGAAGGCGTTGCTTTGTAGATGTAATGATAGTGAAATTAATGAGGTTTATTTTTTCTACGCCCATCTGTCTGCAATTCATTCTGGTTTAGAGAGGGGAGACCATGTACGTTGTGGTGAATTATTGGGAGAAACTGGTTGCACAGGTAATGCCAATGGAATGACCAGTATAGCTTTAGGTGCTCATCTCCATTTTGAAGTTAGAGTAAAAGAGAGACCTGGTCCTGGTATAGCAAACAGGCTTGATCCTGCTCCTTTTATCGATGGGTTTAATTATCCTTAATAAGAAAATGAGAAATGAGAATTTTTATTAAATATTCTTTCATGTCGCTTTTATTTTTAGAAGCGGCAAGCTTACAAATCTGTTATGCGTCAGATAACTCAGTATCCAGCGTCAACTCGGATACAAATTCCATGACATTCTCGGAGATTTTTTCAAGACAGGAACAACAACGTGTTGATGAGGAATATCGCGGTGATTATCGTAATTACAAAAATAAGCAAAATAATTTACCTGATTCTCAGAGGAGCAAAGTTTTTTCAAGTAATGAATATTGGTTGGTAAATAAAGAACAGGATCTATGGCTTGGCTTGTTTGATGGAAAAAATATCAAAGTGCCAGCAAACTATTACAAGGACATTCCTAATGGTGGGTATCATCAACAACGAATATTAAGAGTTAAAAGAAAGGGTAAAATTTCACAATTTTTATTGCAACGTGAAACTAATAATTACCCATCTAAATGTCTCAGTGTAATAAATAATATAGTTTTTGACTCTTCATTATATACATATTTTTACTCTGGATGTACTAGTTTTAGTTTTGAACCTAACTCAACCCGCCATAGCATATTATATGATATTTTACTATATGATAAAATATATGATGCGATAATTGTGCTTGATTCAATACCTTATTCAACTCCTGAAGATCTTAAATATATAAAAGAATCTTTGGTGTCAATAAATGGATACTATCGGTATGATGCGCTTGACGTTGCATTTAGAATAATCGCAAAAGATCAGATCGTTATTGTTGACCCTGACACAGGAAAAGCTTTACCTAAGGTACCAAAAACTGATGACAAAGGGAAAATTATCTTGATTAATGGAAAGCCAGTAATGGTTGATGACCCTGATGGCTATAATCCTGTCATTTTAAAAAGGCTTCCTGAAGTTACTATTGCCAATTAATATATCAGACTGGATAAATGAGAATATGAAAAAAACTATTTGTGTAGGTGATAAAACATCTCATGGTGGATCTGTCTTAACGGGCTCATCTCAGATAATCATTGATGGTAAATCTGTGGCACGTAAGTCTGATCTGGTCTCATGTCCAACACACGGTGTAAATAGTATAAGTGAGGGAGATGAAAAACATTGCGATAACGGGTTAGCTGTTGCGTTAGAAGGGCATCGCTGTTCATGTGGCGCTATTCTTATTTCCACCGGTTCGCGTGTTTTAAAGGAATGAATTTATGCCAGTAAATATTTTTGATATTCCTTCGGAAGAGAAAACATCCCAAAAAACATTATCATTATGGGTTGAATTCGGAATTTGCGTTTGTATTCTTGCTGTATATGTATGTGTTTTTTTGGTTTATTTTCCTGAGTATTTATCAAAAAATAATTATGCTTTCTGGTCTGAGTTATTGCTGGTGCCGCTACTCTTAAGTGGGGCTGTATTTTTCTTCAGAGTTATAATATGGAATAATGAGAATATCGAAACAGTTTACTGGAATAAAACTCGCCTGGATTATTATCAGGAGTTGCTTCAAAAAGGAAGGGCCTATCTTGAGGTCATTGAGTTACAGGTCAGATTGCCTGATTTAAATGGTGGTGTGACTAATATCATAGAGGGGGATTTATTGCCTGTTCGCTATGCACCAAAGTTAACGCATATGTCCAGATATCTTAGTTTTAATTCCCCAATAAATGAATTAAATAGCATTCATCAAATACAGGATAGAAATGCTATTTTATTTAATAAAATAATGGGATTTCTAATTAATGATATCCATATGCATATAACCCTTTTGCCTAAATATGTTAGGGTAAAAGTGATATGCGCTCTTAATGATAATTTAAAACCTCTGATGGAAAAGATTTGGCAAGAACGACTTGATAATATATATCCGGGGGGGGATATTGAGTTTAGTAGAAACTTATCTGAATCCATCGATAACTTGCTGGATAGCTCTTCTGATGAATATATAGTTCTTATTGCCGCCAGTTTTTATGGCGCAGAATTACTTGACGATGAAATCGACGATAAATCTGAATCTGTGATGTTTTTGTTGGGAAGACTGAGAAATGATGGTGAGACTGTTGGTCACTCATCTTTAGGGGCTTTTTTTCGACCAGAATGTGATTGGGTAGGAATAGATAAATCGCTCCTTTGGGGAAGGGTTAATGAAGGGAGGCGGCTATCTGGTGTTATATATTCTGGGTTGAATGAAGAAGAGCTTAAAAAAGTGGTGTTAAAAACAACAGATGTAATGTCGGAAAGTGCACTTTCGTCGTATATATACGTTGATTCAGACAACTATTTATGTAAATGCCCGCCTCTTACCGAGTTTTTGCAATTGAGTTATGTAAATGAGCATCTTCCCCCAGGACAGTATTTATTGGTAAATAAAAATAATGATGTTTTGAACTCTCATTTGTTTAACTCGGTTGCCAGTGTTTAGAGGTTTATTATAACATGAAGAAAATCCTTATTAAATTTTCTGGCGTTTTTTTTGTCGTTATTATTACTGTTATTTTGTTTCTACTATATTACCTGTGGGGACCATCCCTGGGATTGATGGAACCAGCAGAAAAATTTCGGGTGCTCTGTACTATTTTCGCAGTTCCTGTTTTCCTCTCTTTGTTGCTAGTCAGTCGGTACTCACTTGTTGCGTTTGCATCAAGATTGCGTTTTTTCCGTAAGTTAAATGATAAACAGAATACTTGGTCAAACAATAGTGCTCATTTGAAACAGGTAGACATAAGTAAAAAGATAATAAACGACGTACAACAAGTTCTGCGACATACTTACGGTCATTTCTGGCATAGCAAAGTCCGCATCCTGCTGATGACCGGCTCAGTCAGTGATGTGGAACAACTGGCCCCAAAACTCACCAGGGAACTCTGGCAGGAAGACCGGGGGACTGTGCTGCTGTGGGGTGGCGATCCTGCGACTCCGGCCGATGCAGACTGGCTGGCTGCGTTGCGTAAACTGCGCCGCCGTGCGGTGGACGGAATGGTCTGGGTGACCTCAGCGCTGGACGGTATGCCGGCAACGGAAAACAGCGCAACCTCAGGTCTCACGCCAGATGCAATGGATAGCGTGTCTCATGCTTTAAAGCTTCGCTATGAGGCTCTGGGCTGGAAGCTGCCACTGTACGTCTGGTCGCTGCATCCGCGCGCCGGAGAACAGGCCGGGCGCGTCACCCAGCCAGTGGGGTGCCTGTTGCCTGCGAATTGTTCACCGCAGACGCTCGCCGGACAGCTTACCGGGCTGATACCGCAGCTGACCGCGCAAGGCATACAGCAGGTCTGCGGTCAGCCACAGCACAATTTTTTACTCACGCTGGCCGATCAGTTGACCCGTAAACCGGAAACGGTGACGGAGCCGTTATCGGTATTGCTTAATCCTTACCGCCCGCAGCCGCTGGCCGGAGTGGTGTTCAGCGCGCCGTCGGCGGAGGCCGGCCGCAGCATCAGCCATCACTGGGGCCGGGATAACCGCTGGGATATTCTGCCGGACAGGATGACGGAATTACCCGCAGGTCTACGTCCGCGCAAACAGGGAGTCAACTGGATGCGTGGGATGAGCGTGGCAACTGCCGCCCTGATGTTATTTTGGGCCGCCACTCTGCTGGTCTCTTTTATCGCCAACCGCGAGCTGGTTACGACCGCACAGCAGCAGGTGCAGCAGGCCTCGGCGGGAAAACAGCCGCTGGCCGTACGCCTGCATGCGCTCTCCGCGTTACAGAAAACGCTTTCTAAACTGGAATACCGCTCGCAGCACGGCGCGCCGTGGTACGCTCGCGCTGGCCTCAGCCAGAACGATGGCCTGCTGGCGGCGCTGTTTCCGCGCTACGGAGAGAGGGCGCAGCCGCTGCTGCGCGATGCGGCGGCTGAACATCTTCAGCGGCAATTGAACGCCTTCGTACAGCTGCCGCCGGACAGCCCGCTGCGTGAGAAGATGACGAAGACCGCTTACGGACAACTGAAGCGATATCTGATGTTGACCCGCCCGGAAAAAATGGACGCCGCGTGGTTCGCTACCACGCTAATGCAGGACTGGTCGCAGCGCTCAGGCATCGCCGACGCCGTCTGGCAGGGCAGCGGCCCTTCGCTGCTGGCATTTTATGCCGCCAGTCTGGTGTCGCATCCGCAGTGGCGTCTGTCTGTCGATGACGGTCTGGTCAGCCAGGTGCGCACACGGTTAATTCGACAGCTGGGCCAGCGCAACAGTGAGTCCACGCTTTATCAGAAGATGCTCGCGCAGGTGGCGAATCAGTATGCCGATATGCGTCTGGCGGATATGACTGCGGATACCGATGCTTCGCGTCTGTTCAGCACTGATGAGGTGGTGCCGGGAATGTTTACCCGTCAGGCCTGGGAGCAGGCCGTGCAGCCGGCCATTGAGAAAGTGGTCGTGGAACGCCGCGATGAAATGGACTGGGTGCTGAGCGACACGAAGCAGCCTGCCGCGCAGTCGACGTCGCCGGAATCCTTGCGAGCCCGGCTGGCGGAGCGTTATTTCGCTGATTTCAGCGGCGCCTGGCTGGATTTTCTCAACAGCTTGCGCTGGCAGCGCGCGGCGACCCTCTCTGATGCCATTGACCAGCTGACCCTGATGGCCGATGTGCGCCAGTCGCCGCTGGTGGCGCTGATGAACACCCTGAGCGTGCAGGGGCGAACCGGCCAGACCGGGGAAGCCATCGCCGATTCGCTGGTCAAATCGGCCAGGCAGCTGTTTAACCGTGATAACTCGCCCGTCATCGATCAACGGTCCGGCGCGCGCGGTCCTTTGGATGCCACCTTCGGGCCCGTGCTGGCGCTGCTGGACAATCGCGACGGCGGGACGCCCACCAGCCGCCTTAGCCTGCAGACCTTCCTGACCCGCGTCACTCAGGTGCGTCTGCGCCTGCAGCAGGTCACCAACGCCACCGACCCGCAGGCGATGACCCGCCTGCTTGCGCAGACGGTGTTTCAGGGCAAGGCTGTGGATCTAACCGAAACGCGCGACTACGGCAGCCTGGTGGCGGCGGGACTGGGCCAGGAGTGGAGTGGATTTGGGCAGACGCTGTTTGTTCACCCGATGGAGCAGGCCTGGCAGCAGGTATTGACCCCGGCGGCGGAAAGTCTCAACGCCCAGTGGCGCAGTGCGGTGGTGGAGGACTGGAATAGCGCTTTTGGCGGTCGCTACCCCTTTAAAAATACCAGCAGTGAAGTCTCTCTGCCGCTGCTGGCAAAATATCTCAATAGCGAGACCGGGCGCATCGCCCGCTTTCTGCAGACCCGGCTGAACGGTGTGCTGCATAAAGAGGGGAGCCGCTGGATGGCGGACAGTATCAATGCTCAGGGACTGACATTTAACCCGGCCTTTCTGCAGGCGATGAATACCCTGAGCCATCTCTCCGACGTCGCGTTCGCTAACGGCGAAGCGGGATTGCATTTTGCGCTACGCCCCGGCACGGCGGACGGTGTGATGCAGACGGAGCTGGTCATCGACAGTCAGAAACTTGTCTATATGAACCAGATGCCGGCCTGGCGGCGGTTCAGCTGGCCCGCCGACACCGAAGCGCCGGGCGCTAGTCTGAGCTGGATCAGTACCCGGGCGGGCACCCGCCAGTATGGCGATTTCCCGGGCGCCTGGGGGTGGATCCGACTGCTGGATAAGGCGGTAGTCAGCGCTTATCCCGGAACGAGCAGCAGCTGGAGCCTGAGCTGGAAAGCGCCGGATGGTTTGTTGCTGAACTACACCCTGCGTACCGAGGCGGGGGAAGGACCGCTGGCGCTGTTGGCCCTGCAAAACTTTACGCTACCGGAGACGATATTCAGCGTGCGCGCGCCTGCTGAGCGTGTTCCGCTGACCGACGATATACCCGGCGAAGAGGGATACTGAACCTTCTCCCTCACTGATTGGCGTTGACCTGCAACGCCAGGCCTCCTCTGCTCATGGCCGCCCGGCGGCCAACTAATCTGACCGCGCAGCCATACTGCGTGTCTCCCTGTAGACGAATAATGGAATATTCATAATGGACGATTTAACCCTGCGATATTTTGACGCTGAAATGCGCTACCTGCGCGAGGCGGCAAAAGCGTTCGCGCAGGCTCACCCCGATCGGGCGGCGATGCTGGATCTCGATAAAGCCGGTACGCCGGACCCTTACGTTGAGCGCCTGTTTGAAGGCTTTGTCTTTTCCGTAGGTCGCTTGCGCGAAAAAATTGATGATGATCTGCCGGAGCTGACCGAGGGGCTGGTCAGCATGCTGTGGCCGCACTATTTGCGCACCATTCCGTCGTTATCGATCGTGGCGCTGACCCCAACGCTGCCGGCGATGAAGATGGCGGAAACGGTGCCCGCCGGGTTTGAGATTAGCTCCCGCCCACTGGGGCCGAAAAATACCGTGTGCCGGTACCGAACCACCCGCGATCTGACGCTTAACCCGCTGGCGATAGAGGAGGCGGTGATGACGGCAGAGCCGGACGGGCGTTCGGCCCTGCGACTACGATTCGCCTGTAGCGAGCTGGCTGACTGGTCGCAGACCGATCTCCGCCGCCTGGCGCTGTACCTGGGGGAAGACGCCGTTACCGGCAGCGCCCTCCATCTGTGGCTGACCCGACGCCAGGTCGCGCTGTACCTGCGCCTGCCGGGTCAGACAGAGCGGGTAAGCCTCGACGGCTATTTTTCCCCGGGGGGATTCAGCGAGGAGGATCGTTTATGGCCGAAGGGGGAGAGCGCTTTCAGCGGCTATCAGTTGCTGCTCGAGTATTTCACCTTTCGCGAAAAATTTATGTTCGTGCAGCTAAATGGCCTGGAAAACATCACCCTGCCGGCGGGGATATCGCATTTCACGCTTGAGGTGGTGTTCAGCGAGGTCTGGCAAAGCGATTTACCCGTCAGCGCAAGCAGCCTGCGCCTGCACTGTGTGCCGGTGATTAACCTGTTTACCCTCGAGGCCGATCCGTTGACCATCAGCGGGCTGGAGAGCGAATACCTCCTGCGTCCGAAGCGCCTGCAGGACGGGCATACCGAAATCTATTCTGTCGACAGCGTGACCGGCTCCGGGCGCACCGGGGAGGCGCGCTATGTGCCTTTCACCCGCTTTCGTCACCAGGGGGGAATGATGCGTCGCCATGCGCCGGAGCGCTACTACCACACCCGCGTCAAACGGGGCGTCACCGGCATGCACGATACCTGGCTTATCCTCGGCGGACAGCAATGGGAGGCTGACCGGGCGCTGGCGCGGGAAACGGTCTCCTTGCGCATCACCGGCACTAACGGCCAGCTGCCGCGCCGGGCGCTACAGAGCACGCTGCTGGATCGCTGTGAGTCGATATCAGCCACGCCGCTTACCGTCCGCAATCTCTGTAAGCCCACATTGCCGGTATATCCCCCGACGGAAGACCGCTACCACTGGCGGGTCATGAGCCATCTGGGCACCCGTTTTCTCAATATGATGAGCAGCGCCGAGGTACTGCGCGGTACGCTGTCGCTCTACAACTGGCGGGAGGATGAGCTCAATAACCGTCGTCTGGACGCTATTCTGGCGGTCAGCCATCACCGAATTCAGCGTTTCGAACAGGGATTCCTGCTGCGCGGGCTGGATATCGAAGTGACGCTCGACGGTAGCGGATTTACCGGCGCGGGCGATGTCCACCTGTTTGGCGACATGCTCAACCGCTTTTTCGCGCTGTATGCCGATATGAATCAGTTCACCCAGCTGACGCTCATCGTTCAACCTGAAGGGAAATGTATCCGGTGGAAAGAGAATCACAGTCTGCGGCTGCCCGGCTGATGGCGCAGCTCCGGCCTCAGTTGCCATACATGAATTTTTACCGCTTCTGCCAGTTGCTGGAGAAGATCCAGCCGAAGGCGCCGATCATCGGCAGCGGCTGGCTATTAGGTGATGAACCCATACGCTTTCGCCCGCATCCGGGGATGGGCTTTCCGGCTGGCGAAATCCGTGGAATGGACGATCCTGAACCGCCCCGTCCGCCGGCGGTGCGCGTTACTTTTATGGGACTCTACGGCGTGGAATCCCCGCTGCCGACCCACTATAGCGATGACATTGCGCAACGGCGGGAAGGCGTCGATGCGACCGAGGATTTTCTCGATATCTTTAACCATCGGCTGATCGCCCAGTATTACCGTATCTGGCGCAAATATTCCTACCCGGCAACCTTTCGGGCGGGTGGCACGGACAACACCTCGCAGTATCTGCTGGGCCTGGCGGGGCTGGGCATACCGGGATGTGCCGCCGTTGCCGCAGCGCCGCTGTCGCGATTTCTGGCGCTGCTGCCGGTGATGATGCTGCCGGGGAGATCCGGGGAAGGCATGGAGGCGTTGGTGGCGCTCCTGGCCCCGGGGACCCGGGCGACGGTGTACCACCACGATCCCTGCCGGATCCCCTTGTCGCAGCCGTTAACGATGAGCATCCGCCAGCCGGTTAGCCTGCAACATAGGCCAGTGATGGGAACTCACGCCACGGATGTGAACGGTCAGGTGTTGCTGCAGCTGGCGACGGAAAAGCCTGATGAGGTCCGCGGCTGGCTGCCTGGCGGCGAACTGTTCAGCGACCTGATGGCGCTCCTGCACGTCTGGCTCGGATCTCATCTCGACGTGCGGCTGCAGCTTTGCGTCGCCCGCCATTTACTGCCGGATGCGCAACTTTGCTGCCAGCAGGCGCATGCCGTCCAGCTTGGCCGTACCGCTGTGCTGCGTCCGCTGGATGCGCAGAAACAGGCTGACGACAGGATCACGATTTATCTGGGGCGCTATCAGCGCGTCCGGGAAAATATCCACCGCAGGGAGAGCGATGAAGATGGCGATTACCGCAGATAAACCCTCCGCCAGGTTGCTGGCATTCCTTATGGTTACCGTCTTAACCGGCTGCGGCCTGACGCAGACCGTGAAAGACGGCGCCGTTTCCGTGACCCAGTCCATTTTTTACCCCCAGGTGAAAACCCTGCATCTGGATCTTCGCGCCCGGGAAGGGGTGAATAACAACGCCAAAGGCGCCTCCCTGGCGACGGTAGTGCGTATTTACCAGCTAAAGGACCGGCAGGCGTTCGACAATACTGACTACCCGTCGCTGTTTGCTGGCGATGGCCAGGCGCTGCAGGCGGACCGGGTGGCGGAAAAAGATGTTCGCCTGCGTCCGGGCGAATCGGTGACCGTCGATATGCCTATGGAAACCAGCGCGCAGTTTGTGGCGGTGGCGGCCATGTTTATCGATCCAGACCTGACGCAAAACAGCTGGCGGCTGGTACTCACCCGGGACGATCTTGACCCGGCGAGGCCGCGCATTATCGAAGCCAGCCAAAATCAACTGACGCTGCACCCGCTTAAGGAGAAGTGAAAATGCCTCGTCCCTCCCTGTATGACATCCTGTACGGCAACTTCGCCGGCGGGCTTGACCTGAATACTGTCAGCGAAACGGATCAGGTCATCCTGTCGGTGCTCGATAACATGCAGCGCATCCTCAACTGTCGGGCCGGAACGCTGGCGCATCTGCCGGACTACGGCCTGCCGGATATGACCGCTATCCTCCAGGGCATGCCGGCGTCGGCGCATCAGCTGATGAGCACGTTGTCGGCGGTATTATTGAAGTACGAACCGCGCCTGCAGCGGATCGCGGTGGTGATGCTCGATCAGCATGCGCCCGGCGAACTGCGCTATGCCATTGATGCGGAGCTGAAGGATATTGGCCTGGTGCGTTACGGCACAGAGTTTATGCCCGAGGGCAGGGTGTTGATCCGCCACCTCAAACGCCAGCAGTATCTTGACGCCCGCTCCGCCCTCTAATCTCTCGCTGAAAAACATCATGATGACAACACACGACGAACGCCACTATAAAACCGGTGGCGACCCGCGCACGCTGGCTGATTTTATTGCCCTGCGTGCGGAAATGAACAAGCTCAGCCACCCGGCGCGGCCGGATATTAACTGGCCGTATGCCGAGCAGCTTGCCCGCTCGCTGCTGGAGCATCACGGCGCGGATCTGCAGACTGTCGCCTGGTATACGCTGGCCCGCGCCAGGCTGGGCGGGCTGGCAGGGATCCACGAGGGGCTGTCGCTAATGGAGTCGCTGCTGGCCCACCAGGGGAAAAACCTGTGGCCGCAGGCGCTCCCGGCCCGGACAGAGATCTTCCGCACCCTGAGCAAGCGGCTGCGGCAGGTGATCCGCACTCTGAGTCTCGCCCCGGCGGATCTCGAGTCGCTTGGTCAGGCTGAACGTTCGCTGCAAAGCTTCGACGCAGTGCTCCAGCGCCTTGAGATCGCGCCTGAAAACTCGCTGAGCGACCTGCGGGCGCTGTTGCACAGCACGGTAAGCCGCTTCGAGAATCTCGACCCTGCGCCAGCGCTCCCCACCGCGCCGCCGGTGGCGGTGTCTGACGCGGAACTTCCCGGCGCTCTGGTCAGCGAAGAGGATGCGGCGAAGGTTGAACCCGTGCCAGAACTAAAACGTAGACCAAAGGCTGAGCCGCTTGCGCCGCCTTTACCTGCAAAGCGGCCCGCGCCAGTGGTGGCGTCCTCTCCGGCACCCGCGCCGCGCTGGAAGCCGTTTGTCGCCGGGATGGTCACCATGCTGGCGGTGACAGGCATCGCCGTCGGTGGATGGCTGGCGTTGCGTCAGTCCGATTTACCGCCCATTTCGGTGACCCAAAATGTGATACCGGGCCTGCCGGGGGCATCTCCCCTGATGCTGGTGGATCTGCCTCAGACGCAGCGCCAGCTTGGCGAGCTCGCCCGCCTGGCGCCGGACTGGGCGGTAAGCTACGGCGACCAGCTGGTCCGGCAGGCCCTGAGTCGCTGGCCGGATCAAGCACAACCGCTGGCGCAGCAGTGGCGGCAGCAGTTGAGCGCTGCCGCATTGCCCGCGGAAAACCTCACCGGCTGGTACGAGGGAATGCAGCAGCTGCAGCGGCTCGCCGGCCAGCTCAATGCCCTCGACGAGCAGAAGGGGAGATACCTCACGGTGAGCGAACTGAAAACCGCAGTGTTTGCCATCATGCAGTCGTTTAACCGCGCCGTTCCGCTGGAGGAGGAGCTACGCCAGCTGGTCGCGCTTCCCGTTGATCAACCCTGGCCTGCCGCCCGGGGAAGCCTCGCGGAGCTGCATCTGCAACAGCTGATCGTGGAGTATGCCCTGCTGAAGCGAAAGCAGTCGCCGCCCGCTGAGATCCCCCTACCGGTAAGCCCTCAGTGAGTGAGGCGGTGAAATAAAGTGTGCGCATGGCAACATTTTCTTTACATCATGATTGCAAGAACCGAACGCCCTTCGTAGTCTGAAAATGATTTAAATATACCATTTGTGTTCATATTGAAAATTTCATTTCGACCTCTGAGGGCATGCTATGAAGCACTGTAAAATCATCCTGTTAGTGGGGTTACTGGCCTGTTCCGCCTCGGCTTTGGCGGAGAAGATCGGCGTCTCAATGGCCTACTTCGATCAAAACTTTCTCACCATTATCCGCCAGTCCATTGAGAAAGAAGCTCAAGCCCGCCACGTCGACGTGCAGTTTGAAGACGCCCGCGGCGACACCGGACGTCAGGCCGATCAGGTGCAGAGCTTTATCGCCTCCGGCGTGGACGCGATCATCGTCGACCCGGTGGACTCCGCCAGCACCCCGCAGCTGACGAAGATGGCGCAGCAGGCCAAAATGCCGCTGGTGTATGTGAACCGGACGCCGGGGGATAAAACGTTACCGCCTGGCGTGGTGTTTGTCGGTTCGGACGAGCGGGAGTCCGGCACATTGCAGATGGAGGCGCTGGCGAAGCTGGCGAACTACAAAGGCAATGTCGCCATCATGATCGGCAATCTCACTGACGCCGGCGCGCTGCAGCGCACCAAAGACGTCGAGCAGGTGGTGGCCAAATATCCGGCAATGAAAGTGGTGCAGAAACAGCCGGCCAACTATTCCCGCAGCGAGGGAATGGATCTGATGCAGAACTGGACAGGCAACGGGGAAGCGATTGATATTGTGGCGGCGAACAACGACGAGATGGCGATTGGCGCGGCGATGGCGCTGGAGAAGAGCCAGAAGAAGCTGTTGATCGGTGGGATCGACGCCACGCCGGACGGGCTGAAAGCCCTGGCCAGCGATAAGATCCAGGTGACGGTCTTCCAGGACGCCGTCGGTCAGGGCAAAACGGCCTTAGCGGTAGCGCTGAAGCTGATTAAAGGAGAAAAGGTCGAGTCTCATGTCTGGATCCCGTTTGAGTTAGTGACCAAAGAAAACATGCAGACCTATGTGGAAAAGAGTCATTAACGGCAAGGCGCACGTGAACGAACTTTGCTGATAAAACCGGGCTGATAATGTGACGCCCGGGCAACGAAACCGGAGGAAAAGACATGGCAACGGCAAGAAGCGGCTATACGCTGCAGGTGATAAAGGCAGGGCAGCAGGGACATGTTGAAATGAGGTGGGGGCATCTCGCAGACGTTGATACGCGCGCGGCGGCGGCGGCCATCGTGCAGCAAATCGGGCGACCATCGTCCGCAGCGAGCCAGCAGGAGATCAGCCTGTCACTGACCAATGCCGCCAGCGGCATCTCGGTCGAGCTTCATCACCCGGCCTCAGGGGAAAGCGCCACCCCGGCTTTCATCGAGGGCGAATTAAAGAAAATTGTGCAGATCGTTGATGGCTATGAGGCGGCTGAAGAGACCCATATTGTGGAGTAGCGTGTCGTCCGGGTAAAAAAAATCCACGCCGCTGCGTGGATTTTTATGACGCGGTGGTGGCGAAAACGCCAGCCAGCGGGATCAGACGTTGAACAGGAAGTTCATCACATCGCCATCTTTCACGATGTAGTCTTTGCCTTCTGCACGCATTTTACCGGCTTCTTTTGCACCCTGTTCGCCTTTGTAGGTAATAAAGTCTTCATAGGCGATGGTCTGCGCGCGGATAAAACCTTTTTCGAAGTCGGTGTGGATCTTACCGGCTGCCTGCGGCGCGGTTGCCCCGACCGGGATGGTCCATGCGCGAACTTCCTTCACCCCTGCGGTGAAGTAGGTCTGCAGATTCAGCAGCTCGTAACCGGCGCGGATCACGCGATTGAGGCCTGGCTCTTCGAGACCCAGCTCGGCCATAAACTCGTCGCGGTCAGCGTCGTCCAGCTCGGCAATATCGGACTCAACGGCGGCGCAAACGGCGACGACCACAGAACCTTCGGCGGCGGCAATTTCACGGACTTTATCGAGATAAGGGTTATTCTCAAAGCCGTCTTCATTGACGTTGGCGATATACATGGTCGGCTTCAGCGTCAGGAAGCTGAGGTATTTAATCGCTGCTTTGTCTTCGTCGGTCAGGTTTTTCAGTGAACGCAGCATGCCGGCATTTTCCAACTGCGGCAGGCATTTTTCCAGCGCCGCCAGCTCAGCTTTAGCGTCTTTATCGCCGCCTTTAGCTTTCTTCTGCACACGGTGGATAGCGCGCTCGCAGGTGTCCAGATCGGAGAGTGCCAGCTCGGTGTTGATAACGTCGATGTCGTCAGCCGGATCCACTTTGTTGTTAACGTGGATAATGTTGTCATTTTCAAAGCAGCGAACTACGTGGCCGATGGCTTCGGTTTCACGGATGTTGGTCAGAAACTGGTTGCCGAGACCTTCACCTTTGGACGCGCCTTTCACCAGGCCCGCGATATCAACGAATTCCATCGTCGTCGGCAGGATGCGCTGCGGTTTGACGATTTCAGCCAGCTTGTCCAGACGCGGATCGGGCATCGGTACGACACCGGTGTTCGGCTCAATGGTACAGAAGGGGAAGTTGGCCGCTTCAATACCCGCTTTGGTGAGCGCATTGAACAGGGTGGATTTGCCGACGTTGGGCAAACCGACGATACCGCATTTGAATCCCATGATTTAAATCACCTTAATCTTTGGATAATCAATCTGTTATAAGCAACAGATTGCAGAAAATTGAATAGCTTTGCCTATTATACACGGTGCGCGGCAAAAATGCCGCACGACAACGGGTTATTGCGCCTTAAAGGCATGTAAGCGGTTGGTGGCTTTGGTCAGCCCGTCCTTTAACCAGATTTCGGTGCAGCGCGCCGCTTCGTCGACAGCATCATCAATCAGTTTCTGCTCGCTGGCCGGTGGTTTGCCGAGTACAAAGCCGACAACCTTGTTTTTGTCACCCGGATGGCCGATCCCGACGCGTAAGCGGTGAAAGTTCGGGTTATTGCCGAGCTTACTGATGATGTCCTTTAGGCCGTTGTGGCCGCCATGGCCACCGCCAAGCTTGAATTTCGCCACCCCGGGCGGCAAATCCAGCTCATCATGGGCGACCAGAATTTCATCCGGGTTAATGCGATAAAAGGTCGCCATTGCAGCCACTGCTTTACCGCTGAGGTTCATAAACGTCGTAGGAACCAGCAGGCGAACGTCTTCGCCCGCCAGATTGATGCGCGAGGTGTAGCCGAAGAACTTGCTCTCTTCGCGCAGCGGCGCACGATGGCGATCCGCCAGTAAATCGACATACCAGGCGCCAGCGTTGTGCCGGGTGGCGGCATATTCCGCACCGGGGTTGGCCAGGCCGACAATCAGTTTAATGGTCACGTTTTCTTTCCTGCATGGGGCATTCTCTGCCGCGTAGTGTACTGTCTGCGGGCGCGCTTGACAAAGTTCTGCCCACAAGACAATACCAGCATTGATGATTACCCACCTGAATCATTAGAATTTGATATTGTTCAGAGGCTTATTTGTAAATATTTGTCTAATCGGTGTTCACTAATGTGATCGTGGGCGCACTCCAGGGCAGGGACCCTGTCTATACTACACCTATAAGATTTGGGGATATTCCCTGGCAACCCAAAGTCCGGAGGTGACACATGAAACGCAAAAACGCTTCGTTACTCGGTAACGTACTCATGGGGTTAGGGTTGGTGGTGATGGTTGTGGGGGTAGGTTACTCCATTCTGAACCAGCTTCCGCAGCTTAACCTGCCGCAATTCTTTGCACATGGCGCAATCTTAAGCATCTTCGTTGGCGCCGTGCTCTGGCTGGCCGGTGCCCGTATTGGCGGCCACGAGCAGGTCAGCGACCGCTACTGGTGGGTGCGCCACTACGATAAACGCTGCCGTCGTAATCAGCATCGCCACAGCTAACCGTAGCATGATTTCCCGCATCGGCCCCTGAAGGCCGATGCGTTTTCCTGTGACTCTCGTTATTTCCTCCTCTTTTCCCCATCACCATACGACCCCATTCCGTCCTGACCTCCGTGCTGCTAAGGTTGCTGCCAAAATGAATAGCAAATGAGGTTTTCGCTTGACCCTAACGTTACGTGAGGCAGCAGAGTAGCGGACCTGGCCACAGAGAGGAGCAGTCATGTTAATTCAGGTGGGAGAGCTGGCGAAGCGCGCTGGAATGACGGTGCGTACGCTGCATCATTATGAACAGACGGGGCTGTTAACGCCTTCGGCCAGAAGCGAGGCGGGCTATCGGCTCTATAACCTGTCCGCGGTTCAGCGCCTGCATATGATAAAGGCGCTGGCGCAGGCCGGGCTGACGCTCGCCACCATCAAGGACTATCTCGATCGGCAAACGCTGTCGCTACCCGAGCTGCTGACGCAGCAGATAGAGACGCTCAACGCCCAATTGCGCGATGTCGGCAGGCTGCGCGACCGGCTGTTGGTGCTGCGCGAGGCGCTGGCGGGCGGCAATGAACCCGATCTGGAGTCCTGGCTACAGACGCTGGAGTTAATGAAAATGTACGATCGTTGGTTTAGTCAACAGGAGTTAGCCGCGCTGCCGTTTGCGGCACAGGATGAACAGCGCGCGCAGGCGTGGCGCGAGCTAACAGAGGAGGTGCAGACGCTGATGGCGAGCGGCTGCCCGACGGACAGTCCGCAGGCGATGAGTCTGGCGACGCGCTGGATGGAGCGCCTGGAGCAGGATACGGCAGGGCGCCCGGAGTTTCTGACCCGCCTGAACGAGATGCATGCCGCCGAGCCGCAAATGGTTGAACAGACCGGCGTCACCCCGGCCATCATCGCCTTTATCACCGAGGCCTTTGCCGAAAGCAAACTGGCCATCTGGGCGCGTTACCTCGACGACGAGGAGATGGCGTTCACCCGCCGACACTATTTCGACCGGCTACAGGAGTGGCCTGCGCTGGTGGCGAAGCTGCATCAGGCGTGCCGGGAGGGCGTAGCGCCGGACTCGGCGTCGGGTCAGGCGCTGGCCCGGGCGTGGCTTGAACTGTTTCAGTCCTATGCCGGTACCCGGCCGCAGACGTTGCAGAAGTTTCGTCGGGCAATGGAGCAGGAGCCGCATTTGATGAAGGGCACCTGGATGACGCCGGCGGTGCTGAGCTGGCTGCAGCAGGCGACCGGAGCCTTGATGCGGCAGGCGCAGGGGCCTGCCGCCGGGTGATCACAGGTCAGCCAGCGCGGCCTGACGATCGGGGTAGAAGCTCAGGCGTCCGGGCAGCGGCTTGACGCCGGCGCGCGCTAACGTGCGCAGCGGCTGAAACTCGAGGTTAGATACGCGCAATTCACAGCCTTCCGGCAGTTTGTTCACAAAGCGCTGGAAGGCATCCAGACCACCGGCGTCGAGAACCGGCACCGCGTCCCATTTCAGCACCACGATGCGCTTGCCGGCGATCCGGGTCTCCAGGTCGTTGAACAAGCCTTCGGCGGCGGCAAAGAACAGCGGCCCAATCACCCGCAGCACCAGCACATCGTCTGGCACCTCGACGTTGACCGGCGCCAGATGGGTCATGCGCGCGATACGGCGCATAAACAACAGCGAGGCCAGCACGATCCCGACGCTGATGGCAATCACCATATCAAACAGCACCGTCAGCGACATGCACATCAGCATCACCACGATGTCGTCTTTCGGCGCGTGGCGCAGCAGGTTGATCACTTTATGTGCCTCGCTCATATTCCATGCCACCATCAGCAGCAGGGCGGCCATCGCCGACAGCGGCAGCCAGGAGAGCAGCGGGGCGAGGATCAGCAGCGCCAGGATCACCAGCAGGGCGTGGATCACGGCGGCCACCGGCGATGTGGCGCCGGCGCGGACGTTTGCCGCCGAGCGGGCAATCGCCGCGGTGGCAGTGATCCCGCCGAAGAACGGCGCAACGATGTTGCCCAGCCCCTGGCCAATCAGCTCGCTGTTGGCTTTATGCTTGGTACCGGTCATGCCATCAAGCACCACCGCGCACAGCAGAGATTCAATGGCGCCGAGCATCGCCATGGAGAAGGCGGCAGGCAGCAGGGCCTGCAGCGAGGCCCAGCTCAGGGTAAAGTTTGAGCCCGGCATATCCCAGGGGAGTACCAGCTGCGGCAGCAGCTGTGGAATACCGTTGCCCTGAGTGCCGTCTGCCAGCTGATAGTGGAACTGCGAGCCAATTGTGGCGACATCGCCGCCGAGCAAATTAACCACCAGCATCACCGCGCAGCCAGCCAGCAGCGCCGGAAGGTGGCCCGGCAGACGGATACCCAGCCGCGGCCAGAGGAGCAGAGTGCCGAGAGTGACGACGCCGATGGCGGCATCGCCGGGGTTAATCGTTGGCAGGGCCATCGCCAGCGCCGCCACTTTCTGCAGGTAATGCTCCGGCACATGGGGCATCTGCAGGCCGAGGAAGTCTTTAATCTGCATGGTACCGATGGTGATACCGATCCCGGAGGTGAAACCGAGAGTCACCGACAGCGGGATATATTCGATCAGACGGCCAAAGCGCGCCAGACCAAAGAGAATTAAAAAGATCCCCGACATCAGCGTCGCCACCAGTAGCCCCGCCAGACCAAACTGCTGGGAAACCGGATAGAGGATCACCACAAAGGCGGCGGTCGGACCGGAAACGCTAAAGCGCGACCCGCCGGTTAAGGCGATCACAATCCCTGCCACCGCTGAAGTATAGAGGCCGTACTGCGGCGGCACACCGCTGCCAATCGCCAGCGCCATCGCCAGCGGAATCGCAATGATCCCGACGGTGATCCCGGCGATCAGGTCGCGGGTAAAGCGGGCGGTGGTGTACTTTTCTTTCCAACAAGCGTCGATGAGGGCGCGGAAAGGCATCACATGTGAGGAAAATAATCTGTTCACAATAATGTTTCATCCATGAGCGCATCATCTGTCAACTAAATGGCAGGTGAAGGAGGCATTGGTCATTTCCACGTCATCCTTCGGGATGCCTCTGTGTTGGCTGCGTTCATTTACCCCGGTCACGTACTGCCTGTACGCTCCCGGGGATTCATTCACTTGCCGCCTTGACGCATGCCGAATGATTTTGTGGAAGAATTAAAAATTCAGAGACAAAAAAACCCGCCGCAGCGGGTTTTTATGCTCGGCTCGATTAATGTTCGAACATAGCAGAGATAGATTCTTCATTGCTGATACGGCGAATAGCTTCAGCCAGCATACCGGAGAGCGTCAGAGTACGCACTTTATCCAGCGCTTTAATTTCGGGTGCCAGCGGAATGGTATCGCAAACGACAAATTCATCAATCACAGAGTTTTTGATGTTCTGGATAGCGTTACCGGAGAAGATCGGGTGCGTGGCGTAAGCGAATACGCGTTTCGCGCCACGCTCTTTCAGCGCTTCTGCCGCTTTACACAGGGTGCCGCCGGTGTCGATCATATCGTCGACCATCACGCAGTCACGACCAGCCACGTCGCCGATGATATGCATCACCTGGGAGACGTTGGCGCGCGGACGGCGCTTGTCGATGATAGCCATATCGGTATCATTCAGCAGTTTAGCGATAGCGCGGGCACGCACGACGCCGCCGATGTCCGGAGAAACCACAATCGGGTTGTCCAGGTTCAGCTGCAGCATATCTTC
>OGSZ01000172.1_pt1 | contig 34454 bp, 26 predicted proteins | sample 1574331 | NCBI WGS metagenome assembly OGSZ01 (sample SAMN03295853, study PRJEB24534) | human gut metagenome | isolation source: fecal sample 3 from infant 8 | host: Homo sapiens | place: USA: Pittsburgh, PA | collected 2014-07 | reverse complement strand
CTCTTAAAACAAAAAAGAAGCTCTAAAAAGAGCTCCTTTTTATAATTAAATTTATATTATTTTAATCTTTCTTCTAACTCAGCTTTTAAATCTTCAAAGCCTGGTTTTCCAAGTAAAGCAAACATGTTTTTCTTGTAAGCTTCAACACCTGGTTGGTCAAATGGATTTATTCCTAAAACATATCCACTGATTCCACAAGCTTTTTCGAAGAAGTAAACTAATCTTCCGAAGTAGTATGGAGTTAATTCTGGAACATTAACAACTACGTTTGGAACTTCTCCATCATTATGAGCAAGTAAAGTTCCTCTGAATGCTTGTTTGTTAACATAGTCCATAGTTTTTCCAGCTAAGAAGTTTAATCCATCTATGTTTTCATCGTTAGCTTCGATTACTATTTCTTCTCTTGGAGATCCTACATTAATAACTGTTTCGAAGATATCTCTTCTACCTTCTTGGATGTATTGTCCCATTGAGTGTAAATCAGTTGAGAAATCAACAGCAGCTGGGAATAATCCTTTGTTGTCTTTTCCTTCTGATTCTCCATATAATTGTTTCCACCATTCATTGAAGTAATGAACTGATGGCTCATAGTTAACTAATATTTCTATAGCTTTACCTTTATTGTATAAAGCATTTCTAGCAGCTGCATATTTGTAACATTCGTTATCAGCTAATGAAGGATTAGCATATTCTTCTCTAGCATCAGCAGCTCCTTCCATCATTTCATCTATGTTTATTCCAGCTGCAGCTATTGGTAATAATCCAACTGCTGTTAATACTGAGAATCTTCCTCCAACATCATCTGGAATTACGAAAGTTTCATATCCTTCAGCATCAGCTAAAGTTTTTAAAGCACCTTTCTTAGCGTCTGTTGTAGCATATATTCTCTTCTTAGCTTCTTCTTTTCCGTATTTCTTTTCCATGTAATCTTTTAAGATTCTGAAAGCTATAGCAGGTTCTGTAGTAGTACCTGATTTTGATATAACATTTAAGCTTACATCTAATCCATCAATAGCTTTTAATAAATCAGCCATGTAGCTTGAGCTTATGTTATTTCCTGCGTAGAATATAGCTGGAGTTTTTCTCTTATCTTTAGACATAGAGTTATAGAAGTTATTAGTTAACATTTCTATAGCAGCTCTTGCTCCTAAGTAAGAACCACCTATTCCTATAACAACTAATACATCTGAATCACTTTGTATTTTCTTAGCAGCTTCTTTTATTCTAGCAAACTCATCTTTATCATAATTAACTGGTAGGTCAACCCATCCTAAAAAGTCATTTCCTGCACCTGTTCCATTATGTAACTTATTGTGTGCTTGGTTTATAGTTTCTTGCATGTAAGCAACTTCGTGAGATTTTAAATATGGAGCTGCTTTTGATAAATCAACAACTAATCCTTTTTTCATTATTACTACCTCCATTAGCGTTTATAAATTTATTTTAACCACGCCATTAATATATATAATATAATCGCAAAAATAATTAAGCCTCCAAAAACCATTGGAAGTATTATTGCGTATTGCGCTAACATTATAGCAACCAAATCCTTAAAAGTTGGCTTTTCTTTATTTTTAACTTCTTCCATTAATTTCTCATATTCTTCTTTTTCTTTTCTTCTAGTTATTTCATCTTTAAACCAAAACAAACTTAATTCCCCCTGTTTACCACACGTTAATATTTTATCATTTATTATTTATGGATTACAATACAATATAAAACTTTTTATATATTTAATGAAATTTTATTATATATAGTTATAGTGTAGGAGAATTTAATCCCCTACACTACATAAAATTTAATTTTTTAATTCAATTTTTACATTTTAATAAATAAACCTAATTTTAGATTAAACTAAGTGACATGCAACAAAGTGATCTTTTCCAACACACTTATATTCTGGCGCTTCCTTCTTGCATTTATCCATAGCATATGGACATCTAGTATGGAACTTACAGCCACTTGGTGGATTAGCTGGTGAAGGAATATCACCCTTTAATATTATTCTCTCCCTCTTAATTGTAGGGTCTGGTATTGGAACTGCTGATAATAATGCCTTTGTATATGGATGCAATGGATTATCATAAAGTTCATTTTTAGGAGCTAATTCAACTAAGCTACCTAAGTACATTACACCTATTTTATGACAAATATGCTTTACTATACTTAAATCATGAGATATGAAAAGATATGAAAATCCCATTTCTTCTTGTAAATCCATCATTAAGTTTACAATCTGTGATTGTATAGAAACATCTAGTGCTGAAACAGGTTCATCTGCAACTATAAAACTTGGATTTAAAATTAAGGCTCTTGCTATACCTATTCTTTGTCTTTGTCCACCTGAGAATTCATGTGGATATCTTTTCATATGATATCTAGCAAGTCCACATCTTTCTATAGTTTTAGCTACTCTTTCAGGCAATTCATCTTTACTACATAACTTATGACTTAAAAGAGCCTCTCCTACTAAAGAGTCTACTGATAATCTAGGATTTAATGATGAATATGGATCTTGGAATATCATTTGCATTTTTGGTCTTAAATCTCTAAGTTCTTTCTTTTTAAGAGCAAAAATATCTTTTCCTTCAAAATATACATTTCCATCTGTTTTTTCAAATAATCTTAAAATTGCTCTTCCTGTTGTTGATTTTCCACAACCTGATTCTCCAACTAATCCTAAAGTCTCACCCTTATCTATAGTAAAACTTACTCCATCAACAGCTTTTACATTTCCAACTGTCTTAGAAAAAACTCCTGCTTTAATCGGAAAGTATTTTTTCAAATTTTCAACTTTTAAAACTGTATTATCTGCCATCTACTTTCCCTCCTTATATAACCAGCATGAAACTTTATGTCTATTTCCTACATCAACAAGAGTAGGTTGAACATCCTTACATTTTTCCATACATCTATCACATCTCTCATTGAAGTAACAATTATCTGGCATACCTACCGGATTAGGAACTTGTCCTGGTATTGAATAAAGTCTAGTTTCATTTCCATTAACTGATGGCTTAGATTTAAGTAAACCTTGTGTATATGGATGAAGAGGATTTTTAAAAAGCTCTAAAACTGGAGCTTCCTCAATAACCTTACCAGCATACATTACAACAACATAGTCAGCCATTTCAGCAACTACTCCTAAGTCATGTGTTATTAATAATATTGATGTATTTAATTTCTCTTTAATATCTCTCATAAGATCTAGAATTTGTGCTTGAATTGTAACATCAAGGGCAGTTGTAGGCTCGTCAGCTATTAAAAGCTTAGGATTACAACAAACTGCCATAGCAATCATAATTCTTTGTCTCATTCCTCCTGATAATTCGTGAGGATAAGATTTCATTATTTCTTCTGCTCTAGCTATACCAATTATTTTTAAAACTTCTATAGCTTTCTTTTCAGCTTCTTCTTTTGATAAATGCTGATGAAGAATTATTGCTTCACAAATTTGATCTCCTATTTTAAATACTGGGTTTAATGATGTCATAGGTTCTTGGAAGATAACTGATATATCATTTCCTCTCATATCCATAAGTTCTTGCTCTGTGAACTTTAAAACATCTTTTCCCTCAAAAAGAATTTCTCCTCCAACTATTTTCCCAGGAGGACTTGGTATTAATCTCATAAGAGACATGGCAGTAACAGATTTTCCGCATCCAGATTCTCCAACTACACAAACTGTCTCCCCTTCTTTTATTTTAAAACTTACGTTATTTACCGCTTTAACAATTCCCTCACCTGTATTAAAGTGAGTTTCAAGATTTTTAAATTCTACTAATGTTTTTCCCATTACACTCGCCCCCTTAGACCTTTAGCTTAGGATCTAGAGCATCTCTTAATCCATCTCCAAAAATATTTATAGATATAACAGTTAAGAATATACATACTCCTGGAGGTATCCATAACCACCATCTATTTGTTAATGTATAGTAATCTTGAGCTGTTTGTATCATATTACCCCAAGTTGGTGTAGGAGGTGTAACTCCAAGACCTAAGAAACTTAAAGATGATTCAGTTAATATAGCTCCACCAATTCCTAATGTAGCTGAAACTATAATAACTGCTAATGTATTAGGTAATAAGTGTAAAAACATTTTTCTAGCATCTGATAGACCTAAAGCTTCTGCCGCTTGCATAAATTCTTGTTCTCTTAAAGATAAAACCATACCTCTAACCATACGACATGTACCAGTCCAACTCAGTGCCCCTATAATAAACATAACTACAAAAATTCTATACTCTGGTGGTATTTTTAAATCTGACATTATAGCAGATACCATTATTAATAATGATAGGAATGGGAAACACATAAATACGTCAACAATTCTCATAATTAAACTATCTATAAATCCTCCATAATATCCTGCTAATATCCCCAAAGTTGTTCCTATAATTATAGAAATTCCTACCGCAACTATACCTATTGAAAGTGAATATCTTCCCCCGTACATAAGTCTAGCTAAAACATCTCTTCCAGATTCATCAGTTCCTAGCCAATGCTGTGCTGATGGTGGTTGATTAGTTCTTACTAAATCTATGGTTAAATGATCATGTGGATATAACATTGGTCCTAATATTGAAATTAAAACTAATACCAACAATATAAATAAGCCACCTAAAGCTAACTTATTTTTTTTCAATCTTTTAAAAGCTACAGTCCAAGGGCTTTCTATTTTCTCTTTTTTCACTTTAACTTCTTTATTTAATTCTGTTTGCATATAAAAAGCACCTCCTACTTAAGCCTTATTCTTGGATCTACTAATGCATATATAATATCAGCAAGTAAGTTTCCTATTAAAACTAATATAGCCAAAGTAAGGTTTATACCCATAAGTAGATAATAATCTCTGTTATTAACTGCACTTAACTGTACTGGACCTATTCCTGGCCAGTTAAATATTTTTTCTGTTAATGTAGCACCTGAGAATAATCCTGGAATTGACATTCCTAATAGTGTTACAACTGGTATAAGTGCATTTCTTAAAGCATGTTTATATATAACTACCTTCTCTTTTAATCCTTTTGCTCTAGCAGTTCTTATATAATCTTGTCTAACTACCTCAAGCATACTTGATCTTGTGTATCTCATCCATCCACCTACACTTCCAAGAGTTAAAACTATAAGTGGTAAAATCATATGTTTTAATACATCTAGCACATATTGCATTCCTGTATATGCACTTCCTGGAGTAGTCATACCCGATATTGGAAATAAATTAAGTTGAACTCCTAAATATTTAATTAATATAAGTCCAAAGAAAAATGATGGCATTGATATTCCCATAAGGGCAAATACCGTAAAAAATTTATCAAAAAATGAATATTGCTTTGTTGCTGAAACTATACCTATTGGCACCGCAATTATAAGCCCCAAAATTAGTGATGCCGCTCCTAAAATAAAGGAATTTGGTATAAAATCTTTCATTACTTCTGAAACTGGTCTTTTATAGTAAAAAGATTCTCCTAAAGACCCTTCTGTTACAACGCCTTTTAACCAATACATGTACTGTGTTGTTTTTGGCTCATCTAAATGATATTTTTCTCTTATTGCTTGTTTTGTTTCTACACTCATATTTGGATCCATATTTGCTGTAATAGCATCTCCTGGAGCCATAGCAAATATGAAGAAAAGTACTAATGATACACCAACAATAGTCGGTATTATTAATAGTATTCTTCTAGTGATATACTGTAGCATATTGCTGTCCCCCCCATTTTTCAAAATTAGCCTGGATTTTTTGTCCAGGCTAATTTCTTAATTTATTTTAAATTTTATTTATTGTTATCTAATTCAAGTTTATAAACATCGTGAGTCCAATCTATATAAGTTGAAGGGTTATATCCTTTAACTCTTGAATTTGATGCAAACATTTCTTGAGCATTTCCAAGAAGAATATAAGGTACATCTTCAGAGAATTTTAATTGCCATTCAGCATAAGCTTTCTTTCTTTCCTCTTGATTTGTTGTTCCTTTACCTTCTTTTAATAACTTATCTGCTTCTTCATTTCTCCATCCAATATTATTAAATCCGCCTGGTACATCTTGAGAAATTGCAAATATTCCTGATGGATCTGGATCTATTGAAAGGTTCCAAGCACCATTGAATATATCATATTCTCTGTTATTAACTTTATCCATCATTGTTCCAAATTCCATAAGTTCTGGAGTAACTTTAACACCTATTTGTTCCCAAGATTGTTGAACTATTGGGATTAAAGCATCAACATATTTAGAACCAGTATAAGTTAACCATTGAAGTTCTAATTCAACTCCATCCTTATCTCTAACTCCATTTCCATTTGTATCTTTCCAACCAGCTTCATCAAGTAATTCTTTAGCTTTTTCTGGATTGTATTCATACTTAGGAACATCTGGGTTATATGCCCATGAAGTAGGAAGAATGTGTGAGTTGTAAACTTGACCATATCCTTGGTAATAAGATTGCATGAATCCTTCTCTATTTAATCCATAAAGTAACGCTTGTCTTACTTTAGGGTCTTTAACCTTATCACTTCCATAGTTAAGTCCCATGTATCCATAACCATTTTGCATATAAAGATCTAAGTTTAAGAATCCAGCTTGTTTTAATGGATCTATATTTTCTGGTTTAGCACCAACTCTATCTATATCAACTGTTCCAGCCATTAATTCTTGTAATAATGTTTGTGCATTTGTAACTTTCATTACTATATAAGGAATCTTCGGCTCCCCTTTCCAGTAATCAGCATTTTTTTCAAACTTAACTTCTTGTCCTGGTTTAAAGTGAACAAATTTATAAGCACCTGAACCTACTGGCTCTAATAATTTATCCTTAACAGCTTGGAAGTTTCCTTTTTCAAATTTATAAACACTTTCAGGCATAATTCCATATTCAAAATTCCATATACCAGCTGCATCAGTATTCTTGTTAGTGAATGATATTGTATAATCATCAATAACCTTTATACCTTCAACACTACTAGCATCGCCCTTATTGTACTCTTCATATCCAACTAAATTATTTACAGCATCCATTCTTGGTCCATCATATCCTGGATCACAAATAGAAGTAAATGTAAATGCTACATCCTTTGCTGTTAATTCTTGACCATTAGTAAATTTAATACCCTTATTTAATTTAAATGTATAAGTTTTTCCATCTTCAGAAACTTCATAACTTTCTGCTACATTTGGAATTGGTTCTCCCTTTTCATTATTAGTAATCAATCCATCAAATACTAACTTGTTAACCCATGAATCATAAAGAGTAGAAGAATATATTGGAACAAATTCACCCTTTGGATCTGTAGTTCCTACTATTAAAGTATCAGTTCTATTTTTTGCAGCATCTGGAAGTGCACTAGGATTTGATGCCTCTATTCTCTCTGGCTTTGATAAATCCTTAGTAGTTCCTCCTGATTCTGAACCATTACCATTTCCTTGAGCTGTATTGTTAGCTCCTCCTCCACATGCTACAAATAACATTGAAGCTGCTAACCCTGCCGTTAATAATGCAACTAATTTTCTTTTTTTCATTTAATCTGCCCCCTTTTAATATATTTATTGCTGTTATGTAACAAAATTTAAATGCCCCATATAAAAAATATTGTTACAATAACATACATTTAATGTGATTTTTAAAATAAAATTTTATTAGGTATTTTTCTTCATTTTCATGTGAACACTTATATAGTTTATAATTTATTTTTAAGCACATACTTAAATTAATAAATTATTAAAATAAACCTTAATATATAATTACTTTATTAAAAATCTAAGTGTATATCATAGAAAAACACACGTCTTTTAAAATTATATTATTTGTATTTTAAATTATTTCCAATATTTTTGCAATATTGTAAAATTATTTTTTCATTATAAATATTTTCTCAAAAAGATTATTAATTACAATTAATGAATCTTAGGCCTAAATAATAAGTTATTTTAAATATATGCCTAATATGTATTAAATTATTAATTTTAAAGATAATAATATATATAATATGAAATTCTAGTAATTTGTTACTATAAAATTATTTTTATTTTCGTGATAAAAGTTACAGTTTATTCTTTTATTTGATGATATACTTTCAAAGTATTTATTAGATAATTATAAATTTCAGAGTTAAAAAATTAACAATCAAAGAAAAAACGGAGTGAATGAGATGAAAAACTTAAATCTTAAAGGTAATCCAAATCGTGGATTAATAGGAGCTACATTAGGTTTCTTCATAGGTTTTGCAGCAGTTTCTCTTTATGGACCAACTTCTGCAGTATTTAAAGAAGCTTTCATAAACCTTAATCCAGTGTTATTAGCATTACTTATTGCAGCCCCTAACTTATCAGGTTCTTTACTTAGAATACCTTTTTCAGCATGGGTTGACACAACTGGTGGGAGAAAGCCACTTATAGTTTTACTACTTTTATCAATAATAGGTATGGGTGGTTTATACATAGTATTAGCTTTCTTTAGTGATAACTTAAATCAATATTATTATTTATTATTTGCACTTGGACTATTATCTGGATGTGGTATAGCAACATTCTCTGTTGGTGTCAGCCAAGCATCATATTGGTTCCCAAAAAGCAAACAAGGTGTAGCTTTAGGAATATATGGTGGTGTTGGTAACTTAGCACCTGGAATATTTGCATTATTAATTCCAAACTTAGCACTTCCTCTATTAGGATTACCTGGTTCTTACTTAGCTTGGTTAATATTCTTAATAGTTGGTACTGTAATTTACATAAAAATAGGTCAAAACGCTTGGTACTTCCAACTTGTTGACAAAGGAATAAATAAAGATGAAGCTAAGGAAATAGCATCAAAAGAGTATGGTCAAGAATTATTCCCTAAGGGAAAAGCAAGTGAAACACTTTTAATATCAGCTAAGTCATGGAAAACTTGGGCTTTAGTATTTATCTATTTCACAACTTTCGGTGGATTCTTAGCATTAACAGGTTGGTTCCCTAACTACTGGATGACTTATTTCGGATTAAATATGAAAGTTGCAGGTCTTTTAACAGCTTTATATTCTATATTAACTTCATTAACTAGAATATATGGTGGAAAAGTTGCTGATAAAAATGGTGGTGAAATAACTACTATAGTTTCTCTAGGAATAGCACTTATAGGTGCAATTTGTATGACTTTTGCTTCAACTATGACTTTAGCAATAATAGGTATAATCTTACTTGCTATTGGTATGGGAGTTGCAAACGCAGCAGTATTTAAAATAGTTCCTAACGCAGTTCCAGAGGCAATGGGTGGAGCTTCAGGATGGATTGGTGGATTAGGTGCTTTAGGTGGATTCTTAATACCTCCTGTAATGGCATCATTCCTAAACAGATCAGGATTTGCTGGATATTCACAAGGATTTTCAGTATTTATAGTTTTAATAATTGTAGCAATTGGAGTAATAGCTTTATTCCAAGCTTTACAAAAGAAATCAGCAAAATAAAACATTTATATAAAAGAAAAAGTAGCCATGAATTTTCATAGCTACTTTTTTATTTTAAATTATAAGTAATTAAGTAATTTATAAATATAAAATTATCCACTAAAATTAAAACTCTAAATTATCCACAAAATATTATTAAAGCCCCTTTGTAAAAGGCATATATTTTTATTGATTATAAAAAGATAAATAGACAATCATATTAAAATGACTGCCTATTTATCCGTAATAAAAATTTATATATCTTTTGATTAGTTTGGATACTTAAACTTTATCTGATTTAGACCTAATAATTTATAATCAGATAAATTATATTAAAATTCAGATAGGATTAATACCTATCTGAATTAATTATTTATATTATTCCCACTCTATAGTTGCTGGTGGTTTTGAAGTTACATCGTAAACAATTCTGTTAACTCCCTTAACTTCATTTACAATTCTTCTTGAAACCTTATCTATAACTTCATATGGTATATGAGCCCAGTTTGAAGTCATTCCGTCTGATGATGTAACTGCTCTTAATCCTACAGTGTGGCAGTAAGTTCTTTCGTCTCCCATAACACCAACTGATTGAATGTTAGGTAATACTGCGAAGTATTGCCATATTTCACTTTCAAGACCTGCTAAAGCTATTTCTTCTCTGAATATAGCGTCAGCTTCTCTAACAACTTCTAATTTATCTTCAGTTACTTCTCCTAGAACTCTTATAGCTAAGCCTGGTCCTGGGAATGGCTGTCTCCATACTAAGTGGTGAGGAATTCCTAATTCTTCTCCTACAGCTCTTACTTCATCTTTGAATAATTCTCTTAATGGCTCTATTAATGAGAATTCCATATCTTCTGGAAGTCCTCCAACATTGTGGTGACTCTTAATTACTGCTGAAGTATCTGTTCCACTTTCAACAACGTCTGGATAAATTGTTCCTTGAACTAAGAATTTAATGTCTCCTAATTTTCCAGCTTCTTCTTCAAATACTCTTATGAATTCTTCTCCGATTATCTTTCTCTTAGTTTCTGGATCTGAAACTCCTTTTAATTTACCTAAGAATCTATCTTGAGCATTAACTCTGATAAGGTTCATATCAAAACCTTCTTTGAAGATTTTTTCTACTTGATCTCCCTCATCTTTTCTTAATAGACCGTGGTCAACAAAGATACAAGTTAATTGCTTACCTACAGCCTTGTGAACCATAACAGCTGCAACTGATGAATCAACTCCACCTGATAATGCACATATTAATTTTTTATCTCCAACTATTTTCTTGATTTCAGCTATTTTTTCTTCTGCGAAAGAAGCCATTGACCAAGAATTTTCTAATCCACATATATTGTAAAGGAAATTTCTCATCATGTTTTGACCAAATGGAGTGTGCTCAACTTCTGGATGGAATTGAACTCCATAAAGTCTTCTTTCTTCATTTTCCATAGCCGCTACTGGACAAACATCTGTATGAGCTATGATTTTGAATCCTTCTGGTGCTTCTGCTATGTAATCAGTGTGACTCATCCAACAAGTTTCATCTGCTTCTATTCCTGCAAATAATTTTGATGAATTATCTAAAGTTACATTAGTTTTTCCATATTCTCTTACTGGAGCAGTAGCAACTTTTCCACCTAAAAGGTGTGCCATTAATTGATCTCCATAACATATTCCTAATATAGGAACATTTAAGTTGAATATTTCTTTATCTAATGTAGGAGTGTTTTCTCCGTAAACTGAGTTTGGTCCACCAGTGAATATTATTCCTTTTGGATTCTTTTCTTTTATTTTTTCTATGCTATATGTGTAAGGTATTATTTCACAATAAACTCCACACTCTCTAACTCTTCTAGCTATTAATTGATTATATTGTCCACCAAAGTCGACAACTAAAACTAAATCTCTCATTTGCTTTCCTCCACAATTTTATTTTCCGTTTATGTATAAAGTATACTCAACAAAATGTTAAAACTTATAAGATATATTTCAACATTTTGCTGAAGCTTTTAATCTAATTATTATTGGTTAACACTGTAGTTTGGTGCTTCTTTAGTTATGTTTATATCATGAGGGTGACTTTCTCTAAATCCTGCTGAAGTTTGAACAACAAAATTAGCATTTTCATATAAATTATCTAAAGTTGGTGCTCCTAAGTAACCCATTCCTGATTTTATTCCACCTATTAATTGGTATATAGTATCTGCTAAATGTCCTTTGTAAGCAATTCTTCCTTCTACACCTTCTGGAACGAATTTCTTAGTACCATTTTGGAAATATCTATCACTTGATCCTTTTGCCATTGCTCCAAGTGAACCCATTCCTCTGTAAACTTTATAGCTTCTACCTTGATATATTTCTATAGCTCCTGGTGCTTCTTCACATCCTGCAAAGATTGATCCCATCATAGCTGCACAAGCTCCTGCTGCTAAAGCCTTAACTATATCTCCTGAATATTTTAATCCACCGTCAGCTATTACTGGTATTCCTAATTTTTTACCTTCTTCAGCACAATCCATAACTGCTGTTAATTGAGGAACCCCAACACCTGCAACTATTCTTGTAGTACATATTGATCCAGGGCCTATACCTACCTTAACACAATCTGCACCTGCTTCTGCTAAATCTCTTACAGCCTCTGGTGTAGCTATGTTACCAGCTATTACTTGAAGTTCAGGATATTTAGCTTTTATTCTCTTAACTCCTTCAATAACTCCTTTTGAATGACCATGAGCTGTATCTAAAACAATAACGTCAACCTTTGCTTTAACTACTGCATCTACTCTTTCCATCATATCATTAGTTACACCGATTGAAGCTCCACATAAAAGTCTTCCTTTTTCATCTTTAGCTGCATTTGGGAAAGCTTTAGCTTTTTCTATATCTTTTATAGTTATAAGTCCCTTTAGATTATTTTCATCATCAATTAAAGGAAGTTTTTCTATTTTATGTTGCTTTAATATTTCTAATGCTTCAGTTAATGTAGTTCCTTCCTTCGCAGTAACTAATGGGCTTTTTGTCATAACTTCTGAAACTTTTTTATCGTAGTTTGTTTCAAATACTATGTCTCTGTTTGTTATGATTCCAACTAGTTTTCCTTCTCTTGTTACAGGAACTCCTGAAATTCTGTATTGAGCCATTAAATCTAAAGCTTCTCTTACTGTGTGATCTTCTGATAAGAATATTGGATCTGTTATTACTCCATTTTCTTGTCTTTTTACTCTATCAACTTCTCTTGCTTGATCTTCTATTGTCATGTTTTTATGGATTATTCCTATTCCACCTTCTCTAGCCATAGCTATTGCCATTTTAGATTCAGTAACTGTATCCATACTTGCACTCATTAATGGAATATTTAATTGAATTTTTTTAGTTAATTGAGTTTTTAAAGAAACCTCATTAGGTAGGACCTCTGATTTGTTTGGTACTAGTAATACATCATCAAATGTATATGCTGTTTTTAATATTCTTGCCATACTATCGCCTCCACACACTATCTTTAAGTTATTTACGTACAATTAAATGTTTTTCCGTATTTCTACCTTTTAAACTTCTACTTATTTTTTGAAAGCAAACTTGCAAATATACACAAAAGATGAAATTTTATTTTCAAAAAAAGCATAATAACTCCCAAGTGAAGTTAATATGCTTATAGTACACCTATAGTATATCAAATTCACTCATAGACGGAAATTTAAGGTTTCCGGTAGAAACGCCTTGCCTTATTCAAAGCTTATACGAGTTTGTTTATATTCCGTTTTGTTTAATTTTTATTTATTATAATCTATGAAAGAAAGCTTGTCAACAAAATGCATAAAATAAATCTCAAAAGTTCACAACTGATTTTTAAACGTCATATTTTATATTCTTTGCAAGAAATAATTCACTTATTTTCATGTAATATAGTATATACTTATTAGTTGTACTTTTCATATTAATACATACATTTTTTATTTTATTATATATATCTTACATATTATTTGTAATAATAAAGCTTCTCAATGAAATATTTCCTTTATCTTCCTAATTATAAATAAATATCCACTTTTTATTAAATAATACTAAAGCATTTCTATATTAATCTTATTTTTAAGTCTTAATTAAATATATTATGCTCTAAAATTTATTAATAAATACAAAAATAAGACCACAAATTAAGTTATGTGATCTTATTTTTCTTTTAGTTTAAAATACATCTGGCATTTCTGCATAATCAAGCTTAGCTAAATGTTCTTTATCATTACTATTTTCAACTTTTGTTTTTAATAAGGCACTATTATTAATTTCTATGTTATTAGGAATTAATTCTATAACTATTACTTTTTCTCCAACATCTAAACCTGAAATTTTAATTCCACTATTTAATCCCTCAATTAAGCTTCCTTCTAATTTATTAATAGTAAATTCTTTTTCGCTATTAATTAAATTTCCTTTGTTATAAATTTTAATATTAAATTGTGACTCTGTATCTTTAGATAATTTTATATTTTTGGAATTAAACCCTAAGTCAATAATAGAATTAGGTGATTTAACATCTGCTAATATAGCCACTTTAAGAGGTATTCCATTAACAACTTGTACCCCTTCACTAGCATCCTTTATATTATCAGATGATGAAGAATCTAAAATACCAAACTTCTCTATTTTAGTTGGTTCACTAGCACTTATTGAAGTTCCTTTAAATCTTTCAATCATAGTTTTAGTTGTCTTATCTTTATAATTAAGATTAAATTTAACCTTATTCTCACTTGATTTAAATTCAAATGGTCCATTTGACTCTATACTAACATTTATAATTTTATCAAATTGTTTCGCTACATAAACATCATTTTCTAGGTGATATGTTATGTCAGGCATTTTATCTGTAACAAATCTTGTTTCTCCATCACTTTCAACTCCTAAAGTTGTGCCTTGATTATTATTCTTATCAAACTTCATTCCTTTAGGAAGAAGACCGTCCACTTCAATTCCTACTAATTTTATTTCATCTGGAAAATCATTACTATCTCTTATTATATCTTCTGCTTTTATATTATCTGGAATCATTTTATAAATAGCCTTAGCTTTTTCATTTAAATAAATTTCTTTTTTATCATTAGAACCGACTACATTTATACTATTGTCTAATAGGTCCTTAACTTCAAACTTTCCATACTCACCTGATTGAACATTATCATTTATAACTCGTCCAGATTTGTCACTGCCTTTTTCCCTAGTTATAATTTTATAATGCATTGTATATACACCAGCATCTGTAGGTAATTTAACTCCAGACTTACCTTCAAAAACCTCCTCAGCAATATCACCTGGATCATTACTCTTGGATGGATATAAAGTAAAGTTATCCTCTTCCTTTCCCCCTCCTATCCAATTGAATTTAATATTATTTAAATAATCATTAAATCTTTCAGTTAAATTATATGTATAGTTATTCCAATAACCTTCCCTATAAAAAACATTACTGAAACCTTTATAGTTTTCATCTATTGAAGCTTGATTTAACATTTTCAAAATAAATTGTCCATTTTTATCATTTTCATAATTATCTAACTTGCAATAAGCTAACTTGAAGGCTCCTCCACCTCCCCAGTTAAAATACTCTAACTGTATAGGATAATATTTATCTTCTTCTAAATAAATTGGAGTAAATGAACTATAAAAAGAAGAACCATGGACTTTAAAATTACTATTCTCTTGTCCTATATACCAATATCCCCCTTTATTATTCAATCCAAAATTACTTTTAGATAATTCATAAGTTTCTCCATCTTTAGTTATACTAAATCTTGAACCATCATCTGAATATGTTCCAAATAGGTACCAACCTGATTCTTTAGGCCTTATATAACCCCAATACTTATCTGCCTCCTTATACTGAAATCCAGGATATCTTAAAGCACATTCTTTTCCTATATTCATTTCATCATAAAAAATTGTATTATGTTTAAATGTGTATTTTCTAGTATTCATAACATCTACTTTCCATGCAAATCTCGATGTTGAATTATACCATTTATCATTTTCATAATAATAATATAACTTTTTTATACCTCGATCTTGATAACTCCATATAGAATATGTATCATCTGAATTCTCATAAGTTAAATTCTTTCCTTCATAAGTTAACTTAACATCATTATTTATATCCAAATATGCTTTATTTTTATTATCTTTAGTAAATCCTACATAAGGTTCAGTAGCTATTATATTTGATGGTAAAATACCTTTACTTTGCTTTTTAGCAAAAACTATATCTCTATTATTCCATTTATCCATATCTCCTGTTGCTTGTAAGTTATCAACATTATAGGATTGATAAGTTAAATTATTAGCTTTATCTAAATCTATATCAGAATTTATATTATTTAATTTAAATTCTTCTGGATTTATTTCTTCTTTGCTATTTTCCTTAGTAAACCAAGTTTTAATCCAATACTCCTCATTGCTTTTTTCTTGAATACCATTTACAGAAATATCTGCATTTCCATCGCCAATTAACCTTTTTGGCTCTTTAATAAAATTAAATGAATTATTTTCAGGATTTATATATGTGCTATCATATTTTTCCCCAACATTTCCTATAAAATCATTAACTGTTATCTCTACCTTAATGCCACTTTTAACTTTTATATTAATATTAGGCAAGTCTGCTTTCTTACTGTCTTCTATGGATTTGGAATAAACATCTCCAGTTATACTACAATTTTTATCACTTCCACTTGTATTTATCCCTCTTACAGTAACGCTAATTTCTAAAGGCTTACCATCATAAATGTAAATTCTATCTCTTTCATCAAGTTTATAACTTAAATTATTTAATGGTAATTGATATTTTCCGTCCTTTAAATCTTCCTTATTTATTTTTATTGTTTTTCCTGAATAATTTATAGATTCTATTTCTAAACCTTCAGGTATATTTATAGTTAATTTTGCATCATTAACTGAATAAGAGTCCTTTATATTCTTATCAAGATTTGTAAAAACATCATTTAATGAAGCTGTTATATCATTTGAGTGAACTGTATTTACACTAGTAACACCATTCCTCTCCTCATTACCAGCAAATTTTGATATTAATTTCATAGTATTCTCTCTTGTATCATTATTTCTTTCATTATTAGAATTTCCATCATTATCAAAATATATCGGATAAGTTGATATCCCCAAATCTTTCATTTCTTTTGCCATCTTCAATGAATATGCATAACCAATTTCTGAACCCATATAATAACTTATTATATTTTCTCCATCATCCTTATTAGGCAGTACATTTACAGAATATGTAGACTTACCTTTATAAATCTCATTTATATAACTATTAGCATGACTAATTCCATACTCATTCCAAATTAAATTATTTACTTTATCACTTCTTAATCCTCTCTTTTGAAAGTCTTGTTTTCTATAGTCATCTAAACTTTCTGGATCATAAAAATATTTTTCATAATCTTTTATTTTATTATTCATTGCAACTTCTTCTTGTGATAAAGACTCTTTTCCTAATCCATCTTCATTTCCATTTAAACTTGTTATTTCATATAAACGTTGTTCATACCTATTTAATGAAGATATTTTTTCCTTACTTATAGTACTTTCAGGCCCCTTATAAAATTTTCCTGTATAAGCATTTGGTTTACCATTAGACATAAATATAACAATTTTTTCTTTATTGGCATCAACATCCTTACCTAACATAGATATAGCTAATCTAAAAGCATCACCAACGTTAGTTCCAAGATGATTTCCATTAGTAAGCCAAGAATATATGTTACTATCACTATAAATATTATCTATTGCAGTTTTAAGGTTCTCCTTATTTTTAGTTAATTCTTGAACCATTTCCGCTTTTTCATTATATGAAACAATTCCCAATTTAAAATTTTTGGAATTATTATCAGTTAAAAATTTTTCTACAAATTGATTTGCAGAATCTTTTATGGCTTTTTGTTTTTGATTAACAGTTTGAGATGTGTCTAAAACTAAAACAACATCTTTCTCTACACTATCTTTAAACTTAATTGGATTAGGTATTATTGTATATTTAATATCTTTTGTTTTTCCATGTTCTAATTCACCAAACTCATATTCTTTACTTATTGTAAATTGATTGTTATTTCCAATACCATAAACAAGCATACTTACCATACTAATTATTAAAATTGTAACTATTATAAGAAAATTATATTTTTTTGTATTTTTTAATTTTTTCATCTAATTCACCTCCATCCAAACTTAATTTTTATTTCTAAAGGTTAATATATTACTTACTTTATATGGTGTATTATTTTTAGTATCAAATGTAATTTCAATTTTGATGGCATTAGCATTTTTGAAATTATTGATTACTTCTCCTTGAGATCCTCCTTCTGTTAAAGAAGTTAATTCAATGCTACTAACTAAATCCCCTATTTTAAATTCTTCTGAATTCTTCTTCATATATAATGATCTATCTTTTAATATAAATGTTGTATGTTCATTCTTGTTTTCACTGTTATTAAAAGTTAGTTTAAGATAGCCCTCATTTGATTTTAAAGAGTTCTTTTTTAGGCTCTCAGTATAATTATTATTTGAAAGAACCTCATTTTTAACATTAGTTAAGCTTTCTATATTAGATGCTTCCATAGCTGAGTCAGTAAAATAATTCATTATGGCCTTTGCTTCCCTTTGAAAATCTATTTGATTGCTTGTCTTATCTAAAGTTACATAATTTGAAATAAAAAATGGACCAACTATCATTAATATTATTGCTATTAAGGATAGTGCCACAACTAATTCTATAAGAGAAAGCCCTCTTCTTTTTAATTTTAAATTTTTCATTTAATCACCAACCTTCTCTTAATAGCTTAGTTTACTTTCCAGTTGCTTGTTTTAACTAAATTTAAAGTATTATCACTCATGTTAGTTTGTGATTTTATTGTAATGAAATTATTGCAAACCTGTCCTCTAAATAAATTTTTAAAAGAATCGTAATTTTGAGATATTATTTTTTTTATAATATTGTCATCATATACTAAGTCAATTTTTTTACTTTCTTTAACATATAGATTACCTGCTGTTATAATAGTTCCATTAAACTTTAAATTTTTAGAATCTAACATTACATTTTTCTTTGTAACTATTATTCCTGCACCAATTCCATTTCCTAGATTTATTTCATTATCCCTTACCTCTGTTGATTTTCCATCTTTAATTGTAAGAGTTCCACCCTTATCATTTTTAGAATCTATATAAATTATTGCCTTAGTTAACTTTCCATCACTCTCTTTAATATCCACAATTTTTCTTACTTCTTGATCAGGAAATTCAATTTCTGAATTATCATTATTTTTTGTATTAATTAAGCTTCCTATATAATTAATTGCTTTTTCATACTTCTCAACTTGATTTATGCTAATATCAGTTATATTGTCTAGGGTAGCATTTTTATTGTTTAGCTTTACTTCATTATTGCTTATGGTAGCTCCAATACTAGTTGTATTATCAGGTAAACTTATTCCATCTAAATGTATAGTTCCCTTTGCATTTTTAATATTATCCTTAAAATATTTTGCTTTTTCATCAACAGAATCTAACTTTGCAAGTTGTAGTGGATTATAATATTTAAATTCCACATTTCCATTATCAACTGTATAGGCAATATAATTTCCCTTAACAGAAACAGACTCCCCAGTTTGATAGGCTTCAGGCTTTGTATTTATGTAAGCTGTTCCCATTATAATGGCCTCTTGTCCTATATTTATACTTGATCCACTTCCTATATCATCTGTGTTTACTATAATTGCACTAGAATTATTTATTTTACCTGTTAATTCATCTTGAGACCTATTACTATTTATTCCATAAAAACCACCATTTAAATTTATTGATGATTTCTCCCCATTTAATATTAAATCGTTCATTGCATAAACAGGATAATTAGAAATAATATTTCCTTTACTAACATCTTTGTCAAAACCAATCTTATTTCCATTTATCCCTAGATTCCCTGTGTATACACCTAAATTGTTATTTAAATTACTATGAGATTTTTTTGATTCATCATTTAAATTCAAATTACTTTTATTATTTTCTGTTTCACAACCAACTTTTAAATTGCTTCCTTCTCCACCAAGTCTTATATCATTCTTACTTACTAAAGAGCCATTATTAACACTAAGTGTTCCTCCATTAATAACAACCCCATCTCCCTCTTTTTTATTAACCATACTTCCAATTGTAAATTTTTTCTCTTTGATAACATTTGCTGATACAAAAATCCCCCCATCAACATTTAATGTAGATCCTGTACCAACATTTAAGTTTTCTCCAACAACTAAACCATTTGAACATACATTATATAAAGGAAACTCTTCAATTTTATAAGCTCCATTATAATCTGGAACTTCAATATTAAAAGTTAAAGATACATCCTTATAGTTCTTATCTCCATCTGATTCTTTAACATTAAACTTAGAATCTAACCTTAAGCTTATTTCTTCCTTTTTATCATTATCAGATATAGTTTTAAAATTTAAAATTCCACTTAAACTACTTCCGTTAGATACTTTTTTATTATTTATATCAATAAGTGTAATATCATAATTACCCTCTTCATTTTTTTCTTTATTTTTATCTTCTTCAGCCATTTTAATTAAATTGTTATTAAACTTAACTTTATTATGTTGTAATAAAAATACTTTTTCATTTTTACTAACTTCACTATTAGGATTTAATTGCTTTATAATATATTCCTTATAAGCCTTCTTGAATATTTTATTCTGACTTTCTTCCTTTTCAGATGATATTTTTTTATAACCATCCTCTGTTTTATTACCACCTGATTTTAAATCTTCCTCTGATGATAATGATGCATCTTCTTTTGCAACAGCATCATTTCCATAAGTTATAGCCTTAGCAGTAAGAATATCTAAGGCTTTTTGAACTTTATCAAGTCCTGATTCTGACATATATAAATTTTGAGTTTTCTTACCATGGACAATCATTGCTTTATAGTTTGTTAAAGAAAGTGAAACTATAGCAGTACCTATTACAGCAATTATTGCTAATACTACTATTACATAAGCAAGAGTTGCCCCTTTTCTTTTTTCCCTATAAAACATGCTATCATCCTCCTATAAACTCTGTTGTATTAAGGTTATAAAGAACCTCATCTTTTTCCTTAACCTTTAAATTAATATTAAATAATTGCCCTCTTAAATCTTCACTATTTCCCTCTATATAATTTTTAAATACACTTATATCACCATGAGGATTTTCAGTTGAAGTATAAATGTTATACCTTATTCCACTTCCTTCATTCTTACATGTATAAATGTTCAATTGACTTCCTAAACACTTATTTGACACTTTTAAATCTATTTTTTTATTTGCATAACTCCTATAAAAATATACCATTATATCAGTTTTTTTCTCTCCATCCTCTAATTCAAAATCATCAGTATATTCATTTAATATTTTAACAAGCTTTTTTCTTTCTTCACTTGGACTATCAGGAGTTGATAGCTCTTCACCCTTATCTTCATTTTCTGCTTTTATATTTATCTCACCATTACTATTCTCATCTATAAAAAGAGTTGTAATTTCATTACCATTATTTTTTAGTTCTTTATTCTTTATAAGCAACCATTGTCTAAGCTTTATACTACTTCCTTTAAAATTTCCATTTACTATTTTAGCTTCTTCCAAGTCATTATCTTTATCATCAATTATTTTAATTGTATTGTTATCTATGTATTTTTTTAAAATATTTTCTTTTGAAACAATTTTATAAACTGTTATAAGACTTTCTCCTATATATACCACATAATTTTTTTTAGGCTCTTTTTTATCCAAAGTATGTTCCTTACCACTTTCTCCATTGTTTTCAAGTTTCCCCTGTGTTATATCTCCATCTATATTAAATTTCTTCTTATTATTAGGGTCTACATATTCACCTTCAATTTTATAAGTTGGATCATCCTTTGTCTTTATAACATTTAAGTTTCCAAGCTTTAATGTAGCTTTATTACTTTCACTATAATTTGCATCTGAGTCTATTTTCTTAAACTGGCTTAATTTAATTGTTTTTAATTGTTCTATGACACCTTGTCCAGCATTTATAGCCTGCTCTTTTGTGGCACTTTTTGCTGATGTTTTAACAGCTGTTAAAGTAAAGCTACCTAGGGGTATCATTATTAAAGTAAACAAAACTAAACTAATTATAGCTTCTATTACTGTAAACCCTTTTTTACTTTTTCTTTTTTTGACACCCATAGCTTCACACACCTTTTCTATTAGTTTTTAATCACTTTAACTTTGCCATCTGTGGTTACATTAACTCTTGGACTTTTTTCGTCATCTTTATTTATTATTAAATTAACTTCTTTATCTGAACTATTCACAATTTTTATGTTAGCTCCAGATTTATCATCTTTATTTACTCTCTTCTCTGAGAATATTTCAAAGCTTATATCATTTCCATTTGGTTTAAATTCTTCTCCATTACCTTCAAATTTTGTTGGGTAACTCTTTCCTTCAACCTTGTATTTATAATAGTACTTTCCATTATCACCTGAAATGTACATCTCAATATTACTTACTGAGTTTTCATCATTATTTAAATATGTTTTTTTATCTTTATCATCTGCTTTACCTAAAACTATTGTTGGCAAATCTGAGTTTATAGGTCTAACAGTCATTAAGAAATCATTCTTAACCTTTGAATTTTCTAATTCATTTTCTATTGTTCCTGTTCCAACTGCACTTGCTCCTGAAAATGGATTTTCCTTACCATACTTCTCATCAGCTGTTGTAAACTCTTCTTTTGAAGCATCTATCTTTGGAATTGCAACAAGTTGTATATTCATATTTGCTGATACATTTCCATCAGTTTGTGCACTTAAATTAAAATTAAGTATATTTATGTGCTTTGGATTCTCTTCAATAGACTTCATAAATTTCATAACATTATCATAAGTACCATTTACACTTAATGAAACTGTCATTTGGTTTAAGTTATATATTTCCTCTGGTTTTTTATCTTTTTTATCTTCATTTTTCTTCTTATCAGTTATATTATTATAATCATTAACTATTCCCTGTATTTGATTTGGATTTTCATCATCCTCACTTTTACTAGAGGAATCTCCATCTTGCTTGTCCATAACTGGCATAGTTTTTATTTCAGAAAAACTCATAGTTCCTTTAACATTTGCATCATTCATAAGATTATTTAATTCTAATATTATATTTGGCTGTGATATGTTTGAATAAAATCCTGATGTTAAGTTTTGAATTTCTGAGTTAAAAATATTTATTTCTTCTTTATTAGGTTCTGTAGAATTAACCATTTTCACATCATGGTTATATTCTTCTTTTACTTTTAGTTCCTTTGATTTTAAATCCTTTAATTTGTTATATTGATAATCCCAAACCACTTTATAATATCCAAAACCAACAACCCCTAGAGCTAGGACAAATAATAAAGTTTTTTCTCTTTTATTAATTTTCATTATTTCCTACCTCCTTTAAAGTACAATTTATGGAGAATGAATAGTCTCCCTGTGCATTTCTTTCTCCAATTCCACTTATATATGTATTTTCTATAAAACCTAAATTATTTAAGTTATATTGAAGATCACTTATAGCACTTCTTGTTTTTGATAATGCTTGTATTGTTAAAGTTTTATTATCTATACTTATTTGAGTAAATACTAAATCCTTAGGAACAGTACTATTTATTATCTTAATTCTTTGAGTAGTTACATAATTATTATCATAAACTTGTTCTGTAGCCACCTTCACATCATTATAATACTTTTCTAAAGCATCATGCTCCTTTTCAACCTTCGTTGCTATACCTAACTTTTCTTTCATATCTGGGTTATCTATTTCCCCTTCATAATAACTTATGTTTTTATCTAAAACATGCCCGTGTATAATATTTATGGAAAAATTAACTACAAATATAAAGACTAAAGCTCCAATTATTCCAAATCCTATATACTTTCTTTTTGAATCACTTTTTCTTTCCTCAGTTATATGGGAGAAAAAGTTAAAATCTCTCATTATTTATCACCAACCTAAAGTCTTATTAAGGCTCCAATAGCGTTTATGTATTCTGAAATATTCACTTCTTCAACGCCTTTTTTAAATTCTATATTACTATTTCCCTGAACTATCTTTACTTTCATATTTAGTTTAGTAGATACATATCTTTCTAGTCCCTTTATGTTTGAACTTCCTCCACAAATATATATCTTGTCTATATTATTTTGAGTATTTTTACTTTTATAATATTTAATTATTCTACTAGCTTCATCAAACCAAGAATCTACAACCTCTCTAACAACATGCTCTAAAGGCCCTTCTTCCCTATTCATCAAATTACAATTTTCTCTCTTTTGCATTTCTGCATTTTCTAATGAAATTTCTAAGACCTTTGATATTTTGCTATTTAAATAATTCCCACCAGATTTTGTAGTTTTTATAAGTATTAACTCATTTTCTTTCATTATTGTTAATGCTATATTTTCAGCTCCCATATCAATACTTAAAATAGATTCCTTTATTTCAGGATTCATTACGTAATAAGCTTTTCTTTTAGAATTATAATTTAAATCTAAAGCATATGGTTTTCCACCAATTTTATTAACAAGCTCTGCATAGGAATAAACCATCTTATTTGGATAAACTACAATTAAAACCTCTAGCTTTTCATTCCCATCAATAACCTTTTCCCCTAAAACATTATATTGAATCATATGATCCTCTAAGTTTATAGGAAGATATTGCTGAACTTCGTACTTAATAACTGATTCTATTTCATCCTCATTAACCTTTGGAATAATAATTGTTCTATTTATAATAGAAGTGCTGTTTGTAGTGAAAATTACATTATCATTCTTAACATTATTAGAATCCAAAGCATCATTAATAGCCCTAGCTAAATTATCTATATCCTTAATATGACCATCATCTATACTACCTTTCGGAGTCTTAAAAGAAAAAGCCTTGTCTATACTAACCTTATTTTTATGATATCTTCCAACAACAACCTTAGTATTCTCACTTCCAACATCAATAGAAATAGCTTTTTTACATATAACAGTCTTAGCTTTTTTCTTACTACCTTTTTTATCATTCTTTTTCCCTGAATTTTTCTTCTTAAGAGCTTTGATTATATCCGAAACATCCATCTGCAATATGCTCTTTTTCTCCTTATTTTCAACTTCCAAAACTTTCCCTCCTTTGCCTTTATAGTTTAAAAGTGTAAGGAATCTTTCCTTACACTTCTGATAATTATATAATTAATTTAATTTATAATCTGAAATTTCATCTGTAGTAGGATAAACAACTATTGCCCCACTAGCAGGTATATTATTTGAACCTTTAGGCACCAAATAAACTGTAATATTAGCTTTTTCAGCAGGAGTTTTGATTGTTTCACCACTCTTAACTGCATTTTTATCCACAGTTACCTTAACAGCGAACACATCACCACTTTTTGATTGTGACATAGGAATAGTCTGTAAATATTTTTCAACTATATTGTCGTCTGCTAAAATGCTATCGCTATCAGATTTTTTTTCTTTTTCTAAAACATATGTTTGATCTGCTGTTATTTCTCCTTCTGCAACTAAGGCTGATGCTGCATCATATATTGTTTTTGCACTCGCTATATCTGCTTTAACTCTTGCTTTTCTTTGTATTGATAAGAAGTTTGGTATTGCTATCGCTGCTAATATTGCTATGATTGCTATTACTATAATTAGTTCTATTAATGTAAAACCTTTTTTCTTTTTGTTATTTCTTTTTAATTTCATTTATTTTCCTCCTTATTATTTATTTAACTTATAATCTTCATTTGCCTCTGGATAAACATTTGTGCTTTCTCCAATTTTAACTTGTATTTTAGGTGAACTTTCTGGTCCTTTTACAGTAACTTCAAATTTTTGATTTGCTATTGATTCTGGCTTAGGTATTGTTTGAAGATATGATTGTAAATCATTTGCAGCCTCAGAATTTCCAGTGTCCTTAGGCTCTGCTTTTACTTTACCACTATCTAAAGTAAAAGTAACTCCGTTATCAGTAGAAATAATTTTACCTTCTGCAATTAAAGCTGATGTTGCATCATATATTGTTTTAGCACTTGCTATATCTGCCTTAACTCTTGCTTTTCTTTGTATTGATAAGAAGTTTGGTATTGCTATTGCTGCTAATATTGCTATAATTGCTATTACTATAATAAGCTCTATTAGCGTAAAACCTTTTTTCTTCTTGTTTTGTTTTTTTGTATTCATTAGTTTTCCTCCTTAAAATGATATGTAATCTATATTAAAAGTCTACTAACTTTTAATTCACTTCAAAAGCTCATTATTTGGATAAGCCTCTCCCTTAGATTTATTATCCGAATTTACAATATCTACTTTAACTATTGGCTTGGTTAAATCGTAGCCATTATTTGAATTATTATCTGAAAAATCAAATGTAACACTTACATAAAAATGACAACCTTTAAATGCCTTAGGTTTTAAATTAGTGCTATTTAATATATACTTTCTTAATTCTTTTGCTCTTTCATCACTCGAACTAGATAAGTCAATACCATATCCATAATAAGTAATCAACTTTCCATCCTTATCTTTTATAGTTGTTTTCTCAGGCATATTAAACCCTTCTTTTCCTTCAGCAATCAACTCTATAGTAGCATCATATATTGTTTTTCCTGTTGCAATATCAGCTTGAATTCTAGCTTTTCTTTGAATAGCTAAAAAGTTTGGTATAGCTACGGCTGCTAATATTCCTATAATTGCTACAACTATAATAAGTTCTATTAAAGTAAAGCCTTTTTTCCTTCTCTCACTTCTAATACTCACTTTTTTCATCTCCTAAAATTTAAACTAACTTATACTGTTATACATTTTAAACATAGGTGTTAATATTGAAATTAGTAGGAATCCTATAATTATTCCCATAAGAACTATCATTGATGGCTCTATTAATGCTGTTGCTGTTTTTATTTCTCTTTCTAGTTCATCATCATAAAAGTCTGCTGTTTTATCTAATATGCTATCTAATGAACCAGCTTCCTCTCCAATCTTAACCATTGAAGCAAGCATTGGTGGGAAGATTTTTATATTCATTATTGAATCTCCTAACCCTTCCCCTTTTAAGACCTTTTCTTTTACTTTTAGCAATTCCTTCTCTGCAATTTTATTTCCAACTACAGAGGCAACTATTTCTAGAGAACTTACTAAAGACATTCCACTTGATGATACTATTCCCATTGTTCTTGTAAATCTAGAAACTATTATTTTTTGAGTTAATTTCTTTATTACTGGAATTTTTAAGTTTATTGAACTTAACTTATATTGACCCTCTTCACTCTTTAAATATTTGCCAAGTAATATAATTGCTGTTACTAAAATTAAAAAAATTATAATTCCATACTTACCTAACACTTTGCTTGTCTCAAGAACCATCTTAGTCGACATTGGAAGGTCTACATTATTTTCTTCAAACATCTGCACAAATGTTGGCATTACAAAGGTAAGAATAAAAGTAATAGCAATAATAGCTACTACTCCAAGAACTATAGGATAAATCATAGCACTTTTAATCTTTCCTCTAATCTTTGTCTCTTTTTCGTAGTACTCAGCCATTCTTTTTAAGATTATATCTAAGTTACCACTTCTCTCCCCAGCATCAATCATACTAGTAAGTAAGTTAGGAAAAACATCTTTTCTTTTTCTCATGGAACTTGCTAGGGTTTCTCCTCTTTTCAAATCTCCGTTTACTCCAATTAAGGCTTCCCTAAGCTTTGGTTTCTCACATTGTTCTATTAATATATTTAAAGCCTTACCAATAGACAATCCAGAATCTAACATAACATAAAACTGTCTACAAAATACTGCTATATCCTTAAGCTTCACTTTACTATTAAAAGAAAAACTCTTTTTACTTTTACTATTTTCCTTTTCTATACTTAGAGGATAATATTGATTTGATAAAAGCATTTCCCTGATTTGATTTTCAGAATCAGCACTTTGAGAACCTTCTATTCTTTGTCCTTCTGAATTAATAGCTTTATATTTAAAAATTGCCATAATTCATCTCCTTTTCTTTTAGCAAATTACATATCATAAGTTATATTTAACATTTCTTCAACTGTGGTATTTCCCTCTAAGACTAAACTTCTACATGCTTGTCCAAGAGTTCTCATGCCATTTTTAATTGAAATCTCCTTAAGAATATCCGCACTTTTATTTTCTAAAATAGCCTCTCTATGTTCTTTAGTCACTTCCATAATTTCATAAATACCCATTCTACCTACATAACCAGTATTATTACAATAAGCACAACCTTTACCTTTATGAAGTATAAGTTCTTCATTTTTATCTATATTTAATATTTCTTTTTCATATGGTGTAGCATCATATTGTAATTTACACTTTGGACAAATTTTTCTAACAAGTCTTTGAGCTATAACTCCTTTAATAGCATTTGCAATTAAATATCTTTGAACCCCCATATCCTCAAGTCTTAAAATACTAGATGGAGCATTATTAGTATGTAAAGTTGATAAAACTAAATGACCTGTAATAGCTGATCTTATTGCTATTTGAGCCGTTTCAGAGTCTCTTATTTCTCCAATCATTATTATATCTGGATCCTGTCTTAATATAGATCTTAATCCCGTTGCAAAAGTTAATCCAACTTTATTATTAACATTGACTTGGTTAATTCCTTCAATTGATACTTCAACAGGATCTTCTATAGTAATAATATTTTTACTATCTGTATTTAGCTCATTTAAAATAGTATAGAGCGTTGTTGTTTTACCACTTCCTGTAGGACCTGTAACAAGAATTATTCCATTAGAATGCTTTGTTATTTTTTCTAATAAATTAAGTTCATAGTCCTTTATTCCAAGCCCTTCCTTAGAAATTATAAAATTTTCCTTGTTTATTATTCTTATAACTATCTTTTCTCCTGTTATCATTGGAAGAATAGATACTCTTAAATCAATTTGTTTATCTCCAAATCTAGTAAGAATTCTTCCATCTTGAGGAAGTCTTTTCTCTGATATGTCTAAGTTTGCTAAAATTTTAATACGAGTAACTAAGGGAGCTAGGGTATCTACTGGCAAAGTAGATATTGTATGTAATTTACCATCTATTCTATATCTAATTCTTAATATATTTTCATAGCTTTCAATATGTATATCACTAGCTCTTTCCTCTACTGCATTTTTCATTACATATTCAATCATTTTTATAATTGGAGCATTATCTAAGTTATCAACTTCTTCAATATTATCTAAAATAAGATTATTTCCTTCATCAACTTCCTTAGTTAATTCTTCCGCTGCTGATAAAACCTTTTGGTTTGAATAATATATATCTATAGCTCTTTGAATAGATTGTTTTACTGCTATATAAGGACGCACATTTAAACCTGTAGAAATCTCAACATCATCTATTGCAACTATATCTAAGGGATCTGCCATTGCAACCTTTATAGTATTATTATTATCATCTATTTCATATGGAACTATTAAATGCTTTCTACAAACATTTTCTGAAATCATCTTTATAGCTCTTCTATCTATTCTTATAATTTCAAGATTTACTCTTTCAATATTTAATTGTTTTTCTAAAACTTCTATTATATCCTCTTCAGTAACAAAGTTTTGTTCAACTAAAATTTCTCCAAGCCTCTTTCCAACTTGCTTCTGAATCAATAATGCTTCTTTAAGCCTATCCTCTGTAAGCTTTCCCGATTCAATTAGTATATCTCCTAAACGCTTTTTCTGATAACTAATCAAAAAAAATGCCTCCTTTTCAAACGAAAAATTTAACTATAAAACTTAATCTAAACTAGTATATTAAATTTTTCATACACCAAAATATATTGGTATTATTATGTTTCCAAAAAATATTAAAATAATAGTAGATATTCCTATAGCTGGTCCAAAGGCTATATAATCACCTTTTTTCTTTTGTTTAAACAAAATAGCTAATAGTGCTATTATTCCCCCAATAATAAATGATAAAAATATATTTATTATTGCTAGTTTCCACCCTAAAAAAATTCCTGCTATGGCATGTATCTCTATATCTCCACTCCCCATAGCTCCAGTTAATTTACTAATTAAAAATATTACTAAAGCTGATATCACTAATCCCATAAAGTAATTTAATAAATTTTCTCCAAAATAAAACTTTTCTATTAGGGCAAAAATAATCCCAAGTATTACAGCTGGGTAAGTAGTAACTGCATAAACATCTTGGGTATCGTAATCTATAAATGAAATTACTATGAGAAATGTAATTAAGACTATGTACTTAACTGTCCAAAAAGATATACCATAATATTTATATACACAAAAATACAAAAAACCTGTAAGCAATTCTATTAGTGGATATCTTATAGATATTTTACTCTTACAATATCTACACTTTCCACCTAAAAACAAATAACTAAAAACAGGTACTAAATCTATAGGCTTTAATTGTTTTTTGCATGTACCACAATGTGAAGGCGGAAATGCTATAGATTCCCCTGCAGGAATTCTAAAAATACACACATTTAAAAAACTTCCAATTATTAATCCAAATAAAAAAAATATTATAGACACATTTCCTCCAAAATTATTTTAAAATGAATTATTTATTAATATTTCATAATTATTATAAACATCTTAGAATTTTTTGTAAACATTTTTGATTGAGCTTTTTTAACCATTATATGAATAATTTACTTTTTTTAATTATTTAATATTATTATTAAATCATACTTAATAAAAGATTAAATTATATCTTTTGAAATATAAAAATAAGGACATGTATAAAAATAATTTTTATTATTATATTTTATACAGCCCTATAAAAATTGATTTAATTAAAGCATATTTATACTATAGACACTGTAACTTTTCTCCCCTTTTCTATATCTACATTATAAGAATCTCCACTTTGAGGCTTATCTAAATCTTCAAGTAAATCTTGTAACTTACTTTTACCCGTATCATCACTTATTCCTGAAATTTGTACATTTCCATTACTTGAAGTTATTTTTATATTTGTAACACTACTTGAAATAGCATCTTCCGCTAATAACATTTCCACAGATCTTTCAATAGCAGCACAATTTTGCTTATCTACTTTTGCCTTAGCGCTATCCTTAACAGATGAAAAATTTGGAGCTATAACCATTAAAATTATAGCCATAATAGCTAAAACAACAGTTAATTCTATTAATGTGAATCCCCCTTTCTTATTTCTTTTCCCTTCATTTCCTTTTCCACATATTGCACTTGCTTTCAGTAATAACATTTATGGTCCTCCTTTTATATTTTTTAAAGTTAAATATTTTTTAACTTTAGATTTATATTAGTATTATGGACATTTTTACCATTTATATGCACAAAAAAAGAGATTCTTTAAAAGAATCTCTTTTAATATATCATTTGTATATTTAATCTCTTATGTTATTTCAAGTCTTAAGTTATCTTAAATCTTTAGTTTTTTTAAATCTTTTGTTTATTCTAACTTATTTAAGTACTCTATAAATTCTTTCGTATCTCTCTAATGTCTTTTGTTTTAATAGCAAAAACTATTTTCAAATTTAACTCATATGTAACTTTAATATCTTTCGTTCTATGAATTCATTTGTTAGTCATTATTTTATCTTTAGTATTTATAATTCTTTTGTTTTTCAAAAATCATTTGTAACTTATGTATTTATAATAACACAGTTTTTCCCAGTTGTCTACAAAATAATACAATATTTCTTATTTTTTTTAATATATATTTTTTATACCAATTAAAAATTTAAAATTAATACTTTTAATTACAATTAATTTCTAAATAACCTGTTTTCATAAACTTTTCAATCACTTTTTCGACATCTAAACCATTTTAATCATATTATGTAATTATTTTCAATAAGAATTAAATAAAAAAGGATGACTTAACTGTCATCCTTTTTATTCTTTTATTAATACATTCCGTCCATTCCCATACCTGCACCTTGAGGCATTTCTTTTTCTGGAATATCTGCTACAGCAGCCTCTGTTGTTAAGAATGTTGATGCTACTGATGCTGCATTTTGAAGAGCTGATCTTGTAACCTTAGTTGGATCAACTATTCCTGCTTTAATCATATCTTTATATTCTCCTCTTAAAGCATCAAATCCTACACCTGCATCACTATTTTTAACTTTCTCTATTATAACTGAACCTTCTAGTCCTGCGTTATGAGCTATTTGTCTCATAGGTTCTTCTAAAGATCTTACAATTATATTTATACCAACTTGTTCATCTTGAATATCAGAAGTTAATTTTGCCACTTCATTTATTACATTTACGTAAGCTGTTCCACCACCTGGAACTATTCCTTCTTCAACAGCTGCCTTTGTAGCTGCTAAAGCATCCTCTATTCTTAGCTTACTTTCCTTAAGCTCTGTTTCAGTGGCAGCTCCAACCTTAACCACTGCAACCCCACCTGCTAATTTAGCTAATCTTTCTTGTAATTTTTCTTTATCAAATTCAGAAGTAGTAGCTTCTAATTGTAATTTTATTTGGTTAATTCTATTTTTAATCTCTTCTGAGTTTCCTCTTCCATTAACTATTGTAGTACTTTCTTTAGTTACCTTAACACTTTCAGCTTCTCCAAGCATATCTAATGTAGCTTCTTTTAAGTCTCCGCCTACTTCATCAGATATAACAACGCCTCCTGTTAAAGTAGCTATATCTTGTAACATTTCTTTTCTTCTATCACCAAATCCAGGTGCTTTAACTCCAACACAAGTAAATGTTCCTCTTAATTTATTAACAACTAATGTTGTCATAGCTTCGCCTTCTATATCATCAGCTATTATTAAAAGTTTTTTACCTGCTTGAACTATTTGCTCAAGTAATGGTAATAAATCTTGTATATTGCTTATTTTCTTATCTGTTATTAATACTAATGGATTATCTAAAACAGCTTCCATTTTTTCAGTATCAGTAACCATATAAGCTGATACATATCCCCTATCAAATTGCATACCTTCAACAACATCTAACTCAGTTCCCATTGATTTAGATTCTTCTACAGTTATAACGCCTTCATTTCCTACCTTTTCCATAGCATCTGCAATTAGCTTACCAATTTTTTCATCAGCCGCTGAAATTGCAGCAACTCTAGCTATGTCTTCTTTTCCATTTACAGGCTTAGAAATTTTTTGTATTTCCTCTACAGCTTTTTCAACGGCAGTTTTAATTCCATTTCTTATTAATATAGGATTTGCCCCTGCTGTTACATTTTTTAATCCTTCTCTTATAATTGCTTGAGCTAATAATGTAGCTGTAGTAGTTCCATCTCCTGCCACATCATTAGTCTTTGTAGCTACTTCTTTTACAAGTTGAGCTCCCATATTTTCATAAGCATCTTCAAGTTCAATTTCTCTTGCTATTGTAACCCCATCATTTGTTATTAATGGTGATCCAAATTTTTTATCTAAAATAACATTTCTTCCTTTTGGTCCTAATGTAACCTTAACAGTGTTAGCTAATTTATCTACACCCGCTTGCATAGATCTTCTTGCTTCTTCACCGAATAATAATGTTTTAGCCATATTAATTTACCTCCCAAATATATTATGAATATCTAAATCACTTATATTTTAAAACTATTCAACTATTGCTAGTATATCGTCTTGTCTTAAAATAGTATATTCTTCCCCCTCGAACTTAACTTCTGTTCCTGCATATTTAGAATATAATACTTTATCTCCTATTTTAACTTCCATCTCTGTTCTTTTTCCATCAACTATCGCTCCTGGTCCAACTGCAACAACCTCTGCTTCTTGTGGTCTTTCCTTAGCAGTTCCAGTAACTATTATACCGCTTTTAGTAGTTTCTTCTGCTTCTAATTTTTTAATAACAACCCTGTCTCCAAGTGGTTTAATACTCATTAAAAAACCCTCCTTAAAAATGCTAATTAATTTTTGTTTAGCACTCATTAATATAGAGTGCTAATTCTTACTATTATCATATAATTTACCAGTTGTAAATTCAATAACTAAATTTATTTATTTAGAATATATTATTATTATTTTCCATGTTTAAGGTAATTTATCTTAAGTTTTCTGCTATTCTTTTGAAATTTCTTTAATTTACTTTTTTCATATATATATCTATTTATTACTTATTTCCATATTATTATCTCTTAATACATTACATACTATAAATTAATACTAAAATTTTTCTTAAAATATGTATTTTTGTTTAATATTTAATAAAAAAGTCTAGAATAAATAAAAATAATTATTTTAAGGAGACATAATGATTAAGATTTTAAAAGATATATTATTTTCATTTTACCTTCTAATAAGTTCAGCAGTATTTTCTGTTATTTTAACATTAAATATTTCTCCTGTACTCTATTCCCTATTTATTAAACTTAATATAATCCCTAAGTATAACAACCTTAGCAGTGAAGAAATTTTAAATGATTATAATAATATAATTCATTATTTAAATTCTCCCCAAGAAGAAGTTCTTAAGTTTAAAAATTTTAAAATAAGCCCTATAGGAGAATTTCACTTTCTAGAAGTTAAAGAAATTTTTTCTTCAATATATTTAATAGGATTAGCTTGCTTAATTTTAGGAATAATTTTATTTATACTATCAAAAAAATTCAAACTAAAAATATCATTTAAAGCTTTTAATATTTTCTTCTATGAAGTTTTATTTATATTTCTTAGTTTAATCTTAAGTTTTTACTTAAACTTTTCAAAAGTCTTTACCCTATTTCATAAAATATTTTTCAATAATGATTACTGGATATTTGATCCTAAAAAAGATCCAATAATAAATGTTTTGCCTGAATCTTATTTTTTATTTTTAGTAATTTTCATTTTATCTCTAGTAATGATACTTTCAATAATATCTAAAATATTTTATACTCTAAAAAAACATAAACATTTAAAATAAAAATAATATTTAAAATAAAATAGATTAATTTAAAAATTTAGCATAAATCTTCTTAAATTTTCAAACTATTAAAG
>OGSZ01000164.1_pt1 | contig 35590 bp, 35 predicted proteins | sample 1574331 | NCBI WGS metagenome assembly OGSZ01 (sample SAMN03295853, study PRJEB24534) | human gut metagenome | isolation source: fecal sample 3 from infant 8 | host: Homo sapiens | place: USA: Pittsburgh, PA | collected 2014-07 | reverse complement strand
ACCCAATCACAGCGGCAGACGTGCAGGCGTTCCTCGGTGAATTGGGTTACTCCATCCCGGGCGCGCTGCTGGAGCCGATTCTCTGCGTGGTAAACAAGATCATCCCGTGCCTCGATGGAGCGGGGTATGACGAGTGCACTGCAAAGCTGATCCTGATGTACGCCGCAGCGCTTATGGCTACGTCTTCCGGCGCGCGCCGCATCAAATCGCAGGGTGCACCGTCTGGTGCTTCCCGCTCGTTTGAATATGGCGACGATGGCATCACATGGCTGCGTGACTCGTTGGCCCGGCTAGATACCAGCGGCTGCACCGGAGAGTTGCCGATCAGCGCTGGTAATAGTGTCGGCTTGTTCATGGTGGTTGGGGGCTGCTGATGACGTACAAATCAGTTAAGCACGGGCTGCCGCGCTCATTCACCCGCGTCTGGGTGATGACCGACACCGGGCGGGAGACTACCGGCTACGTGAAATCGGATGGCGAGTGGTTCATTAACTGCCCGCGCATCCGGGCGACTGGCGCGAAAGTGCTGCGCTGGAAGGAGGGCTGATGTCATCGGTAGCGAACTGGAGCTATACCGCCACTGCGACCATCTGGCGCAAACTGGAAGGAAATGACGAATACGGCGATCCGCTTGGCTATGCCGAACCTGAGCAAATCCTCTGCGATTACGAGGGCGGGCTCAGTAAGAAGTTAGCCAGCCTGGGCGCTGAAATCGTCGTCAAGAATACCGTTTGGACAGAGTTCGCGCTGGCGGCCGCTGGTGATTATCTGCTGATTGGCGTTTCGACCGAGGCTGACCCGGTTGTGGCGGGCGCTGACGAGGTGCGGCAGGTTATCCGTTATGCCGACACGTTTGAGCGCCTGGCGGATGATTACGCCATCCTGACGGGAGTATAGCCATGGGCATCAAAGTGCGCGGCGTTAAGCAGTCGAAAGCCGGGCTCAACCGAATCATCAACGATGTAAAAGGGCGAAAGGTCGTCAGGGCGCTACAGTCAGCAATGATAATCGGCAGCTCCCAAGCCGCGCTTTATACGCCGATCGATACCTCTACGCTGCTTAACAGCCAGTATCGGGAGTTGGTAAATAATGGCGTTCGGCTGACAGGTCGGGTGGGATATACGGCGAACTACGCTGTTTTCGTTCACGACCCTAACGTTCCGCAAACCTTCCGTCGCGCCACCGCGCAGAAAGAGTTCCTCACCAAAGGCTTTGAAGACACCCGCAGTCAGATTGATGCCGTAATGCGCAAGGAGCTTTTAGTATGACACCAGCCATGTATGAGCGCGTGCGTAACTACTTCGTTGATGCCGGGCTTACCACTGGCTTCATTGTTCAGTTGCTTGCGTGGGACGACACAACCAAGTTAACCGACGCATTCATCGTGTTTCGGCCTAACGGTGGTACCGACATCAGAAACGACCTCGGATCTGACCATTACGTGCTGGTGGATGTCATTTCCGCCAAGGATAAGCGCAGAGCAGCCGCTGAGAAGGCTCAGGAGATCATCAATTATGTCGAACAGAACGACATTAACGACGAATGCCTTGGACTGATTCAAAACCTCGGCAATATGCCAGCACCTATCCTGACCGAAGAGGGCCGCCTGGTCTTCCGACTCCAGTTTATGTGCGTCTACGGCGAATAACCCCATCACCAACCCATCAGGCTGCCATCTGGCGGCCTTTTTTATTTGAGAGGTACACATGCAAGGCTGTGCTAATGATTTTGGCAAGCTGATCGGGAAAGTAGCTGTGCTACGCATGGCCTTTGGCTGCCCCGACGCAGTGCCAGCGCTTTCCGAGTGGAAGCGTCTCGGCGCTATGACGACCAAGGGTTTTGATTATTCGATGAACACAATTAATTCCGAGGCTGATGATTCCAAGGCGTTGGTTGAGAACCTGGTCAATAACATGGACATTACAATTTCTGGTGAAGGCGAGGCTCGCAGGAGGGACAAAAGCACAGAAATTGGCGCCTGGAGAATGGGCAAATACATCTTCGATGAATTGCAAGCCGGTCGACAGCCGACTCTGTGGGTTAGATTTGATTTTACTGGCGAAGATGCTGGCACATACATCCAGGGCTACATGAACACCACCTCATGGTCTGGTGACTTCGGTACCAACGATATCTCCACCTTCTCCGGCGAGTGGAAGGTCTACGACGCCGACACCGTTGTGTTTGAAGTCGCTGATTCCATCGCGGCCACTGGCGTTGAAGTTGCCCCTGCAACTGCTTCCTTGGTCGTTGGAGCAACCCAGCAACTGAGCGGCGCGGTTCAGCCAACCGATGCGACTAATAAAGCGATCACTTGGACGACTTCGGCGCCATCCATCGCCACCGTCAGTTCAACCGGCCTGGTGACAGCAGTTGCCGAGGGCACCGCGACTATTACGGCTACCACTGCTGACGGTGATTTCACCGACACCTGTGCAGTTACCGTGATTGCCGCGCCGTAATCACTACAAAGGGCGGCGTGCTGCCCTTGATAATGGTTATGGAGAGCGATATGACACCTTTGAAAGAGATTGGCGAGTGCCTGATTGGTGCTGGTGGCCGTGAATACTTCTTCCGGCCATCGCTCCGTAACATGACTCGGATCGGCGAACCAGAACATATCGTCCGCACCTTCTATGCGCTGTTCAATGACGATGTGGCGAAAATGCTTGAGGCGGCACGGGAAATTCACAGTGTTATACCGGAGCATCAGCGCAGGTTTTACGCTTACTACTTCGGTGATGTTTCCCTGCCGAGGTGGGCTCTGGATGCAGCAGGTTCAGCTGCTTATGTGCGCGAGGTATTGCTTTCGGCTATTAACGTCATTCAGTCCTGCTGTGACGAGGACGTTTCTGAGCTGACAGGCTGGCATGAGCTTTCACGTACTGGCAGGCGCACATTCGTATGGCGCTGCGGAGCGCTTCCGCCTGAGAATCTGATTCTGATAGCTCAGTCACTGATCATGCATGGCGTTATCGGACGGGCCAAGGTTCGTAAGTTGCAGAAGCACGAAAGCAAGGAAACGACACCGGAGTTCCATGTAACTGAATACATCATGGCGGCAAGAAACCATTTCGGGATCAGCAGGGAAGAGGCTGAAAACCTTACTATGACCGAGTTCGCTATGATGCTTAATGCCAAATACCCTGACCAGAAGGGCTTCACGAGGGAAGAGTACGACGCGGTTATGGACGATGATGATCGCCGTTGGCAGGAAATGATTGAGCGCGAAAAATCAGCAAAGAAAGCGGCCTGAGTTAATAATGGATGTACTAGCCACGCCTGACCGGGCGTATGATGGCACGACAAAAAATACTCAGGGGATAAGAGTGAAGAAAATACTTTTGGCTTTGGTGATTCCACTGGTTCTGGCTGGCTGTAAGCCGGGCGAGGAAAAGGCAATTTCTCTGGCACAATCTGAAGTTGCAGCCAATCTACTGGATCCTGGCAGCGCACAATTCCGTAACGTGAAAGTCGTGAAGATGACAGATGCCGATGACGGTCGTGTTAATGCTGTTGTTTGCGGGGAAATTAACGGAAAGAACGGTTTCGGTGCCTATGCAGGGTTCCATCCATTCTTTGTTGAGCTGAAAATGAAATCGAAGGGGATGTTCTCAAAAGGCGTCGACTACACCCTTGGTGATCACTTCCTCAGTTCGAAAGATACGCCTCCACCACCGGCCTACACAGAACGATGCCAATAAACGACACGAATAACTAACCCACCACTCGGTGGGTTTTTTTATGCCCGGAGAAAACTGATGTCTGAGAAAGCAGGCGAGATTTATTACGACATCGAGGCCGATGTTTCTGGCTTGCTCAAGGCCCAGGGAAAGGCCAATAAGTCGCTCGACTCCATCGGCAACTCGGCGACCAATGCAGCCAAAAAAATGGATGAGTTGCAGACCAATATCAACCGCGTGGCCGGTGCTATTGCGGCGTCACTCGTTGTTGATTGGGGTAAGGCGTTTCTTGTTGCTGCTGACAACATGAGTCAGTTGAACTCGCGTATTGAGCGGCTGACTGGTAGCGCGGCATCAGCATCACAAACCATGCGGACGCTGATGAATATAAGCTCTGCGACCGGGGGATCTCTTCAGGACACCACTAAGCTGTGGGAAACCCTCAGCACTGCACTGCGAGATACCGGTGCGACGAACGGCCAGATTATTCAGCTCACCGAGACGCTTCAGAAAATCGGCCGCATCGGCGGATCCTCATCAGAAGAAATGGCGAATGCTCTCCGCCAGTTCGGACAGTCTATTTCATCCGGCACAGTCAGGGCGGAGGAGTTCAACTCCATCCTTGAGCAAATGCCGGAACTTGCGCGCCAGATTGCCGCAGGGATGGGCGTTAGTATTGGCGAGTTGCGTCAGCTGATGCTGGACGGGAAACTTACTGCTGAAGATGCACTGAACGCTATTCAGAAACAAACAGGCTCAGTAAATGCAGAGTTCGAGAAACTCCCGCGTACGCTTTCTCAGGCCAATACCGCACTGACAAACTCATTTCTGTCGATGATTGACTCTGTTAACCAGGCAACAGGAGCAAGCACAGGGCTGGTGGCAGTCATCGATTCAATGACTGCTGCACTCGACCGGCTGGTGGGTAAAGCGGCGTCGGCAGATGCTCAGATATCGGATCTGAACAGCACCGCTGAAATGTTTACCCGCCGCGCGCGCACCTGGTCATGGCTTGGGCTTGATGGCTGGGAGGCGCAAAACAAAGCGCTGGCCGGGCTGAGTAATAAAGCCGCCATGCTGGTTGGCGACCTGACCGCTGTTTCCAAAGCATCGCAGACCGCGGCTAACACAAAGCCGATCGAGATTAAAACGACCGCCTCAGCTACTGGCAGCAAAGCGAAAGGCGGAAAGTCTGCGGCACAGAAAGAAGCTGAGCAATACGCTAAAGCTCAAGAATCTGTTAATCAAAAGCTGGATGAACTGAGGCAGAAGGCCGAGCTGTCAGCTGGCAGTGTTGGTGAACTGTCCAGAGCGCAGGCCGTGCTTAATGCGCAGCAGTCTCTCGGTAACACAGCCACGCAGGAACAAGTTCTGCTGGCCGGGCAACTGGCAGGAAAAGCCTGGGACAATGCCAACGCATTGCGTGAGCAGGCCAAGGCTGAACGGGAGCGCACAGAGGCTGCAAATAAGTTCAGTACCATCCAGGGTAAAACCAGCAAAACTGCCGGGCTGGATAGCCAGTATCAGAAAGACATTGCTGACATCCAGCTTTACGCCCAGCTTTACCCGCAAAAAATCGGAGAGGCCGAGGCCGCGCGTGCGGCTATCGAGCAGCAGTATCGTGATCAGCGTAACGCTGCAATGTGGGAAGAATGGGCGCAACAGAACGCGGCCACCCAGGCAGCAGCGGCGGCTTTCGACTCCCTTGGTTCGGTGGCCAGCAATGCGCTGACCGGTATCGTAACAGGCAGCATGTCAGCCAGCGACGCAATGCGTAGCATCGGCATGACCGTGCTGAACAGCGTTGTTAACTCGTTCGTTCAGATGGGCATTGAGTGGGTTAAGTCGGCCATTATGGGACAGACGGCCACTACCGCGGCGGTTGCAGCATCCACCACCGCACAGGTGGCAGGCATCGCAACCACGACAGCGACTTCGACGGCTGCGGCTGCGGCTACTACGGCGGCATGGACTCCAGCGGCCATCATGTCCTCCGTGGCTTCATTCGGTGGCGCAGTGGCTATTGGTCTTGGCGCGATGGCTGGCATCCTGGCACTGTCAGGAAAACGTAAAAACGGCGGCCCCGTCTCGGCTGGTGGGATGTATCAGGTCGGCGAAGGTGGCATGCCAGAGATTTACCAGGCCAGCACCGGTAAGCAGTACATGATACCGGGCGACAATGGCAGGGTGATCAGCAACAAGGAGATGACTGCTGGCGGCGGAGGGGTAGTTATCAACATCCAGAACTACACGTCATCGTCCGTTGATGCACAGGCTGGCACTGATGCAAATGGTGGGCTTACCGTTGATGTCATTGTTGCAGACCTGAACAACGGCGGCCCAATTAGCAGCGGTATAACCAGTAACTTCAATGTTAAACGCACGCCAAGGGGGCAGGGCTGATGCCAATTATCGACTATCCCGACTGGCTGCCGCTGGCGCAGAAGGCCAGCAAAAACATGACGCTCGATACCGGGTTCCAGACCGATCAGCCAGCGGTCGGCCCGGCTATCTTCCAGAACCTTACCGACGACCTGAAAGTGACCTGGTCCCTCACGTGGATTTTCACCTTGGCGGAAGATCGAGCATTTCAGCAATGGTTACGTAGTCCCAACTATCTTCACGGCGGTCTTTATTGGTTCAGAATGCCGATAAATCTTGGCGGTAGTGGCTTGCAAGTTCAGGAGCTTCACTTTACGAAAGATGGTTTCCCTGTCCAGACCAATATTTCTGGCGGGGTGGTGACCTGGACGGGAACCGTTATTGCCAACCACCTGTACAACGCCGATGACGAGTTTGACGACGTAATTGTTGAGTTGCCGCCTCCATGGCCTTCAGTGTTGGATATCGTTGTCACGGGTTATCCGGACAACAGGGACCCAGAATCACTACCGAGGGTGCCTTAATGCCGAGCTTCAGGGAATACAAGCAGCAGCGCCCGACACGAGGTCTTTACGACACTTTCACGTTCTACCATCCATCATTTGGCTACGTCCGCCTTGTCGATAAGCAGTTCTTCCCGAAGACGCTTGGAGGCCAGACGTACACGCCAGCGCGCTTTGAAATCGAAGAGAGTCAGCAGAGCGGCACTCCGGTTATCGACGCGACGGTGAAGCTTGGGCGGCTGTCGTCGGATATCAAAGCGCTGATGAAGCAGTGGAAGGGGGCGGCACGGCTAACAGCTATTACGGCCACGCGGCAGATCTTCGACAGCGGCGATGTGTCGGTGCCGATTAAGTCGTGGCAGCTTTACGTCAAGACGGTGGATATCGATGCTGATGCCGCATCGGTCACGCTCTCCGTCACCAACCCTCTGAATAACAATATTGGTCGCCTTTATGATCCAGTCGAGTACACGGGACTTCAGTACCTCTAATTTTATCAGCAGGATGATCGGAGTGCCGTGGGCTAACCGGTCCTGTACGTTCGAAAAGGTGGATTGCTGGGGGCTGGTGGTGCTGTATTACCGGCACGTTCTCGGTATAGAGCTGCACCAGACACCGGACTACGAAGCCGGGGCCGACTTCTTCACCTGCTATCAGGGCGACGTCGTCTTCTGGCGCCAGGTCGACAAGCCAGTAGAGGGCGGGATATTCGTCGGATACCGCGGTGTGCAACCGGCGCATGTTGGGCTGGTGCTTAACAGACAGGCGCTGCACTCGCGAGGCGAAAGTGGAAGCGTACGCATGGACTCGTTGCTGGTCATTCAGCGGGCATTCACCAAAGTGGAGTTTTTCGAATATGGCGCTGGTTGAGATATCGAATTTTCCAGGAACGCCTAAGCTGCGTTGCAGGGTGCCAAACGGCACCCTTTTTCATGACTGGCTGGTGGCCAATGACGCTACATTTCATCGTGATCTGATGATCGTCCGCAACGGAGTTAAGCTGGGCGAAGATGATGAGCTGGCGTTTGAGTTGAGCGAGCTGGACCACATCCAGATATTCGACCAGCCGAAAGGCATTGTCGGCGACATCCTAAGCCCGATCTTTAAAGTAGTTGGCCAAGTATTTTCGTTCCTGGCACCGAAACCGGCCATTGCAAACAGCGGCGGCAATACGGTCGACTCACCCAACAATAGTCTGACCGGTCAGACAAACACCGCGCGCGTTTACAAGGCCAAGCCGGACATTTACGGGCAGATTCGTTCTTTCCCGGATCTGATTCAGGAGTCGGTATTTGAATACGTGCACCAGACGTCTACAGACGGCGGCCTGAAGTACGTTACAGAGTGGATGTGCGTCGGGATCGGCAAATACGATTACGAGTCCGTGCGCTACTCAGAATCCAGCCTGGGCTCTCTGGCCGGTGCCGAATTCCAGTTCTTCCAGCCTGGCGAAGTTATCCCGCAGATCGTCGAAGGTTACGGGTTCGATGACGTAGACGGCCAAGAGGTTCCAGGGCAGAACGAAGCCAGCGACTTCCCTATAGAAACAGCAACGGCAAACACGGTGGTCAGCGGAACGTATTCCGGCGGACAGATAGCGATGAAAATCGTGAAACAAGCTGAGTTCGATTACTTTATGGGCCTGGTGCTGCCGCACGCTGTGACTTTTACCATCAACGTTACGTACAACACAGCATCAGGCAGCGTCACCACTGACGCAAATTTCTCCGGCACGTTGATTTCCGCCGTTGAAACAAACGATGGCGCTGTGGTTAACCCGGTGCGCTGGTACACGTTTACGATGAACCAGCTGGAGGGGCCGCAGGATATTCCGGCGAATGCCACGATCAACACCACGAAATTCATCCTTAACGATAACGAGGCGCTGGTGGTTGGGCCGTTCTTTTCCCCGGTCGAGTCAACGCAGCTGTGGCTGCATACTCAGTCCAGCCTCGGCGGGAAGAAAGAGACGAACTGGAAGGTTGTCATCTGGAAAATCGACGACGACTACAACCAGGTGCCGGGAACGCAGCAGACGTTTACGTACCGGCAGACGACGCCGCACCAGTCGACGAGTGAGGTATTTTATCGCACTGACAAGATCACTCCGATCGGCGGGTTCGGGAAGTACGCGGTCAGCTTCCAGCGCACGGACAACTCCGGCGACGCGTCACTGCTGAAGGTCGAAGAGATCCACAGCATTAACATCCGCACGAATGTCGTCCACCCGACCGACACGCTGGTGCGGGTGAAGGTGAGGGCGACAGAGAACGCACTGGGCAGCCGTGAGCGCAAATATAACGCGCTGGTGACGCGCCACACCATCACGTACGACCTGGACACGCAGGCGGTGGATTACACGCTGCGTCCGTCTCGCTCGTTCGCTGATGCAGTGGCGCACACTTGGCTTGTGATGGGTGAGCAGTCGGTGAGCAGCATCGACCTGTACGGCCTGTACTCGATTGCTGAAAGCCTGCCAGATGAGCGTCTTGGCTACTTCGACTACACGTTTGACGACGAGAACGACTCTCTCGGAGATCGTATCCAGGCTATCTGCAATGCTGCGTCAGTTGTGGCGTACTGGGATGACGGCGTGCTGACATTTACCCGTGATCAGAAGGTTGACTACCCGGCGGCGGTATTCAACCGGGCCAACATGAAGACGGACGAGTACAAAATGACGTACGAGGCCACTCTTCCAGGTGGTTACGATGGAGTGCAGGTGTCCTACGTTCACCCGACCACAAACAACAAGACGTACATCAACTACCGCGTGCTGAACGGCGCCATCGTTGAGCAGGAAGCGGAGAATCCGAACAAGCTGGAAATAGTCGGCTTCCGTAATGAATATCAGGCCCGGGAGCGCGCATTACGCGAAACCAAGCGCCTGATCTACTCCCGGGTGAAGATGAACGCCAAAGTGTTTGAGGACGGCATTATCCAGGTTGGAAGCGTCATTCAGATGCCAGACATTTACGACAGCAACCAGCAGCAGGGGTACATCACCGGACGCGCCGGGAATGACTTCGATACCAGCGAGCCAATCACGTTTACCGGCTCGATGTATGTGCTGGTTACCGACAGCCTGGGCAACCCGACGCTGCGCTATCCGGCTACGGCCCGCAGCGATACGAAGTATGGCTTCACCGCAGCAATACCCGACATTCAGCTCAATATATGGAACGGAGACACTGTGCAGCTACCGTCGCGCTATCTCATCGCGACAGTTGAGGAACTGGACAGTCAGCTATGGACGGTCAACAGCATCAAACCGAACACAGATAACACTGTATCTCTGACTGTCGCGGAATATAGCGACGCTATTTACGAATAAGCCCATCCCGACCAACCTAACCCGGCCTCGCGCTGGGTTTTTTTATGGAATAAATATGGCTACTACACCAACCAATAATCCAGTACCAAGCGAATCACCACGCGATCTGAAGTTCAATGCCGGGAAAGTTGACGAGTTCGTTACCTCTATGGGGTGGACTTATACCGATCGCTTCGGCAATCAACACTACACCGTTGAAGGTATCAATTATCTTTCTCAGCAGGCTATGGCAGCGTTCGGTTACGTTATCATCACAGGTAAAACGTTTACTACTGGCGCAACTATTAACGAGCCTAATGAAGTACTGCTTAATACTGCCGACGGTGAATATTACAAATGGACTGGGTCATTTTTATCTGGTCCAAAGGTAGTTCCTGCGAACTCAACTCCAGAAAACACTGGAGGTATCGGTCCAGGTGCATGGCTGTCCGTAGGTGATACTACTGCGCGTCAATACGTTGATATGCGAACAAATACGTTCAATGTTGAATATTTCGGCTTCAAGACTGGTACTGGGCAAGATATATCAAAGCTTTTGACGGCGTTCAACGAGGCTGAAGAGTTGGTTTTCAGCAATGGTGATTACTACCTTGACGATTTTTCTATGCCAAATACGGCAAAGTGTAAAAAAATAACAGTAAAGCCAGGCTCGAAGATTCAAATGAATGGCTATAACTGCATCTTCAACGTAACGGATAATTTCACCATAGACCTAAGCGGCGGCGGTATTTGGCATGGCGGAGTGAAAAAGGCTCTTGTCACAGCAGATGCGGCTATAGGCGCATATTCATTTACAGTGGATGATGCCAGCGTATTTCAAGTAGGGGATATGATAACGACATCATTCCTTATTCCTGATGGAGACGTTAACACTTGGAAATGGAGTAACTCCTCTGCTTACGGGCAATTCAACTATATTACTGCCATTACGGGGAACACCATTACCGTATTGAACCCTGTTGAGAACCGAACCCTCATGCGTAATGTATGGGTAGGGAACTGGCGATTTGGTGGGGCAGGTCTTGAGTTTAGAGGCTCAGGTAAAGCCAGGATAATTGGCGGCAAGATGCAGGAGTTTAAAACCTACGGATTAACATGCCGCAATGTAGATGTAACTGTAGAGGGAACAGAGATTACAGGTATGTCTATCGACTGCATCTACGTTATTGGGACATCCAACCTAACGATGCGTAATTTCCGATTCGAAACATGTTACGACTTCGGTAAACTGGGGATACAGCATACTTCTACAGGGAAAGTTACGCTACAAAATGGGTACTGGAGACGTGGTAACTTTGATGCGGATATCAACCATGCTAACCAAACCAACGTTACTAAGTTCGGCAAAATCATTCTTAATGATATGACTTGCGTGGCTACATCTACTCTGCCATTGACAGGAGACCAGGTTGATACTATAACAGGACAGACGGCGAACCAGCTTTTTGGTGGTCGCGTTAACCCAGCTCGTATTTTCTGTAGCGCTAGCTACGCAACCACTGATTTTAACTCAGAAGGTTTTGAGGCGGTTAACACGTCATTCCTGGATTACCAGCGTGTCACTTATGGAGTGGAGGGGGCTTACGGAGGAAATATCACCATTGACTCCCTTGTATTACGAGATGTAATCACTACTGGTTCACTGTTCCATCTGCAAGTTGCCTCAGGTAAAACTGTTATTGTTCGTGCTCATGAGCTTAGGGATTTGAGTGTAACACGTAAATACACAATTAACTTCTATCCTCTTTTTTATGTTTCAGGTGGGTTCTTCTCATTCTCTGGCTTGCTTAAATATGATAACGGTGGGCATGTCAGTGCAGACCACCGCATTGAGACAGAAAATGCTTACATCCCTGAGATGGAAATTGTAGGCTCTGGAAACTCCATTCTGGTTTCACCGACATTTATTGATGCTCTCCTTGTGCGTTCAGCATCCGTTACAAAGATGGGTACTGGGCAGAGGAATGATTTCACCAGCCTTGTTCTTCTCCAGAGCGGCACAATCAGCGGGGATTTGAAAACATCACCATCACGATTGCAACGGCTAAGATCAGTTGATGTCGACTTCAATGCCAATGATTCAACGACGTGGGTTACACTGTACACTAACACCGATAGCCTTACATCTGTTGATGTGAGAATTCAATTAGCTCCAAGAAAGACTATTAATGCGGCGGCAGGAATTATAGGCACTATAGGGGCAAAGTTAAATAAAACAGGCACCCCAACTCCAGTAGTTACTAACGCTAGTACGTACCTGTCCGCTGCCGCCGGGAACATAGCTTTTTGGGAGGGAAAAGTCGTAGGTACGCAAGGCGCTATCACTGATGGAACTGTAGCTTTACGATGCCTATCCACTGGCGAGGTGCAAATTAATATCAACTCAGTCAGTTTAACCAACGTCACTGCATTTGTCGCAGGAGCGTAAAAAAAGGCCCGAAAGGGCCTTTTGTTTTAATCTTTTCCTGATATAGAATTCAAGTTATAAAATCTAGCTGCCCACATATTCATCCATGAATTTTTACGGTACGTCAAATATATTGTATTTTTATAAGCATTGGCATCTGATCTTGGCTTGGTTATCATTGGTACAGATATATCTGACCCCAACTCTGCATTTTCAATAACTTCCTGCTGAGCGCGTAACTGCTTATATGTGCTATGAATGTCTGTAAATGCATATGTATAGGTGCTAATGGATGCTGTGTATAATACGAAAACAAAAGCCTTGCTATACAATGATGACACTGGGATTTTACAGATGTAGTGTACCAATAATATTAAAAGCATGATTGAGGCTCCAAATGCCGTTCTTTCAGGGAACGATGGCGCAGCTACCATGCTGTATATTGAAGCGAAATGACCAGTTAGAAATATTAAAGTAAACGCCACATCCCTTTTTGTGACTGTTTTTTTATAGATGCAAAATGCCACCAAGAAAGCCAAGGCAACATAAAAAAAGAAGAACAAAGAAATACTGGAATGTAATATGTTTACAAAGTGATCCGCTAAAACATTCAATGAAAAGTTATTTCCACCCCTTTTCTGTGACCCTGGTGAGGTAATCATTAGTAAAAAACCAGCGATCGCAAAAACGACGCCAGAGGCCTTCCACAAACTCACCTTCCTATATGTTACATAATCGTAAACCACCACCATTATGACTATCAATGCAGATGCCGGGCCACTGTTTTCATTAGTTGCTCCTGTAAGGAAGCCTAAAACTAGGTAAATAGTAAGGTAGACTGCACGAGGCCTCTCGGCTCTAATGCTTATCAATATAAATGTGGTGTAAATTAGAGACATCCAGAGATAGTTCATAGATCCGGAGACCCAAAGAACTGACGATCCAAATTCTGGTATAATTAACCACAGCAACATGAACGCTATTACGAATGAAAAATTAATATCTTTGATAGCAGATATTGAATTTGCCACCATTATAACTAGCACGCCTATCATTACAAAGGCAATTGAGTTAAAAATGTTAAATATTGTTTTGTCAAACTGCATGAAAAATTGAACGAGAGAATGAGCCACGAAGCGGCCATTCCATATTTCATAGTGACGAATCTGTGATTCGATTATGGAATAAATCCCATCAATAGGAACTGCATCAGGCGATGGGTTGGTCTGGTATACAAATCTGTATACGAAATCGTCCGCAACATACATAGTCATATTGTTCATAATTAGAACCAATATGAATACTGATACCAATACAATTATAGAAAGAAGATTATCCCTCACGAACTTACTAGCCATTATTTTTCGACTCCGTTCTTTAATATGTATCTCGGACGTTTTTTAACTTCAACATATATCCTGCCAATGTATTCTCCAAGTACACCGATACCGATCAACTGAATGCCGCCAAGGAAAAGGATAGATACAAGTAAAGATGGATAACCACGTACAGCATTACCGAACACCAACGTGTCGAAAATCATCCACGCGCCATAAAGAAACGCAGCGCCAGCAACGAATAACCCGATGTACGTCCACATGCGCAGAGGGAATGTAGAGAAACTTGTGATCCCTTCAAGAGCCAGGTTCCACAACTTCCAGCCGTTAAACTTCGTGCTGCCTGCCACACGTTCTGCACGGGCATATTCTACAACATCAGTGCGACCACCAACCCAGCTCAAAACACCCTTCATAAAAAGGTTTCGCTCTGGCATGAGCTTAATATTTTCCACAACATCACGAGACATGAGACGGAAGTCGCCGACGTTTTCTTCAATCTTCGGGTTGCTGATCTTGTTGTGCAGCTTATAGAACCACTCTGCTGTCTTGCGCTTCAGTCGGCCATCTGTTGAGCGATCTGAGCGTTTAGCCAGAACCATATCAGCCCCGGCCTGCCATTTCTCTATCAGATGCGGAATGACTTCGATGGGGTCTTGCAGGTCGACGTCAATTGGGATAATAGCTTCACCGGTGGCGTGATCAAGCCCAGCAAACAGGGCTGGCTCTTTACCAAAGTTGCGAGTGAATGACAGTGGAACAACAAGAGGATCGGCAACAGCAAGCGCGTTGATAATTGATTCTGTCGCGTCTTTGCTGCCGTCGTTTATGAAGACTATTTCTACTTCATGCTGCTGAAGCCCTTCAAATTCCCGAACAGTTTTATAAAAAATAGGTATCGCGTCTTCTTCGTTAAAGACAGGAACTACCAGAGAAATTTTCATTTCGCATCCCTAAAGACAATGAACTTTGAATAAATAAAACCGCACACCAGACTGATGGCGGAGAAGAGAATGAGAGTCACAATCGGAGCCATACCGGACTTATCGGCAGCCCAACCAACAGCTGCGCTCAAGGTTCCCATAAACCCTACATACAGCATGTAGCGCATCGTGGTTGTCGAAGACTTAAACGTGAACCTGGCGTTTGCAAAGAAACTGAATGACACTGCCACGACGAATCCGGCGAAGTTACCAAGCGCCTGACCTGTGTGAAACGCGTATATGCAGATAGCAAACACAACCCAGTGAATCAGCGTGTTAATGACGCCGATTGATGTGTACTTAGCAAAGAGCTTTAACATTATATAAATCAGTCAATTCGGAAAGGTCTGAAGTTTAGCACCACTGTGAAACTTGATCGACCCTCATATTTGACGATACTGTATATACATACAGTTATTTTGTGAGGTGATTATGCCACGCACAGCAGACATTCATGCCGCGTTTGTTGCGGCCATAGAGTTAAACCCCAAGGGGTATCGTTACCTGACCACAGACGCATTCATAGAGAAATTGCGGCAGTTCAACTGGCACTACACGCGCGAAGAAGCGAATGCCTGGATAGAGCGCAACCAGCCGGGCTTCGCTGATAAGACCACCGACGGCAGCGATAACCACTATTGGATCCTGCGTAACATGGGGAGGGTTCAGTAATGGGATTTGCATCACCTGCAAGCGATTATGTCGAGCGCCAACTTTCACCCGAAATGATTTGCAACATCGGCGCAGAAAGTAGGGTGCTTGAAACTGATTCAGGATTTGCAGTCATTGAGCCAGCTATGAAAAAAACACCCGGTGATGTGTTACTTATCCTTTGCGATGGTCATACGCAGTTTGCCAAGTTGATGGGCAAATCGCTCATTACAGATGATGGAGAGGCAATAGAGGGAAATGCACTGGAAGAAGTAGAGGTGCTTGGACGCGTCACGTTCTTCATCAATCGTGCAAGCGATGACGACAACTGCCCGGTGATGTAATGGGGCATGGTTGGGGCAAAAAATTAGCGCAAAACAACTCAAAACCTCATAAGGCAGTGATTCGTCTTGCGCTAATACTTTGGTTTTAGCTAGCTTCTTACTTACTTCAACTCAGTTCGTCAAAAAGATGCCGTACATAATGATCAAACACTAAACCCTCATGCCCGGCGCAGTGCCGGGCGATTCAGCTTACCAGCCACAGACCTCGTGTTCATTTTCCGTATCGTAGGCGCGAACGGTGTTCACCAGATCCTTCACGACATCTGCCGCGACGTCCGGGATCAACAGCTCCATTGGCGCTTGTGTTTCATAATCCACCGACACGCCGTTGCTGTTGTTGGTGACGGTCACGGTATAGGTAGCCTTACCCATTATTTACTCCTTATGCGTGTTGACCACTTTACCGATGCCCGCACCGCTGAGCGTGACGGCAGGATCCGCGAAAAAGTCGATATTAAAATACGTGTCCTCGGTCAGTAGCTCAATGCGGTGCCATTTTTGGGGTGGGGAGATGCCAAAAGAACCGGCCTCAATGACCACTTCCAGATCGGGTTCGGTGGCGTCGCCATCGGCAAAGCCAAAGTAACGCACCGCACCCTGCATGACGGACAACCGACCGTACACGCCGGCTTTGGTGTTGTGATGGGTAAAAAGCGCTTTTGGGGCGGTCTCTTTATTCCAGAACGGCGTCGAGCGGGTATGAACAAAGTTTTCAGGAATACGTAACATAATAGTTTCCTTCATGTTGGCGGGCGCTTAAAGGGACTTAAGCACCTCAGGTTCAACAAAGAATTCAATATTGAACAGGGTGTCGTCGGTCATCACCTCAATGTGGTGCCATCTCTCTGGCGGGAAAACGCCGAAACGACCCGCTTCAATGACGAGCTCGCTGTCAGGCTCAGAGGTAAATTCATCAGCATAGCCCAGATAACGCACTGCGCCACGCATCACCGAAAGGCGAGGGTAAACGCCCGGACGCGTGCCCGTATCAAGGTGACGTTTAAAAATGCCGGCGGGGGCCGTTTCTTTGTTCCAGAAAGGCGTGGAACGGGTGTGAATGCAACTCTGCGGAATGCGTAGCATGTTTCCTCCCTTAAAAGCCTGCTGGTATTAAACTGCTTTCTGAGGGGATGGATTTGTCAAAAAGTGCATTTAATATGCATCTTATCAATAATAACCGTTTTTCTTTACCCGGCGTTGTTACACAAGGTACTCAGTTGTTATTATCCCTAGTATTTAAGTGGTTATGATGTAACGAAAAAACTTGATCTGTGTCAACATATGACGCATATTGCGTGCGGTTATTTTTCGGCTCAGGTAAACAGAATGACGTTGTATCAAAAGATGTTGGTGTTCTACGCAATCATGGCCTCCATCTGCGCATTAATCACCTGGTTCCTGTCTAAAGATCGTAAACGTATTCGCCTGTTGAGCGCATTCCTGGTGGGTTCCACCTGGCCGATGAGCTTTCCTGTTGCCCTGTTGATCTCTCTTTTCTGAAGCACGCTTCCAGAATCGGCATCCAGCCATAGCATTCCATACATTGAGGCTGTATAAATATACAGTCCGTCATACATGGAGTGCTTATGAACAGTTTCTATTCGCAGCAAGCAGGCTGCACTGTGCGCTGGCAGGATCTTCCCGGTTTCGGTGACCCGGTTGTGTTTATCCACGGGTTGGGCTGTGCATCGTCGTATGAATATCCTCGTATTGTCTGTGATACCCGTTTCGGGGGGCGCAGAGCCATTCTGATCGATCTTCCCGGTAGCGGTTACAGTGACAAACCTGACAACTACCGTTATCGCACGAGCGAACAGGCGCAGGTGGTGGTTGAACTGTTAAACCATCTCGCCCTGGATAGTCTCTGGCTGTATGGTCATAGCATGGGGGGGAGTATCGCGATCGAAACGGCAGCACTGTTAACGTCGCGCGTTAAGGGCCTGATAGTATCTGAACCCAATTTTCATGTGGGTGGCGGGATGTTCAGCCGAGCAATTGCGGCCCAAACGGAACAACATTTTCTGGAACAGGGCTATGATGACATGCTGCGGGCGGAAACGTCGCCGTGGGCTGGAAGCCTTCAAAGCAATGCCCCCTGGGCCGTCTGGCGCGGCGCAACAAGCCTGGTCGAGGGCGTTAAACCTGACTGGGCACACCTGTTCTTGTCATTGAGCTGCCCGGTAATGTTAGTTTTTGGTGAGCGATCCCTGCCTGATGACGATTTTAATCGCCTGCAACAAAACGGCGTTGCTGTAAAAATTATCCCTGATGCGGGCCATTCAATGTCCTGGGAAAACCCGTCAGCGTTGGCTCAGGCTTTATCTGGCTTCATAAACGGCTCATGAAGGGGTAGCCCGCATTGCTGCGGGCTGCAATGATTAAGACAGCAGGGCAGACAAGGCTTTCCGCGCAGCAGGCTGAACGTCATACGGGCACTGATAATCCACGTTTTCAATCGCGCGGGTGTAGAGCGCAACCAGCCAGTCATAAACATAGGCTGTCGCCGCATGGACAGGCTGCTCGCCAAGTCGGGTAAGACGGGGTGAAGCGCTGCTCACAACTGGCGTCACAAAAATTGGCTGACCTTTGCGGATCCGGCTTGCAGGCCGTTCAGAAACGGGCGTCATTTCATAGCCAAGCCAGCTAATGAAATTGCCTGTCGCGGCATGCAGCTGCGCGGCGCTGCTTTTATCTTTTTCTGCAATGCGTTGCAGTTGCAGCGGCAGATCCAGCCGGTAGCTGGTAACGATCAGCACATCCGCAATCTGCTGTAATACCTCTGCGTCCAGGCCCAGACGGGCAGCCGCCGCGTCGTTGCGACTCCACTGACGAAGATGGTTAACCCACACGTTATGGGCCAGCCGCGCCTTGTCTTTGGTCTGCAACGCGCCTGGATTTTCCTGCGTCTCTTCCGCAAACAGATCGATAACATCGTTAAACAGGCCGTTGACCTGTTCCTCACGAGGCTGGTGAACGGTCAGCAGCGTCTCAAACGCGTTTAACGGCGGCAGAAGTCCCTCAAGCAGTTCACCATGACGAGCGGCACTGCCTTGCAGCGTTCGGACCATTTTTTCGGCCTGTGCCCGCCCTGCGCCTGGCTCCTGAGTGAGAGGCGCGACATATGGGCGAATCAGCGTCGACAGCGACTCTTGTAACAGCCTTTTCAGCGCGCGGAGACGCTTCTGGCGCTGTGCCGGCAGGGTAGCCTGCGACAGCCACTCAATCACCCGCTGCATGCTGTGGGTATCGAGCGCCTGGAGCGTGCCCCAGCGCAGACCCGGCTGGCCCAGCAATTGCTGCACCGCTTCGTCCAGATTCTGCTTTGTGGTAAACCGCGCATCATGAGGGGTAATGGCCCAGACCAGCCCCGGCAATGCGGATTCTTCAACCGGCTGCGTCTCTTTGACCCAGTTTTGCAGGAGCCTTGCCGTTTTCGCGGTCTGCTGGTGGTGCGCCGTCGCATTGCAGATAACCAGGACATCCGGCTGAATGTGCTGACGATAATGCTCCAGCAACCACAGGCATTTTGCCTGCATCATCAGCGGCGTGTTTTCCTCAGAAATGGCCGGAATATCAATGACGTCAACGTTATCCAGCACGCAGTTCTCAACGGGCAGCTCCACTTCGCGGGTCAGAGATGCCAGTACATCGACGGGCAGGCTAATGGCGTTAAGCAGCTCGCCGTTTTTTACCGGATGAAGCAGTGTTTCCTGTGCTTCCGGCACGGTAAACGCCCCGTGCGTAAGGAAGCCTTCGCAGGGCAGACCAAAGCTGTCCACCAGCAGACTCAACGGCGCCGCAAGCGCGCTGGCATGGCTGGTTTGATGCAGCACCTGGGCGAATTTAAGCCACTGCTGGGTTAACTCCTGCTGCTCACCCCACAGCAGAGACCAGACGCTGGCGCGGGTGCTGAGATCAAGCGACGGAACCAGCAGGGCAAACTGGTGCCACAGGGCATCATCAATATGCTGCTTAGCGCCGGGTACTACGCTTTGCCAGAACCGGGCAATGGTCGCGACTTCCCGCGCCGTCATTCCCGGCACGCTCTGCGGTTGACGCAGCGCCCGCCACTTCTCAAGCCGGGCTTCAATCACCGATTTATCCACCGCGCGGATCTGCGGATCCAGCGTGGTGCGCGCGATAAACAGCTGCACCAGCTCGGCCTCCGTTACCAGGCGCAGGCGCAGGGGAAACGCGTCGTCTGCGACCTCGCGGGACGCTCTGCTGAAACGCACGGCCATGTTGGTCGGTGCATGCCCGGGGTTAATATGCGAGAAGTAATCAAACGTGCGTTGACCCGGCGTAACGTTCAGCCGTTCGTCCCCGCTGCCGCAAAGAGCAGCCAGCAGGTGCGCTTTCGCGGCCTGCGAGTGGCCATATAAGCCGATACTGCCTTGGCTGACAAGGGCGCGATCGAGCGCCTCTTCACGCGCGCTTACTGCGTTAAGGCGGGCAAGCAGGGCGTCGGCTTCGTTATCCAGCATCGGGGCGTGCTGTCGCGTCTCGTTGATCCACCCGATTAAGGCCTGAGTGGTGGCAGTCGTCGCAGTCATTTGAGGTATACGCTCCCGCTGTCGATCCAGTAGTGGCTGCCGCTGTGTCGGCGATCGGCCAGAGTATTCAGTTTAAATGTCAGGGCATCAGGCGGCACGGGCGTGCCGTCCTGTAGCCAGGCATCACTCAGCTCGAAAGATTCCGGGCCTTCCTGCTTATTGCCGCCACGCAGCTTCAGGCGCACGTTCAGTACGCCGTCGCCCGCAATGGCTTTCGCCAGCTCGGCTGAGTTGATGCTCAGGGTATAGAGCGGCGTCGCGGGCCAGCGGGCATTGGCCAACTGCCGGAAGCCGAGCGTAACGTTGCCGCGCAGCGGGAAGTGCAGACGGGCGTCCAGTTTCGCGCCGGGTTTATCGAGGTCGATATCGTGATACCAGACGTTCTCGTCCCGCAGGGTATTGATCGTGTTATCCAGCACGCCCAGATAGCGCACCGTAGAATACGCGCCGATATCCGCTGCTTTAAAGTTAAAGCGCGGCAGACGAAGATCCAGCGCCAGGCTACAGAGCATCGCTCCCACCGCAGCGGTGGATTTCGGGTTGCCGATCCGTCCCTGCTGGCTGAACGGATACCATTCATGAACCTGGTATTTATCCAGCCAGACGATGCGGTTGACGGGCACCGGTTGCAGGTGCCGAATCAAGGCCTGAACGCCCGGCAGACAGCCCGGCCGTCCCGTGATCAGCAGGATATCGCAGCTGTAATGAGAGATCGCCTCACATACCGCATGAAGCGGGGCGGCAAGCGTGAACTGACCCGCCAGCATGGCGTCCCGCATCTCCCGGAAGCTGACGTGCAGCGGTACGCTGAACAGATCAAAGTGTTCTGAGCCGGCAGGCAACGCATGGTCGATCGCCTGCTGGAGATAATTCATCACGTTGCGCGTCGGTTTTTGCGCAAGCAGATCGCCAAAGGTGGCATGCAGCCCGGCCAGCGGATCGTCAACATCGCTCGATTCCCACGCCGCCAGGATCGCGTGACCGATCGGCATAAAAAGCTGAAGCGCCGTCTGCTGGCGCAGGACCGCCTGGGTATCGATCCGCCCGGAGTCACCGAACAGGGATGCCATCAGCTGGGAAGCATCGGCTATGCCGGATTTCTGAAGCTGGGTTTGCAGGGCGGGCAGAACGTAGCGCTGGATCACGTCCAGCAGCGTATCATCGCCAGCGACCTTGAACCCTTCGCGGAACAGCAGCTGCGGGGTGATTTTGACGTTATTCCCGGAACCATCATCTAACTGATAGTGCGTGATGGCCATATCCGTCGTGCCGCCGCCGATATCAATCGAGGCCACGCGCAGCGCACGCCCCGGCTGGACGCCAGGCTCAGGCGCGCGATCCGGACGGGCGAGGGAGGCGAAAAAGGCCTCGGTCTGGCCACCGAAATGGGAAATGGCTTCGTTATACAGCCACACCAGCTGGCCGCAGCTGGCCTCGTCCCACTCCATCTGGATCTCAGGGACCGGCACCACGCTTTTTTCCTGCTGCTTGCGGCTGGCAAAATCTTCATCCTGCGGGTGCCAGCCCATCGCTTTCCAGACGATGGCGATGGCTTCGAACATGCGGCGACGGAAAATCTCGCGCTCCTGTTTCGGCATCGCCGAAGGCAGGGTGAGGATCAGCGTCCGCAGCTGGCGGGGAGAGGCCGGGAAGCCGAGCCGCAGACGGGTGGCCACGCTGTTAATCTGGCCAAGCGCCTGAGCCAGCAGCTCGCAGAGCATGTGCGTCATCAGGGTGCTGCGGCTGTACTGCGGAGAGAACACCGGCAGGCGCTCATCCTGCGGCAGCGTAAAGAGCGGTTCCCCGTCGTCGTTCATCAGGTTCATCAGCGGAAACGCAGTTGCCAGCGGTTCGCGCTGGGTTTTGCTGTTCATCTGGCTAAAGCGCCAGTCCTGCACCACCGGCGTCTCGTCCCACAGATAGCGACGCGGGCTGGAGATGCCGCTGTTGCCTTCCGTGCCCAGACGCTGCATCGCCAGCTTACGCGCTTCATCACCCACGCGGACAATCGACGGCCAGACGAACGCATCCTCCCGGCCGCTTTCCACGGAGAAGTGCTGTTTGCCAAAACGCGCTTCAGAAAACTCAAGTCGGCTGGTAAACAGCGGCTCATTCAGGAACTGCGGCTCACTCAGAGATCGTACCTGAAGTTCAGCCGTCTGGCGCAGGCCGTCGTTGGCATCACCATGATCTTCAATAATCACGCCGCAGGTATGGGTGTTGCCTACGTCAAGGATCAAATCGACAGGAATAGCAGGGGTGCTCAGGGTATGGGTGACAAACTTCACTTCCGGCACGGTGAGTTGTTCACCGAGCATGGAGAGCAGGTTGAGCCAGTGCGCCTGATATTCAAAGCTGCGCATGGCCTGATGCAGCTCGCGCTCGGAGCGTTTTTCAACCCCGTCGGCAAACTGCGTGAAGGCTTCGCGCAGCCAGCCGTCAATCCAGGTCTGGTCGAGGAAACTTTCAACCTCACTGTCGCGCCAGGCGAGCGCGAAACGCGTGCCATTCAGGATATCGTTTTCAACCGGCGACAGGGCAGACGTCGCATGCTCTGCAATCTGGCTGTCGAGCGCGACGGTGACCCGGTGCGTATTGCCAGCTGCGTCGGGCGTGGAAAGCTTTCGTACCTGGACGCGCGCCCAGTTATCCGGGCCTTCAACAAACGTCCGCGGCGGGTTAAAGCGCAGGAAAGGGATCGGCAGCCAGACGCCGTCCAGCACGGTCAGGGAGTCATGCAGTGGAATGGTGCTTTCAGGCTTGACCACTTCCGGCTGCCCGCCATCGGTGGCAGGCAGCGTGTACCGGCCGTTAACCAGATCAAAATCCAGGCGCAGCAGTGGGCCATTTGCCGTTTTACGCACGAAACGCCCGTTGCTGGCGGTGTCCTGCGGAGTCAGGCCAAAATCGAGAAACTGCACGCCGCTGTTAGCAATCAGCGTCACGCTCTGTTTATAGTCGCAAAGATTAACCAGCATAGGATCAGACACCTGCTTTCTTGAACGTCAGAGGAACGACGGTGCTGGCATCGTAACGTGCGGTGCATTCCGCCACGTCGCTGGCACCTGCCTTACAGGTCACTTCCGGCATCGGATAGCGTGAACCGTCGGTGCAACGCGCGTTTCCGCGCGTTTTGATCAACAGCTCGCCGTTGCTGTGTAATCCGGAAAAGACGTCTACCCGGCAGACAATGTTGTCGCCATGCACGACCCGGGCGAAACCTTTATTGTTCTGGATCTGGTAGCGCAGCGACGGCGGTTTGCCGGTGAGCGGATCCTGCACATCGAGAAACGCGCGCCAGGTGCCGTTCAGGAAGCGCGTTAACCCCGCTTTGATCTGGTTTGCCTCCATCACCATCGCATCTTTCGGTATCGCGGTAATGACCACCGGTTCGGCTGCCGGGGCAGGCGTTTTCACCTTCGGCTCTACCACTTCGGCCTGGTGCAGCGGGAGTTTCAGTTCAAGCGGCTCAACCGTCTTTATGGGGGCCGGAGCAATGGCGACGGGTACTGGCGCTGGTGTGGCAACAGGCGCTGCGATCGGGGCCTGTTTTGGCCAGAGCAGCGGGGTGGCGATGGCTGCAATAATGACGGCGGCAACCGGCAGCAACCACAGGGGGGAGCGCCGTTTTTTCTGTATGGCCGCCGGTGCGGGCTCTGGCGGCGCGGCGTTCATGCGCACCGGCTCTGGCGTATACAGTTCATCGTCGGTGATACGGACTGTAGTCACAGGCGTGATAAGCGGCGCGTCGGCCTGCTCAAAGGTCACCACCGGGGCCGGTTCTGGCTCCGGTTCAGGTTCAGGCTCGTTAATCACCACTGGCTCAGGTTCAGTGACCAACGATTCGCGCAGGCAGTCCAGCACGTCATCGCGCGCGTTTTCGTTAAGGTTGACGAAACCCCAGAAGCAGATCACCGGTTTGCCATCCACCAGGAAAACAAAGTTTTCACCGGGAAACTGAAAGGCTTTTGAGAGCAGAGAGCCAAACAGTTGCTGCGCCGTTTTCGGTGACTGAAGGCATTTTTTACTCAGCGACTCCACGCTGGTGAGCGTGTTTTCCAGATAGCGCAGGGCGCGATAACGATCATCTTCATCCGCCGCCTTCCAGCTGGAGACGGTTCCCTCAACCGGGGAGTACCAGTCAACGCGATCGCCGCCGTCGTTGACCTGGGGGATGGCCAGGCAATCAACGATAGCCTGTTGTTTGCGCAACCGAAGCGCTTCGCGGATTTGCAGCGCTGATTCAAAAACGGCCTGTCCGCCGCCGCCAACGGCCTGAAAATCATCCAGATTACCGCTGCGTAAAAGTGTTTTTGCCACGATTTGGTCCTGTAGACTTTTTCACGCCATTACTTTAGCGAATCAGGTAAGCAAGCAAACGGCTGAGGAGACGGCAAAAGGGACGATTTCTTGCGGCATTGATCGTGACGGTTGTGCTTGACGAATAATGGACCTTAAGGCAAATCGGTTTCTGCGGGCTGATGCTAAAACCAGCGAAATGTACGGCTTTAGAATAACCTGATAGTGATTCGTTATTTGTCAGGCCAAAACGTCTGTGCTGTTATTACTGTTCACTATAATAAAACCGAAAGGGTAATAACCATGTCTACAGGGAAAACCGTGCTGGCCCTCGCGCTGAGCGCGCTGCTACCGGCAAGCGCCGCATGGGCGGAAAACAAAGACACCATTATCTACTGCTCCGAGGCGTCGCCGGAGTCGTTTAACCCGCAGATCGCCAGCTCTGGGCCCTCGTTTGTCGCCAGCTCGCAAACGCTGTATAACCGTCTGATTAACTTCGACCCGGTAAAAAACACGCCGGTGCCTTCTCTGGCCGAGTCGTGGACCATTTCGCCAGACGGCAAAACATACACGTTTACCCTGCGTAAAGGGGTAAAGTTCAACAGCAATAAATACTTCAAACCGACCCGTGATTTTAACGCTGATGACGTTATTTTCTCCGTTATGCGTCAGAAAGACCCTAAGCATCCCTATCACAATGTTTCCCAGGGTAATTACGAATACTTTAATGACGTGGGCCTCGACAAGCTCATTCAGAATGTGAAAAAAATCGACGATTATCACGTCCAGTTCACGCTGAGCGAACCCAACGCGGCGTTCCTGGCCGACTGGGGAATGGACTTCGCCTCGATCCTCTCTGCCGAGTACGCGGACGCGATGCTGAAAAAGGGGACACCTGAAAATGTGGACACTTGGCCAATCGGCACCGGGCCGTATGTGCTTCAGCAGTACAAGGTGGATTCGCTGATCCGCTACGTCGCCAACCCGAACTACTGGGACGGTGAGGTGCCGACCAAACACCTGATCTTCTCCATCACGCCAAACGTTGAGACGCGTCTGGCGAAGCTGCAAACGAACGAATGTCAGATCATTCCTGCGCCGTCGCCGGTGCAGTTTGAAGCGATCAAGAAAAACAAAGACCTGACCCTGCACTCGGTGGATGCGCTGAACGTTGGGTACCTGGCGTTTAATACGGAGAAAAAACCGTTTGATAACGTGCTGGTGCGCCAGGCTCTGAATTACGCGACGGACAAAAAGGCCATTGTGAACGCGGTCTTTATGGGGTCTGGTACGGTCGCTAAATCGCCGATCCCGCCGAACATGCTCGGCTTTAATAAAGACCTGAAGGATTACGGCTACGATCCGGAAAAAGCGAAAGCGCTGCTGAAGCAGGCGGGTCTGGAGAAGGGCGCGGAAGTGACCCTCTGGTCCATGCCGGTTCAGCGTCCGTACAACCCGAACTCGCGACGCATTGCGGAGATGATCCAGGCTGACTGGGCGAAAGTGGGCGTGAAGGCGAAAATCGTCTCCTACGAGTGGGGGGAATATCTCTCCGGCATGCGTAAAGGCGAGCATGATTCCGCGCTGTTCGGCTGGATGTCTGATAACGGCGATCCGGACAACTTCGCCGATGTGTTGCTGGGTTGTAACAGTATCAAAACCGGTTCAAACGCCGCGCGCTGGTGTGATAAGGGGTATGATGAACTGGTGCAAAAGGCTAAACTGACCAGCAACCCGGACGAACGTGCGAAGCTGTATGGCCAGGCACAGGAGATTTTCTACCAGCAGGCGCCGTGGATTGCGTTAGCTAACGGCAAAACGTTCTACGCGACCCGCAGCAATGTGACCGGGTACAGCGTGAGCCTGATGGGCAGTGACTTCTCGAAAGCGAAGCTGAACTGATCGTATTCTTGCCGGGTGGCGGCTACGCCTTACCGGGCCTACATTTAGCACCCGTAGGCTCGGTAAGCGTAGCGCCACCGGGCATTTGGAAAGGAGTGACAATGTCACATTTAACCGATGTTATCGCCCGCGTCGACGCCGCCATCGAAGAGAGCGTAATTACCCACATGAACGAACTGCTGATCGAATTAAGCGATGATGCAGAGCTCAGCCGTGAAGATCGCTATACCCAGCAGCAGCGCCTGCGTACCGCGATTGCGCATCATGGTAAGCAGCATAAAGAAGAGGCGGAGGCGCGCCATGCCCACCTCACGCAGGGTGGGACTATCCTGTAAGGGTCAAAACTGGCGCCGTGCCACCAGCCAGGCGCCGACCACCAGCATCACTGCGCCGCAGACCGGGCCAACCAGCGCCCGCAGGGGGACACCGTTGCTCTTGAGGATGTCCATCACCAGGCCGCCAATCAGCTGGCTTGCCACCAGCACGGCAATGGTCGTTGCCGCGCCCACATTCTGATACCCGCTAATACTGGCAAAGACAAAAAATGACCCCAGCAGGCCGGGTACTAACGTCCACCAGCGCACCGTTGACGCCAGTTCGCTAAACCCCGCCAGGCCATTTTTCACCAGCAAAATGCTGACAAACAGCACAATCCCCACCAGCGAGTTCAGCAGCATGGCGATAAGAATGGTGGAAGAGGATTGCGTAATGCGCACCATCAGGGTGTTTTGCACCACCAGCCCAATCCCGGCGGCCACCAGAAACGCTAACGTCAACGATTGATTCATGGCAGAGCATCCGGATCGCTGCGCTCATCGAGCTGGAGTTGCATAAAGGTTAAATCCAGCCAGCGACCGAATTTGGTTCCCACCTGCGGCATATTACCGGTGGTAACAAAGCCCAGGGTTTCGTGCAGATGAATCGACGCCTGATTCTGCGCCTCGATACCGGCAACCATCACATGTTTACCAATCTGGCGGGCTTCCTTGATTAATTCCGTCATCAGCAGCCGACCGATGCCTTTGCCCTGATGATCGGGATGAACGTAAACCGAGTGCTCCACCGTATGGCGAAAACCGTCGAACGCTCGCCAGTCGCCAAATGAGGCGTATCCCGTCACAACACCTTCTTCTTCACTGACCAGCACCGGATAACCCAACAGCGTGCGCGCCTCAAACCATGCAATACGGTTATCGGTGTCGACAGTTGTATCGTTCCAGATGGCGGCGGTGTGCAGCACCGCATGGTTATAAATTTCACCGATAGCGGCACAATCTTCTTTGCAGGCATGACGAACGATCATGGTTAACCTCTGGCTGTGTTGTTTACTATAGTAGTACGATTCACTCACAATATTACACAGTTCTTGTGTTGCATCGCTACGACAAAATCCCTATTTTTTTGTCACCAAACTGCCCCGAAAAACCATCCGTACACTATAGTATGACGTCATGAACACAATGACAGACAATATGAATCAACGCATTAGCGCCCGCATACGCCTTGAACGCGAGTCGCGGGGCTGGTCATTAAGCGAACTGGCCGAACGGGCAGGTATTTCACGCGCCATGATCCATAAGATTGAACGGGGGGACAGTAGCCCAACGGCGACGCTGCTTGCCCGGTTATCCGGTGCCTTCGGTATTAGCATGTCTACGCTCATTGCGCGCGCGGAAATGCAGGAGGGCAAACTGTTACGTCTGGCGAACCAGCCCGTCTGGCGCGATCCGCAAACCCACTATTTACGTCGTCATGTGTCGCCGCGCAGCGATATGCCTATTGACCTCGTCCAGGTGGAACTGCCCGCGGGCAGCGATGTGCCGATGCCCGCCTCCTCTTATGCGCTGGCGCGACAGCTGATTTGGTTGCAGGCAGGTGAACTGGTCTTTCTGGAGGGGGACACCCGCCATGAAATGAAGGCCGGAGATTGTCTGGAACTCGGGCCGCCGAACGACTGCCGGTTTATTAACGAAACGGATGAATCGTGCCTTTATCTGGTCGTGCGGCTTAATCAGTCCGGCTCATAATGCAAAGGCGATCCGCAGGATAACGTGCCAGACTTGAATGACATTTTCAGCTGTAAGGAGCGATGAATGAGTCAATCAACTACGCAAAACCGACGCTGGGTACTGGCTTCCCGTCCAAACGGCGCACCGGTTGCCGAAAATTTCCGCCTGGAAGAGCAGCCGATCCCCTCGCCCGCAGAGGGGCAGGTGTTATTACGCACCGTATGGCTCTCGCTTGATCCGTACATGCGGGGCCGTATGAGCGATGCCCCATCCTATTCACCTCCTGTCGAGATTGGCGCGGTGATGGTGGGCGGCACGGTAAGCCGCGTCGAGACCTCCCGCCATCCGGATTATAAAGAGGGCGAGTGGGTTCTGGGCTACAGCGGCTGGCAGGAGTATGAACTTTCCGACGGGAAAGGACTGGTCAGGCTGGGCGAAAACCCGTCGCACCCTTCATGGGCACTCGGCGTGCTGGGAATGCCGGGCTTCACCGCGTATATGGGGCTGCTTGATATCGGCCAGCCTCAGGCGGGGGAAACGCTTGTCGTGGCGGCAGCCACGGGGCCGGTCGGCGCAACGGTGGGGCAGATCGGTAAAATCAAGGGGTGCCGGGTTATCGGCGTGGCCGGCGGGGAGGAGAAATGCCGTCATGCGGTCGACGTGCTCGGTTTCGACGCCTGTCTGGATCACCATGCGGATGATTTTTCCGAACAGCTGGCGAAAGCCTGCCCGCAGGGCATTGACGTGTATTATGAAAACGTCGGCGGTAAAGTCTTTGACGCCGTACTGCCGCTCCTGAATACCTCCGCGCGCGTACCTGTTTGCGGACTGGTCAGCGGCTACAACGCGACCAACCTGCCGGATGGTCCGGATCGCTTGCCGCTGCTGATGGGGACCATCCTCAAAAAACGCATCCGCATGCAGGGCTTTATCATCGCTCAGGACTATGGTCATCGTATCGACGAGTTCCAGCAGGAAATGGGACGCTGGGTGAAGGAAGGCAAAATTCACTATCGCGAGCAGGTCACCGAAGGGCTGGACGCGGCGCCGGAGGCGCTGATTGGGCTGCTGGAAGGGAAAAACTTCGGCAAGGTCGTGATCCGCGTGGCGGCGGACTAAACAGAGCATCGGTTATGGCGGGCAAAGTCCGCCATAATTATTTGTGAAGATACGATATATTGTCTTTAATTAATCCATAAGCATTGCGCGCCATCGGCCCAGCTGAGCCAGAAGTGGTAAACGTAATATTAATTGAACAATTTTTATTTTAACGCGCGCCCTTCATACCAGGCATGACGATACAGGATATATCAAACCGGCGATGTTTTTTTAAACAGTCGCTGAAAATGGCATTTTGTTTTGGCTACGGGAATTAAACATGCTTGATTTGGAAAATCTGGAAAAAGCACAAAGAATCAGTCTGACGATGCAAGTTGAGAACAGTTTAAAGGGAGCGTTAATTACGGGCTCATTAAAACCTGGGGCTCGACTCATCACGAAAGAGATTGCGGATAAATTAGGCACCAGCATCACACCGGTGCGCGAAGCCCTGCTGCGCCTGGTGTCGGCAGGCGCATTACAGGCCACGCCTGCTCAGGCGTTTTTGGTGCCAGAGGTTACGCTGGAGCGTTATAACGAAATTAACGCCATTCGAAAACAGCTTGAGCCGATGGCCGTTGCGGCGGCGTGTCAGAATATGACCGAGACCAAACTGGATGCATTACGCGCGCTGTCAGATAACTTCAGCACCGCCATGCATCAGGGCGACGTGCAGAAGGCGATCCATGCCAACCGCGTGTTCCGGTTTACGCTTTATCAGTATGCCGAAATGCCGACCCTGAACTCGCTGATTGAGCAGCTCTGGGTACGGATTGGTCCGTGTATCAACTACCTGCACGAAGAGATGAAAGATATCCCTGCAACGACTTACCATTATGCCGATCTGCTTTCTGCGCTTGAGCAAAGGGACGTGACGGCCAGTCGGGAAGCGATCGACCGAGCCATTGATGAAGCTAATATCCTCCTGCAACGACAATACTACAGTTAAGGATCGCACTGGCGCACTTATTTTTTTATTCGTTTTAAACTTCCCTGAGTATATTCCCGGCGCTTAAGGCTACCGGGAATGATGTTATTTTTTACCGGCAACGTGTGCTGCCGGAAAATGTTTTACTCAAAGCGATAAGAGACCGACAGGCCCACGCCATAGTTACGGCCAGGGGCGGGTTCGTAATAGCGATTGTAGCCAGCGTTAACAATCTCTGAACCGACGTACTCTTTATCAAACAGGTTATCGACGCGACCAAAGATGTCCATTCCCCATTTGCCGTAATTGAGTTTATACCCGGTATTCAGACCGACCACGGTATAAGAGGGCGCTTTGGCGGTATTGGTGTCGTTTGCCATCACGTCGCTCATGTAGCGGGCATCTGCCCCCGCGTACCAGCCTTCCTCAGGCTCCCAGCCAAACGACGCATACCCCATGTTACGGGCAATCCCCGGCATCCGGTTGCCGCTACAGTCTGCATTGCTACAGACGTTGGTACGGTAGGTCGCATCAAGATAGGTCCACGCCATTTTCAGCTTCCAGTTTTCGGCAAACTGCTGGTCGAGCGCAATTTCCACACCCTGACGGCGCGTTTTCCCCGCATTTTTGTAGGTAGTGCGACCATCTTTGTTTTCGTCCACCACGATCTCGTTGTCGGTATCCGTGCGGAACAGCGCCGCCGTCAGGATGCCATTACCGATGCGGGTTTTGCTGCCAATCTCATAGGTGTTGTTGGTTGACGGTTGCAGATTAATATTGAGGCCGCCTTTGCCATCAGAACGGTAGGAGAGTTCGTTGATGGTCGGGGTCTCAAATCCACGTCCCGCCGCGGCATAAAGGTTCCAGGCGTCGGTCACGGCGTATTTCACCGCACCAGCCGGGAGCCATTTATGGTAGCTGGCGTCACCGCTGTCATCGCCGTTTTGCGGGGTAATGTAATGATCGTTGGAGTCAAACCAGACGGAGCTGTAACGCACGCCCGCCTCAACGGACAGCTTTTGCGTGAGCTGCCACTGGGTTTGCAGGTAGGGATCAAGGTTCCACATCAGGTTACGTTCGTCACGGCGTTTGTTACCCTTCACGCCAAAATCCGGCACGCCGTTGTTCATCACGAAGTTTTCATACCCGCGGCGATTTTCACTCATATTTTCGTAGTTAAGGCCGGTGGTAAACGTTACCGGCACCAGCAGCTCGCCGCGGTGGGTCCAGCGGGTATCAATACCCTGATAGTGGCGCTGCATATCAATTACGCCGCCCGAATGCGCTGGATTTTCAGTCTGCGTGGTATCCGGAATGGACTGGTACTGGGTCATTTCACGCTCACCGGCGTACATCATCACGCTGAGGTCGTCCTGTTCGCTCAGCTGGCGGTCGTAGCGGATCCCGGCCTGGGTCTGCTTAATGGTTTTACGCGTATTGTACTGATCGCCACGGGGTGACTGGCGCGGGTTGTTCTGCCACTCCTGATAACTCAGTCCGCCCGGATCGTTGGCTTTCATGTCCACGCTGTTAAAAATCAGCGTTAGCTTGCTGACATCATCAATGCGCACGCCCAGTTTCGCGTTGGCGAGGTTTTTCCGTGCGCCGCTGTGGTCACGATAGCCATGTGTGGTGAAACGGGTGGTGGATACCGCATAGTCCACATCCCCCGCCTGAGTCCCGTCGCCCACCGCACCGGTGGCCTTCATGCCGTAACGCCAGGTGCCGTAGCTGCCGTAATAGCTGCTGGCTTCAATTGTGGCTGGCTGTTGTCCGGTCTGGGTGTTGATGTTGATCACGCCGCCGGAGGCATTGCCGTACAGGGCAGAGAAGGGTCCGCGCAGCACGTCGACGCTCTCAATGCTGTTGAGGTCAATGTTTGACGTCTGCCCCTGGCCGTCGGGCATGGTTGCCGGAATGCCGTCCACGTACATGCGGATCCCGCGTACGCCGAAGGTCGAACGCGCGCCGAATCCGCGAACGGAAAGTTGCAGATCCTGAGCATAGTTCTGGCGGTTCTGGATTTGCAGGCCTGGTACGCTCCCAAGGGATTCAGAAAGGTTGATGCGCGGTGTGGCATGTCGCATATCCTCGCCGCTCACCACGCTGACTGCGGCCGGGGTGTCCAGTTCGGAGACGGTTTGCGGCGTGGCGCTGACGATCAGGGTCTGTTCATCCGCGGCCATCGCACTCAGCGGGCCAAAAATGACGGGAACGAAGAGCAGTGGTAGTGATGCCTTACGGGCAGTAATAATTTTCATGGAGTAAACCGGTTAAGAAAAATTCGAACCAAATCAACTGGAACCTGTGTATATATGTTAAATCCTTTGTAAATGTTATGAAAACTATAACCGCACATTTCGTGAATGTAAGGTTTTGAAGGAAAGAAATACTCCACATTCAACAGATTAATGATTACTATTCTCATTAAAATAACGGCAAAGCGATGACTTTGCCCACCGGAAGTGATGTCAGCGGTAAATCTCCTCATTTAAAAAGGAATTGTTATGTCTTTACGTCATCTGTGCTCGCCGCGCCTGCGTGGGTCTCTGCTGTTGGGCTCTTTACTGTTTGCCGGTACGTTCCAGGTTCATGCCGCTGAAGAGATGCTGCGCAAAGCGGTCGGCAAGGGCGCGTATGAAATGGCCATCAGCCAGCAGGAAAACGCGCTGTGGGTTGCGACGTCACAAAGCCGCAAAACCGATAAGGGCGGCGTGGTCTATCGTCTGGATCCGGTCACGCTGGAAGTGACGCAGGCGATTCATAACGATCTCAAGCCGTTTGGCGCCACGATCGATAACGCCACCCAGACGCTGTGGTTCGGTAACACCGTCAACAGCACCGTGACGGCGATTGACGCCAAAACGAGCGAGGTGAAAGGGCGCCTGGTGCTGGACGATCGCAAGCGTAGCGACACGGTGAAGCCGCTTCAGCCGCGCCAGCTGGTGGCCGATGACACGACCAATACGGTTTACATTACCGGTATCGGCAAGGAGAGCGTGATCTGGGTTGTTGATGGCGCAACGCTGAAGCTGAAGGACACTATCACGAACACCGGCACGTTCAGCACCGGGCTGGCGCTGGATGCGAAGGCAAAACGCCTGTATACCACCAATGCGGACGGCGAGCTGGTGACCATTGATACGGCAACCAACAAAATCCTCAGCCGTAAAAAAGTGCAGGATGACGGAAAAGAGCACTTCTACCTGAACCTGAGCCTGGACACTGCCGGCCAGCGTGCGTTCGTGACGGATTCAAAACAGCCAGAAGTGCTGGTGGTGAATCTGAAAGATGGTAGCGTGATGCAGAAAATCGCCGCGCCAGCATCGCTGGCCGTACTGTTTAACCCGGCGCGTAACGAAGCCTATGTGACGCACCGCGAGGCGGGCAAGGTGAGCGTGATTGACGCCAAAACCTACAAAGTGACCAGGACCTACGATACCCCGGTTTACCCGAACAGCCTGGCGCTGTCTGCGGACGGTAAAACGCTGTACGTAACGGTGAAACAGAAATCAACCCGTCTGCAGGAAGCGACCCAGCCTGACGATGTGATTCGTATCGCGCTGTGATGGTGGAATTGCCCGGTGGCGCTGCGCTTACCGGGCCTACAAAACCATGACATGTAGGCCGGGTAAGGCGAAGCCGCCACCCGGCTTTTTTATTAACGCGAGGTTTCTTCTACCAGCGGTGCGTCGTGCTTTTCATCGTCGTGATGAAGCGGCGCGGTGCTGTGGATCTCGTGAACGCGCTTACGCACGCCGAACCAGCCAGCAATCAGCAGAACCGCCAGCAGTGGAATCGTCGCGATGGTGTAAGTACCGTTCGGGTAGTCAAACGCCATCAGTACCAGCACGCTGAACAGGAACAGCAGGGTGAGCCAGGAGGTCACCGGTGCGCCCGGCATCTTGAAGCACACATCAGCCGCTTTGCCTTCTTTGATCGCTTTGCGCAGACGCATCTGGCAGACCACAATAAAGGCCCAGGAGGCGATAATCCCCAGTGCAGCCACGTTCAGAACGATCTCAAATACGCGGGACGGCACCAGATAGTTCAGGAACACGCCAAAGACGTAAACCACCAGCGTGGCCAGAATCCCCGCATAAGGAACCTGCTGCCTGCTCATCTTCGACATAAACTTCGGCGCAGAGCCTCCCATCGACATGGAGCGCAGGATACGGCCCGTCGAATAGAGCCCGGAGTTCAGGCTGGAGAGCGCGGCGGTCAGTACCACGATGTTCATGATGCTGCCCACGTACGGCACGCCCAGCTTAGAGAAGAAGGTTACAAACGGGCTTTGCCCCGCCTGGTATGCATTCCACGGCAGCAGCAGCACCAGCAGCACCACGGAACCCACATAGAACAGACCGATACGCCAGATCACGCTGTTGATGGCTTTTGGTACCATCGTCTGCGGATCTTTACATTCGCCTGCCGCCGTACCGACCAGTTCGATGGAAGCAAAGGCGAACACCACCCCCTGCACCAGCACCAGCGCAGGCAGCAGGCCGTGCGGGAAGAAACCACCGTTATCGGTAATCAGATGGAAGCCGGTTGCGTTACCGTCCAGTGGTTTACCGGTACCGAGGAATACGGTTCCGACCACCAGGAAGATCACAATGGCCAGCACCTTCACCAGTGCGAACCAGAACTCCATCTCGGCGAACCATTTCACGCCTATCATGTTCATGGTCCCGACAATTGCCAGCGCCCCAAGGGCGAAAACCCACTGCGGCACATCGCCAAACGCGCCCCAGTAGTGCATGTACAGCGCAACGGCGGTGATATCGACGATACCGGTCATCGCCCAGTTAACGAAGTACATCCAGCCCGCGACATACGCGGCTTTTTCACCAAGAAACTCGCGGGCGTAAGAGACAAAGCTGCCGCTGGAAGGGCGGTGGAGTACCAGTTCGCCGAGGGCGCGAAGGATGAAGAAAGAGAAGATCCCGCACACCAGATAGACCAGGGCGAGAGCGGGGCCAGCCATTTGCAGACGTGCGCCTGCACCTAAAAACAGACCTGTACCGATAGCGCCGCCGATGGCGATCATCTGCACCTGACGGTTGCCCATCGCCTTGTGATAGCCCTCTTCATGAGAGTTCAACCAGCGACGTTTCGCAGCATGATGATCGGCTGCGCTTTTATTGCTTGTTTTCATTGAGTTACCTGTTTGCCTG